>VTLG01013980.1_pt1 | contig 45738 bp, 30 predicted proteins | sample 4694571 | NCBI WGS metagenome assembly VTLG01 (sample SAMN12604809, study PRJNA352737) | marine metagenome | biome: ENVO:00000447; feature: ENVO:00000209|ENVO:00000569|ENVO:01000036; material: ENVO:00002151; isolation source: viral sequences binned using virsorter ...
AAACGCCCTTATTACTTTTTCATATATACTAAAATTTCTCCCAGATAATATGCAGGATATAGACGACACAACTTACCATATCTACGCAAAGGATAGGTGTCTATATCATAATCTCAACCAAGAAGATTTCGAAGAAAAGTGGCAATTATTAGAGGTTATGATTGACCTTCTTGGGGGTGAATATAAGAAGGAAGATTTATCATATGAGAGACTCGCCCCAAAGGTAGGTTACGGAGGCCCAGGGAAGGTCATAGAGGAACATAGTTATTAATGTCGGAGACGGAGTGTAACGATGTATCAGAGATATATCTACCCAGAAGCACTAGAATTTAATCCGAAATTATATAAGGCACTACCAGTCTGGAACAGTAAACCAGTAGTAGGAGGTGGTCGTAAGAGTAACTTAGATATACACAAACAAGGAATAGAGGAAGTTAATACAATACTCAGATGGATTGGTAGTTTAATTCCAGTTGTCTCACATAACTTCTCTTGTCCTTCTAATAATAAATTTGATTACAGAGATTATCTACCACCTTCTGATCATGGGGGAGGTAAGTATAATTTTAATATAGAAGCATTTAAACTTGTACATTGTTGGAGTGTATTGTATAATAAGGGAGATGGTGTAGAGAAACATAATCATTATCCTTATGCACTATCATTCTGTTATTATGTCAATGTACCTGATGGTAGTTCTCCTTTGATTATAGATGATGAGACTGTTAATGTTAAAGAAGGGGAAGTTATATTCTTTTTAGGTAGTACTTATCATAGTGTTCCTACTAATGATATAGATGGGCGATGTGCATTAGTAGGTAATGTAATGTATGTTGACAATTGATAAATAAACTGATAAAATTAATATGAAGCGAGCATTTAAGTATGGCTAAAGGATTTAAAGTTAAAACAGTTGCACCAAAGACTAAAGAACCCGAATGGGATATTGATGCAATTAAAGCAAGAATGCGTGGCAAAGCAATTGTCTTCTGTTTACCAGGAAGAGGTTGTTCGTATATCTTTCTAAAGAATTTTGTACAATTATGCTTTGATATGGTACAAAATGGAATGAGTATTCAAATCAGTCAAGACTACTCTTCTATGGTAAACTTTGCACGTTGTAAGGTATTAGGTGCAAATGTACTACGTGGTCCAAAGCAAACTCCTTGGGATGGAAAACTTACCTATGACTATCAGTTGTGGATTGACTCAGACATTGTTTTTGATACAACAAAGTTCTGGCAGTTATGTGATCTAGCACTTGATAAGGACGGTAATGAAAAAGAGATTGCTGCTGGATGGTACGCAACTGAAGATGGATCTACCACTTCTATTGCTCACTGGCTTGAAGAGGACGACTTTCGTAAGAACGGTGGTGTTATGAATCACGAAACCGTTGAGACAATGAGTAAGCGTAAGAAACCATTTACTTGTGATTACACTGGTTTTGGTTGGGTATTGATTAAGAATGGCGTTTTTGAGAAGTTAGAGTATCCTTGGTTTGCTCCTAAGATGCAAGTCTTTGAATCGGGTGAGGTTCAAGATATGTGTGGAGAAGACGTATCGTTCTGTTTAGATGCACAAGATGCCGACTATGAGATATGGGCGGATCCTCGTATTCGTGTCGGTCACGAAAAAACTCGTGTAATCTAATGTATAGAGTAATACGGTTAGAACCCGAAAAATTATCATCGGAACAGTTATGGGATCTCTCCGCAGAGATCCTCACCGAACTCTCTCGTAGAGATAACGTAGAGTATCGCATAAAAGCAACGGAAGAATCCGTTCAAAAGAAACTTTTATCCTTATGATTATGGCACTCGCTTCGTGGCTCGGACTTTTAATAGTATTGAGCATTTGTTTCGCAGTATTCTACTTTTCCCTTTATAATCCGCATTAATTATGGCCAAAATGAAAGCAGGAGTTCTTGGTACTCAAGTTATTGAGGCAACGCCGAAGAAAACTCGACAAGGTAACTCAGAACATAGTAAATTATCCGCGACCTCTCGTAACAAAAAACGGAAAAAATACCGAGGACAAGGTAAATAGCAGATATGGTGTCTAAATAGCAACAAAATTGCTTTTAGGCACTTTTTTATTGTCATCTAACTAAACGGAGGTCAAAATGGAATCTGGAATGCTTAGAGAAATTGCTCATGATAAATTAACACCGAAAAAAAGCAATAAAATAGAGAGTGCCCAAGACTTTTATGAACGTCTAGTCGATGATGAGGACGTTAATTTGAATGAAATTGAAAGTTATGAGGTAATTACAGAGTACCGTTAACTTACCTTAATAAATAAAACATAATGTTATAGTATATCGATGCCGGCTCAAAGGGTAAGTAAATCCTTCAAAGATATTAGTATGTCATTTAAGTATAACCCCTTAAGTGGCGACTTGATTGGATTGAAGAACGAAAACGCAATTGCACGTTCAGTTCGTAACATAATCTTAACAAACCCTGGTGAAAAAGTTTTTGATCCATTTTTTGGTTCCAATGTTAGTAATATATTATTTGAAACTGTTGATGATATAACTGCAGTCTCAATACAAGACGAAATTGAAAATTCTCTTAAAAATTACGAACCAAGAGTAGAAATAATTGATGTTATTGTTGATCCTGACTATGATAACAACCAATTTGATGTGACTATTAGTTATCAAATCGTTGGTATTGATATTCCACCGTCTCAAATAGAATTTGCTTTGCTTCCTTCCAGATAAATGCCTCTATTAAATTTTACTAGTCTGGATTTTGACCAGATTAAACAAACACTTAAGAATTATTTACAATCCAACTCAAATTTTACGGATTATGACTTTGAAGGGTCTAATTTGTCTTCAATTTTGGATGTTTTAGCGTATAATACCTATATTACCTCTTATAATGCCAATATGATCTCTAATGAGGTCTTTATTGATAGTGCAACTTTAAGAGAAAACGTTGTTGCACTGGCAAGAAACATCGGATATGTCCCAAGATCACGAAAAGCAGCAAGAGCTAGTCTTAATTTTAGTGTAGAACCAGGAATTACACCTCCTCCAACCACTATAACCCTTAAAAAAGGTCCTGTTGCGAGTACAGGCAACGCATTTGGTGATCAATCCTTCATTTTTGGCATTACAAAGGACGTTACTAAACCAGTTGTTGATGGAACTGCATATTTTTATGATGTTGATGTCTATGAAGGCACTGTTGTTGACCAATCTTTCCCATATTCGACAGATAACACCAATCAAAGGTTCATTTTGTCTAATGCTGGCATCGATTTAGACACTTTACAGGTCTATGTACGTCCAACTGCCACTTCTTCACTACTTTCGAGTTATGTAAGGCAAGATTCGCTGTTTGATGCGGTTACAGGGTCGTCAATTACCGGAAAATCGCTCATTTATTACATTCAAGAGATAGAAGATGAGCAATATGAACTAATTTTTGGTGATGGAATCTTCGGAAAAGCACTAGAAGACGGAAATATCGTCGAAGTTTCGTATATTATCAATAATGGTTCTAATGGTAATGGCATTACGAACATGGCATTTAGTGGAAAATGTACTTATAACCGAAATGCAGTCGAGAACACCATTACAAGCGGTATTTCTCTACTTACGGCTAATGGCCCATCAAGTGGTGGTGAAGAAATTGAAACTGTTGACTCTGTTAAAAAGTATGCACCTCAAATTTATGGCACTCAGAACAGAGCTTTGACCGCAAATGACTACGAAATCTTAATTCCTAACAAAATTTACCCAGAAACGCAGTCAATTTCCGTTTTTGGTGGTGAAGAATTGATTCCTCCTCAATATGGAAAGGTTTTTATCAGTATAAAACCAAGAACTGGTGATTTTATACCAAATGCAATCAAAGAAAACATCAAAAGAGACCTTAAAAAGTATGCTGTAGCAGGAATTGTACCCGAAATTCTTGATCTTAAGTACCTATTCCTTGAAACAGACAGTAATGTTTACTATAATTCTAGTTTAGCACCTAATGCACCATTTGTTGCTTCTGTTATTCTTAACAATATTAACAAATATTCTGAATCTGCAGAGATGAATAAGTATGGTGCAAGGTTCAAATATAGTAAATTCTTAAAAATTATTGATCAAAGTCATGAAGCTATCACTTCTAACATCACAACTACTCAAATTAGACGAGATTTGAGAATTGCAATTGATACTTTTGCTGAATATTCTATCGATTTTGGTAATGAATTCCATATTTCATCTATGGATGGTCATAATATTCGATCTAGTGCCTTTAGGGTATTAGATATTGTTCCTGATGTTTACCTATATGATGTACCAAATACTGATAAGAAGAAAGGAACTCTTGGATTATTCTCTCTTGATGCTCCTGGATCAACTACTCCAACCATTCAGAGACAAAATATTGGTATAATTGACTACAAAAAAGGTAATATTACATTAAATCCGATTAATATTACTGCCGGAAAAACAAAAGATAGCATAGAAATTATGGAAATCTCTGGAGTTCCCGAATCAAATGATGTTATCGGATTACAGGATCTTTATTTGCAACTAGATAGTAGTAACATAGAGATGATTGTTGATGAAATTGCTTCTGGTGCCGATCCATCAGGGTCTACTTATACTGTTTCCACAAGTTATAACGCAAGAAAGATTGTAAGATAACCACATGGCACATAAAAGAGTTCAATTAAATCAGATTGTAAAAGATCAACTTCCAACCTATGTGAGGGATGAAAGTCCTTTGGTTGGTGATTTTTTAAGTGCCTATTATCAAGGTCAAGAATATCAAGGTGGTCCAATTGACATCATTAACAACCTTGATACGTATATTCAGTTAAACAAATCTGGAAGTCTTGTTGGGTTTACGACCTTAATGAATCCAGTTGGGCTCTTTGATAATGAAATTAGCGTTAAAAGTACTGCTGGATTTCCCGATAGTTATGGTTTATTGAAGATTAATGACGAAATTATAACATATACTGGTATTGGAACAACTGCTTTTAAAGGATGTATTCGTGGATTTAGTGGTATTACATCATTTAGAAACCCAGATGAACCCGAAGAATTCATATTTTCAGATTCTAAAAACGCAGAACACCCTGTTGGAGTCGGAACTTCTGGTGGCCGAGTAGAAAACTTAAGTAATTTATTCTTAGAAGAGTTTTTAAGGAAGTCAAAACAGCAATTTTTACCAGGATTTCAGAAAGATTTAAACCCACAACTTAATCAACCACAATTTATTAGGCATTCTAAGGATTTTTATAATTCTAGAGGAACAGATGAGTCCTTTAAATTGCTATTTAAGTCAATTTGGAACGAAAATGTTGATATTGTTAGACCTGCTGATTATGTAATTTCACCATCTGACGCTAATTTTAGGAAAACTCGTGATCTTATTGTAGAACCAATACAAGGTGATCCTCAAGATTTGGTCAATATGACCCTTTTCCAGGATCCATTTGAGAATCTGGATAGGGCATATGGTCCTGTATCGATGGTTGAACGGATTAGAGTAGGTCTTTTAACCGATACCTACTACAAGGTAAGTGTTGATGCTTCGTTCGGTACAGGCGGTTCTACCGAGCTCTTATACGGTGATTTCAAAGTACATGCTAACTCTAGAGCTGTTGGTAGTGTTGGAGCAGCACAGACATATATTGACGTTGATTCTACTATTGGATTCCCAGATAAAGGTGCTCTTACATTCCAATATAAGAATGGTACAACTGGAATAGCAACATATTCACATACAACTACAACTCAATTCCTGGGTGTTAGTGGAATTACGACAACAATTAAAGATAAAACACCTGTTAAGCAAAATTCATATGTTTATGCCCAAGGTAAAGCAGATGCAAATGCTGGTATTACTACAAATGGTATAAGATGTAGAATTACTGGTGTGTTGAACGATGTTGTCCTTCCAGATACTTTCTATCAAAAGGCAGGTTCAAAAGTTAAATTAAAGTCATTAGGTAAAGTAGCTCATGTAGATGACTTTAAATCAAAGAACTGGATTTACTGTATTCAACCAAGATATAACCTTGCAGCGAAAAATGATGGTACTGGAAACCCAGATATAACCTTACAAGATGCATCTAACAATACTTATGAAATAGTAACTGCAGATTTCCATAGAATTCGGATTGGAGATACTGTAACATTACAAACTAAGGATCAATCTTTAGATGGATCGTATTCTGTTACAGACGTTTTAGGTGCTAATAAAATAAGAGCAAGAGGAGCAGCAATAAGCAGCCTTAATGCGGTAATTAGTGTTACCAAGCAACTTAACAAACCAAATTGCGACGGTACTGATGTTGCAACAAATCATCAACATTTGAACGATTTTACTGCAAATGTTCAGAATGTTTATATGACTGAGGTGGGATATGCTCATACACTTTCCACTATTAAGAATTTAGTAGCATCTAACTCACTTCCAACAAGTGATACTGCCAAATTAAATCCAAGTACACAGGCAATTAGTCTTTCTGGGTATTTTATTGGTGGTGATGAAACTATTGGAATTACAACAGGCGCAAAAGATCACAATTTCTTCACTGGAGATGCGATTTATTATACTCCTAATAAGTATGCTAGTGGTCTTGTTCAAAGTTTATTATTCCCAGAAGGTTTATACTTTGTAGAAAGAATTACTCATAATGATATAAAATTAGCAAAGTCTCTATCTAACCTATATGATCAGAATTATCAAGGGGTAAACGAGGATACTATCGATAGAACTGTTACAAATAACTTATTTGAGAAGTATGATTTCCACGGAAAGATACCTCAACCACAAAAATTATTCAGAGAAATTGATATTCCAGTATATGATGGTAAAAAACATCCAACAACAATTGGATATAATGGAATTTTAATTAATGGTGTTGAAGTTAAGAGTTATAAATCCAAAGATTTATGTTATTATGGAACACTTAATAATGTAGATGTTGTTGGTGGTGGAAGATATTATGATGTTATTAATCCACCCGAATTAGCAGTTAATGATGCTGTTGGTGTAGGTGCTACTGGTTTTGTTTCCGTTAGAGGAAATCTTCAAGAAGTTAGAATTGAAGAACCTGGATTTGATTATACAGAAACTCCTACCATATCAATTAGTGGTGGTAATGGATCAGGTGCAGAAGCAGAATGTAAATTATTAACTGTACCACATAGAGTCGTCTTCAATGCCGGCCCTCTTTCTGGTACTATTGGAATAACGACAACTTCAGGTGATTATAACGTTGGATTCTTAACTTATCATAAGTTCAGAAATTATGAAAGAGTTGTATATGAAACTGGTGGTGAAAAGGCACTAGCAGGTCTTGATACAGGTGCTGTTTACTATGTTAATGTAGATAATACTGCTGGAGTAACAACTGTTCAAAACTGGTATACTGGTCTTGCAGGAACAAGTTGGGTTAATCAAAAGACTGTTAGACTTTATAGAAATTTAGATCAATGTGTTCTTGGTGTTAATACAATAGGATTTACTGGTTTTGGTGAAGGTAACCATTATTTAAGATCTTTAAATGGAAAAGCTCAAGTAGGTAGTATTAGAGTTACGAACCCTGGTGAAGGGTATGAGAATAAGCATAAGACTTGTACAAATGCTGGTATTGATACTGCACTTGATATTATAACAATTTGGAATCATGATTATAAGTCTGGTGAGATTGTTAAGTATACTTCTGATCCAGATGGAACTGCTATAGAAGGTCTTACTAGTGGAAATGAATATTATGTCGATGTCCTTACGGACAATACATTTAAATTAGCGACTGTTGGTGTTGGAACTACTGTAAAAGATTTTTATTATAAAACTAAGCAATATGAGAATTTAAGATCTGTTGGGGTTGCAACTCATAACTTTAATTATCCTCCTATTGTGGTTAAGGTAGAAGGAATTGTAGGTATAGATTCTATAGAAGGAAATACTCATGAATTAATACCACAACCACTCTTTAGAGGAGAAATTACCTCTGTTCATTTGACTCATACTGGTGTTGGATATGGTGCTTCTGAGATATTGAATTTCAATAGGCAACCTAATCTTGACCTATATTCTGGTAGAAATTGCGAATTATTGCCAATTGTTGATGCTAAAGGAGAAATTATTGACGTTGCTATCAACAATAGAGGAGATTCTTATAATACACCTCCATCAATTGCTGTTGCTGGAGTTGGAACTGGAGCAGAATTAGTACCAGAAATTGTTGGTGGTGAAGTTAGATCGGTAAAAATTATTAAGAAGGGTGTTGGATATGGTCAGTCTACAACATCTCTTTCTGTAGAAGCGGCTGGAGAATTTGGAAATTTACTTGGAAATATTCAAACTTGGCAAGTAAATGAGGTTAAAAAGAATTGGGAAAATATTGACGATTCTGATGTTTTCTTAGATGTTTCTATACAGAAACATCGTGGAATAGAATGTTCTTATGCATATGCACCAAGACCTCTAAGGAGGATGATATATCAGAATGATGCAGATGGTAATGCATTATATGGTGTAGAAGATCTATCACTTCTTAATGGTTTAACTGAAGAAAATAAAACTAGACATTCTCCTATTATTGGATGGGCATATGATGGTCTTCCAATTTATGGCCCTTATGGATATGAAAAGAGTACTGGTGGAAACATTACTCAACTTAAATCTGGATATTCTATAGATTTAAAGGCAAATAGACCTCCTACAAGTATTTTCCCACAAGAATTCTTTATTGAAGACTTTACTTGGGATAGTAGCACTGATGAGAGTTATCTTGATGAGAATAATGGTAGATTTGGTATAACACCAGAATATCCAAAAGGAACATATGCATACTTTGCAACTCTTGATACTGATTTAGAAACAACCACTACAGATCCTTTCTACAATTATAAGAAACCTGCATTCCCATATTTACTTGGAGATAATTATTGGGCTCAACCAAATGAATTTAATACATTATCAAAAAATAACCAAGATGAAATTGATTTAAACAAAACCACTTGGGTAAGAAATACAGAACCATATGAATTACTTCAAGATGATAGTTTCTATGATTATGTAAAACAATCTAATAAGTACATAACTCAAGAAGCAACTGTTCTATATGCTGCAGAAGGTGCTGTAGAAAAAGTTGGAATTGTTACTGGTGGATCTGATTATATGATTGGTGATAAAGTTGTTTTTGAGGAGAAAGTTTCTGAGAATTTTAATGCTGTAGCAAAAGTTTCTCAAGTTAAAGGACCTGGAATTGGTACTATTTCAGTTAATAATACTAAATTAAGTTTTATTGAGTTCTATCCAAGCGATACTCCTAAAGAATTTATCGGAATTCATACAACTCCATTTGATTTGATGAATAATGATAAAATCTATGTTTCTGGTATGTCTACAACGGCTTCAGGTCTTGGTGGAAAATCATATAACGTTGGAATTAGTTCAGCAGAACTTATTTTATCAGTAGGAGTTGGAACCACTGGAGTTACTGGTATTATCACATATATTAATGTTCAAGGTAAATTAAAGAATCCAAATGATCCTGATAATACGATTGATATTAGAGAAAATGATATTCTACAGGTTGGTGTTGGGACACAAATGGAGGAAGTTACTGTCCTCAATGTTGATGCAGGTAATAAGAGATTGCGAGTCGAAAGAGCATACTATGCTTCTGGAGTAGTTGGAATATCTCATACTATAAGAACACCAGTATTTGAGAGACCTAGAAAATTTAAAATTGATGTTGGATTTGTTACTGCATTTAATGGATCTGTTAATAAGGAATATTATTTCAATCCACAAGAATCTGTCGGTGTAGGAACTAGTGCTGGTATTGGTACTGACGGTAGAACTGGTGTTGGTACGATGATAACCTTTGAGAATCCAGGTAATGGGCCATCTCAATTATTCTTACCAGCAAGATCAATTTACTTACCAAATCACAAATTAAGAACTGGTGATGAGGTCATTTATAATAGAAAAGGTAATACTTCAATAGGAATTTCGACAAATAAAGCAAATGCTTCCTTTGTAGCACCATCTACAAATCTTCCTGAAAGTGTGCCTCTATGGGTCGCAAAACTAACGGATGATACTATTGGTCTATCTACTGTTAGAATAGGTCTCAGCACCGGATACGATGCCAATGCTGCTGCAGATGGATTGCAACCTTGGGATACTTTTGTTGGTGTAGGCACTACCAATAGAGGTCAAGGACTAGTTTATTTCACCAGTAGTGGTAGTGGGTTTAATCATAGTCTTAAAATAAATTATCCTAATGTAGTCACTGGATCTGCAGAAAGGAATAAAGTAACTGTTTCAGTATCAAATACTCATGGATTAGCTCATAATGACCTTGTTGAATTGGTTGTAGATGCGGGAATTACAACAACTGTTCCAGTAAAATATAACAAAGCAAATAGAAAATTAATTGCCAGAACACTTGATTTCACAGCATCTGGTATTACTACTGCTACTTCACTTGTAGATATTCCTGATGCTATTGAGATTTTAAATCATGAAATGAAAACTGGCCAAAGGGTTGTGCATACATCAACTAACCCAATGGGTGGTTTAACAAATGATGAAGAGTATTATGTATATGTTATTAACAAAGATAAGATTAAACTTTGTGGTAGTAGATTCCAAACTCGTCAAAGGAGACCAAATTTTGTAGGAATTAATACTGCTAATGCTGGAATGACCGGAACCTTAAATTTGGTCAATCCACCTTTAGAATTCTTTAAAAATGGTACAGTAACATTTGATCTTTCCGATTCATCTTTGAAGTATACTGTAGGTGTTACCGATTATCCTGCTTTTGAATTAAAATTATATACAGATTCCAATTATATTCATGAATATGATTCTAATGGAATGGAGACAACATTTGAGGTTGTTAGAAGTGGAACAGTTGGTGTTGATGGTAAGTTAGTATTAACTGTCAATCAATATACGCCAAAAATACTCTATTATAACTTAGTTGCAACAACTTCAGATAATAACCCTGCAGTAAATAAAGAACTTGTATTAGATACTAAACTTAATGATAATAATACAATTTCAATTCGTACAAGTCGATATCAAGGAAGATATAATGTTTTAGCTAATACGCCAAATACCTATCAGTATGATTTAGATAAGTATCCAGAAGAACCTTCTTATACTGCTTCTGCAACAACTAAGTTAACATACGAAACAACTTCATCAACTGCATATGGTCCTATTGCCTATGTTGCACTTGCTGATAAAGGAAAGGGTTATACAAGACTTCCTGGTATTACCACAGTAACTACATCTTCTGGAACTGGTGCAATTCTAGAGGCATCTAGTACAACAATTGGAGAACCAAAAACAACTGAAATTGATAATATTGGTTTTGATTATCCATGTGACTTCACATTAAGACCACAATCAAAACTTCCTCAAATTATTAAGATTGAAGCACTATCTGGATTTAAGTCTATTGGTATTACTTCTTATGGTAGAGGTTATAACCAACCACCAGCACTAGTCGTTATTGACGGGGTTACTGGAGAGAAAATTGATGACGTTGATCTGATTTATAATTTGGCCACTCCAGATGCACCTGGTTATGTTGATATTGTTAAAAACACTTATGGATTATCTAATGTAACTCCAAGAATTGTTCCTGTAGCAAATCCTAATGGAATTAGAGTTTCAAATCTTGTTTATGATAACGTAACTGATACTGTTGCAGCAACATTAAAGGTTGCACATAGTTTAGAAGAAGAATTCCCATTAGAAATTGGTGATTTTATCTTTGTAGAAAATGCCAGTGTTGGTGTTGGTTCAACAGGCACAGGATATGATTCACAGTACTATGGGTATAAGACTTTTGAAATAACCAAAATTCATCAAAATTTAGGTAACGTTGGTATGGTAACATTCAGTATGAATGGTGCTGTTCCTTCTGGTGAAATACCTGGTAACTTTGATACTGCATTATCTTCTGCAGTATTGGTTAGAGAGCAAGATTTCCCACAATTTGCTCCAGTTTTAGTACCTAACAAGTTTAATGCAAATGAGACTCTTAGGTCTGAAACTAGTGTTGGCCCTGTACAAGGTGTTGCTTTTGAATATGATCCAGCAAGTAAGTGGTTGACTGTAGAAGCGGCTAGTGATTTTGAAGTTGGTAGATTGATTGAATCACTAGAAACAGGTGCTAAAGGAAAGGTTTCTGAGATTGTTCTTACTTTCGATACAAACTTCCTCTTAAATTATTATTCTATTGTTGATAATGGTTGGGAATATCAGACAGGATTCTTAAATAATGTTCTACAGAGAGTTCATGATAATGAGTATTATCAGAGTTTCTCTTATGCTGTTAAATCTAGAGTTTTCTGGGATAAGTGGAAGGATATCGTTAATACTTTAAATCATACTTCAGGATTTAGAAAATTCAGTCAATTGCAGGTTGAATCTGCACTTCCACCTGAAGATAAGATGGCAATGTCAGTTGGGATTGCTGGTACTGTTACTGGAATTATAAATCTGCAGAAATATAAGAATATGCATGAGACCATCAATTTTGATTTGGTCACAGAGAATTTGAAGTCTAGAAATCCTGCAGAAGGTAATCTTTCTGATGAGATCACATTCAAGAATCGTATTTTGATGGATTATGCCGAATCTATCGGTAATAGAGTTCTTAAAATAGATGATCTTTCACCATTATTCAGTAGTGAACCCAGACCAACACCTTGGTCAGAAATTGCTAGGTACGATATTTCTAATAACAAAGAAAATCGTTTCATCGTACTCGTTAAGGATAGGTTATATACCGATGAAAGACAGATTATGATTGTTAATGCATTGTATGATCCTATTAGTGGAAAATCGATGCTTAACCAATATGCTTCGGTTGATACTGTTATCCAATTGGGTCAGATGGATACCGCTGTTGATGGTACTGATGCAGTTCTTCAATTCCACCCAGTTAAGGCTGAAAAGAACAATTATAACGTCGTAACTCTTTCATATAACTTAGATGAATTTGTTGGTGTGGCAACTACTGGTGCTCCAGGTGCTGCTGCTACAACAATTGGTAATGGTACTAGTGCATTAGTTAGTATTGGTGCATCTAATGTCCTAGGAACTGGTGGTCAGGAAGTTAAGATCTGTACTGTTGGTACTGCATCTACTACTGGAATTGCATTAACTGCTGGATCTATCAATTATGAGGGTGCAAGTGCATCGAAGTATCAATTATTCAATCCAACATCTGCTAAGATTATTGTTTCTATTGCAACAAGTGAAGGTTCTGTAGAATATGATGAATTAAGTTTAATTTATCATCCAGGATCTGTTGGAGTTGGAACAACAGTAGAGTGGCATGAATATGGTCAATTAGCAATTCATAATAGAAGAGATAACCTATCAGCACAACCATTAGGAACTTTCCGTCCTTATTTTGTTGGTTATGGTCATACTGCTGCAATAGAAGTTGGTTATACTCCTAATGCTGGTATACAAACTGCATGGATTAACTCAGTTTGTATAGGAATATCATCTGATGGGGTTACTGGTATAGGAACAACTTCATTGATGAATGCTGCTATGAATGCTAAGTCTACGACAATTGCAGCTGCTGCTTCTCCTAAGGCCATTGGTATTGGAAGTTATCTTAATGATTATGATGGTGCATCAGTATTAGTTCAAATTAGAGATAAGACACGGGAAATATATGAATTCTGTGAAGTGGCGATGATTGATGATGATACTAATGTGTTTATGACAGAATATGGTAATTTACGTACTGGAATTGCTGCAACTTCTGGTATTGGTACAATTGGTGCTTGGAGAGATAATACCAATTGTAGATCAGAGTTACAATTTACTCCAACTCCAAATACTGCAGTTGAAGTTAAGACATTTATGCAGTTCTTGAAGATTGAGGAGGATAGAACGAAATCTAATACAATTGATCTTAATGGTGCTTCAATCAGAAGTAGTTGGGATGTTTATGGTGGAACTTTCTATGATCAAAGGACCGAATTTGATTTACTTCATGGTGGAAATCAAGTTTTTGAGAGAAATTTTGATGGATCAGATACTGATGTTGTGAGTTTAACAAATAATACGATTTCACTACCTAATCACTACTTTGTAACAGGTGAGGAAGTAACGTATTCAGTTCAAACCTCTGTCAGTTGTTCAAGTACTACTGGAATTGGTACTACAGGTGATCGTCTTGGAATTGGTGCTACATACTTCCCTGCTATTGGAACTCCTGGAATAGGTGCAACATTGAACTATGTACCACAATCAGTCTTTATTATTAAGGTCAATAACAGTTCTATTAGGTTAGCAAGAACTGCAGAAGATGCATTAAAGTCTATTGCTGTTCCTTTAGATTTGACATCTGTTGGTATTGGTTCCTCTCATAGTATTACAAGTAAGAGAGAGAATACTAGAGCTTTAATTTCTATTGATAATATAATCCAGTCTCCAATTGTAAATACGCAAGTTGCAGCTGCACTAACTGCTGATTTAAGTAAGAAAACTGATATACTTTATATTTCTGGTATAACTTCATTCTTTAGTGGAGATGATATTAGAATTGATCAGGAAATAATGAAGGTTGTTGCTGTTGGACCTGGTGCTGGTGGTACTGGTCATGTCAAGGTTCATCGTGATTGGATGGGTACTGATATTGCTTTCCACGGAGTCGGATCTACTGTAACAAAACTTGTTGGTGATTATAATATTGTTAATAATAAACTCAATTTCTCTAACGCACCATTTGGTAGTCAACCTCCTACAGGAGTTTCAACAAGTCATCCAAATGAAAGAGATTGGATTGGTATTACAACAGGATCTAGTTTCAGTGGTAGAGTTTTTGTACGTTCTGGTATTAAGGGTGGAAATATTGATGCATACACTCAAAACTATGTTATTGACGATATTTCAAACCAATTTAATGGTCAGAAGGGTACTAATGATGATCCATTTATTCTAAAAGTTGATAAAGCAAATGTTACTGGTATTGCTACAAACACTGGTATTGCTTTAATTAATGGAATATTACAACATCCAGGAGATTTAAGTAATTATGTACTAAGTGAAGTTTCTGGAATTACTTCAATGACATTCACAGGAACTGCAGCTTCTGTGGCATATGATATTAATAATGCAAGCATTCCAAGAGGCGGTATGATCGTTTCTCTTGGATCTAGTGAAGGTCTTCGTTATCAACCATTAGTATCTGCTGGTGCAACGATTCGTTTTGCTTCTTCTGGTGTTGTTACTGCTGTTAGTATTGGTAATAGTGGTTCTGGATATAGGGTATGGGCAGGTAATGTTGGTATTGCATCAACATTACCTCAAGGTGGTGCTGGAATTGCAACTGAAGTTAGAGTTGCTGTTGCTGCTACAACTGCTACAGGTACACCAACTCTTCAATATATTGGAACAGCAGCAGTTCATAATGGTAGAGTTGTAAGTATTGCTGTTACCTATACAGATCCAGTACCAGGATTCCCTGGAGCAGGTTCTTCTACCTTTGAAGCAATAATCGACAACCCATTACCTTATGAGGATATTCCACTTTGGTATGATGTTTCTTCACCTGGTGCTGGTGTAGGTACTCAAGCAAGAGCAAATATTGTTGTTGGTATGGGTGGTAGTATAATTGACTTTGAAGTTACTAACACTGGATATGCTTATAAAGAGGGACAAATATTAACTATTCCAACAAATCTTACTTCTACTGGTGCAAATGCATATGAAAAAGCAATATCAATTCCAACAGAAGATACTGCACCCAAACCATTTAAATTAATCTTAGATGAAGTTCATCATGATGAGTTTAATATGTGGACTATGGGTGAGATTCAACCACTTGATGATTTCTCAGGTTACTTTGATGGATCGAGAAAAGCATTCCCAATTACTTTAGGTGGAGATTCTTATGCTATTCAGGCAAGATCTGGTTCCGATATTGTAATTCAAGATACTATTATTCTTACTATTAACGATGTTTTACAGGTTCCAGGAGAAGGTTTCACATTTAATGGTGGTGGTACTATAACATTAACAGAAGCACCTAGGAAAGGTGATACTTGTAACTTCTTCTTCTACAGAGGAACTGGTGGTGAGGACGTAAAAGATAGAGATATTCTAGAAACTGTTAAGATGGGTGATGACTTACAAGTTGGATATGATCCTACTTATAATACAAGGCAGTTCTTAGAATTCCCAAGAACAGTTTCAGAGGTTAAATCATCTGACCAAGTTGATACTAACCCATACTATGGCCGTGGATTAGGTGATGATGATACAGAATTAAGACCAGTAACTTGGATTAGGCAAACTGAGGATAAGTGGATTGATGGTAGAATTGTTCGCAAGGATCGTCCTTTATATGAACCTAACTTATTCCCAACTGCATACTTACTTCAAGGTGTTGGTGTTGGTTCAACTGCTGTTTGGGTAGATAATTGCAAACCATTCTTCGATCCTGAAAATGAGAACCCAGTTAATAGGGCATTCCAAAAGGATATCCAAATTATAAATTCTGGTGAAGCATATGAAATATTTGTTGGTGCAGCTGCAACGGCAATCGTTTCTATCGCTGGTACTATATCTTCCATTGTAATTGGATCTGGTAGTAGTGGTAGTGGATATTCTGCAGTTCCTAGTGTTACAATTCAGACTCCTGTTGGTGCTGAAGGTGGAACTGGTGTTGGAGCAACTCCATTTGTTGGAATTGGTACAACTGCTAGGGCAGAAGCAACTGCAACTGTTACTAACGGAGTAGTTTCTGGTATTACTGTCACCAGTCCTGGACTTGCATATACTTCTGCAACTCCTCCTCAAGTATTAATTACTCCACCAACTTATATAAGAGAGGAAAATACTATTGATGCTTATACTGGTGATTATGGCATTATCTCTGGAATAGGAACAACTTCATTTACCAATTCCTCTACTAATGTTGCCATTACCACAGGTATTTCCTTTGATCTTTGGATTCCTGCAGATTCTCCATTAAGAAATGAGAAAGTTGCATCACCTGATCCTATTACAGTAAGTGGATTACAGACTGGACATTACTTTATGGTTAGGAATTCTAGTGGTATTGCTCCGTCTGGATTTACTGGTGGATTAACAACATTAGACGCAGCAGGTAATTATGTTGGCGTGGGAACAGAAGCATTAGATGGAATTTATCAAGTTGGTCATTATGTTGGAATAACAACTGTTGGATTTGGTTCAGATATTCAAAAATCTCTTCTAAGAGTATATGTTGATGTTTTAGATTGGAAGGGACTTAATAAGTTTGTTGGTGTTGCTAATACCTTCTGGGGTGGTAGCGTTGGATTTGGTTCTAACTTAACTGGACTTGGTGGTACATACCGAAATGTAACCAATACATATGTTGGTGAGTATAGTTGGGGTCTTCTTCAACTAAGTGATAGAATGAAAAGTGTGAATTATACAGTCACAACAACCAATGGTGTTGCTGGAATTAAGACAGGCCCTCAGATTAAGAGGAAGTTTGCATTGAAGGCTGCAAATTATGTCGTCTAAATAATAAAAAAAGTATTACTTAACGTAGGTTCAATGTCTGCTATTATAACTGATCAGATAAGAATATTGAATGCGAAGAACTTCGTTGCAGGAGTTTCAACTTCTGATAATTCATATTATGCTTTTGTCGGATTACCTAACCCAACAGGAATTTCAACCGATTGGGATTCTTCTCCACCAGCTCCTATAGATAATTTTTCTAAATCGAATGATTTCTATGATGACATGATAGCGGTTAAAAAAATAACACCCGCTGATTGTAAGCAGATAGTACCAAAGAATTCTTGGAGTTCTGGTGTAACCTACGATTATTATAGACACGATTATAGTATATCCAATCCACCTAAGAATTCTGGTGGTACAACACTATATACAGCGAATTATTTTGTTGTAAATAGCGATTATAGGGTTTATATTTGTTTACAGAATGGAACATCACCAGAAACACCTGACGGAAAACCTTCTCTTGATGAACCAACCTTTACAGACTTAGAACCAAGAATTGCTGGTACTTCTGGTGATGGATATCTTTGGAAGTATCTTTATAGTATTAAACCTGCTGATTTAATTAAGTTTGACTCAACAGACTTTATGCCAGTTCCTCAAAACTGGGAAACTAACTCTGAAGATAGTTCTATTCGTAATAATGCCGTTGATGGTGGTATTAAAGTTGTTGTTATTAAGAACAGAGGAACTGGTATTGGTACTGCTAACCAAACATATACAAGAGTTCCAATTAAAGGTGATGGATTTGATGCAGAGTGTACTGTTGTTGTAAATAATGACCAGCAAGTAGAAAGTGTTACTGTCTCGAACGAGGGATATGGTTACACTTATGGTAATGTTGACCTTGCTGCTGGTGCTGTTCCAACACCCACTACTGCACCAACTCTTGATGTAATCATTCCTCCACCAGGAGGGCATGGGAAGAATATTTACCGTGAATTGGGTGCATCTAATGCGTTACTTTATGCTCGAATTGAAAATGATGCAGAAAACCCCGACTTCATAACTGGTAACCAATTTGCAAGAATTGGTATTCTTGAAAATCCATATGCTTGGGGTTCAACTCAGTTACTTGCTCTTGATAAAGCAGCTGCTACTTATGCCCTTAGATTAGCTGGTACGGGTTATAGTTCAGTAACTTTTACTGGTGATAGTATTATTACACAAACAGTCGGAACTGGTGTTACTGCTGTTGGTAAAGTTGTTTCTTATGATCAGACTACTGGTGTTTTGAAGTATTGGCAAGACAGAACAATTGCTGGATTTAATACAGTTGGTACTGCATTAACTAATCCAACTTATGGATACAATACAACAAGATTCACTGCAGATCCTGCTGTAGGTGGTAATAGAATTATTGTTGGTGGTACTTCTAATTTATCTATTAGTACTACATTCACTGGTCTTTCGACCTCAATAAATAATAGAACATATTACCTTGGTCAATCATTTACTAAAGGATTAGCGAATCCAGAAATTGAAAAATACTCTGGTAACTTGATTTATGTTGATCATAGACCATCAATTACAAGGTCTTCAAATCAAAAAGAAGACATCAAGATCATATTACAGTTCTAATTAACTATGGCTCAGCAAACTAATCTCAATATTTCTCCATATTTTGATGATTTCAACCCTGATGATAATTATCATAAGGTTCTTTTCAAGCCTGGTTATCCTGTTCAAGCGAGAGAATTATCTGGTCTTCAGTCCATTTTACAGAACCAGATAGAAAAGTTTGGCCAACACTTTTTTAAGGAAGGTTCGAAGGTCATTCCTGGAAATACTGCGTATTCTCCAGAATATTATGCTGTAGAATTGAATGAAACTCATTTGGGAGTTCCTGTTGATTATTATATTGAGCAATTAATTGGTAGAAAGATAATTGGATTAACTACTGGTGTAACTGCTATTATTAATCAGGTTTTAAAACCAGAATCTTCAGAAAGAGGTAATTTAACAATATACATCTCGTATATGTCTTCAGGAGTTGAAGATAGTGATATTAAAGTATTCAACGATGGAGAACTTTTAACAGCAGATAGTGATATCGTTTCAGGGCCAAATAATAATGCGTATATACCAACTGGAGAATCATTTGCTTCATGTATAGCACAGGGAGCAACTTCTACTGCTGCATCATTTTCAATTTCCAATGGTGTTTATTTCATTAGAGGTAATTTTGTTAATATTCATGATGAAACAATTCTTTTAAGTCAGTATGATAATACTCCTAGTGCCAGAATAGGACTAAGAATTGATGAGGATATTATTAATGCTGACGAAGACCCAAGATTGGGAGATAACTCAAAAGGATTTAATAACTATGCTGCACCAGGTGCAGACCGTCTTAAAATTTCTTGTAGTCTATATGCTAAAGCATTAGACGATTATAATGATTCCAATTTTATTGAATTGGCAACTATTGATAATGGTCAATTACGATCTCAAATCGTAAATCCAAAGTATAATTTTATTGCTGATGAACTTGCTCGTAGAACATATGAGGAGTCTGGTGATTATACTATTAAACCATTTGATGTATCAGTAAAGAATTCTTTAAATGATGGTATAGGAAATAATGGTGTATATGTAGAAGGTCAATATACTTCTGCAGGAACTTTAGCTAATGATGATCTTGCTTTATATGCAATTTCTCCTGGAAAGGCATTTGTTAAAGGGTATGAGGTTCAAACAATTAGTACTACATATCTTGATTGCCCAAAACCAAGAACATCGAAGAAATTAGAAACTCAAGGTGTAGTTTATAATACTGGTAATACTTTAACACTTAATTGTGTTCGTGGATTACCTAATATTGGAATTGGTAATACTTATATTGTTAGTTTAAGAGATCAAAGATCTGGAGATAATCCAAATAAAGTATCTGGTGAAGAAATAGGTGTTGCTAGAATATATGATGCTGCATTAGAGTCTGGTTCATATAGTACTACAAATATAAATCAAAATGAATGGGATGTTGCACTGTATGATGTGCAGATGACATCTCGTATAACATTGAATACTAACCATACGCTTACTGTTCCTTGCTCAGTAAAAGGTAAGTATAGCGGTGCCACAGGATTTTTAAAAAATGCAGTTAGTAGTACTACATCTTTAGAAGTTTATGAAACTAAAGGAGAATTTTTACAGAATGAACCATTTCTTTTTAATGGTATAGAAAATAGTAGAGTTGCAGTTGCAGTAACATCTTATGGAATGAAAGATGTTAAGCAAGTATACGCTGGAGCACAATTAGGCGATAAAGCACCTGCTGGTATTACCACATTTGCTGGTAATGTTATAACAAGAGCTAAAGTTAACTTTGGTAATTCAAGACTTACATCTGCTGCTGGAAGTGGTGCTGTTTCTATTAGTACGGTAACCAGTGAAAGTCCAATATTCCCAGGAAACTTAAAGGTAAATGATATTCTTAGATTTGGTGGAATAGGAAATATTGAACCAACAATGTGTAGGATTACACAAGTAAATGCTGCAAATGTGGTTGTTACTGGTGTATCTACTGTTACTGGAGTTGTACAGGGTCAATTACCCCAAACTACAAAAGATGTTTCTGATCTATTGCTAGTTGAAAGTCCTATGGCCGCTGGTTTACAGAATAGTCTGTATACCTTGATGCCAAAATCTCTTATTTCTGATGTTGATCTTACATCTGCAGAATTAACCATTAGAAAACAGTATTCTGTTGATTTTGTTGGTGGTCAACTTTCAAATGCTTTGTCAGCAGGAGTAAATGAAACATTCTTACCTTATGATGAAGAAAGATATGCATTAGCAAGAGCAGATGGTACAACAGTTGCTCTTTCTGCGGATATGTTCTCACTTACCACAGGATCTACTATTTTGCAGATTCATATAGGTGGTGCTGATATTGCTGGATGTAAATTGATTGCAACTTTAAAGAAATCAAAACCATCAGCAAAGACTAAGAGATTGAATAGAGTCAATTCTGTTATTATTAATTCATCAAAACTCACAGGTTCTGGTATTGGAGCAACAACATTAAATGACGGTCTAGTTTCGGGTAATTTCCCACTTGGAACAAGAGTTCAAGATGAGGAAATTGTCTTAAATGTTGGTGATGTTGTTGATATTCATGGCATTTATGAATCTCTTACTACAGCAGTCCCATCTGCACCAACAGTTGTTTTGTCAACTCTGAATGGACCAACAGGTAAAACTGGAGATTTGATTATTGGAGAAAAGATTGTTGGAGCAAAGAGTGGTGGAGTTGCAGTTGTTGCTGAAAAAATAAGTGATAATAAGATTTCATTTATCCAGAAAAATACGGATGCATTTGAAGAAGGAGAAGTTGTTACTTTTGGAGAATCAAAAGTTCAGGGAGTTGTTACAACCTTAGACAATCCAAGTCGTAACATCTCTTCCCATTACACATTTGGTAATGGACAAAGACCTACATTCTATGATTATGGATATATTAGTAGAGTTCCTGCGGCTAAAGCACCCACAAGAACATTAAAAGTATACTTCTCTAATGGATATTATGAGGATACTGATGAAGGGGATATTACAGTAAAGAATTCCTACGATAGTTGGGATTATTCTAAAGATATTCAGACAATTAATGGTGATAAAAACACTGATATGATCGATATCAGACCAAAAGTTGGAACATATACTGTAACTGAAGGTGCAAGATCTCCATTAGAATTCTATGGTAGAGTATTCAGTTCTACTGGAAATTCTGCTAAAAATATTTTAGCTTCTGATGAATCAATTACTACTACTTTCTCACATTATGTTGGTAGAATTGATAGAATTTTCTTAGACAAGACAGGGAAATTCCAAGTTCAATATGGTGATCCATCTGAGAAAAAAGAAAGACCTATACCAATTGATGATGCAATAGAAATAGGTAGTATCACTCTACCAGCATTTATGTTTGATACTGATCATGCTGCTCTTAGCTTCATGAAGCATAAGAGATATAGAATGAAAGATATTAAAGATCTTGAAGATAGAATCAAGAATCTTGAATATTATACTTCACTATCTCTACTTGAAACTGAAACATCAAATATGTTTATTCCAGATGGTGATGGATTAAACAAATTTAAATCTGGATTCTTTGTTGATAACTTTACATCACTGTTACCACAAGAAACTAGTCATAGAATTAAGTGTAGTTTAGATCCTGCACAGAAAGAAATGCGTCCTATGCACTATACAACTTCAATTGACTTGATGGCAGGTCCAGTTGAAGGTGTAAGTGAAGATACTGATAGAACATATTTGGCACCAGAGGGTACAAATATCAAAAAAGGTGCTAATGGTGATGTTGTTACTCTTGATTATACTGAGAAGGAGTGGTTAAGTCAGCAGTTTGCAACTAGAACTGAAAGTGTTACACCATTCTTGGTAAGTTTCTGGCAAGCAACTGTTAAATTAACTCCAAATTCAGATACTTGGGTTGATACAGCAAGAATTAAAGCAAAAATCATTAAACAAGAAGGTAATTTTGCTGGAGTAATGGCACAAGCTCAAAATGAGTGGGGTGTCGATCCACAAACTGGTATGAGTCCAATTCATTGGAATGCTTGGGAAACTACTTGGACTGGAACAGAATTCACTGATAGGGTAGAGACCAGACAAGAATCTGGCGGAAAATTTGAGAAAGAAGAAATTGTTAAGGCTGGTTGGATTAATGGTGGTAATGGTGTAAACCATTCTAAGATGGTTCAATATGAAAATATCAAAACAATTCAAGATACTGTCAGAGATACTTATGCTACTGGTACTTCTAAAAGAACTGGTATACGGAAAGTTGTTACTGAACAGTGGGATAATGAATCTCTAGGGGATAGAGTTGTTAGTAGAGATGTTGTTCAGATAATGCGTTCTAGAAACGTTGAATTTATTTGTACGAAGACAAAACCATTAACTCAGATGTATGCATTCTTTGATGGTGTTAATGTTACTAAGTATTGTACTCCTAAGTTATTAGAAATCACTATGCAGTCTGGAACATTCCAGGTAGGTGAAACTATTACTGCTACTATGCCTCAAATTGGTATTCAACCAGAAGGTACTGATAAACCATTTATTAAATTTAGAGTAGCACAAGCAAACCATAGACTTGGCCCATATAATGCGCCAACAGATGTATATTCAAGAAACCCATACATTTCGCAAGTTGGAGCAACAGGACTTGAAACTTTCTTAGGAACTCCTGGAACAGTTCAATTAGCAGGTCAAGGTCAAACTTTACCTTCAAGCTATTCTGCAACTTCAACTATCTTGAATGTTGATACTAAATCTTTAAGTCAACAAGCACAGGGAGATTGGTATGGATATGCTAGTAGCGGTATGATTCTTAGAGGATCTAGAAGCGGTGCTATTGCTAAACTTAATAACCTAAGATTAATATCGGATCTTGGTGCTAATTTAATTGGAACTTATTATATTCCAAATCCAAATAGTGGTAATCATCCAAGATTTGAAACTGGAGAAAAAACATTTACTCTAATTGATAATAATACTAATGATCAAGATAATACTGATACCTTTGGTGAGGATAAGTATACTGCATCTGGAACTTTAGAAACTGTTCAAGAGAACATTATTTCTACTAGAAACGCAACTATTCAAACCAAACACCATAAACAAGATAAAGCTGCTAGGAAGTTCTCAGGTTCAGCTGTTGTTAAGTCTAATACCACTATTTCAACGAAGAAAACTGGTAAAGAAAGAAATATATGGTATGACCCATTAGCACAATCTTTCCAGGTTACTGAAGATCAAGGTGTATTCATTACTAGTTGTGATATCTACTTTAAGACTAAGGATGACATGGATATTCCCATGACATTCCAGATTCGAACGATGAAGGGAGGTGTGCCGACGCAAGAGATTTTACCCTTCTCTGAAATAGTCAAACAACCTGCAGATATTAAAACATCTTCAACTGGAACTGTAGCAACTACATTTACCTTTGAAGCACCAGTTTATCTTGAGGGTGCTAATACAGAATATGCAATCTGTCTTGCATCATGGTCAACAAAATATCAGGTATTTATTTCTAGAATTGGAGAATCTGATCTACTAACTGATGAATTTATTTCACAGCAACCATATTTGGGTTCACTATTCAAATCTCAGAATGCTTCAACTTGGGATGCTTCACAGTGGGAAGACCTTAAATTCAAGATTAGAAGAGCAGAGTTTAAACAATCAGGAACCTTAGAACTTTATAATCCAGTTCTTTCTCAAGGTAATGGGCAGGTAGCGAAATTACAAGGAAACTCAATTAACATTCAATCCAGAAAAGTTAGGGTTGGTTTAGCTGCTGTTGGTGGTGCTACTGGTGTTAGTACAGCATTACATGATACTATTCTTACTGTTGGAAATACTGTTCAACAAGGAGCAACTAATGATGGAGCGACAGCACATTCTTCAGCATCAAATGCAACGGGTGATTATGTAGGAACTGCTGGAAGTGCAACTGGTTCTATGGGAGTTGTTACTGGTGGTCTTGGATTCTATCCACCATCAGGAAGCCAATCTTATACTGGTGTTGGTTTAACCAATATAACTTCTAGTGGAGATTCATTAACTGCTACTGTAACAGTCACTAATGGTGCAGTTTCAGGTGCAACAATCACAAGTTCTGGTAGTGGATTCCAGGTTGGTGACGTTCTTGGAATAGATGCTAGTGGTGTTGGTGTAGGTACTACTAGTGTTGGTAGAAATGCTAGACTTTCAGTACTTACAATTACTGATCCAAATGAAATTATTCTTGATAATGTTCAAGGAAATTTTGTTACTGGTAATGGTAAATTAATGACATTTACTCATCCAATTACTGGTATAACAACTATTATGAATAGTAATGGTTCAACTGGTGGTGCTATTGAGGCAAAATCTGTTCAAGTAGTAAATGATGGATTACACTTTACTGTTGATCATAGGAATCACGGTATGCATCATGAAACAAATCGTGTACAAGTTGATGGTGTTCAGTCTGATGTTCTTCCAACAAAATTATCTTTACCATACAATACCTCAGCAAGTGGTTCTATAGCAATTGAGGCTTCTGATAACTTTACAACATTTGAAAATGTTGCCGTAGGTGCTACTAATCCAGGTTTGGTACAAATTGGTGATGAAATTATGAAATATACTTCAGTTTCTAGTGGTTCTTTAGGTGGAATAACAAGAGGTACTGGTAGATCAAATTATTTGAAGGGACAACCTGTTTATAAGTATGAATTGTCTGGAGTTTCTCTTGCAAGAATTAATCGAACTCATAGAATGAATCAAGTTAGTGATAGGGATCCAAACCCAATATCCTTTGATTCTTACACTCTTAAGATAGATAATAGTCAGATAAGTGGTGGTGTGGTAGATGCAATTAATAGAAGTTCTGGATCTAGTTTCCCAATATTATATGCTGGTGAAACAAAATCTACTGGTGGATATAAAATTACCGCTAGTCAGAACATACCATTCCAACTTATTTCACCAAACATTCAGAATGTAACTGTTCCTGGAACAACTGTAAGTGCAACTATGAGAACAGTTTCTGCTTCCAGTCTTGGTAATGGAATGGGTCAGGGTACTGATCTACCATTTATGGATAAGGGGTATGAATCTATTACTTTGAATAAGACAAATTATTTAAATTCTCCTAGAATGATTGCTTCTAGAGTTAATGAAACAAATAATGCAGTTATTCAAAACTTTAATGGTGATAGATCATTTGGAATTACGGTCAATTTAGATACATCGGATACATTATTAACTCCTGTTATTGATTTACAGAGAACAAGTGCTATCTTTGTTTCAAATAGAGTTGATACTCCAATTACCAATTATAAAGAAGACAATAGAGTTAATAGTTTGTATGCTGATCCAACAGCTTGTCAATACGTTTCTAAAGAAAATGGATTAACTAATTCTGCTACTTCTATTAAGATTCTATTAGATGCCTATATTAATGAATATTCTGATATTAGAGCATTCTATGCTATTAGTGATACATCAAACTTTGAACCTATATTCATTCCATTCCCTGGATATATTAATTTAAATGATCAAGGTGAAATGATTTCTTTAGCAGATAGTGATGGTAGATCTGATAAGAAGATGCCACTTGGAGATACTGGTATGTTTAAATCTTCTGAATTATCATTTAGGGAATATTCATTCACTGCAGATAATCTACCTTCGTTTAATAATTATAGAATTAAATTTCTCCTTACTTCAAATAACCAAACTTGGGTTCCCAGAGTTTCTAATTTGAGAGTTATTACCTTAGCATAATATTATGGAATATGTAAACATTAAAGATCAACCAAATTTGGTTAAAGATCCGGTTACTGGCCAGATCATTAATAATAATGAATTTGAATATAATCAATATGTTGCTCGTCGGGCAGCAAGAAAAGTGGAAAAGGAAAAGCAGTTAAATGCTGAAGTGAATCTAAAAAACATAAAAAGTGATTTAGATGATATGAAAACTGAAATGACTGAAATTAAAACTTTGCTTAATGAATTAGTCTCTAAATGGCATATTTTCTAACACTGGAGAACTTTAATGGCAAGTAAAAAGATTACCTTTGATCCAGATGCTGGAGCGTCATATGCCGCTAACTTTAATATGCTTGGTGGTGCTAATTTTATAGCAAATTTTGAGGTTGTAGGTACTTCAGGAACTGCATTTGATTTTACTGGTTACTCTGGTTCATCCCAGATGACAAAAAGTGTTTCTATAGGATCAACTGGTTATCCTGCCGCAACTTTTAATGTAGGATTTACAAGTGCTGCTGGTGGAAGATTGCAAGTTTCTCTTGCAGGAACAGATACTAAAACTATAAGTGAAGGCCGTTACGTTTATGATGTTGTTGTTAGTTCTGGGAATACTTATTACAGGATTGTTGATGGAACAATTCTAGTTCAACCAGGTATTTCATCAATCACCGCACTATAAATATTGATAGAGGAACTCTATAAATGTCCCAACCAGCTTCACGACAAGAATTAATTACATATTGCAAAAGGCAGTTAGGTGCTCCTGTACTGGAAATTAATGTAGCTGATGAGCAGGTAGAAGATATTCTTGATGATGCCATTCAATACTTTCAAGAAAGGCATTTTGATGGTGTTTATCCCACCTTTATGAAGTATAAATTAACAGAAACAGATATTAAAAGGGGAAGATCAAGAGGTGGTAGAACAGATAATGTAGGATTAACAACTAGTACTGCTACTGCAACTATTGATGGTGGTACTACTACTTTTAGTTGGAACGAAACAAGTAATTATTTACAAGTTCCTCCAGAAGTTATTGGAGTAAATAAGATATTCCATTACGATGGATCTAACACTGTTACTAATAATATGTTCAGTGTTAAGTATCAATTATTTCTAAATGATATTTACTATTGGGGTTCTACTGAGATCTTAACTTATGCTATGGTTAAGACATATCTTGAAGATATTAATTTCTTATTAACCACACAGAAACAAATCAGATTTAATAAAAGACAAGATAGATTATATTTGGATATTGATTGGGGTGATGTAACGGAAGGTGACTATATTGTTATGGACTGTTATAGGGTATTAAATCCAAATGATTATGAAAGAGTTTGGAATGATTCATTCTTAAAGAGATATGCAACTGCTCTTATGAAGAGACAGTGGGGACAAAATCTAATTAAATTCCAAGGAGTAAAACTTCCTGGTGGGGTCGAATTAAATGGTAGACAAATTTATGATGATGCTCAAAAGGATATTGAGGTTATTAGAGAAATGATGTCTAACACTTATGAACTTCCACCATTAGATATGATAGGTTAAGATTATGTCACTTAACCCATTCTTCCAGCAAGGTTCATCAGGTGAACAAAGCTTAGTTCAATCGCTTATTAATGAGCAATTGAGGATGTATGGTGTTGATGTGCATTATATGCCAAGGAAATATATTACAGAAAAAACTATATTAAAGGAAGTATCTCAATCTACTTTTGATGATGCATATCCATTAGAAGCATATATTGACAACTTTGATGGTTATGGTGATAATCCAACTATGTTGTCTAAGTTTGGTATTCAGGCAACTAATGAAGTAACACTAATAATTTCTAAGGAGAGATTTGAAACTTATATTTCTCCATTAATGAAGAATGAGTCAAATGTCAAATTATCTACTCGGCCTAAAGAGGGTGATTTGATATATTTCCCATTTGGAGATCGTTTATTTGAAATCAAGTATGTAGAGCACGAGAAACCATTTTATCAACTTAAGAATACTTATGTTTATGAACTTCGTTGTGAACTCTTCCGTTACGAAGATGAAGTTATTGATACTGGTGTTGAAGAAATTGATGACACTTTAGAAGGTGTAGAAGGTGTTGATGGTGAAGTAGTTATTCCTGGTCAGGGTGCAACTCAGAAGTTAACATTGGCAGGAAGTGCTGTACAAGCAACTGCTATTACTGGAATTGTTAATGGTGGTATTCAGCAAGTATTCCTTTCAAATAGAGGAAATAGTTATACATATGCACCAAGAGTCGCAATATCATCAGCACCAACTGGTGGATTGACTGGTATAGGAACTGCTTATTTACTTGGTGGAATTACTGTATGTGCTGGTGCTGCTGATATTAACAATAGTAAGAAGAGAGTTGTTCAAAGTATTAATTTGGTAAATCCAGGTTATGGATATACAAACAACCCACAAATTGAAGTTTTTGGAGATGGTACAGGTGTTGCTGCTACCTCCAAGATGGAAAACGCAATTGTTGGTATTGTTACTCTTACAGCAGGTGGTTCTGGATATTCTACAACTCCAACAATTACATTTACTGCACAGAATGGTATATCTACAGTCTCTGCAGCGGCCACAGCAATTGTAAGTACTGCTGGTACAATTTCTGCTATTCATATTACACATGCTGGTGCTGGTTATACTGTTGCACCAACAATATCCATTTCTTCACCAGGAAGTGCAGGACAAGGAAACTACTCATTTAATGAGATTGTAACTGGTAGTGTTAGTGGTGCTACAGCAAGAGTAAGAACTTGGAGTGCCGTTACGAATGAAATAGAAATCAGTAATATTGATGGAACATTTAAAGTCAATGAAGATCTTACAGGAGCATCTTCTGGTGCTGTACAAAGAATACGACTGATTGATTATACTAATTTTGATGAGGGGTATGGTGAAAATGATGAGTTTGAACTACAAGCTGATGCCATTATTGACTTCTCTGAAGGCAATCCGTTCGGACAACCATAAATAAGGTACGAGGTTTATAACTATGTTTGAATATTTTTATAACGAAATTTTTAGAAAGACTATTATTTCTTTTGGTACTCTTTTCAACAACATTACTATTAAGCAAGAAGGTTCTGTTGTAAAGGTTCCATTGGCATATGGTCCAATCCAAAAGTTTTTGGCAAGATTAGAGCAGGCTCCTAATTTAAGTCAAGCAACTGCGATATCCTTACCAAGGATGTCATTTGAGTTCACTGGACTTACATATGATCCAGCTAGAAAAGTTACTACTACTCAACAGATTGCAGTAAAAGATCCAGATTCTGAGACTGACACTAAAAAGGCATTTATGCCAGTTCCGTATAATATGCAATTTGAACTTGCTATTATGTGTAAGTTAAATGATGATGCATTACAGATTGTAGAGCAGATATTACCATATTTCCAACCACAATATAATCTAACAGTTCAGTTAGTAGACGGTATTAAAGAAAAGAGAGATATTCCTATTATACTAGAAAACGTGACTATGCAGGACGACTATGAGGGTGATTATACATCTCGTAGAGTTCTTATGTATACTCTAAGATTTACTGCAAAAACATATCTATTTGGCCCAGTCACATCTGCTTCCAAGGATATCATCAAATCTGTTTCTGTTCGTTATCTTGCTGGTGGTTCCAAGAGTACAGAAAGAGATATCACATACTCTGTTAAACCAAGAGCACTTAAGGATTATACAGATGATGTTGTTACCAATTTGGCAGAAGACATCACTGCAGAAGCTGTAACTATCAATGTTGATGATGGTACTAAGGTCACTCTCAAGAAATATATTGAGGTTGATGGTGAAGAAATGTATGTTACCAAGATTACTGGTAATAAACTAAATGTTAAACGTGGTCAAGATACCAGTATTGCCAAAGCACACGTTAGAGGAACTGCAGTTAATGGTATTGATTACTCACCAAGAGAGGATAGTGATCTTGTAGAATTTGGTGATGACTTTGGATTTGATGGAACAATCACATGAAGATGACTAATTTAGATGATGCTTTTAATGTAGAATCAACTATTGTTCCTGCAAAGGAGAATGTTGGTATAACTCCAGAGCAGAAACCCGATAGACTTATTAAGTCTGATATTGATAAAGACTATGAGTATACTCGTGGTAATCTTTACAGTATTATAGAGAAGGGACAAGAAGCAATTAATGGTATTTTAGAACTTGCTCAAGAAAGTGAAATGCCTAGAGCATATGAAGTTGCTGGTCAGTTAATTAAGAGTGTTTCTGATGCAACTGATAAGTTAATGGATTTGCAGAAGAAATTAAAAGATGTAGAAGAGGAGAAACAGCAAAAGGGACCATCAACTGTTAATAATGCACTATTTGTTGGATCAACTGCAGAATTACAAAAACTATTAAAGTCTGGACTGCCAAAAGAGTCTAAATAACTTAGGGAGAGAAATCCCGAAGTACCTAAGTTACTCATACAATGTCGGAACAACTACCGTCGGTAGATGATTTACTAGAAAGTAAATTACCTTCAGTCGATGAATTTATAAAAGAAGAAGATCTACCATCAGTTGATGAGTTTATTGGGGAAGAACCACCAAGACCTGAAGAAGAGATAGCAGATAATTTCTTAGAAAATCCAGACGAAAGCGATGAGATAGAAGCAGAAAAAATAGATCTCACCGAAGTATTACGTCTAATAAATGATGTTAGAAAGGATATTCCTGTCGTACCGGAAATACCTGAGATAAAGTATTACGATGAAGAATTAGAGAAACTTACAGCATATGTTGAGGAAATAAAAGAAAGTATCCCAGAGATACCAGAACAGAAAACATATGATGTAGAAGTAGAAGCAATATGCGATTTAATTGATAACTTAAGAGAAGAAGTTAAAGATCTTCCCGTACCCAAGTATTATGAAGAAGAAATAGAAACCCTTCAAAAGAAAGTTGATGGGTTCTATCAGGATATGTTGGATCTTCCTGAACCCAAATATTATGAGGAAGATCTTAAGTCGTTAAAGGAAGATGTTCTTGCAGTAAAAGAATCTATTCCCAAGTTTCCCAAGTGGGTTAATGAGGTTAATGAAGTCCCAGACTTCTCTTGGATTGGAAAGACCTTTAGTGTAATTGACGATGATTTTATCAAGGTAAATGATAATTTAGATTTTGTTAAAGGTAGAATTGACCAAGAAGTTCAAAAATTATCTGAGGATATTGATGTAAAACGGTTTGAGTCAAAGACTGATATTGATAAGTTAAACAGTGATTTAAAAGAAACTAAAGATAAGATATACAAAGAGTTAAGAGAAGCTGCTCTTAAAATACATGAGACTAAGCATTCTTTTAAAAATGATGATAGATTACTAAAGAAGAATATTCTTAGTAAATATAATGTTTTAAAGCAAAGAGTTGAAGAGGAAGTAAAGGAATTTAATAGAAAGAATGATGCCACCAAGGATCTATATGGTGGTTATTTTGATGGCCTTACACAGGAGATATCAAATCTTCCTGAGGTAAAATATTATGATGAAGATATAAAAGAAATCAGAGAAGAGATCAAAATAGATGCTGATAATCTAAAATCTCTTAAAGAACTGGTTCAGGAGATAAAAGAAAAGCAGATTAAATTCAAACAAGAATTTAATGAAGTAAGAGATTTGCAAGAAGGTCTTTTAAATGAACCGACAGACAAAGCACAATCAGTAGATGGTACTGGTGATCCTTTAGCTCCATTAGATAAGCAGTTCCGTAGTTTAAAAGAATTAGCAGATCATTATAGATTATTCATTAGTAGAACCCAACAGCAGATTGCTACTATTGGTGGCGGTGGTGCAGGGTTTATAAAAGATCTTGCTGATGTTAGTTTTACTGAATCAACAGGAACTAATAAGTTACTGATTTATAATGGTGATGAGTGGGTTGGTATTGCAAGTACTGCACTATCACCAATAATAACTTTACACGATGCATTAGGTAATGGTAATGTATCTGGTATTGGAATTAGTGTTGGAGTAGTTACTGCTACTAATGGATATTTCAGTGGTATAGTAACTGCTGCTCAATTAAATTATGATGTCGTAACTGATATCTATTCTACTGGTATTGTTACAGCAACCAAGGGAATACAAGTTACAACTCTTGGTTTAAATGTAGCATCTGGCATATCTACACTTGCTGCTGGAGCATTAGTAAAGGCAGGTGCAGCAACCACAGCATTAGTTGTTGAAGGTGATGCTCGTATAACTGGTATCCTAACAATTGGTACTGGATCTGTTACTATTGATGGTAGTGATAATAAAGTTAAGATTGGAACGGGAGTTACTCTTACATCAACGGGTGATTCTGACTTTGTAGGTATAGTTACAGCAAAAGGATTTGAGGTTGGAAGTGCTGCAACTATTTCTAATAATGGTAATGCAACGTTTGCTGGTATTGTAACTGCTGCAAGTTTTGTTGGTGATGGTTCTGGATTAGTTGGAGTTGCTAATACTGATAATGTAAGCAGCACAACTTTAAGTGTATCTGGTGTTACTACATCTACAGGTGGTCTCTACGTTGGAACTGCTGCAAGTATATTCGCTAATGGTAATGTAACTTGTGGTATTGTAACTGCAACCAAGTATTATGGTGATGGTTCTAGTCTGTCTAATGTAACCAGCACAACTATAAACAATAATGCAGATAATAGATTAATAACTGGTTCTGGAACTGCTAATACATTAGAAGGAGAATCAACCTTAACTTATAATGGTACTGCATTATCGGTCAGTACTGGTGCTACTATATTCACTAATGGTAATATTGCTTGCGGTATTATCACAGCAACAAGTTTCACAGTTGGAGGAACATCTCTTGCTGAAACTATTGCAGATACTGTTGGTGGTATGGTCAGCAGTAATACTGAGACTGGTATTACGGTAACCTATGAAGATGGTGATAATACATTAGATTTTGTTGTAGGAACATTAAACCAAGACACAACAGGTACTGCTGCTCTTGCTGAAGGGTTAACTGGAACACCAAATATAGATTGTGCTACAGGATCATTTACTGGTGATGTAGATATCGCAGATAAGATAGTTCATACTGGTGATACAAATACTGCAATAAGATTCCCTGATGCTGATACAATTACAGCAGAGACGGGTGGTTCAGAAAGACTTCGCATAGACTCATCTGGTGATGTTGGTATTAATATAGCTGCTCCTGTTGCTCAATTACAAGTAAACACAACTAAGAATGCAGAAACTGATAGACATGATGCTACTAATTACGCTTTAGCATTAAGAAATCCAAATGATAATAATGGAGAAGCAGTAGGTTTAAGTTTTGGAATTACTTCCAATACAACTAAAGTAGGTGCTGCAATTTTACATGAACGTGATGCTGGTGGTTCTCAAGGAAGTTTACAATTTTATACCAGTTCTGATGGAAGTAGTGTAACAGAAAGACTTCGCATTAAATCAGATGGATCATTAAATGTTGGTACTGCTGCTACTATTCATGCCAATGGTAATGTAACTTGCGGTATTATTACTGCAACTAATCTTGTTGGTAATGGTTCTGGATTAACCAATATTTCGGGCATTCCAACAGAAGCAGATACTGCTGTTTCAAGTACAAGTGCTACAACAGTTCTATCATTATCAGCATCTACATATCGTGCTGCAATTGTTGATGTATTGATTACACAAGGTTCTGCATATCAAGCAGGTCAATATGGATTGATTCATGACGGCACAACTGCAACAATAGTTGAACAATGGGCAGTTGCAACAGGTTCTATGTTAGGAACCCTTACTGCAACTGTAAGTGGTGGTAATATGCTACTTCAGGTAAATATGGGAAGTTCATCTTCTGCAACAGTCACAGTCAAGTCCTCTACTATTACGGTATAATGAAATCATACAAACAATTTTTAGAAGAAACAACCACTCAACAGTGTCCAGAAGGAAAGTACTTCTGCCATAAAGAAAAGAAGTGTATGCCTATTCCACGGGGATATTATGTTGGTGCTAGAGGTTGGTTAAAACCAGAAGAGGACAAGAAAAATGGAAAATCCAATAACGGTAACGGAAATAGCAATGGCCATTCTGGCAATGGTAATGGTGGGAATGGCAACGGTAATGGTGGCGGCAATGGTGGAGGAGTAAGTGAATCCTTTAATTTGAATATAGAAGTTCCTAAAAATCAAACCGAATTTAATTTGGGGTTGATGTTTAGAGAGACTTTAGAAAAGAATAGTGGAATGCTATTTGCTTTTGATGAATCTGGAGAAAAGCATTTCCATATGAAAAATACCACTATACCTTTAGATATTGCATTTATTAATGAAGATGGTATAATTGAAAGCATTAAAGAATTACATCCATTGAACCCAATACCAATTTCATCAGATTCTAATGTCTTATATGCACTAGAAGTGAATAGGGGATGGTTTTCAGAGAACGATGTGAATGTTGGTGATAAAATTTTGGAAGTTGATAAATAAATTTTTTATGTAACAAATGCCACAACAAACTATAAAGTTTAATATTAGACAAGATGGGACCGTAACTGAAGAAGTTATGGGTACTGTCGGCAATGAATGTGAAAATCTCACTAAGAGAATCGAAGAGAGATTGGGAACAGTTCAGAGCGTAGAGCATAAACCAGAGTATTACGAACAAAAACAAACTACAGAGGAAGATGTCACACTTCAGCACTATCAAGACTAAGATAAAGGAGAAACCGTTTCTATTAGAAGCATTAAATCTTCTTGGACATGAGGTTAAACAAGATCAAGAATTGGTTGTAGGTGGAACTCATGGTCACAATCATCCAGTAGTACAAGCAGATATCTGTATTGCTACTGATATTGGATTTCGCTGGTGTAATGATACACAAGCATATGAATTAGTAACAGATATAGAAACTTGGAGTTTACCAACACCTCCTAGAAGGTTTATTGACAAAGTAACCCAACAGTATGCTAGAATGGCTTTGCATCATACTGTAAAGGAAGAAGGATTTGAGGTTGCGGAAGAATGGGAAATGGATGATAATAGTATCGAGTTAACTGTTACACGTTGGGTCTAATGGCAAAAAATGATTTAGGAGTAGATCCTGATGAGTGGTTTAGAGAATCAATTCAATTGAACGAAGATCCACCCTATAGTGATAATTTTAAATCTGGTTTACCTGATGGAGGACCTAATTTCAGTTGGGAAGATACTGCACCGTGTGAATATGAACCTCCTGATGATTATGAACCTTCTGAGTTTGCAGATTTAGATTGGTTTACTGATAAACCAAAAAAGAAAGAGGAGACTATGCATGAAAAGATGTATAACATTGCAACCTCAAGGTATAACCCATTTTCTGTAGGTGGATCTGAAAACTGTGATTCTGATATTAGTTGCAATATAGGTGGTTCTGAACAAGCACATGATAAAGATTAATTTGTTAATTCTTCAAGGAATTTGGATAGCATTAGTATTACATTTAGTGCAATTACATATATAAAATAGCATATTGAATATTATGAAGAAGTGGTTTGGGTTTAGTTTGGGAGCATTATTAGGCATATCTCATATTGGTATGATTGGGATGATATCTCAAGGTACTAAGATTCCTAAGGTAAATTTACCAATTGGAGAGTATACTGCATATACTGTTAAAGCAGGCCCAGATGGTTATTTTATAAATTATCGAGCACATGATCCTAAGGTAATGACCAAAGTACAGGAGGTAAATCGTCCTGCTGGTTTCTTAGGATTGGGTAGAAAGAATGCAGTTATAGAAGAGCAATATATGGCAGAAGGTGCTCTTCATACAATTCCAGTTTATGATAAAAATGGTAAGCAACTTACAGCACATCAAATTGCATGTATTAAAGCACAAGGTAGTGGAGAATCTACTGGAAGGTTAGTTGGTGGTGGACTTGGTACTGCTGTAGTTGCAAATACAAGTATCACTTCTATTCCTATAGTTGGATGGGTACTTGGTGGTGCTATAGCAATGATGGGTATGGATCAAGGTGCTGAAATAGGTGGCCAAATGGCGCAAGACTTTAAGGGTTGTGAAGATCTAGAAGTTGAAGAGAATATTAAGTGATTAAATAATTCTATGTATGTAGTCTACGAAGAACATATTGAACAATTAGAGGAGGAGAACGCTGACCTAAAGCAAGAGGTTCTCGTCCTCCGAAAGAGACTGCAATACTATAAATTTGTTTTAGAAGATGAAGAATCTAATAAATAATTAACGAATCGGTATTTTTAATTACAATATGGAATGGTCACCAGCACAAATTGGTGCATTAGAAAATTGTGGCGTTAAGGTCGAAGACGCTACTGGCGATATCGCCTTTCGTGAATTTGAGTTTATAGATGTGATTAAACCAGAACCTATGAAGGTTCCAAAATCACAAATTAAATATATCGATCCTTTAGATGAGGCAACTCGTCTTCCTGATTACAACAAAGTAGGAAATATTATAGATACCTATTTGGCCTGGAGAGGAACTAACTACATGATAAAGATGTTTTTCCCTTCGGTCAAAAAACCGTCACGCAGAGAAGTACAGGATCAAGTGAGAAAAGTGTATCCTGGTGCTAAACTCTGGAACTATCAGATTTCAAGTCATGAACCTGGAGAACCGATCCTCCAAGTCGGGGGAACATAAAACAGAAGAATTAGAAAAGCAAGTAGAAAACCTAAAGAAAATTATAGAACTACAACAAAAAACAGCAGAACACGATAGAAAATTTGGAAAGTATGAAATGATGTAATTATGCCAGTTATTGATGACATTTATCTAGGTAACCCGAACCTAAAAAAAGCAAATGTTCCTATTGAGTTTACTCAAGAACAATTGCTTGAGTATATGGCGTGTAAACATGATCCAGTTTACTTTGCTAAACAGCATGTAAAGATTGTAAGTTTGGATGAAGGTTTAACCCAATTTAAACCTTATGATTTTCAAGAGAAGTTAATTACAAGATTCCACGAGAATAGATTTAATATATGTAAGATGCCTCGTCAGACAGGTAAGTCTACTACATGTATTTCGTATCTGTTGCATTATTTACTTTTTAATGATAGTGTTAATATTGGCATACTTGCAAACAAGGCAGCAACTGCACGGGAATTACTAGGTCGTTTACAGACTGCATATGAGAATGTTCCTAAATGGATGCAACAAGGAGTTTTGTCATGGAACCGAGGATCACTGGAGTTAGAAAATGGCAGTAAGATATTGGCAGCTTCTACGTCTGCAAGTGCTGTCCGAGGCATGTCGTTTAACATCCTATTCCTCGACGAATTCGCCTTCGTTCCAAACCATATTGCGGAGTCCTTCTTTGCCTCTGTTTATCCTACTATTACTTCTGGTAAATCAACGAAAGTCATAATGGTTTCTACCCCTCACGGGATGAATCATTTCTATAGATATTGGCACGATGCAGAAAGAGGAAAGAATGAATATGTTCCTACAGATGTACATTGGTCAGAAGTTCCAGGTAGGGATGCTAAATGGCAAGCACAAACTATTGCCAATACTTCAGAGCAACAGTTTAAAGTTGAGTTTGAATGTGAATTCTTAGGATCTGTTGATACTCTTATTGCACCTAGTAAATTACGAAGTCTTATATATGAAGAACCAAAAGTAAGGAATGCTGGATTAGACGTATATGACGATCCTGAAAAGAAACATGACTATGTAATTACAGTAGACGTTGCTCGTGGTGTAGAAAAAGATTACTCTGCTTTTGTTGTTGTAGATATTACAGAGTTTCCTCATAAAGTAGTGGCTAAGTATAGGAATAATGATATTAAACCTATGCTATTTCCTAGTATTATATACGAAATAGCAACAAAGTATAATCAAGCATTTATTTTATGTGAAGTAAATGATATTGGTGACCAAGTGGCAGCAATTATAAATTATGATTTAGAATATGAAAATCTCTTAATGTGTTCTATGAGAGGTAGAGCAGGGCAAGTTGTGGGCCAGGGATTCTCTGGTAAGAAGACACAACTTGGAGTTAAGATGTCCAAGACTGTTAAGAAGGTTGGTGCTCTTAACTTAAAAACAATTGTTGAGAGTGATAAATTATTATTCAGAGATTATGAAATACTAAGCGAATTAACTACATTCATTCAGAAAAGTAATTCATTTGAGGCAGAAGAAGGATGTAATGATGACCTTGCAATGTGTCTTGTCATATATGCGTGGTTAGTAGCACAGGATTACTTTAAAGAATTAACAGATCAGGACGTAAGAAAAAGATTATACGAAGAACAAAAGAATCAAATAGAACAAGATATGGCTCCATTTGGATTCATTTCTGATGGAATGGATGAAGATAGTTTTGTCGATGCAGAGGGTGATAGGTGGCATACTGACGAATATGGAGATCGATCATATATGTGGGAGTATATGTAAACCCCCAAAACAATAAATAATTTTTAGATTAATCTGAGAATCGGAGAAAGAAAACATGGCGACTCCTCAATTATCTCCTGGAGTACTGACTAGAGAGGTTGACTTAACAGTAGGAAGAGCTGATAATGTACTGGATAACATCGGTGCAATTGCTGGTCCTTTTAGAATTGGACCTATCGATGACCCAATTGATATTTCAACTGAAGAAGATCTTATCAGCACTTTTGGTAAGCCTCTTTCCACGGATGCTCAATATGAGTATTGGATGAGTGCAGCATCTTACCTATCCTACGGGGGAGTTTTAAAAGTTGTTAGAACTGACAACACTAACTTAAATACCTCAAACGCAGGTGTTGGTGTTGCTTCGGAGACAACAACAAAGATTAAAAACTATGATGACTACCAGGCAAGCTGGACATCAACTGCCGATTTCTCATGGGCTGCTAAGAACCCTGGTTCTTGGGCAAACGGTCTAAAGGTTTGTGTTATTGATGATATTGCTGATCAAACAATTGGTGTTACCACTACAAGTCTTGGTGACTATGGATGTAAGATTGGTTATGGTGTTACTAGTGCGTTAATTAACGAAGTTATTCCTGGATCAGGTTCTACTTCAACCTTTAACGGTTATCTTAAGGGTATTGTCACTGGTGTATCTACTGATGCAACTAATGGTAATTCAACTTTCACTGTTAAGGTTGTTTCTCGTGTAACTGGTGCTGCTGGTACATCTGGAACTTATGCCGAAACTAAGATTGATTACAAAGAGTCAACAACATACTCATCATTTAATGCATCTGATACTCTTTGGTTCGTAGATAACGTTGGTGTTAACACTGGTGCTCCAAATGCTCCCAACACTGCAGTTTCTGCAAGTGCCGCATCTGTTGCTGACTGGTATAATGCACAGACACTTACATTAGACAACGCAACAATTTACTGGAAGTCTATTGCTCCAAAACCTGTTTCTAACGTATATGTAACTGATAGAAACGGTGAAGGTGATGGAATGCACGTTGCTGTTGTTGATGACTTTGGAACAATTACTGGAATTAAAGGTAATGTTCTTGAGAAGCATGTAGGTCTTTCTAAGGCAGTTGATTCAGTATCATCTGTAAATTCACCTCAGAAGAATTACTACAAGCAGCATATTGCAGATTACTCTGACAATACTTATGCTGGATACAATCCATCTAACGCTGCAGACAACTATTGGGGAACAGAGCCAAGAGCAACTGGATTTGGAACTGCATTTACTGCATACACAACTGCTCAAGGTTTATGGGGTCAACCAGCACAGGATAATACATTCTCCGCAATCGGAAATGTTACTTATACCTTAGGTGGTGGTGAAGACTACTCCGCAGGAATTCCTGTTACTGGTGAAAACGGTGGAATGACTGCAACATTAGGTGATTTACAAACATCCTACAAACTCTTTGAGAATAAGGATGAAATTGCAGTTGATTATCTAATAATGGGTCCTGGTTTAGGTGCTAAGAACCTATCTCAGTCCAAAGCAAATTATCTAATTTCTCTTGCAAATGAGAGAAAGGACTGTGTTGCTGTTGTTGGTCCACATAGGGCAGACATTGTTAACATTACAAATACAACAACTCAGACTGATAATCTTGTAGAATACTTCAGTCCACTTACTTCTTCCTCCTACGGAATCTTCGATAGTGGTTACAAGTATACCTACGATAGATTTAACAACGAGTTTAGATACATCCCAGTTAACGCAGACGTTGCTGGTCTAATGTGTCGCACAAATATCGTTGCTTATCCTTGGTTCTCACCTGCTGGACAGCAAAGAGGTATGATTAATAATGCTATTAAACTAGCATATAATCCAACTAAGGATCAAAGAGACATTCTTTATCCGCAAAGAGTTAACGCTATTATCACAAAACCTGGCGTTGGTACTATGCTCTTTGGTGATAAGACTGCACTTGGTTATGCATCTGCATTCGACAGAATTAACGTTCGTCGCCTGTTCTTAACAATTGAACAAGCACTACAAAGATCTGCTGAAGCACAACTCTTTGAATTGAATGATGAACTAACAAGAGCAAACTTTAGAAACATTGTTGAACCTTATTTGAGAGATGTCGAAGCAAAACGAGGACTCTACGGATTCTTGGTTGTTTGTGACACTACAAATAATACTCCCGATGTTATTGATAACAATGAATTTAGAGCAGACATCTATCTGAAACCTGCCAAGTCTATCAACTACGTAACACTTACGTTCGTTGCTACTAGAACTGGGGTCTCATTTGAAGAAGTCGCTGGTCGCGTTTAATCGTAAAATTCATCTAAATAACTAACAGGAGGAACAAAGAATTATGGCAACATCAAGAGAAAACAAGACCATTTCTCAGTTTAAGTCGGCACTGATAGGTGGCGGTGCAAGACCCAATCTGTTTGAGGTAGAGCTCACAACTCTACCTGCAGGGATTACTTGGGACGCAGATGCATTCCGATATATGTGTAAGGCAGCAACATTGCCAGCACAAAACGTCGCAAACATCGATGTACCGTTTAGAGGTCGTATTTTTAAAGTTGCTGGAGACCGTACTATTGATACTTGGACGGTAACAATCATCAATGATGAGAGTTTTAATCTCAGAAATGCATTTGAAGAATGGGCAGAATTAATCGCCAAGTTGGATAACAACCTTGGTGCTACTGATCCATCGGCATATATGACAAATGCTAGAGTATTCCAACTCGGTAGAGGATCAACTAAGAGCAGTCAAAGTAGTGCAGGTGAAACAAACTCTGTATTAAAAGAATACGAATTTGTTGATATTTGGCCATCTAATGTCGCTGCTATCGATTTATCTTACGATTCAAGCGATGCTATAGAAGATTTCACAGTTGAATTCCAAGTACAATCCTTCAGACCTGTTGCAGGTGGCGGTCCAAACGGCTAACTAAATAGTCTAAAGGAAACTTATAAATCATGGCAAAATTATTTGGGTTCTCTATTGAGGACACCGAACCACTATCTCCGTCTACGGTTTCACCCGTTCCTCCGAATAATGAGGACGGGTCTGACCATTACATGAGTAGTGGTTTTTTTGGGTCCTATGTTGATATTGAAGGAATCTATCGAACTGAGTTTGATCTTATTAAAAGATATCGTGAAATGGCACTTCATCCAGAAGCGGATAGTGCTATTGAAGATATTGTAAATGAAGCAATTGTTTCTGATACCAATGATACTCCCATACAAATTAACCTTGACAATCTAAGTGCCAGTGATGGTATTAAAGAAAAGGTTAGAAAGGAGTTTAAAAATCTTTTAGATCTATTGGATTTTGATAAAAAATCTCACGAGATCTATAGGAATTGGTATATTGATGGAAGAATCTATTATCATAAGGTAATTGATTTAAAGAAACCTGAAGAGGGTATTCAGGAACTGCGCTATATTGACGCAATGAAAATGCGTTATGTTAGGCAGCAGAAGAAAAAAGAGGGTGAAAAGTATGCATTGAAATTGCAAAGTGATAACCCAATGGATTATGAGTTTCCTGAAATTGAAGAGTATTTTATCTATAATCCCAAAGGATCTTATCCTACTGGGAATATCAATGCAAAAGGCCATAGCCAAGGCATTAAAATGGCAAGAGATGCAGTAACTTATTGTACCTCTGGTTTAGTTGATAGGAATAAGGGGTCAACTCTTTCTTATCTTCATAAAGCAATTAAATCAATCAACCAATTACGGATGATTGAGGATTCACTAGTAATTTACAGGTTATCAAGAGCACCAGAAAGAAGAATTTTTTATATTGATGTCGGCAATCTACCTAAAGTAAAAGCTGAGCAATATCTCCGAGATGTGATGATGAGATATCGTAACAAACTTGTTTACGACGCTAACACAGGAGAGATACGTGATGACAAGAAGTACATGGCGATGCTTGAAGATTTCTGGCTCCCTCGGAGAGAAGGAGGGCGTGGTACTGAAATTTCTACTCTTCCAGGAGGACAAAACCTGGGGGAAATCACGGATATTGAGTACTTCAAAAAGAAATTATATAGGTCGCTCAATGTACCCCCATCAAGAATGGACGGAGAAGGAGGATTTAACCTCGGAAGATCCTCAGAGATATTAAGAGATGAATTAAAATTCACTAAGTTTGTTGGACGTTTAAGGAAGAGATTCTCTAGAATGTTCGATGATATGCTTAAAACTCAGTTAATTTTAAAGAATATAATCACCCCAGAAGACTGGGAAATAATGAGTGAACACATACAATATGACTTCTTGTATGATAATCACTTCTCAGAATTGAAGGAAACTGAACTATTTAATGAGAGAATTAACGTTGCTGCAACTGCTGAACCTTACATTGGTAAGTACTATTCACAGGACTATGTGAGACGTAGAATTCTTCGTCAGACTGATGAGGAGATTCTTGAAGAAGATAAAAAGATTGAACAGGAAATTGCTGATGGTATTATACCTGATCCTTCTATTCCAATAGACCCAGAAACAGGTATGCCAATAGATCCAATGGCTATGGAGGGCGAATCTGATCTTGGTGCGCCAGTTGCTGATCCAGATTTAGAAGGAGAATCATTATCACCAGCAGGAAAACGGGAGTTACCTAAAGGCGGAGAAATCTAATGCCTGATATGGGTGAACCCCAGAGAGATGATGTTGGAAGGGGTTATATTAAAGCAAATTTCACTATACAAGATGTTCGTTATATGTACGAAGGGTTAAGTTTTTATCTTCAAAATGGTAATACAGAACCAGAAGAGTATGAAAGAGTAATGAAAATAAAGAATATTTTCTATACTATGCTACTCGAACATCAATTCCACACTTGATATAGTGTATAAATACTATTTGACTGTTATTTTATTCTAAATACAATGCCTGAAAATGAGAAACCTGATATGAATGCAGTTCAAGCTGAACTGATGGATATGATTACTAAAGATGAATCACCATCTCAAATTAGTGATCGTATTAAGGATATGCTGTTTTCAAAATCAGCAGAAAGGATTGATGCATTTAGACCTGAGGTAGCTAATAGTATATTTGGTGACCAAGAGGTTGAAGATGAAGTTGAAGATGAAGTCGATACCGAAACTGAAGCAGAAGCAGATGAGGAAGAACTTCCCGTTGCTGCTGAAACAGGTGCGGAATAATTTTATAAATAAGTAGTAAATGAACCTAGGTTATAGTAGTAATGGCACATAGACCAGTTGGAACAGGGGTGACGGCCACATTTGCAGCTGCTGGAACTGCAAAAACAACCGCCGCTTTTCAAGTTCAATCTAATTCAGTAAGAATAGTACCAGTTGGTACTGCAGTTAATGTTGCAATAGGAACTGATCCTGTAGCAACTAAAGCAGATTACTATATTCCTTCTGGTGGATCAGCAGTTTTAGCTTTAACTAAAGCATCACAAGCAGTTGCATCTATCACTAAAGGAAGTACTACTACTATTACATGTCCAGAAGGAACCCAAATGCCATTTGTGGTTGGAAATCGTGTAACCTTAACGGATGCAAATGATTCAAACTGGACTACTCTTATTAATGATACCAAAGTTCTAACAGTTGATTCGTCATCTGATTACCAAGGTTATTTTCAAACTAGGTTAACAGTTGAAGCTAATACATCTGGTATTAGTACTGCATTCAACTTTAAGGGTGCATCTCTCGTTAATACATTGAAAGTTTCAGCAATACCAAATGGAGCCGCTGCTGGTTCTATATGGGTTCAACAAGTTCAAGTTTCTGGGGACGCATAATGAAACTGATTAGAGAAGAAATTGAATCAGTAGAGTTTCTTGTCGAGAATAAAAACGGCAAGAAGTCTATGTATATTGAAGGAGTATTTCTTCAAGCAGATATGAAGAATCGCAATGGACGTGTTTATCCTATGGAAACACTCCGTCGTGAAGTAGGTCGCTATAGCGAAAATCATATCACTTCAGGAAGAGCACTTGGTGAATTGGGTCATCCAGAAGGACCTACCGTGAACCTCGACAGAGTTTCACATAAAATCGTTTCTCTTAAAGAGAGTGGTTCTAACTTCATTGGTAAAGCAAAAATCCTCGGCACACCAATGGGTAAAATTGCATCTTCGCTCATCGAAGAAGGTGTAAAACTAGGTGTTTCATCTAGAGGTGTTGGTTCACTCCAACAAACTAAAGAAGGATATAGTGTTGTAGGTGAAGATTTTCAGTTAGCAACTGCTGCTGATATCGTTGCCGACCCTTCTGCTCCAGACGCATTTGTGGATGGAATAATGGAAGGAAAAGAGTGGGTTTGGGATGGTGGTATCCTTCGTGAGAAGTATGCACAGAAAACATACAAGCAAATTAACACTCTAGTTGATCAGAAAAGATTAGATGAGCAAAAACTTGCTCTATTTAATGATTTCTTATCAAATTTATAAAACTTCTAAATAAATATAGATTTTAATTACAAGAAAATCG
>VTLG01003488.1_pt1 | contig 45711 bp, 39 predicted proteins | sample 4694571 | NCBI WGS metagenome assembly VTLG01 (sample SAMN12604809, study PRJNA352737) | marine metagenome | biome: ENVO:00000447; feature: ENVO:00000209|ENVO:00000569|ENVO:01000036; material: ENVO:00002151; isolation source: viral sequences binned using virsorter ...
CATAAAAACAACATGCATAAACTTTATTCCATCTTAAATCACTTTGACCTAAATTAGTACAATAATCAGCAGAAGGAGATAAATGACTAGAGCCAGAAGTAGAATGATAACAAAGTCTCATTAATTCACATATATCTGCAGCACCAGTAGATACATTACCTTTAAGATGAAATCCCATATGAGCAGCATTAGCTGTTGTACAGTCTGTATTAACTTCTATACGTGCTGCTGTTCCAGCTTGTTCTGGATTACCGTTAGTATGGTTAAATGTTAAATTAGCATTACCATAACCATCATTGATAGTTAATGCTGCACCACCACTGCCTGTTCCAGAAATTATATTTCCAGCAGACTTTAATGCATTATTAGCAGCATCATAACATAAACCACTATCCGTATAAAGACATTCAGCAGTACTAGAAGTATTGTTAGCATCAACAAATGCTAGGAAATTATTACCAGTATTTCTACATATAGTTTTAATTTTATTGGCACAATCAACTGAACCAGGAGCAGTAAGATTAGTTAAGTTGGAACCATCACCGTAAAGATAATCAAAGAATCCACATCTCCATCTGGTACCAGTAAGTCCTAAATCATATGTACTATCATCTCCTGGTACAGTATGTCCAGATGAATTGATGCGAGCTCTTTCTGTAGTTCCCTGCATGAACACTATAGGTTCAGAAGCATAAGTCCTTATTGCCCACTCTGGATTAGCTGCATCTGCATCATTTACTCTTATGTTAAATGCACCTGTTTTTCCTCTTACCTGAAATACATCTTTATTTGTATCACTATCATCTGCCCATATACTTAATTTTGCTCCAGGATTGGTTGTGTTTATACCAATATTACCACCCAAGAAGTAAGAAGTATTATATGATCTAATAAATGTTTTTATAGTTCCAGAATTATCCTTTTGGAGAAAAGCTCCTGCACCATTTGAATCTTGAGAAATTGAAGTACTTTGGTTTCCATTATCATTATAAACATCAATCGAATTTAAATTTGCATCATCACTATTTTTTACAACTAACTGTGCTGTAGAAGGAGTTTGATTAATACCAACTAAACCTGCTGATGTGATGCGAAGTCTTTCACCAGTACCTTCTTGAAGGAAAATGAAATCTGAATCATCTGTTCCAATACGCTTACCTCCAATATGCCAATCAGCATCCCCAGTTCTAAAATGAATCAAAGACATACTACCAGTAGTAGTATCAGTATTTTGTATTCTTATACCATTACCACCCCAATCACCAGAACCTCCTCCAGATAATGCTGTATTATTATTAGAAAAACGAACATCAAGTCTATAATATGGTCCATTAGTTCCTATACCAAAAGCAGCGTCTTTATATACTAATGCATCTTTATCAATTCTTAATCCATCATAATTACCTTCTGTATTATCATCACCAAACCATATGTAATTGGTACCACTTTCACCATCAGATTCAGTTATTTTTACTGTATTAGTACAAGAAGATAGATCAGAAGAACCACCAGAAGCAGAAATATTAGTTAAGTTAGATCCATCACCATAAAGATAATCGAAGAATCCACATCTCCATCTGGTACCAGTAAGTCCTAAATCATATGTACTATCATCTCCTGGTAAAGTATGTCCAGATGAATTGATGCGAAGTCTTTCTGTTGCTGCAGTTTTGAAGAACATGTCATCAGTATTTGTTGCTCCATGATCATATTCAATTGTTCCTCTATATCCTGTGTTATCTGCAGCAGTTCCATCACTAAAGACAATTCCTCCTACACCAGAAGTCGATGTTCTTAACTCTACGTAGGTAGCAGATCTATCTGTTTTTCCTATCTGTAAAAGTCTATCTCCAAGAGAACTAGCAGTCGAATCTCCTATTTGTACTACACCAGTTGAATGGATGCGAAGGTTTTCTGTTCCGTTTGTTTCAAATATAGTATCTCCACCATCAGCAGACATGAATTTTAGATTTGCACTATCTGCCCTTACATGAACACTATCGTTAGTTCCAACAGTACCAGAAGAACCTAAAGTTAATCTAACATCAGCAGCACTAATTGCTTGTAATTGTCCATCTTCTCCAACCCTGAATAATTCTGTTCCAGAAGCACCTGTTCCATCTTTCATTACACGGAAATACTTAGCAGTATCATTATTATTTGAATCAATTTCCATTTGAATGGAACCTGCAGCTCTCAATGCAAGTGTCACAGCAGAGTCTCCATCAGTAGTGATTGCAGGATAATTTGTTACACTATTTTTGATATCCAAACCTTGATGAGTTGATGCAGTATAATGACCAAATCGTGCTAGTGTTGCATTAGATTTATGTACATCCAAAACTGCTGCTGGAGAAGTACTATTAATACCAACTTTATTGTCTCCTCGTAGAGTTAAAACTGTATTTTGAGATTGGTATGGAGTACTACCACCATCATGCACCTTAAATTTAAGATAATTAGAACTACCAGTTGCATGATGGTAACTAGTAATTGAATGATATCTAATATCAGTCGCACCAATATCTGTTCTACCAAATCTTATATCTTCTCCTTCTGTATCATATGCTTCTGTTCCTAATCTTAAAGTAGGATATGCACTTCCATCACCCCATACATCTAATTGTGCTGATGTTACTGCTTGATCAGTTCCGATACCAACTTTACCATCATTTTTTATACGAAGTTTTTCATTAATACCTTCCTGAAGGAAAACCAAATCAGAATTATTAGATCCAACAAACTTTCCTCCAACATGCCAATCAGCATGATTTCCAGTTCTGAAATGAATCAGAGACATACTACCAACAGTAGTATCATTATTTTGGAGTCTTAAACCATTACCACCCCAATTACCATTACTTCCATCAGATAATGCTGTACTACTATCAGAAAAACGAACATCAAGTTTATAATATGGGTCTGCAGTTCCTATACCAAATTTATCATCCTTATAAACCAATCCTGTACTATCAACTTCTACACCATCATAATTACTAGTCTCACTACCAAAATGAATATAATGGGTTCCTGATCCAGTTGTATCATCTGTTATGTTTACTGTATTAGCACAAGAAGCAAGATCAGCAGAACCAGCAGAAAGATTAGTTAAGTTAGAACCATCACCGTATAAGGTATCAAAATAACCATTTGCAAATCTATTTCCACTTGCTCCAATATTAAATGTACTATCTGTACCTGGTACAAAATGCCCTGACCCATTAAATCTTGCATATTCTAAAGTATTTGAAGTATCTTCTCCTCTAAAGACTATAGGTCCATCAACAGTATCATTTCTTGATTGTAAATATAAACCACCAGCATTCTGAAATACTTTTCCATATATATTTAAATTAGTATGATTAGTATCAACAAACCTAGCCTGTCCTGCACCACTGGCACCTAAAATATCTAATGTTGTAACTGGAGTTTCGGAACCTATACCTATTTTAGCAGCATTGATGATTTGTCTAGTATCATCAACAATAGTACTTCCCGATATTTTTAATGCCATCTTTTACCGTCTTCGTGTCACCACTGGGCAATTTCTTTTATTTATCAAGTCTGGACTTCAATTCATCTATCTGCTTTTGCTGTTCCTTAACAGTCTCGATTAGTAAACCAATCAAACCACTGTAATTGACAGATTTAACATCATCTTCATCTTTACTTATCAATTCTGGAATTACTTTCTCAACATTTTGAGCAATAACACCCATAGATGCTTCATTATCTTCTTTCCAATTGAATGTTACACCATCAATTTTCTTAACAGTTTCAATTGGATTTTCAATTTGTTTTACATTTGACTTTAATTTTAAATCTGAAAGTGAATCAAAATGAAGAGCAGCAACTGTTCCAGTCACTCTCATTTGATAAGTTGTTTGTTCATAATTACCACCTATATTCACATTACCACCATTTGTGACGCGAAGTCTTTCTACAATATTAGTACCATCATCAACTGCAAGAACAAAATCAGCAACATTAGAACCTCTATCATGAGCATAGATTCTAATATCACCACTATTTTTTGATCTTAATTCTAATCCATGATAATAATTATCACTACCTCCTTCATCTTCAATTCTTATGCAAGCAGTATCATCATTTCCTCCAGTATAAGTAATGCTATCTTTACCTGTTACACCAACATATAATGGAGCACCTCCTGTTGTTGCACTACCAGCATATTTAATCTGAACGTATCCGTCTTTTGTAATACGAAGTCTTTCATCGACACTATCAACTGATGTTTCAGTAGCATCACTAACACCAAATACTAAATCCCCAAGATTACTACCTACATCAGTAATTCCAATCCATCCAAGATAAGCACCACCACTATTTCTGAATGCTAATCCACGATCAGCATCATTATCTGTTGTTTGTAGTATTAGCATATTTTTGCCAGTACCACGAATAGTTAAATCACCTTGATTATCATACTTAACATCACCAATTGTTGCTCCAGCTCTACATGTTGTATGACCAACCTCTACATCTAAACCACCACCAGTTATTCTAATACCAGATTGTGCTGTAATTATACCAACAGCATCAATATTAGTTACATCATCATATGATAATACACCAGTAATATTAACATCACCATCGAAAGTAGAATTACCAGTTACTTTAAATTTCTTTGTTGTTTGTGTATAATCACCACCTATGTTTACACTACCACCTGATGTGATGCGAAATCTTTCTGTTGATGATGTTGCACTTGCTGCAGTAGTAGAGAATACCAATCTAGTTGGGTAACTAGAACCAGCAGTCCAGTTAGCATCTGCTGCGGCAATTATTTCGGCACCTCTATTGGTACCAGTACTACCCGAATTAAATCGGAACATAGCAAAAGTAGTATTTGCTGTTGGTGCAGCAGTATAATTACCAAAGGCAGCTGAAGCATAACTGTTTATTGCTCCACCCATCACAACAAACTGTGAACCACCTGTATGAGCACCAGAATTATTGCTTATAACTACTCTACCACTTGAGTCGATGCGAAGTCTTTCTGTAGGAACTGTTGCCCCATCAGCAGTTGTTGAAAATACTAAACGACCAGGTTTATCAGCAGCTCCTGTTGCAGCATCCGCAAACGCTTGTATCCAAGCATAATCACCTTGAGGATCACTAAAACAAAGTTGTGCTACTTCGTTTCCATTAGATGAGTTTGCTCCTGCTTGTATAGTAAATACTCCATGACCAGTTGCAGAGCTATTATTTGATACTGCAGCAAGTATTGAATATTGTGATCTATTACCTGCTGAAACAGATGTAGCACCTGCTATTACTGTTCCGTTTGATGTGATGCGAAGTTTTTCTGTTGGCCAGTTATTACCAGTAGCAGTGTAAAACTGCATACTATCATCACTATGATCATGTCTAATCACACCTCTCATTTGACCAGTTCCATCCTGATCTGAATCGGCAAAGTAAATATTACCTTCATTACTGCCACCAGATCTTATGGTGATACCAGTATCACCAGTGGTTGCTATGGTGAGTTCATCGGCACCTGCTCTACCCATAACGGTAGTATTAATACCAAGATTACCACTTGAATTAAGGTAAAGTGCTGGATCAATTCCATTAACCACAAATCTCATATGGTTATTACTATGATCATATTTAATAGCACCTATGCCGTTATCATCACTATCTCCAAATAATAATGCATTCCATGAGGTATTTTTAGAGATTAAAGTTATTCCAGTACCCCCTAACAGATTAGTGGCACCATTACTATTATTAATCGTTATATCATCATAATAACTATAATTACCATACGTTCTTTGAGTACCTAATAATAATCTACCAGTTGAGTCGATCTCAAGTCTTTCTGAACCAGCAGTCTCTACTGTAAATGTATCACCACTAGGGAATCTTATTGCAGTATTATCATCTCCAATATGAAATATAGAATCTGCTATTCCAACACCAGAAGCAAATGTTGCTATTCCAATAAATGTAGAGATTCCTAATACCTTTAAATTATCAATTTCTGCATCACCACTAATATTAATTTCACCACTAACATCAAGATCTGCAGCCCATATCTTATTCCATCTATTACCAGTAGCACCCAAATCTTGAGTTCCATTACCTTCTGGATATAAGTTTCCTGATGAATCTAATGTTACTTTTACGCCAGAACCACCAGAGGCTATTTTCATATCATTTGATGTATCATAATATATCTGCCCTCTCATTGCGGTTTTATCCTTCCATACCACATAAGGATTTGAACTATCTCCAGATTGGATTATAAGACCAGATCCTGCACCAGCACCAGGGTCAGTATTCTTAATTTTGATATAACTATCAGCATTTTGATCCTTACGAACTTCAAGAATACTATCACTATCAGGAGTATCAGTTCCTATTCCAACTTTACCTGCTGATGTGATGCGAAGTTTTTCAGTAGCCTCTCCACTTGCAGGATCTCCATCATCTGAAGAGGTCATAAAAATTAAATCAGTTGTTCTGACATTTGCATATGCGTTACGACTTCTACCTCTTATGATTGCTTCTCCACCAGCCTGATAACCACCAGTTAAGTAATCATAGAATGAAAATCTAATATCAGAATAACCTGTGCTTCCTGCAGGATATAAATTTTCTTTGTTTCCAATATGAATTCCATCTCCTACACCATCACAAATAACAGTTAATTTTTTAGCATTCGTAGGTATATTAAATGCTGTTCCAATACCAAGTTGACCAGTTTCATTCAACTTCATATGATCTATATCATTAGTCTTAAATGCTAATGGTGTATTGGTTGAAGACCCTATTCTAGATTCATCACTCTTTATTTCAAGATCTATATCAGCATTAGTATTATTGGTAAATTTGGCTGCTAACTGGTATGAAGAATTATCTGGAACCTGAATTCTCAATTTTTCAGTACCAACATTAGTAGTTCCTATACCAACATGTTCTCTTCCACCAACAACATGAATACCATCTTTGAATGTAGAAAGACCAACAGAATCTACATTAGTTACATCTTCATATGTTAAGACACCAGTAATACTAACATCACCATCAAATAAGGAATCACCAACAACATGAAGTTTTTTTGTTGGATCATCAGTATTGATACCAACATTACCTGAATGATCAATTATCATCCTCATTTCTGAAGATGTAGCACCACCTGAATAGAACTGCAATCCTTCAGATGCACCAGCAGCACCTCGATAATTAATCTTTGCTTGACCACCATTATCAGTTTCCCAACCAATTGAAGCAATATCACCACCAGTAGATTGTCTGTATAATGTTATTGCTGGATTATCATCAGTCGTTGCTTGGACTACTAATTGGCTACCTGGAGTTGAAGAATTAATACCAACATTCTGATTGGTATCAATAAACAAAGCAGTAGTATCATTTGTTCTTAATCCAAGACCATGAGCAGTTCCTGTTCCAAAATATCCATAATCAGTTGTTACTGCATTATATCCAATCTCTAAATGTGGTCCACCACCACCAGTTCTAGTAAATTTAGCAAAGGTATTAATACCAACAGCAGCATATGCTGTCTGTCCTTCAAGTGCTCCATCTTTTGTGATGCGAAGTCTTTCTGTTCCATCTACAGTGGCTACTATTCTACCATCACTACCACTATCAATAACTTCTACGGATGAATCATCTTCTGCGATCTTATCAATAACATAACCACTAGCACCAGATATATCACCATAAATTTTATAAGCAGTAAGAATACCAACAGAAGTTACAGAAGTGTTTGCTGATGTAGCTGGATCAGTAGGTACTTTAGTTCCGATACCAACATTACCACTTGAGTCAATGCGAAGTTTTTCTCCATCTGCTCCATTAGTCTTAAACAGCATATGATCACCATCATGATCATAATCTATTGAACCTCTTTCTGTTCCATCATCAGAGAAAGCAAGAACAGAATTGCTACTAGTTCCAGCTGTTATTACTGCATAAGTATTGCCAGTAGATGCTAAATGTAATTTTACACTACTACCCCATCCAGCATCTGTTCCTACTAATAATCTACCAGTTGAGTCGATGCGAAGTGCTTCTTGAACTAAAGTACCATTATGTAAATTGAATGTAATATCTTTTTCTGTAGAATTATTTGTAATATCAAATTGTCCACTATTAACTTGAGATAAAGAAACAACACCATCAGCATCATAATCTTCTATTGTTAATGCAGGATCAGTATTAGATCCTAAATGTAATAAACTTCCAGCATTAGTAGTTCCGATACCAATTTTTCCATCTGATTTAATAGACATCTTGGTAGAATAACTATTACCAGGAGTCTGGAATACCATATCTCCATCTTCAGCACCAATATATACAATTCCAGAACCACTATCAACATCTTGCAATCCAACAAAAGCATTGCCACCAGTTCCCTTAAACATGGCAACTGTTCCAGAACCAAGAACATCAAATTCATTTTGTGGATTATTGGATCCTATACCAACTTTACCCGAAAAAGTAGTAATACCTTCAGATACATCAAAATATGCAGTATCAACAATATGAACATCATCATAAAAAGTACTAATACCTGCAAGAATGTTTAACCCACCACCATCAACATTAATACCATCTGCATTAACATCAATTCCTTTTCTGGCAGTAATAATACCAAGAGAATCTATATTAGTTACATCATCATAAGTTAATGTTCCACCAATAGTAACATTACCATCAAATTGAGCATCTCCAACAAATGTAGAAATACCATTAACCTTTAAAGAATTTGTTTCATAACTATCAACTATTATAGTACCACCAGCAGCATCTAAAGTTTCAACAAAAACAGTGTCCCATCTTTTAGTTGCAGATCCCATATTCTGCTCACCACTGTCTTGAGGCATAACGTCACCGTCACCATCCACCAATATGGTTCCCATGACATGAAGTTTTTGTGCTGGATCAGCAGTTCCGATACCAACATCACCATCTGATTTGATGCGAAGAAATTCAGGTGTTGGAGTAGAAGCATCTTCACCTCTGAAAACAAAACCTCCATAATTAGTATCATTTCTTGATTGGAAATATGTATTACCACCATACTCAAATATCTTTGTAAACTTATTAAGATTAGTATAATTAGTTTCAGTTAATTTAATCTGTGCATTACTATCTGCACCATGAATTTCTAATGGACATTGTGGACTATCAGTTCCGATACCAACATAACCATCTGATGTGATGCGAACTACTTCTTGTAATGCAGTAGCATCACCTTTTTCATTAGAAATGACTAATGAACTAGCACCATTATCTGTTGCTTCTCTTACTGTGTGGATTCTTGTTCCATATCTATTATCAGATGTATTAGAACTAGTCTTTAAGAATATACCACTTCCACCACCACTACCAATTCCTTTTCCACCAATTGTTAAAGCAGTTGTAGGAGACGTAGTTCCATTATGGTGTATTTCCACCATATTATTACCTGGAGCATCCGTTCCAATACCAACTTTACCACCTGATGTGATGCGAAGTCTTTCTCTTACAATATTACCAGATGCTTGAGTTTCAAATACTAATGCACCAGCATCATTAGCTCCATCACCAACTGCTGCAATAGATACTAGACTACTATCCCAATTACTATTACCAAAGGTTATACGTCCAATATCTGCTGTACCACTAGCAAAATTACGAACAAGATGTATAACAGGATCTGTATCCTTTAATACTATAGTTTCAGTTGGATTTGTAATTCCTATACCAACATTACCATCTGATGTGATACGAACCTTTTCTGTTGTTGATGCATTACCACCAGTAATAAACTTTATTCCATTATCAGCTACTCCTATCCGAGCATCATAATCTTCTGCTATTGATGTTTTAAAATCAATATATGAATCATTATCAGGTGACCATAATTCAATACCACCTTCACCCTTAAGATCAACTCCAGTACTGGTAGACTTATCCTGTATTCTAACAATTCCATGAACATCTAAAGTTTGTTCAGGTGCTGAACTTGAAATACCTACTCTACCAGTATCAATTTCAAAATATGCTACTGTTGCTCCTGCCCCAACATAGACATCATCACGAAGAGTAGTTATACCAGTAACATTTAAATGAACAGTATTTACCTGCTCTGCTGTAAATGTACCAGTATTAAAACTATCTGCATATATGTTGAGCCATGTAGATCCTGGTGCACCCAAACTATAAGTTCCACTAACAGATGGAATAATACTAGAATCGACATCAGCAACAAAAGTTACTGTATCAGAATCACTTCCACCAAGATCAACACTACTACTAAATGTAGAAAGACCCGTAGCAGTTATACCACCATAAACACTTACACCAAACCCTGTTGTTTCTAATTTGGGGAAAAAGTCATGGTAGATCTTAACTGAACCATTATCATTTGCTTCAAGATATGGTTCATTACCATCCTGATTTTTAAGAATTATTTTATTACTCTGAATATTTAATTCACCAGAAGTATCTCTTATAAAGGAAGTACTTCCTCCACCAACTTCATCATGAAAAATTTCTAGATCTGCACCATTACCCCAAGTTGCTTTTGTGGTATCAAAAAATGATAATCTATCGTTAGTAGGTTGCCATTGTGCTTCTCTACCACCAGTACCAGGAAATCTTACAATACCTTCAAAAGTACTAATACCTGCTACAATTAAATGTTTAGAACTTGTTACCCCAGAAACATTTAAATTATCATAGATATCAAGTTGATCATAAAAACTAGCCTTCTCTGATACATTAAGAACATCTAAATCAGTTTGTCCATCTACATCTAAATTACCATCAGCATCAATATTACCAATAAATGTAGATACTCCAGAATGTACTATTATTCCATTATTAAATGTAGATAATCCAACAAAAGTTGAAATTCCAGCAACTCTTAAAAGATTAGTGTCAATCTCATCTGTAATAATATCATCAAGACCTACAATTGAAGTTACATAAAGAATATCCCACTTATTATTAATGGATCCCAATGAAAAATTATCATGGATTGATGGGATTAAATGACTAGTAACAACTCCAGTTACATTTAAATCAGTAGTTGTTGTAATTCCACTTATGGTAACTCCATATCCAGTGGTTCTTATTCTCTCAATATTGTCATAATTTAAAGTAACACCAGCATCCTTTTCTGCTTTTAGATAATATTCACCAGTATCACTTCTTAAATCAAAAGAACTTCCCCATATCTCTAACCCACCATCACCAACATCTTTAATAAATGAAGTGCTTCCACCACCTACTGTCTCATGGTAAATTTGTAAGTCTGAACTATTACCAAATAATAATCTAGAATCATCATTTATTTTAACTTCTTGGAATACAGATTGTCCAGAATTAACCTGTATACCATCATTTAATACTGTTATACCAGATCTGGCAGTAATCATACCGACAGAATCTATATTAGTTACATCATCATAAGTTAATGTTCCACCAATAGTAACATTACCAGTAAAAGTAGTAATACCATTAAATAAACTACTTCCAATAACATCTAATTTTGCTCTAGGTATCGTACTTCCAATACCAACACTATTAGTATTATAATCAAAAACAAATGCAGAAGAACCTCCAAGGTTTCCAGCAGCATCATGATATTGAACCTGTGTATATGTTCCACCAGCACCAGCAACAATTCCTGATTGATCAGTCCAAGTAAGTCCACCACTATTATTTGCTACAAGTACTTGATCAAAAGAACCTGCTACATTATCAGAATCATATATTGTTCCATCTAATTTTACATCACCAGCAACATGAAGAGTTTTTGTTGGATTTGATGTACCTATACCAACAGAACCAACACCTACTGTATTATCATAAACAAAATAATTTGCACCACCAAATTCTCCATCATTATTAAAATGCACTTCATGGTTATTTCCTGTAGGAGCAATAGTAAGAGTTACAGCAGTTCCGGGATTTCCATCACCATCAAGATATCCAGTAACTGTAATTGCTTCACCTCTAAAATCAAGAGATGTAATACTATTAATTCCACCTGCAGGAACAGTTATTCCTTCTTCTCTAACAGTTATAGCACCAGGATTTATACCACCAGTAATAGGTGCCCAATATCTTTCACCAGGAACTCCTTCAACGGAAACCATTTGAAATTGAGTTCCACTAGGAATCGAAGGAAGAGGAGTTTTAGGATCACCTAAATTAGGTTCAGCCTGCTCTAATCCAAGATATAGATACCTATCCGAAGTTAAACCACTCTGTGGTGTTCTTTTTACTCTATTACTGAGATACTTGGGCATAATTATGCGCTACTATTTTCTAATATGCTACAGATAAATTCCATTTGTAATGGAGCAACTAATCCACCAGCAGTATTGATACCCACAAAAGCAGAGAATGTATTTACTTTACCAACATTAACTGTAATTGTTCCTGAAGCTGCGTCAGTTGCTGTAATAGCAAGAGCTTTATTGTAAGCAGGATCTGTAGTTCTAGGGTATGTATGTGTGGTTGCATGACTATCTTTATCGCAAGTAAATGCTAAAGAATTAGCAGCAATTGTAGCAGTATTGCTAGAAGTAACACCATGATTTGCTCCTATATTTAATACCAAATCACCACTAGTTGGATTATAATCTGCTGCAGTAACAGTAGAATTACCAACTCCAGTTATATTAACAGCATTCACAGAAGGTCCATTAACATAAGTATGAACTCCTACAACATCAACACCTAAAATTTGATTATAAGCAGGATCACTAACACGAGGATATGCATGTTCAGTTTGATAATTATCTTGTGAACACTTATAGATTAATGAATTACTAGAAATTCCAATAGTACTTCTTGCTCTTTTAACACCACCATTAGTTCCAGATATGAAATGATGAGATTGATTTACTACAGACTTACCAACAAATAAAGTCATACTATTATTAGTTGTACTACCAACAGAAATTGCATTATTATAATAAGGATCTGATGGTCTAGGGTAGTAATGCTTACTTCCATGATTATCTTTATCACATGTAAAGACTATAGATCCATTTGATAGTTTAATAGAATCTGATGCAACTTTAATACTACCAGCAGCAGAATTAACAAAAGTATGTGGAGCAGTATTAGAAGCACTTGTTATAGCAACTCTAATTTTATTTGCATTAACATAGGTAACTGGTAACCACTTATTACTATCAGGATCACTTGATCTTGGATATCCAGTAGCAGCAGTAGTTTGTGCACTACCAACATTAACTGTAATTGTATTACCACTCTCTGCAACAATTGGTAAAATAGTTTCATATGCAGGATCACTCACTCTAGGATATGTGTGAGTAGTTGCATGACTATCTTCATCACAAGTAAATGATAAAGAATTTGCAGCAATTCTAATAGTATCACTTGTAGTATAAGTATGAGAACCTATATTCAATTCTATTAAACCATCTGCAGGAGTATAAGTTGCTGCTGTTACATCTTTCTTTGTATTACTATCAGAAACTACAGTAACAGCATCTGTTGCAGTACCACCAGTATAAGTATGTGTAAATGATCCAGCAGTACAACTAAATGATAATGATTCATCAACAAATTTTATCCTATCTCCAGTATGAAGACCATGACCAGTAATTTGTAAATCTAATTGACCATTAGATGGATTATATGTAGTACCTGTTGTTGCTGCTAATGCTACAGAAGATTTATCATTATTAATATTATAACCAGCTGGTAAAGTCAATACCATTTCACCAGTGGTAGGATTGTATGTAGCATCACTAGGAGTATATTGTACCGTAGGTGATGCACCAACATTTAAAGTTATTTGATTTCCAGATTTTGTGCAACTTATAGTTCTACTCCAACCAGAATCACCATTATTAGGACTTCCCAATGTTGTATTAATAGGATCTGTTGGTCTTGGATAAGTATGATCTGTTGCATAATTATCCATTTGACATGCAAATGTCAAGGAATTTAATGCAATATTAATAGAATCTGTACCACTAAATGCTGCAGTATCACTTAAAGTCAATACCAACTCACCACTATTAGCAGTATAACTTGCAGCGGTTACAGTATAAGCAACACCAACTGCACTTGATCTTCTTACAGCATCAGATGCACTACCACCTTTCCATGTATGTGTATAATTACCACCAGTAATTATTGCATTAGTAGCAACTTCTTCACCTGTTTGGAAGATATGAGTATAATCTCCTTTAGCAGTACCAACATTAACTTCAAAAGTATTTCCAGTTACATTAGATATTTGTACAAACTTTCCATTAGCAGGATCACCAATTCTGGGATAGGATTGTGTTCCTATACCACCACCATATCTACAATCAAAGTCAAGTGATCCTGTATTAAATTTAACATACTCACCATTTTGGAATGGTGGATTTGGGGCATCAGTGACCGTCACAGTCATGATACCAGCAAGAGGACTATATGTAGTACCAGCACCTGCTGTATGCGTTGTAGGTGCTAATAGACCATGATTAACAACACTAAAGGTTACAATTCCAGTCTTTGAATCATACTGTGCGTTTGTAGGTGTGAAAGGTCCAGATGCACCACCAGTTACACTAATAGCACCAGTTTCTGCTCTTACAAATCTATGAATTGCTGGAGTATAATCGTGAGTTAAATTATTAACAATGCCACTGTTAGTAACAAAAGTTTTTGAAGTAGGAACTTCTGTTATTGTAAATGCTGCTTGTGGTTCTGGAAAAATAGATGTAGTTAAACCATATGTACCAGTACATGTAAAGGCAATACCTGCCATGGTGATCTGATCACCAACAGATAAATTGTGGTTATTTAATGTTGCAACAGTAGTAATACCACTATCATTATTATAATCAACATCCATTATGGTAGTAATACCACTTTGAGTTCCTGTAATAACAATTGAGTCTGATATAACTGCTGTTCTTTCTAATACCAAACGACCATCAATTAAAACAAGTGCATCATTTGGTGGCACTTCACCATCTTTTATAATTCTATTATTTCTTACATTACCTGCTGTTCTTGTTGCTACACTTGTCCTTCTATGACTAAAAGTAACTGTTGGGTATGATTGACCAATACCAACATTAGATACTTGAGCATAAAGAACAATAGCAGATGTTCCTACAGGAGCTGTATAAATTGTCTGTTCACCTGGTGCTACTGGAACTGCGAGGGTTAAAAATTTATTAAGTGGTGCGACTGCCATATTTTATCTCAATGCTAGTATTAATGGTGTAACTTCTGCTTGAATTGCTCTACTAAAATCTCTTCCAGTAATTGTTGATGTAGTTTGGTTAATTTGAATACCTTGACCGATATCAAAGTTACCTTGTTGATCAGTAGCAGTGAATGGAATTTGTGCTCCATCAGAAGCAACAATTTCATTCGCCTTTATCGGAATAGCACCTTGTAGGGGTGTCGATGTATTTATATCCGTTCCCGTACCTACATATTCAAATGAATGAGAACTTGTTAGGATACGACTAATTCTCTTCAATGAGAATGGATCATCAGGGAATAATTCATAAGGAACAAACTCATTAAATGTAATTGTGCTTATTCCAGTTAAAGGTCCAGAAGTTACTGGGAATGTGGCAGATTCAACTGTATAATAAATTGGTTGAGTAACAACTGTTGCAATTCCAATATTACCTTCAACATCAACAACAAGTTTTTGTGATGGAAGATAGTTTCTACCACTCGCAACAACTTCAATTGAAGTAATATTTCCTGTAGGACTTACAGATGCACTTGCCTCTGCAATAACACCTTGTGGACCTTTTGGTGGTAATGTTCCATCAGCATCTCTAATAACAATACTTGGAGGATCTATAGCACTAAATCCACTTACATCAGCACCATCTAAAATTTTAATACTCTCAACCTGTTGTAAAGGACTAGTAATTCTTCCAGAACCATCAACATCTGGATAATTATCTAAATTAATTTGGAAATATAATGCTTGACCATCAAAAGGTCTTCTTGGATTACCAATACTATCAAATACATCTGCACAAACTACGGTATCTTGATTATCTGCAACAGTGCTATTGATAAAATCACCAGCAGTATTTGTATTACTTACAATACCAGTGAATTGTGTTGAACCTAATCCAACAGCAACTAGTCCAAAATTACCGAATGATGAGTTAGAGTTTGTTAGGTCGCATTGTCCACCAGTATCACAATAAATTGCAATATCACAGTTAATAGTAAAGATAGAAACTAACTGTGCATATCCATCATTAGTAATCGAAACACCTACACCAGCTTCATTGTACTGTGTAAATGAGTCACAAACCATAGATTTAAGATCTTGCCCAAAAGTTTGTGCAGTGGCATGATCTCCATCAATTTTCATACCAATACTCTGACACATAAAGTTGGTACAGTTTCTTACATAAGGACTCTTATATCTCTTACCTGGAGGAACAATAAATGGACCAGGTTCTATGTATCCACTATTAGCAGTTTCAGGACCATCTGGTGGTGGGAATGCAACAGCACCAGCACCTTGATGACTAGTATAAGTTGTTAATCCGACAAAGTTTAAGTTCTCTACTAAACAACCATTTCTAACATGAATAACATCCTTTGTTGGATTATTTGGAATAATAGTTACAAGTCTTAAATCCTCACCAGTAATAGAAACATCAGTTCTTAATCCAACTGGGTTATTTTCATAGTAAACACCTGGACGTATCTTAATAGTATCAGTTTGTTGTGCAACAGATGCTGCAGCACCAACAGTTGCTTTTGCATCTCCTTCCAATAATCCACTATTACGATCATCACCATTCTTTGTTACCCAAATAGTTCTCTTTGTTTGAACACCAGATGGTCTCCATGATACACCAGTTCCAACTGAAGATAAACGATAATCAGTTCTATAAGTACCAACATCATTTTGACCAGTACCAATATCTTCATTTACATCTTTTATATGAGCATCTAATGCAATTGTGGCAGCAAAACCAACAGGTTGTGCAAATGATGCAATTCCTGCAACATTAAGTTCATCTAATTCAGTCAACCCATCTACATCTACATCATCCTCAAACCATGCCTTTTCTTTGAATGTAGAAACTCCTGTTACATGCAATCCAGTAGCAGAAACCCCATATCCAGTAGTTCTTAAACGCTCTTCACCATTATAATATAATTCAACTCTATCATTAGCATAACCATAAAAGTATTTTGTATCATCTGTTGAGCTTAAACTTAAATTGTTTGCTTTTAATACTAAATCACCAGAACCACTTTCAGTAATATAACTACTACCATCAGTTTCATGATATATCAATAATTCATTATTATCTCCAAATCTTGCATGTACATCATCATCCCAATCAAATGAATTATCTGTTTTATTAAATTTAATTCCTGTATTACCAACACCAGTTCTAAAGTAAACATTATCATGGAATGAAGAAACACCAGATACACTTAATTCATTTGAATATGTTGTTCCAGTAACAGTAACACCAGCTCCAATAGTTTTAAAACGTTCTTCATTATTAAAATTAAGAGTTACTGAATCATCAGCATCAAATATAGCAGCAGTTGAATCTTGTTCAGCGTTTCTTATATGAAGATCATTAGAATCAATATAAAGATTTCCAGTTCCAGCATCATGTATAAAACTTTCCGTTCCTGAATGATATATTTTTAAATCATCTTCATCACCAAATAATGCTGGTACATTATCTCCATAATAAGTAGAAGCACCAAAACCAACAGTAGTAATACCTGCAGTAGTATTAACATCTACCCATGAACCTGTAAATGTAGCAATACCAGTTACATTTAAATTAACAGTTTTTGCTGTACCAAAAACATCCAATCTGTCTGATGGACTTGTAGATCCTATACCTACATCACTTTCTTGGTTAATTGTAACAGCATCTTCAACACCAACAAAAGCACTAATGTTATTTTTAATATGAAATTCTTTACCACCAGATATTTGACCAACAGACCAATCATTTGCATTTTCAGTATAGAATGTTATTAAACCATCTGTTGAATCAAGTCTTCTAGAAAGTCTTAAAGTTACTGGACCATCAGGATTGTTTATTCTTACTACAGATCCTTTAATATCTAAAGCATGTTGTGGATTATCAGTATGAATACCTACAGGAGATGTTGTAACACCAGATTTTACGGTAATTGGATTGTTGGTATTAGCTACATCGGTCAATCTAAATGTACTTACAGTATCTTCAGTTTTTCCAAGAGTCCACTCATGGGTGGTTCTATCTTTAAAAATAATTGATGATTTTTGTGAACTACTATATCCACTATCAATAATAAGACCTGTATCAAAATTTTCTTCATTAAATAATTTAATATAATTGCCCTTAACTTCTAATTTTTCTGACGGATTTGTAGTTCCTATACCAGTTTCACCAGAAGATTTTACACTAATTAATTGATCAGTTTGTTTATAACTAAGTGCAAAAAGTCCAGCAGTATATGCATGTAAACCAAAATAATCATCACCACTTAAATCACCATCTGCACCATCCAACAAAAGTGCTGCCCCATCATCATATTCAGTAAAGAACATACTTGACTGATTATCCTTTACATGTAATGTTCTAATTGGGTTAGTATGTCCTATACCAACGAAAGGTTTATCATCATTATCATGAATTTTATCACTACTAATACTAATTCCTACTGTATCGTCGGTATTAGCTTGATCATTACTATAAAATAAAGTTACATCTTCTTTAAAGTGTGCCCATTTTCTATTATCACCATCTCCAGCCATTAATACCAAAGGTATTATGCCTCCACCACTACTTCTACTTGATCTAACATAATTAAATCCTTTTTGGTCAGATGCACCTATACCAATATAATTTAAAGATATTGAATCTTCTATTCTTGCAGTAGCTCCTGGTTTTTTAATATAAAGATGTTCATCAGTATTTTCGGGATTATTTGTATCATAACTAACACCTATACCAACAAATTCTTTAAAGTATGCCTGACCATCATAACTTATAGTTGCTGCACTATGTGTTGCAACTCCAGAATGACCTTCAATCTCAATTGCTTTTCTAGTTTTGAGAATACTTTCGTTAATATTTCTCCTATTTTTAATAAAAAGTCCACCTTCAGCATCACCAGTACCATCTTTAAGAGATGTATCAATTTCTAAAGCATTTGTTGGCGTATATGTACCAATACCAACCATGTAATTATTTGAACTAACTACAAAAACACTATGACCATATCCAACTTCAAATGGGTTTGTAATATAATTATTACCTATTCCACCAGTATGAATACCAACATTACTAAATCGATAAATTGCTTGTCCTTCTGTACTAAGTCCAGTTGCACCAGTGTGACCCCAATAATCTAACTCAAATACAGTTGCTAATCCAGTTATATTATTATCATCAGCAGCAGTTGGTAAAAGACCATTTACACCTAAACCAAAACTATTGTCTTTCGCAAAATTTATTGTTGTGAATGTTTGTGCTGTTCCTGTTATTGGAATTTTTACACCTTCATCTTCAATCCAAATACCTTCTTGGAATGTTGGTTCCAAAGCAACCCATCTAATTCCTTCTTGATCTCTCTTTAACCAATAATTATTTTGTCCTGGAGAACCAACAGAATCGTATATATTTCTACTAATAGCAACACTACCATTTACATTAAGTCTTAATGGACCTTGAGCACTTTCATTCAACTGGGCAACATCAATTGGATTAGTAGTACCAATACCAACCCTTGCAATAGCAGTACCAAGACCACTAAACATAGATATTGATTCTGAAGCAATTCCAGCTTTAAATGATTGATATGTTTCATCAAATTCACTAACACCAATACCAAGTGTTGCTCGATTATTATTAGAAGAATCAGGATGAAGATATCCAATTCCTAAACCAGTAAATCCCTTTTCTGTAGTTTCTAGCTTTATAATATTATCCCACATCAATTCAACGCTAGAATTTGGGAAGAAGTTTGCCATCACTTCATCATCAGGTTCTCCATACTGACCTAATGCAGCTCGCATACTTATATGCGTATTATTTCTACTTCTAAAATTTAAATTAGCATCACCGAAAGATTCTATATATGCATTGCCATTATAACTAAAAATCTTTAAATCTTCATCATTACCGAATGCCAAATATCCATCATCTGGAAAATACATGTAAGTGTGTATTCCTCCAGAAGGAACAACTGGTGCATATCCTATAGTAACACCAGCACCAACAAATACATCTCCAGCAAAAGTAGATAACCCAGAAACAAATAATTGTTTGGTTGATGTAAGTCCTGCAATATCTAAAGTTGAACTTGGATAACTTGTTCCTATACCAACAATAGGATTTCCAACTTCATCATCAGCAGCATATATTATTGTTCCTGCAAAACCTACTCGAAGTCTATCTCTAATCTCTAAATCATTATATGATAAACTCTGATTAAATATTACTTCATCTTGGAATGTAGCTACTCCAGTAACTCTTAAATAATTAACTGTAGTAAATCCTGTAACAAAAAGATTGCCAATATCAGCAGCATCAAATTCACCTTTATTATTGACTATTAAATTATCAACCTTAAAATTATCATCTGCACCTTCTAAATCATCATAATATATCTTACCCTTAATATGGACATCTTTTAAAAAGGTAGCATCTTCGTTAAATTGTGCCTCGTTACCTGTTACTGTAATATTATCTGACATCTATTTAATCCACCTAAAATAACTTCTTGATGCTATCAACATCAAATGATTTTTTAATGTCATCAACATTAAAGTCTTTGGCTGCAGATTTAAGTTGATCACCCACATCTTTAGCTACAGATTTAAGTTCACCAACATTTTCTTCTGCAAATGATTTCAAATCTTCAACATCACCAATTCCAGGAACAACACCCTTTTTGAGAAAAGGATCAAGAGCAGGTGGATTCCTCAAATAATCAGTACCAACTTTAGTTGGTTTATAAACCTTTTCAATAAAACTTCCTGTAGCATGAACTAAATTACCAACAAGAGCACTTGCACTAGCTTTAATACCCTTAAGAGTAACATTTTGTCCAGCATTTAATGAAATATTTCTTCCCGCTTTCATTGTAATATCAGTAGCAGATTCAAAAACAATATTACTACCTTTAATTTTTACTTGACCATCAGATACAATAATTTCAAAATTACCTTTTTGAGCACTTATCTTTATTGCTGTATTAGAACTTGTTGGTTCTGCTGAAACAATTTCAATACTTTTCTCATTATGAAGCATATATGTTCCAGTTTCACTTAATGCACTAAATTGAGTAGTCTCATTTTCAGTTGTACCAACCATCAAATAGGCATTTTTTCCAGCATCACCCATTTCTGGATTATTAACGTCAATCCTAAACTTAGGTCCACGACTGTCAATATCTCTACCTTCCCAATTTTTTTCTGGATTTGCCATGTTATGTTACACAATCTATAATTTTGATAACTTCTCCTTGTGGAGTAAGTGGTAATCTACCAAGAATTGGTTTAATAATTGCACCACTTCCAGATGAGGAGTTAACAATTATTTTTGGCAATTCAGTAGTCTTAACATTATTTATTGGAGTTGCAGATACAATTCTTCCATTCTGTATATCCAAATTATACCCTTCTGCTTCTGTATCTTCATTCAAATATCCACTTCCAGTATTAACAACTTGAGTTGCTACAACCCCCATTACTACTTGATCAGAGTTAATGGCATCTGAATTATCACTAGAGACAGGATAATTCTCACCTTCAGAAAGAATAATAACATTTACTATTTGACCAAATGTTTCTGAATTTGGATCCTGATCTATAACCGCCTTACCAATACCACCATATCCTTTATTACATGGATCTTCAAACGTTACTATTGGTGGATAGTAATAATATGCAGATCCAGGATCTTCAATCTCAACACCAATAATACTTGCAGTTCTAGTTAAATCAGCAGTAACATCTGACAAACCATCAACATTACTTACAAAATTACCCAATATTGCTCTTCCCATACCACCAAATCCATCACCACCAAATATATTAACAACAGGTGGTCCACAAAAAGATGGAGTCGAACAATCTGGTCTACTAAACGACTTACCACCAGCAGAAACAGAATTTGCATTTTTAGTAATATTATCAAAAGCACCTTTAATATCCATCAATTTAGAAGGACCACTTCCAATTTTCCATTTTTTAACTTGTCCAACACAATTTGAATTTGCCTGATTACAACCAACTAAACCACCAACAGATCTAAACATATCAGATGTACTACTCAAAATATCCTTAACTTTAAATGCTCCAGACATAATATCACTAACACCAGCAAGTGGAGCAGATAATGCAGATTCAATTTCATCATTAATAGTATTCAATAAAGATCCAGCAAATTGCTCTACAACACATGTTCCAGTATTAACAACTTCAGAAAGAGCCTCTTGCAATAATCCCCTAATAGTACCACCAAGACCATTAACAATCTTTCCAGGAAGACAATCCAAATTACTCTGCAATGCTGATACACCAGGAATAGTTGCTTTTTGTGCAGCAATTCCAGCCAATTTTGCCATACCACTATTTTGAGTTGCTGCTAAAACAGCAGAATATGTGCCATTATATAAACTATCAAGACCACCTTGCAATTCAGGTATCATTTTGTTATATAAAGATTCTACAGATGTAGAAACAACAGAATTTGACAATGCCTGAATCTGATTTGTTGCAGATGAAATTTCTGACAGAATATCAGTACCTTGACCAACCTTATCAAATAAATTATCTAATGTTGCGGATATATTATTAGCAAAACTATCACCACAGGCATCAGCAGAAACTTCTGAAGCTCCCATAGTTTTTGATATTGGTTTAAATTTATCAAGATTATTTTTAATATCTTTATTTTTTGAATTTACTGTATTCTTATTTGCAGTTGCTGGAGATCTATTAGATTCTGCAGTATCCTCATTTGTTTGGCTTGCGTTTATTCTAGATGATGGTTGAACACGTTTTGAATATCCACTAAAAGGAACAAATGCCTCACTTGGAGCATCATTAGGTACAGAACTAGTTCTCCCAAAAGAACCCATAATCATTGGAACTTGTCCATTATCACCATCTAAAAAGAAACCAATTACAACATCACCTTGTCGCAACTTCATACTTTGGGCAAAATTTGCAGCACCTGTTCCAGCAGTTGGTGGAACAACTACACCTGCCCATGGCAAATCTTTGTCAGGTAAATCTGCCTTATTGTATGGATGATAACCTAAAATTCTAACCTTATATCTAGTTCCCCATCCTTTTTTATTAGCTTGACCTTCCCATGCTTCTACAGGAGGAATCTGACCGATCCACCAACGAAAACCGTCTTTACCTATAAAATTACTTTTTAATAGTGATTCTTCTATCATATCTTATTTACCATAAAAACCAAATGTATCTCTAATCAATTTCATAGATGTATATGAATTTCTAGGATCAAAATGATGACACAGTTCCTTTATTATATATTTACCACTTGTATCAGAATCCAATTCTTCAGAATCTGCAGCAGAAATTTTAGGAAATTCACAAGTAATAACATCACCTGCCCTCAAATCAGTATTACAAGGAACAGTCATACTAAGAGATTGTGTAAGTAAAAGATTATATCTTGTTAATGATTGTGATTGATGTTGAGTAGGATCTGCATTAATATCTGTAGATACACCAACTTCAACAGTTCCAACATCTACAACAGAAGAAACTACTCTAGATGGTAGATCATCTAATTTTTTTCCAGAATTATCAGAAATTTTTGGAAATTCTATATCATTACCTAAATTTTCAATACCATCTTTCTTATCTTTCATCTTAAATATAGGTACTGAAACTGAAAAATTAAGTGGATTAAAGAATAATCCTTGACTTGCATATGCACCTAATCTTAAATTTTCAACTAATTTTTGATTCCTATCAACATTATATTTTAAAATTTTAAAATCATTATTTCTATCAATAGAACTCATATTAACTTCAGTATAAGAATAAGTTGCTTTAGATTCCTGTTTTATAAGTCCTTCAATAGATCTAAATTGAAACCCATCTTGATTTTGATAAAATACAAATCCAGCAGTTGAACCTGCAGAAGATGCTGGAACTGCTTTAGATGCTAACCAAACTAATGTTGAAAAAGGTTTTCTCAAATTACCCATAAACCCATATTTATTTTCTGCTTTTTCAATAGTTCCCAATCTTTCTGTTTGTAAAGTATTTTTTAAAATAGATTTAACAGAATTATCGATAGTAGCACTTGTAGGATATTTCTTATAAACTCTTGTAGTTTCGTTTGTGATTGCTTCTCTAGAAACTAAATTTAATAAAAATGTTTCTTTCTGTGTTTGGGAAATAACATCAGTAATACTAGACACATACAAATATTTTGAAGGATCTGATGAAAAATCTATTCCTTTTTTCTCTTTACCACCAAAACTTTTACCTTGATCAAGAATTTTAAGAATAAGTCTTTCACCACCCCTTAATGGAAGACCATTATATATGGACTGTTTAGATCCATCAGTTTTTTTAGAATCAGTAGAATCTTTAGGAGATATTGAATCACCAGTATTAATAACTCTCACCTTTGCAGTAATACTAGGAGAAAATATATCTTCGTAATAATCTACAGAAACAGTACCTAATTTAAGATCAACTGTTCTTTCCTGATCATTAGATTCTAATGTTAATTCTTCGTATAGAGCTGGTTTTATTGCTGACATTTATGATAAGTTTGTTAAAAGTTGTTTTTCTAATACACTATTTACCGAAGCTTCTACTACTACTATTTTAGTAGATCCTCCACCATTTGATGCTGATACATTAGGGGTAGAAGGACCCTCATCAATAACAATAATTTCTTCACCTTTTCTCTCTTGAGTAATAGATTTTGTTTGTACAATACCTTTATTAGAGTTTATATTAGAAGAATCTATAGGTTTAATATCAATTTTTTCATTATTTGAATATGTACTACCACCTTTACCACCAAATGTTTCACCAACAGGGCCTGGAAGTCCTCTAGGAATTGTCTTTCCATCTGATGTGATTGTTGTTAGGTCTCCTTTTATATTACTACCACTAACCTTTTTTTCAGTAGGAGTTACATTTGTTTTTATATCTACTGTCTCTGTCTTACCAGCTGACTTATCAGAAGACTTTAATACATCATCAGCAATTTGAGATCCAGTACTAGCACCTTCCATTTGCATTAAAGCTCCATCCCATGTAGAATTCATATTGCCCATTGTCTTCTCCATATCCTTCATAACACTCTTAAATTCAGGATCTTCCAAGTCTTCTGGTTTAGTATTTTCATCTATTGTTTTACCACCAGTCTTCTTTTTAGACAATCCAAGAAAATTTGCCGCACCATTCTTTAAACTCTCAAATATATTACCAAAAGCATCTTTTACTTTATCAAATCCAGATTTAACAGAATCTCCAATATTAGGAATTTTAATATTTTTTATTTTATCCCAAGTTTTACCAATAGCTTTACCTATATTTTTAATAACCTTTGCTATACCACCAAAAAATTTTTTAACAGCATCAACTATTTTTCTAATTTTGGCAATAAGATTCTCAATCCATGCAATAATTTTAGGTAATTTATCAACAAACCACCCAATAATAATAAGTTGAATATAATCTATTAAACTACCCAAAACCTTTACTTTTTTCTTCTTTTTCTTCTTTTTAGGAGGATCGTCACCTGCTTCTAATAGTTTTTCATCATCCTCTCTAGCTTTAAGTTCAAGTCTCCTCCTACGTTCTTTCTCATCATTCATAAAAACTTGTCTATCTACCTTTTTCTTTTTAATACCACCCTTCTTTACGATTGTTAAAGCACCACCCTTTGCCTTTATTGGTTTTGCTTTAACAATTGCTCCACCAGCTTTTTTAGCAGTCGATTTTACCATAGAGGTAGCTGCTTTTTTAGCAAAAACTTTAGCGACAGATAATAATGCCATATTAACCTACCACATTATAATTCATTTTAGAATACATTGTATAGAAATTACTAGTATCAGAACTGGCAATAGAAGGAACATCAGTAGTACTTCCTTCACGTAAATTTTGTCCAGTATTATCTGTTGTAGAAGATCCTTTTTTAACAACAGTTACCTTTGGTTTAGTATCAGTAAGACTTGATAAATTATTATCTTTTATCACACCATTAATATTATTGTCAGATGATGTTGAATCAATTTTAGGCTCAGATGGATCAAGCATTCCCTCAAATTTAGCTCTTATTTCTTTTTCATCTTCTGTAATATCCTTTACACCACCAACATATTGCCCTCTTCTATTTGTTTTCCTACCTTTATTTGAATCTTCTTTCATCTGTTCCATTTCATCCCTCATATTATCTCTAATACTTATTATTCTATCCCTCTTTAATATATAATTTGCAACTATTTCTTTTTGCTCTGGAGTACCTATTTGATCTACAGTTTTTTGTGTTTTATTTCTACTTGTTGCTTTACCAGTATGAAACGTTTCACTCTTACCAGAACCTTTAACATTTATACCAGCCTCTTTAAGAGGTCCTTTTAAATCTTGAAATTCATCGTAGAATCTTTTACCACCAGCAGCTTTTATTTTACTTGCATCTACTGCAGTTTTCATAGCAAATATTGTTCCACCAATACCAGCAGCAATAGCTAATGCTATTAATCCGGGTGGAGATATTAAAAATGAAAGTATAGCACCACCAATTTTAACAATTGACACAGCAAGCATTGCCAATAATTTAGGTAATGCTAATAATCCAAAATTCATAGCAATAATTACACCACCAACTGCTGCTACTGCAGCTATTAGGTTCATACCAATTTTTCTCATTGTTTCTGTATCACCACTCTCCCATGCTTGCATAAACTTCATTCCTTTATCAACAAACCAACCACCAACAATCAATTTAATAAAATCAAATAATTTCTGAAGAGTTCCTTTAACAGACTTACCAACAGCCTTCACTGGTCCCAATAAAGCTTTTTTACCAAAATTCTTAAACTTCTCTAAAGCACCTTCTTCCTTTTTAGCAGAATCTGCTTCTTCCCGTCTAAAGGTACGTGCTTGTTTCTGCTTCTGTTTTTTCTTCTCGTCTTCAGCATCACTAACAACTATATTTGTTAATTTACCGATTGCTTGCTCATTATTTTCAATATATTTTACTATGGCATTATTTCCACCTACAGGACTAGCAGTAGCTGTAGTTTTTTTCTTTGTTGAATCTGGTTGTGTTTGAGAACCTCTATTAAAAACTTTTTTCGCATCTATTTTAGTCTTTCTTATTCTTATAAATTCATTTCTTAATATTTTAGATCTATTATCACCACTACCTTTTGTTTTTGCCTCAATATCAGCAATAGCTTTTTTCAATCCTTTCTGATAATCCCCGACATTAGAAAATTTCATCGGATCTTGTCCAAGACCAGTCAATATTGGGATTATATTAGAATTATATTCCATGTTGTTGCTGATGTTTTAGATTCTCTTCTTCAATATATTGTTCTAAAAGAGCAACATATACATCTTTTTCCCAAGGAATCATATTTTCTATCTCTGTTAATGAGTATTTATGATGTTGCATTAAGGCAAAATTAATCTTAAAGTATGACGCTAGATTAGTATGCGCCATACCTACCCGAAAAAACTTGCTAGTCCCTCCAATAAAACTTCACTTTCGACCTTTGTTTCTGGATTCCTAACTTTAATTGTATGAGATAATTTAGGCATAGTTTCAAAAAACTTCTCAATTTGCTTAAATTGCTTGGAACTCAATTGTTCAATAAATTCAGTAAGTTCCTTTTTCGTACAATCAGAAGCACTCCAAGATTCCTCTTCATTAAATACTTGTTCTATACAAGAACTAATCATATCAAATGATTGATCAACATTCACTCCATTTTCAACATCAAAATTATTTTGAACAAATTCATTCATTGATGGGTATTTCATCCTCATTCTCAAACCATCATTTAAATCAATATCCTTTTCATGTTCTGGATCAATTTTTACCCTTATCTCATCTAAAGGTATCATTACAGGAACCTGTGTTTTATCATCATCTGGGCAGGTAATTAAAACTTCAACGTTTTCTCCAACAGACTTACCTCTAATATTCAAAAATAGATATTCTATATCAAATGTTGATAATTTATCAACTTTGACTCCTCTTGATGTAATACAATTATTGATTACAGTTTTAATTGCGTGAGTAATCTGTTTTTGGTCTTCAGACTCCATAGCAATAATAAGAAGTTTTTCCTCTTTTACTAAAAAAGGTCTATATCTAATCTTTTTGCCACTTGAGGGTAAAACCAACTCATAGGTTGGTGCAGTAATCTTTGGTAAAGGCATAATATGCTGTACAAGTCAGTATAGTTATTTATAGCACTTTTTTGAAAAACCCTACAGACAAAAAAATACCGGAGTTTTTTTACCCCGATATTTGGAAAAAAAAGTCGAATTTGCTGACCAGTTAGAATAATCCTCCAATCAATGGGATCTTATTCATAGCATTACCTCTTTGTACATTCAAACTATTATCTTTACCAGCAATATACCTTTCATAACTAAATACACAACTTGCTTTCAACACATCAGACTGACCATATGCCACAGGAGTAGACGATAAATTCAACGGAAATAATCCTATAAAGGTATACTCTATTTCATTATCATAATCACGATCAAACTTAAGAACCTTTACTCTATCAGTTTTATAACCACTATTACCTCTAGGATATTTCATACGATAGTAGTATGAAGGAGATGATTTGGAAAAGAATGAATTTTTTCTTTCTTCAGAACCACTAGAAATATATTCCATCCAATGTTCCAAGAATTTAATCATTTTATATTCTTTATCTACATAAAACTCTAATGTTAATTCTGTAAATATTCTTGTATGAGCAAATTTTTCCTGAACACCAGTAAAGTTACCAAATACATCACTTGTTGCCAAACTACTACCAGGTATAGAGGCAGAATTACATAATAAACCAGCATCTTCTAGAATAAACCTTCTATCAACTCCTCTTTTACGAAGATATTCGAATAAATTTCTAGATAAACCATCAAAAGATACTTGATAATGATTGTTTTGAGCAACATTACCGAAGGTGGATTTAAATTCACCTATTTTTTTAGGACGCACCATCTAAATACTTTATGTTTACTTACCTTATAATGTATTTAGATGTCTTATAAAGGAAAATATAAACCAAAGCATCCAAGAAAGTATAAAGGGGATCCAACTAACATAATATACAGATCTCTTTGGGAAAGAAAATTTATGCTATACTGTGATAGTAGTAATAATATATTAGAATGGTGTAGTGAAGAAATATCTCTTCCATACCGTTCACCAATAGATAATAGAGTCCACAGATATTTTCCAGACTTCTATATAAAAGTTAGAGAATCTACGGGTATAATTAAGAAATATATAATAGAAGTAAAACCAAAAAAACAAACATTAGAACCCATTCCTCAAAAAAGAAAAACAAAATCATATATCTATGAAGTATATGAATACGCAAAAAACCAAGCAAAATGGGAAGCGGCAAGAGAATTTTGCAAGGATCGAAAATGGGAATTTAAAATTATCACTGAAAATGAATTAGGTATTAAAAAATGAACGAACTTATTCAAATTATTGATGTTCTTAACAAAGAAGATCTAAAATTAATTGATGAATATACAGATAGTATAGAATATACAAACTGTAGAGTCCTTGATAATGAAGGAGGATATACAACTGGTGAAGGAAGAACAAGTGAAGGACATGATTTGAATGAAGATAATTCTATTACAAGATTACTTCATCATAATATGAACAAAGGTTTAGATAGATATAAACAAAAAATATCGGAAATAAATCCAATATTTTCATATTTTCCTGTACCAGGTGGATTTGATACTGACTGTTATAGAGATCCCATACAAATACTAAAGTATTCTAAAGGTCAAGAATATAAATTTCATCATGACACTGGGAGATCTAAGAATGAGCCAGAATATTTCAGACACATATCAATTATTCTATACTTAAAAACAGCAGATATAGGAGGAGGAACATCTTTTATACACAAAACATTTAAACCTTCTCCTGGACAAGCATTAATATTTCCTTCTAACTGGTGCTATCCACATTCTGGTGACCCTGTTGAGGAAGGTATAAAAAAAGTTGCTGTTACTTGGTATTACTCCAACTTAAGACCCCCAGTAAAAAAAGAAGAACCACTATCCTTTTTAGGTACAATACCCAATCATGACAACAAGTTACCCAACAGATGATAATAGTAATAGAATTCGTGGAGTTATTGATGATTTAATAGGAACAGAAGATTCAGAAGATCTAATGATTAACCTAATGGAAGCACTTAATAGTAGTGTTACTCCAGTTCCTGATGCAGGTAGATATTATACATTTATATACAGACCCAAAACACCAATGATTAGGTATGATGCTCATCCATTAGTAGCAGTGACAGATGTTTATCGTTGGGGATTTCGTGGAATGAATTATCATTGGGGTGAAATGAGACAATATACTTGGAATGAAGTAGTCGGACAACTATATGAAATATACTCTGATGAACTTTCTGATGCAAGAGAATTACCTTTCTCTAAAATTAGTCTAAATACTTAAAAAAACAATAATGGCTTCATTCAATTATAGATACCCAAACAGCCAATTAGAAAGAGATAGTGATTTTTTAGAAGTTAAAGTCGTTGAATATAAACCACCTGGATTTGCTTCTACACAGAGTTCACAATCATTTGGAATGGGTAGTTCTAATGAATCTTTACAAGGAAATATTGAAAATCCATTAGGATATATTTTCTTACCGATACCAGAATCTATTCAAGATAGTAATGGTGCATCATGGGGTGAGGATAGTATTAATGGTTTAGCAGCAAGAGGAATTTCGGCCAGTCAAAACGCAATAGAAAATAGTAATCTCTTTAAAGGACTTGGAGGTCTTTTTAAAGAGGGAGTAAGCTCAATGCAAGATATTGCCGTAGATGGAACATCAATGAACATGGCATCTACATGGTTTGCTTCAGAAGCAATTAATACTCTTGGTGGTAACACATCTGTCGGAGGATTATTAGCAAGGTCAAGTGGACAAGTATTAAATCCAAACAAAGAACTTCTTTTTCAAGGTGTTCAATTAAGAGGTTTTAATTTTGATTTTGATTTTGCACCCAGAGACGAAAGAGAATCTGACACTATTAAAAGAATTATTAGGACATTCAAAATTAATATGAGTCCTAGAAATCAATCTGGAGATAGTAGCACAAATGGATTGTTTATTAAATCACCGAATGTATTTCAATTAAAATATAAAACTGGTAGTAATGATCATCAATTCTTACATCAGTTTAAACCAATGGCATTATCTAATATGGCAGTTAACTATACTGGTTCTGGAACTTATTCAACTTATAATGATGCAACACCAGTTCATATGAAACTATCATTATCATTCCAAGAACTGAATCCAGTATATGCTGAAGATTATGAAAAAGATCAAGGATTAACAGGAGTAGGCTACTAATGGGTTATTTCAGAGAGTTACCAAATGTAGAATATCAATCACCATTTAGTGATAGAATTTCTAACTCAAGTTACATACAGGCTAAAAATTTATTCAGACGAATGAAAATTCGTGATGATCTACAGAGTATCTTTACGGTCTTCAACAAATATGTAATAAAAGATGGTGCAAGACCTGATACTGTTGCAGAAGAATTATATGGAAAACCAACTTATGATTGGGTTGTTGTATTATCTTCTGGAATTATAAATTTAAGAAATGATTGGCCACTATCAAGTAAAGATCTTTATGAATTTGTTTCTGATAAATATGGTCTTGAAAGAAATAGTATACACCACTATCAAACAAAGGAGATTAAAGATAGTTCTGGGAAATTAATTCTTCCTGCAGGAAAACATGTAGATTCTAATTTCTCTGTTACATATTATGATAATGGAGCATCAGTAACACCAACCAATTCAAATACTGTAGTGGGTGTTAGTAATTATGAATATGAAGTAACGAAGAATGAAAATAAAAGGACAATATATATACTGAAAAAAGGATTCTTACAACAATTCCTTACTGATATGCGAAATGAAATGATCTATAAAAAATCATCTCAATATGTTAATGATAAATTAATTAAGACAGAAAATACTAGAGTTACGATATAAAAAAAGGGGTCGTGAGACCCCTTTTTATATTATTCTGCTAATTTAGCAAAGTATGATAATGGATCATCTTCATCTTGAGTAGATGGAGTAGAAGTAACAGTTGGTGCAGCAACAGCAGCAGTAACTAGTTCTTCTGCAGAACCACGATCATTATCTTCGTCAAAAGTCTCTGCATCTTGACGAGCAGGAGCTTTGTTTCCTAGAACATAACCAAGACGCTTCTTCAATTCATCATAAGATTTGAATTGATCAGCAGCAACGAACTCTTGAAGAGAACTTTCCTTCTTCCAGAGTGCTTCCAATGCATCATCATCACTACCCTCTAAAAGAGGACTCACAGCAGCAAACTCTGAAGAGTCATAGTTTCTATAACCAGCAACGTTCTTTGCCTTCAACTTGAAGTTAGCACCTTGCCAGAAATCAAATGGATCAATTGCTTCTTCATCTTCAAACTCTGGTTGCATTGCTGCAGTAAGTTTGTCAAAGATTTTCTTCCCATACTTATATAAGAATACTTTACCTTCGTTTTCTGGATTAGCAGGATCCTTTACAACATAAATGTTACTGATGTAAGTAAGCTTACGCTTTTGCTTACGTGCAGTATCTTTACCTTGATCAGTACCATTGTTCCATAGTTGAGTATTATACTCTGAAACAGGATCCTTTTGACCTAAAGTGGTCAAAGAATTTTCGATGTACCAACCACCAGGTCCTTGGAAGGCATGGGAGTATAGTTTTACGAATGGTAGATCTTCACCATCTGGTGCAGGTAGGAAACGTATGACAGCATAGCCATTACCTGACTTGTCTACGTCTAATTTCCATAAACGGTCATCACCTGATGCACCGTTAGTGTTCATTTTTTCAACTTCTTTAACCAGTTTTGCGGTTAAAGAACCTAGTTTAGATTGCTTTTTAAGATTAGCAAACGACATTTAAGATACCTCGGATTAAATTGGATTCGTTGGATGTTTATATTATAACAAAAAATTGATAGTTAGTCAACAGTACTCTGCATTTTTTCAATAGTTTTTTTCATACCCTCAAATAAAGTATTCATATCAGTACCTTCAGGGAAACCCATAAGAGTAACTGACTTCTGCATCTGCTCTTTAAGAGCAATTGCTTGTGGATCATCTGATAATGACAAACGTGCGTACATAATACGTTGTTTATCTAACAGTTCAACTAGTTTTTCAATATGTTCCTGCTTTTTTTCACGATCTAAATCTAAAAATATAAAAGCATTAGTATATACAGCCTTTTGAAGATCATTAATCTCCTCAAGTTCTTCCTGTATAATTTCAGAATCAAAAAATTTACTCATGGATAATTTCTCTCAATATTTTTTTATATTGGAACACATTAATATTTAGGAAAGGAATGTATTTTTTTATCTTTAAACTGACGGATTCCCACACTGGATCTTTTAACTTCCCATCAAAATTTTTTACGAAAGAAAAAACTTTTTCCAGTATTGTAAGTGTCTCTAACGAAATCTCTCCACCCAGATATTTTTTTAGTAATGGTGGGTGTCCCTTCGAGCAATCGAATACTTCGTTCAAGTTTTTGTTGGATAGCAATTCGTTGCTTTGTTCTTTGAATAAGTAAGTCAAACTCTGTTTTCTTTTCATCCATTGTGAATAGTTCCTTTCTCCTGAATTAATAATTTCTCCAATCCATAAGTTTTGTGGATTGTCGGTGGATACAAAGTTTGCTAAAAGAAAGTTTAGCACTTCTTCATCAGAATATTTTCTAGATGTTTTTTCAAACCAATACTTATCCTTTCGTTTGTTAAAGGATGCCATAGTGGCTCTTGATTTTCCTCCATACTTAAAAAAATCATACTTACCATTAGTAAAATGACTTTTCATAGAAAGATAAGTTTGGTAGGTTTCAAATGGTGTCACCTTCATCAATTCGTGTTCTGTTCAATGTTAAATCTATTCATCAAAGCCATAGGTGAATACCATCCAGTCAAGATATACTTGGTTTCACTAATAGGAGGATTACCTCTATGTAAATGAGTAAAACTACCTGGCCAAATAACAGCAGTATTTTTCTTTGGTTTAACTTTAAGTTGTTGATACAACCATTCCGTCTCTCCACCTTCTTCAACATCATTAAGATATATCGCCCATGCAAGAACACGATTCCTATTTGCCCATGCAATATTTTCACAATGGAAAATATGATAACCTTCTAATGCTTCTGTCTTTTGAAGAAGTACAGATCCACTCCACCAATCATCACCTTGTCCTTGTAAATAAGGAAAATCATCTATGTAAGGAGTAAATACTTTATCAAGAAGATTATTATTAATTTCTTGAGATTCTCGTGGCCAAAAAGTATCTAATGCTATCTGTTTATCCTGCCTACTCTTATGAGAACGAGTCCTCCAAGTTACAGATTGTTCTGCTAATTGAATTAAATGTTTTAATAATTTATCAGGTAAAACATTATCATAAATTCTAATAAAATTTTCAGTTTTAGTCACTGTCATCATATTCCTCTACATTATCTAGTTCAGTAATAGAATCAACAGGAACTTCATGTCCGTTAATACTATACCAATGTTGTTCAACACCTATACTATCTGGACGAACTCCAAGATATTTAAGTTCTGGAAAATTATGTTCTCGCATCATTGCCTGAAGACGATAATGCATTAATTCAGAATGAGTTGGCATTGTAGGAAGGATTCTTTATTTCTGGATGAACAAAGTAAGATTTAGTATACGGAATTCCATCTTCTATACCATGCTCATGAACAGGAATTGAAATCCTAGTTTCAATAAACGATGCTTGATGAGGTGGCATTGGTGGTAATTGATATCCAAATGGCATAATTACAAAGGAAGTTTTGCTCTTGATGTTTTCTTCATGAAATTAAGATTAATAGCATCATATTTCAGTCGTTCTTTTAATGGTTTTGAAATGAGTTTAGATATTGAATCAACTTCAATGTCATTCATCTCACAATATTGACATATGGCATCAATGTAATTAATTTTTTCTTCGGCAACAATAGTTTCTATCTCCATTGAAAATTTAGCAGGAGTTAAAAATTTCTTTTCTATTGCCTTCTCTAGTTCTTTATTTGGTTCCATAGATGTCCAATTTATCGTTAACAAATTTTGTAATATATTCTCCGAGGAGTTTGATATATTTTGCTTTGTCTGATTCTTCATAGACGACACATTCTCCATTTTCACAAGCCATAATTATTACAAGTTTTTTAATAGAGATGTCTTTCATCTCATATAACATACATCCGTATGCCATTGCTTGAACAAAATAATGTTCAATCCATTCTCTTGGTTTAGGTTTTTTAGATGTCTTAAAATCTATTATTGCTAACTCACCATCATATTCTGCAATACAATCAACGGTTCCAGCAACTCCCAATTGTTTACTATATAATGGTCCTTCAAGAGCATATATATTATTTATTAAATTGAGTTTAGGTTTTGCAATCTTAAATAAAAAATCAGATATAGGAGGAACTTTAGGTAGTTTCTCATCATTTTTTAAATAATGTTCTGTAAGAGTATGCATATCAGTTCCACGGGTTGTAGCCGCTTTCGTGATTTTATCTGCTGTCTCATTACCTACTTTCTTTCTCCAATTAATGAAGATTTCTTTATTAAAATGACTTGTTACCGAAGTAATAGAAACCATCTTAATAAGTTCCTCTTCATCAGGAACTTTATAATATCTGACTCCATCTACATGTTCTCTTTCAAGAGGTTGTAGATCCAAGTCAACATGATCAAACATTACATACCCATTTCAATTTTTGCTGTAAGGTATTCTTTGACTAATCCAGAACGAACTATATCATCGATACCAAACTCTATTATATCAAAGGATGGCATTTTACGCAAGATGTTCATAAAATCAACAATACCATTACGATCATTAGTTTTAACTAAATCTGACTGACTAGCATCTCCACAAAATATAATTCTAGTATTTTCACCAACTCTGGTAATAATAGAATCTAATTCATGAAAATTAAGGTTTTGAAACTCATCAACAATAACAATAGAGTTATCTAATGTAGTTCCACGTAAAAATGAAGTACTCCAGAACTTAATAGTATCCTGTGCTTTTAGATTACCATAAAGCATCTCAAAGTCTGCGTCAGAAGGCATCTGAAACATATACTTCACCATATTCTTATAAGGAATTTGATAAATATCTGCCTTATCTTCATGATCACCAGGTAAGAAACCAATCTCTCTGGTAGCAACTAATGAACGAACCAAATAAATCTGTTCATAAGGTGTAGTCTCACTTAAAACATCCTTCATCGCATTATACAATGATATAAATGTTTTCCCAGTTCCTGCACAACCATAAGCAACTATTTGTTTACCACTATCATATGATTTAAATAATTGTTTTTGATTATCATTAAGTGGTTCTATATCTACAAGATATCCAGCACTCAAAGGTTTCTTTCTCTTCATCTGCTTGGCTGTTAAACCAACTCCAATGGGTTGGTCTGCAGATGCTCTTTTTCTTCTTGGCATGTTAATCTATTTCGAGAGAAGATTGAGTTGAAGATTCATAAGATCCTTTACTTGCTAATCTTCCAGAAATACCTCCAGATTTTTCAGCTTTCTTAAGAACTTCACCCCAACCAGGATTCTTATTTACTAATTTATCTCTCCATTCTCCAACTTCTCCAACACCAGGACAAGTACTTGGATCAGAAAAATCTCTTTGCCAGTCTGGATTATCCTCTTTCCATTGATCCCAAGCATGAACACTCATTTTTACTTCTTTTTGTTCACCAGTTTCTTTATTTTTAACAGGATATGTTGCCATAACTATAATATATTGTAAATTTATTTAGACCCACTCAAGAGCTTCTGAAACTGCAGGGAATTGTTCGGTAAATACCTCTCTACATGCTTCTGCTATTTCCATATGCTCTTTTTGAGTACCATGTGCTGAACGTAGATTGATATAATGTATCCATGAACGACATGAACCAGTCATATAGATTCTGGTAGGAGTAGCAAGTGGTAATACCATACGTGCACATTCTTTCGCAACACCTGCTTCTAACATCTGACTATAAAGATTTGTGGATGCAGTAAATAAAGTCTCAATCTGACGATTTAATGTCTCTACAATTTTAGGATCTAAATCATCAGTAGAATTTTGACGGTTCTTTTCATCCTGTCTTCGAAGTTCTGGTAAATCAATATTTCCCAATGCAGTACTAGGAGCATACCTTTGAGAGAACTCTTGATAAGTAAAAGATCTATGACGTAATATCTGTGCAGCAATAGCACGAGTAGTCTCTATCTCAAGAGTCATAGTAGACTGCTCAAAAACACTCCAATGATTATGTTTGATACAGTACTTTAATAGTCCTGCATACTTTTCATTATCCTGATTGGATGGGTTAGAAACTCTGGCAATATATGCCATAGTCTGCTCCGCATCAGGAGTAATACTCACAAGTTTTACATTCATTTTCCAAATCCTTCAGGTTTTTTTCTTCTATCTCTTGCAACTTCTTCTTCAAGAATAACAAGTTGTTCTTTCATAAACGAAAGTTCTTCAGCATTATACAAGTAATCTTGTTCAAGTGCTTTTCTTAAATTTTTAAGTAGTTCTTTGGATCTCATTTATTTAAGACTTTGAATTATTATAGCATAAAAAAAGAGGGTTTTGCAACCCTCCTTTATCCTTATTCGATTTTTATCAAGCAGAAGTAAGTTCTTTTTCAAACTTAATACCACGATAGGTTTCTTTAACCTTCTGTGATTTTACTTGCTTGCGCTCGTTGGTGTCGTACTGGACACCACGATAAGTGACTTGTGCCATTGGCTTTCTCCAAAGTAGTAGGGATTTTACTCCGTTCCTTTAGTCGGCTTTTGCGTCCCACTCACATTCTTCTTCAGTATTCACCTTAATAGTCTCAACAATTTCAGCACGATGCTCAACTGTTGGTCTGATTCTGTTGATTAAATCAATAGCATCTTCACAAACCAGTGGATTGCTCAATGCTATTAAACTGAGTAAAAGTCCGTGCATGAGATGAACGATTCCGTTCCGAGTCGGCTTACTTGCGTCCTGAATGTATCAGGATGAACGATTGTGTTAATACTAACACATGTATAGTATATAGTCAAGTAGATATTAATCTTTCGTTACAATTGTTACATCGACCCTACAGACGAAAAAAATACCGGAGTTTTTTTCCCCGATATTTTGGAAAAAAAGTTCGATTTTGGTTTACCCCTTTCTTTTTTTCTTCTTGGTAGTGGTTGATTGATACCCCCAAAGGTTTGGTTTGATAGTTCCATTACCATATCCAATACTTTTTAGATCAGCCTTGAACTTATCCCAATACATATCAAACAAAGTAATTTTACTACCCCGTGAAAGGTCATAATGAACTTGATCATCACGCACATACCTTATGATATAACAATCAGTAGGAGCCTGTCTTGTAGATACATCTTCAAGAGATCCATTCTCTATAATAATTTCAGTTCCATAATTAGTTTTAAAATTTTTTCTTTCTTCTGATGTCCAGAAAGATTCTTTTTTATCAGGTTTTTTTAACTCTGCTGCTGTCATGACCTACCACCCCATTGAATATCTGGGTATGCTTCAGTAACAATATCTTTAGTAATTTTATAAACTTCATCAAGTCTTTTATCTTTACAGAGACATACAATCTCTGCTTCTAATGGATGAAGTCCTTCAAGAATGTTGATGAACATAGTCTCACGACGCATAGCATTCATTCTATCATTACCCCCACGAAGAAACATATAAAAGTTTTTCCACTCTCTACGAATAGTAGTATGACCTTGCTTATCACTTGCACCTAAAGAAAAAGATCCACTAGAATGCATTTGACGAACTTCTTGTGTCAATTTTGTAGAAAGATTACCACTGTAACTATTCTGATCATCATACCCAGAATAAGGAACCTCACCTGGAGGAAGAGCACTGACTATACTGTCATCAAAATTCCAAATAAGAACAGATTTTAAATGTATCTCTTCATATCGTTTAAGAGCTTCAATTTTTTTAGCTTTAGATCTTTGTCTAGAAACTAAATCTAAAACTTCAAAAACAAAAGGTTGTCTTGGAAGATCCATAGAAACAGCTTTAACTGTTCTTGGTTTTGATTTTGGTTTAGGTGCAGTCTTTGCCCTAGTCGTCTTCTTCGTTGTTGCTGTTGTCTTCGGTGCCATAATTGTTTTCAAATCTAAATGCTACAATTTCGTCGGGAAGTAAATTCCCATAGGGGTCAAACATTTCAGGATGTGGTTTAGGAATCTCACGATAGTTCATCATATAATCTCTAGCAACCCACCCAATTAAACCACCTACAAATAAAAATAATAACGATACAGGTAACACTAAAACTAATATGATTTCTAGATCCATTGTTACCTCCTTGGTTTATTTTTTCTTCCTTATGTTTAAGGAAAATTCAAAGTGGATATCTATTTCCCTATTAAAGAAATGAATCATTTTATCAAGAATAATATGAAAAGGTTTTTGTTTCCTCTTACCACTATTTAAAACTAATTCAAGACCACGATTTGTGGGAATATCGCTTTTATTTATCTTATTCTTGGATGATCCTGTGTTCTTTGAGGTATTTGATTGTGTCAACACATCCTCCTAATTTGTTTCCTTCACAGACTACCTGCGGAAAGGTTGAACCTTCACCAAATTCACCATAAAATGAATCTTTATTAAAATGTTCGTCTAAATTATACACTACAAACTTACTTCCTGTCAACTCTAATACTGTTTTAATTTTATCACAATATGGACAACCATCTTTTGTGTAGACTGCAAAATTCATATCTGGTAGTATATTATACATTATAATTTATAAAGTTTATTTTGTGACTATGTAATTACCTATTACCAAATAGTCTAAATCAATTTTATCAAAGGTATCTATAGCATCCTTTGGTGTCTCAATAATAGGTTGGCCATTATCATTAAAGGAAGTATTAAGAAGAATAGGACATTTAGTTTCGTCTCTATACTTTTGTAAGAGTTTCGTAACTTCTGGATGTAAATCTTTATTTACAGTTTGTATTCTACAAGTACCATCTTCATGTGTGATAGCAGCAATGTCTCTTCTTCTTTTAGTTTTTACAACTAATGAGTATAGCATATATTCATTAGGATAATCTTCTATAAAATAATCACCTTGATATTCCTCTAACATAATACCAGCAAAGGGTCTCCACTCTTCTCTATGTTTAATACGTGAGTTCATAATGTCCTTATTCTTTCTATGTTGAGGATTCATAAGGATAGACCTAGAACCAAGTGCTCTAGGACCAAATTCAGATCTGTTCTGGAACCATCCTACAATATTATTGTCTGCTAAATGCTTCGCAGTAACCTCACACAACTCATCAAAATTATCATACTTCTTATACTTTTTATCCCCAAGTGCTTCTTCAATCTCTTCATCATTATATGTCTTACCAAACAATGAAATATTATGAGGAAGTTTTATCTCTTCTTTATTCCTAAATGAACCATATGCTGCAGCACCAAATGATAATCCTGTGTCATCAGGGAATGGTGGGATATGAATATTCTTTGCTATATTATTCTTACGAAGTACAGAGTTAGCAAGAATATTTAGAAAAACACCACCAGAGAGACATAAGTTATCACTAATATAATCTTGTTTTTTTAACTGTTTCATCCATTGAAGCATAGCTTTTTCAAAATTGTATTGAAGTTGCTGCGCTTTATCTTCTGGAGAAAGATTACCATAGTTAAAATCTTTATTAGGATAAGACTCTAATGCTACCTGTGGTATACCCTCAAAATGCATTCTCCAATCTTTTTTTAAATTCTTTGCCTTTCCATAGGCAGATAGTCCCATTATCTTTCCACAGAATGTTTCTCTATACTTTGGATCAGTAATTCTAATTTCTTTTTGAATTTTATTACAGTAAATATAATGTGCCCACATCCAATAATAGTTTCCTAGATTATTTGTCTGTGGAATACCAGGATAATACTTGAATAGATTTTTCTTCTTATTAAAGTATCCGAATGAATGATTCTCACATGCAAATAGATTTCCTGTGGTATCAAACAAAATGGAACCAGCATTATCTAATGTAAGAAATGAACCCTCATTATAATCACAAGAGAACACAGAAGAATAAGCATGGCACAAATGATGTGATGCTATCTCCACCTTTGCATTAGGAAAATATCTTCTTACTTTTCTCTCAACTGTTTTATTAACATAATTCTTATAGAAATTTTGATTAGCCGTTGATGGTATAAGAACCAAATCAATATCATTCTTATCCAAATTTCCAGTAGACAAACAATATGCTATAGATTTTCTAGGAAAGTTACCATCATATTTTATTCCACTCAATCTCTCTTCACTAATACTGACACAGTGTTGACCATCTTTCATTAAAGTTACATTAGATCCATGAGTCCATGAATCTTCTGCTTCCTTTTTTAATTTTGGATTATCTGAAATAAGAACATTCCAACCAATAGCACCATAAAGTCCAATTATATTCATAATGCATCCACTGCCTCAACAATTTTATCAAAGTCAAATATCTCATCATCCTCATCAACATAAGGATACTCTGCTTCTTTACCCATAAAATCAAAGTCAAACAATACACTATTGGGTAATTTAAAATCTGCTGGTTTTGATGCTGGAATATTTGTATGCATATCCCATCCAAATACTTTTGGACTTGTACCATTCCATAAGACTACTGAAGGAAGATTCAGTGCTGCAGCTCCATGTTGCATACAACTATCAATTAGTATTCTTTTATCACTATTCAATAAAATACTTAAGAGTTCCATGTTACTCATGGGATCTTTAATTGCTTCAACACCATCCAATATTTCACATGATGGTCTTGTTACTTGAAATATATGATAGTCATCAGCATAATGATCTACAAGTTTCTGTGCAAGTGCCACAGGCATATCCCTTGCCCATAGATATGGTCTCTGTTCATTAAACATTCCACCATTAGTCTGTAGAACCATAATGGGTTTACCATTTGCTCTACCAGGCCAGAACTCTTTAGCTGTTTTTTTCTGAAGAGGATTAAACTTTACATCTGGCATTTCACCATCATATTTAAGACCATACATCTTACTCCATGATTGAACAAGAGGTAAAGTTTTATTCATATGATCAGTAGTGAAGTATGGTTCATTCGCAAAGAGCAATGAATCCATATCATCAACATAAGTTTGATAATAATAACTAGTATTCCCATACTGATACACTCTATCAACATAAGGAAGATTCATATAAATTTCAGTCCAAACACCTGTTATTATAAGTTTTCTATCAGGAAAATTATTCTTTATACACTTTGCTACTGCTGTCGCTGCAATATGCTTTCCAAATCCACCTTGTAAATGAAACAAACAATATTTTTTTTGAGGCATAATAAAAAATTACAATGTTAATTTATAAGTTTACCAAGGAAGATCTTTGTTTACTTCTGCTGGTGTGGGTGGACTTAATACTGAAGCAATCCATGCTTCATGTTTTTCTTTTACTTTTGAACTAACAAGTCCATCTGCAACAGGTGTCCATGCAAGAATTGCTGCTTGTGTAAGACTTGCATAAGCAACAAATCCTGATGCACCAGTACCACCTGATGTATCTACAGAAAAATAATTTATAGAATCAATTGTTGTATTAGATTGATTGGAATCATCATAAGAAACAGTTTGAACTGCCACTTCCGAAACTATATTATCAGCATTGTTTAGAATTGTCAATGCTTCTACTGTTTGTGTGTGTACTACAGCCATTTTATTTTACATCTTTCAATTATTTATTATTATATATGACGTGTCAACTATTATGATTCTAAAGCCTTAATCCTTTCTTCTAGTGAATTATTTTTAGCAGAGAGTTCTTTGACTGCATTAATAAGATACCAAGTAAGGTTCTCTGGATTTACAGTCTTAATACCTGTAGACATTGTGTCTACAGTATCAGGAAGAACTTCCTCAAGCTCTTGTGCAATCACCCCTAACTGCACTCCTTCTTTATTGACTACAGATGCTTTTACATTATCAAAATCAGTAATTTCATCTTCAGTCCTATACTCAAAGTTTCTAACACGAAGTTGATTTATTTTATCCAAACCAATAGTATTATCAACTATATTCTTTTTAATTCTTCTATCAGAAGTTGTTGACCAAGAAGAACTGTTGTTTCCTTGATATGAACCTGCTGTTGCTGCAACTTTTAATGTATTATCAGCTGAAGAAGTTGTATTACCTAGAACAATTTGATTAGTTGCACTTGCAGAACTAGTACTTGCATCATGACCCACCAACACATTACCATATCCTGTAGTAATAGTATCACCTGCACTAGATCCAATTGCAATATTTTGATAAGCAGTTTCAACAACATATAAGCTTCTATATCCAAGTCCAATATTGTTATCACCATCAGAATATGGAGAAGTACTATAACCCTTCCCAGATTCATATCCAATGTAGATGGAATAATCTCCGGCATTATTTCTTCCAGCATAATATCCAATACCAATACCACCAGTCTGACTATTACCCCTAGACATTGTATATTTTCCAATTCCAATGACATCTGTTCCACCTAACCAAACAGACTCACCACCAATACCAATAGTTCTTGTACCACCACCATTAGAATAAGCATGATCTCCAATTGCAATATTTTCATTTCCAGACATAGATCTACCTGCCATATGTCCTATCATGGTATTACCATTACCACTGGTATTGGATCTACCTGCTTCCCACCCCATTGCAACATTATCATTACCAGAACTTGTATTTTCTAAAGCCTCTGAACCCACTGCACAATTATAACTACCACCTTGAATTACATCTCCAGCTTTCCATCCTATACAGGTATTATCATCACCAGAATTTATTGATTCACCTGCTTTATATCCAAATACAGTGTTTCGATAAGTATCACCATCAAGAGCAGCACCAGCATCAGTACCAGCAGAAGTGTTCTCCTCTGAGTCAGAGGTAACGCCACCACCTCCACCACCACCAGAAATTGTAATTGTTTTTGTTTCGCCTGTTCCTGATGCTGATACTCCTGCTCCAACAAAGTCAAGTTTATTTGCAGCAGTTGTTAAATTACTACCCTCATCAGCAACTGTTAATCCAGCAACCGTAATTGTTTTTTCTGCTGCTGTTCCAGATGCTGTTACTCCTGCTCCAACAAAGTCAAGAGTTGTAGCAAGAGTTGCTAATGCACTACCTTCATCTTTAACTGTTAATCCAGCATAACTTCCAATACCACTTAAATTAGAACCATCACCAAAATAAGATACAATACCACTTACAGCAGTAACAATACCTGTGGATAATACAGTAACTTTATTTCCTACAGTTAAATTAGTACTTACAGCAACATTATTAGCATTCAAATTTATATCACTAGGACTATCAATAGTAGGAACACCTGATCCTAATAAATTTAACTGCTTTACACCAAAACTTTGATCTGCCATTGATATTTTTTTAACTATTTATCCAATAGTCAATCCTCTTCCACCACCAGATGTTGTTGTAAAACCATCAACTGTACTATACATAAACTGATGGGAACTACTGCCTATTCCTCCCATGAGTTGTGTAGCAACAAACTTACCACCACCATAAGCTATAGCGTACCAAGGGTTGTTGTTATCTCCGGATGAAGTATTACCAGATGCTGATGACCAATTGATACCATCAGCACTATACATGACTCTATTGGTTCCATCAGAAGAAACAGCAACGAAATATCCATTACCATACGTTACAGCATACCACGAATTACTTTCTGCTTCTGTTGCACTAGTCCAAGAGACACCATCAGTACTATACGCAACCATATAGGTTCCACTAGTAGCAACGGCAACAAACTTACCACCACCATAAGTTACACTTTGCCAACCAAATGCACTTGAAGTTGCATATGACCAACTATCAAGATTACTATCAGAAGCATACATGATCCTTTGAGAACCACTACTAGCAACGGCAACAAACTTACCACCACCATAAGTCACAGATTTCCAATTATTTGTTGCCATGCTTGGTCCTGCTGTCCAGTTGATCCCATCAGTACTATACATAATCCTCTTGTTGGCGCTAGTACCTCCATCATCTTGAGCAACAGCAACGAAATATCCATTACCATAACATACAGATGACCAGTTATGATTATAGGTTGCATTTGCTGTTGTCCAATTGATACCATTAGTACTATACATAACCCTATCAACATCATTAGAGACACCACTAATGTGACCAACGGCAACGTACTTACCATTACCATAAGCTACACCATACCAATAATGTTGTTCTGATGCTG
>VTLG01006978.1_pt1 | contig 45702 bp, 27 predicted proteins | sample 4694571 | NCBI WGS metagenome assembly VTLG01 (sample SAMN12604809, study PRJNA352737) | marine metagenome | biome: ENVO:00000447; feature: ENVO:00000209|ENVO:00000569|ENVO:01000036; material: ENVO:00002151; isolation source: viral sequences binned using virsorter ...
TTCACCCAATAAAGATTTTGCAATCTTACCCATAGGTGTTTCAAGGAGTTTTGCTTTTCCCTTAAAATTATTACCTTCTCTAACTAGAGATGTAATCTTATGAGAAACCCTATCAAGATTTACTGTAGGACCTTCGGGATGACCCAATTCTCCTAAAGCACGTCCTTTACCAATAAAGTTTTCGCAATATCTACCAACCTCACGGTTAAGAGTATCAACAGGATACATCCTACCATTACGGTTTTTAATGCCTCCTTGTAAAAATACGCCTTCGATATGGAGAGTTTTATTCGCTCCTTTACCTTCAGATATTATTTTTACCTGAGAAATCTCTTCTGTGATCAGTTTCATTCTTCTTCCTGAGTTGGTTCTTCCGATGTTTCAGGGTTTACTTCATCAAAAACAGAATTTGCAATTGTTGGTTTAAAACCATCAATCTTATCTGCTGCTTTGGCATAAAGCATATCCTTTATTCTATCAGACACATCATTTGCTGATGCATCAGTAGCGATCAAATCAATTATATCATCCATGAGATTGTATAAAGTATATATTTCCTATTTATAACTCGGCTTTCTTGGTGTCTTTTTGATAATTAGCATCAACTGCCTGTGCCTGTGCGACAATATCAGGATCTACAGGTTGTTCACCCATAGACATAGGATCCATTCCCATCTCTCCACCCATCGCTGGATCTCCTTCTTGAGGTAATGGTTCACCTGTTATTGGATCAACTTGAGATGGATCTGGAATAATTCCTTTCTGAATCTCATCTTCAATTTGAACATCAATCTCTTCTATTTCTTGATCAGTTTGACGTAAAACTCTCTTACGAACATACTCAGTGGAATAGTACTTGCCAATATAAGGTTCAATAGTAGCAAGCATTCCTAACCTACCTTCCATAAGTTCGGATTCTTTTAATTCTGCAAATTGGTTGTCATATAAGAAGTCATATTGAATATGATCTTCCATCTCTTTCCAATCTTCAGGTGTAACAATATTCTTAAGAATTAATTGTGTCTTAAGCATATCATTAAACATAGCTGCAAAACGCTTTCTTAAACGCCCCACAAACTTAGCAAATTTAAGTTCATCTCTTAGTATTTCTGATGAACGACCTAAATTAAAACCACCTTCAGCAGCAATTCTTGATTCAGGAACACCTAATGCTCTATAAAGTTTCTTTTGAAAATACTCAATATCAGATAATTCACCTAAATTCTGTCCACCAGGTAAAGTTGTAATTTCGGTTCCCCGACCACCTTCTCTTCTAGGCAACCAGAAATCCTCCATCATGCTCATAAATTTACGGTCATCACGAACTTCACCAGTGTTCGCATCGTAAACTAACTTATTTCTATAGCGAGACATTACCTCTTTTAGGTATTGTTCTGCTTTTACTTTTGGTAGATTACCTACATCAATATAAAAAATTCTTCTTTCAGGTGCTCTTGATAATCTGTATATAACAAGAGAGTCCTCAATCATTCTAAGTTGATTAAGTGCCTTGATTGCTTTATGAAGATATGAAAGAACTCTATTCTTATTTCTATCTACTAAACCAGAAGTACACATAGTAATAGAATCCTTAGCAATCTTGATAGAATTCTTACTACCCATCGCTCCAACCATTCCTGTTGGATGATTAACTTTAGGTGTATAAATGTAATATTCTTCAAATTCTGGATTTGGAACTATATCCTGATCACTTTTTAATCTTATAGCAGGATCATTTCTACCAGGTTTTTTCTTTTCTTGACGAATAAATTTTATCTTTAGTGGATCAATATACCTAAGATCTTGGATACCATCTGCTGGATTCTTAGTATCGATAACTTTTAGATAGAAAACTCTACCATCAACATACCAATTTCTAAAAATTTCATGGGATTTTTTATCAAAATCCATTAATTCTTTAATATATCTAAACTCTTCTCTAATTTTTTTCTTTAAAGTATTACTTGCATTCAAATTTGAAAGTTCTACTTCTACTGGTGAGTCATATAAATCACTAACTATCGCTTCATTTACAACATCTTCTATAGCACCATCCGCTTCTGGATGAAGTGCCATCTCTCTATATCTTCTTATTAAATCATATTCAGAACGGTACGCACCTTCAATATCTACATATTGACCATAAAATCCACTTGAAATAAAATTATCAACCCCATCCTCATTATTCTTGGGAACAGGGCTGATTATTGAAGTGGATTTCTTTTGCGTTTCCTCAATTGAAAACCCGAAAAGTTTTGCCATTATAAATTTAGTCTCTAGTATGTTCTATTTAGCTGACGTTCTCACCACCAGCATTTGGACCAGAACCTTTAATTGCTTCCCAGTACTGAACTTGTAGTTCAACTGTGAATTCCTGAATGCCTTGAGCATCGTATGAAAGTTCGATAGGTCCAACCTGAGTTGGGAAAGTATCATAGAATCTATAAGATCTTAGTGTTGATCCGTCACGATCTAACTGATAAACGTAAGCATCAGATTGATAATCTGCAGGATTTGTTAAACCTGTGTTATCAGATAGTCTATTAATTGTATTAGACCATCTTTCAAATGCAGAACGGATAGCGAAGTCTGTGTCGTTAATAACGGTAACAGTCCAAGAATCGAATGTTCTATCTCCAGCAATTTTAAGAACCCTTCCTCGGAAAGGAACTTCGATCTGAGCAACGTTGGATGCTGGTAAATTAGCACCCTTTACTAAGAATCTTGCTTTGTCAAGAACCGCAGAGTCAGGTTGAGCGACGTCTGGGAAAGTGAGGACAACTTCAAACAGATTAGCACGAGCACCACCACCCGTCAACTTACTCTTGAAGTTTGAAATCGTCCTTAGTGGTGGTGGATTGACTTGGTTTCTAGCCATGATTGTTTTTTAAACCTCTAATTAAACTGAACCGATTACTTCTTCAAAAGCAACACCAGTTCTGGTAGCAACAAAGGTAAGACCGATGAAGTTGATAGAACGTGCTGGTTTAATGAAGATGTCTGCAACAAACTCATTTGAGTCAATTATTGCTGCTGTGTTATTTGTCTCGTCACAAATAACTACAAAGTCGAAGATACCTCTCTTCGCTTGAACATCTCTAAGGAATGGTTCAACAATATTTACAAAATTAGTTCTTGTAAGTTCATCGTTGAATTCAAATAACTGATCCTTAGCTGCGGCTGCGATAGCATCTTCAAGGTAGATAAACAATCTACGAACGTTGATGCGATCAAACGCTGATGATTTACCAAATCCAGTTTTATCTCCAAATAAGATAATACCAGCTCCAGGTGATAGGATAACTGGGTTAATCCTGTTGGAATAAAGGATATCTCTTTGTTTCTTGCCTGGATTGTAAACAAGTTTTACTGAATTGAGGATTGGACCTCTTGCAGTTCCTGCTGGTGAGAACCAAGGGAACTGTTCAATATCAGTTCTTGCACAAGTTCCAGCAACGTCTCCGTTTAGGGGGACATATCTGAATGTATTGTTGAAGCGATCAAACATATACTTGTAACCGCTATCAAATACACTATAAGTAGATGATGATATTGGAGCAAAGAATCCAACAACATTTTCTGTTACTGTATCGATGTCATTAACAGTTACAGTACCAGAAACAGTATCATTCAAGAATGCCTGTCTATAAGGTGAAATAAATGCAACTGCATCTTTTCTTGCTTCTGCAACAGCAGTAACTTTTTCTGCAACTGCTTGTGATTGCTCTTTTGGATGATGTGCAGCACCCATTAGGATGAAGTCTACTTCAGTTTCTTCTGTGTTTTCAAATAGAGTGTAACCACTAATGATGTCATCTACACCTGAAGTTAATGCTCCAGTTGTAACAAGATCTGTTTTGTCACCATAGTTTGTACCACCTGCAAGTGTTAATGTAGTTGTACCAGTAGCACCGAAGTTAACTCCGTCAGCATCTTGATCCCAACCACTATCAGAATCTAAAGTATTAGTTGCAGCTGTTTCATATCCAGTAGTTGTAATTCCAGCAGGAGCACCACCACCAAAGATATACTTAGAGTTAGTTGCTAGATAATCTCTCCAATAAGAAGAAGATCCAACCGAATACTCAGCATCTTTTGCTTTAGATAAACTTAAATGCTTCTCTAAAATAGTTCCAGCATTACCTGTTATGGTTCCTTTATCATCAATAACAAGAATATGAACTTCATCATTTCTACCACCTCTAGCAGAAACATATGAAGAAGTACCAGGAGCGTTTGCTATTGAATCCCATTCAAGTGTCGCATTACTTAATACAATATCCTGTTGCTCAAACCAATCTTTCTGTTGGGTATAAGCTTTAGGTGTTCCAGCAGCACCTGAACCCGATGCTGTAATGTTAACAGATCCACTTGCATCAAAAGCATATGTACCATTCTGTTGGTAATCTACTGCTGTTTCTGTTCCTGCAGCAGATACATGAGAAATAACTTTAACCTCTAAAGATGTATCAGTACTTCCAGTAACGATACCTTTAAGGTGTCCATCAATTACTTTTGTTCCAGTTGAGGTTCCAACGGTTTTATTAATTGATGCTGTAACAGCAGCTCCAACAGCAGTAGTGTTTCCACTAGCAACAGTTAAAATTTGATCTGCTTTACCATCAATAATTGCAACTTTAATTCCATTTCCCCAAGTACCTGGGTTTTTGGAAGCAATACTTACACCAGTAATTGTATTCTCATCATAACCTAACTGGTTATAGTGAAGATTACTTGTTATCCTTAGCATTGTTGCACCAGCACCAACACCACCTGCTACAAATGCGTTCTTTAAACCAACGCCAGATTGAGTGTTGAAATCGTCAGCACGAACAACTTGCATTGTTCCACCATACGCAAGGTATGATGATGCTACCATCCAATACTCATAATGTTTGTCTGTTGAATAAGGTTGTCCGAAAGTTTGTAAAAGATCCTCCTCACTTTCTATGAGTTGAGGGTCATTAACAGGTCCTTTCGCAAACGGTGCGACCAACGCTCCAATAGATCCACTCGTAGGATCTACTCTCCCAATCGTTAGGTCAACCTCTCTTACTACAATTCCAGGAGATGCTAAATTTAGAGGCATCTTTTATACTCCGAATCTCAGATTATGCTAAAAATATTTATGAATATACCTATTTACATGTAGTCCCACATGTATGATCGATCCCCATACTCATCTAAATGCCAAGTATCACCATCTTTATCAACAAAACTTGTATTATCTAATCCATCAGCAATAAAACCAAATGGAGCCATATCCTGTTCTATCTGATTCTTTTGTTCTTCGTATATTCTCTTACGGATGTCATTATCAGACATCTCTTTAAAGTAATCCTGTGCAACTAACCATGCAAATATAACAAGACACATAGCAAGATCGTCATTACACCCTTCCTCTGCCTCAAATGAATTATGCCTCTGTGCAAATGTTGTTAACTCTGAAATAATCTCATAATCACAAGTCAGAAGTTTATTATCCTCCATCATGGTTTTAAGATTAGAACATCCCAACTTCTTAACTGCAGATGTCATTCTGACACCAAGTTGAGTCTTCTTACCAGAAAAACCTTGTCCTACTATTTGACCTGCTCTACCTCTCATAGATGCCATCAAAACATTTTCATACTCAAGATCATACTGAAGTATGCTTGCAACCTGATCACCTATATCATTCACTTCTATTAATAGATATGCCTGATTATATGCCTTTGCTACATCTATAATAATATTAGGAAATAGCATAGGTTTAATTTCATTATTCCTATACTTTGCAACCACTTTATATGGAAACTCTGTTGTATCAAAAACTATAAATGCAGAATAGTCGTTACCCAATCCTCTGGCAACATCAACTGTCATTATATAATTATGTTCCTTAACTGGTGTTTCGTAAATATCAAGTCCAGCATTTCTCGTTTTAGGTGCTTCATATACAAGATTTCTAAGTATTGCTGGATTGATGAGTGTATTAACAGATCCTAAGAATTCACATTCAAACTCAATCTTAAACTGTTGCTCTGATGTGTTTGCAATTGTTTGTTCTCTCCATAGATCATCTCTACCAGGAACTTCACTCCAGTGAACATCAGTTGCTACATACTCACTCTTTCCTTTTTCACTATCGTGCCACATACGATAGAAATGATTCATACCCCTTGGGGTAGAAACAATAATTACTTTAGTACTTTGTCCAGAAGTAATAGTTGGATAAACGGAAGCAAAGAAATCATCAGCAATGTGATTCGGGATGAATGCGAACTCATCCAGAAATATGACATTATAAGATCCACCACGAACAGCAGAGGAAGAAGTAGAGTTTGCCGATATTTTAGATCCATTTTCTAACTCCAAAGAACCTTTATTCCAAGATATTATACCTTGTTGCATCCACCGAGGTAGATTTTCATATGCAAGTTGTAATCTGCCAAGTAGATCTCTAGCTGTGGACGCTTTGTTTGCCAGAACAGCAATGTTAACATTATCGTTGAAAACTGCATAGTGTAAGAGATATGATATACAGGTAGTAGATTTACCCGTCTGCCGAGGCATCTTACAAATATTAAATCTGTTCTCGTGGAATCTAGTAATTAACTTCTCTTGAAAATCATACATGTTAAAGGGAACTAATCCCTCATCAAGAGAAACAATTTTTATATACTTTCTAGCAAAATATACAGGATCATCTTTACACTTTAAAAATTCCCTAATGTTATCCTTAGAGAATTCTATAGGTGTATTCGCCTTCTTTAGGTTGGGATTACCTAAGTATACTTCTTGTGACATAACAAATAAAAAACTTACTAATCAGTAAATCCTGCTGCTGCTCCTTTTACTCCAGCATTAGCAGCAAATATTGCATATGTGCTTACTTTCTCTAAAAACTCAACTGAACCTGCTGGCATTGTAAACGAACCAACAACCGTTCCGCTTGCTTCTTCTACAAGTGTTACAAGATGAGCATCTGTATCAGTATTAACTAAACGCACAACAGTAGCACTACCAAATGTAGCTGCTGCTCCTGTTGATGTGGCACATGCTGCTTCAGCACCTTTAATCAAAGTTCTTGACATTACTCTTACTTACACTATAGAGTTATTTATTAGAATGGGTTCTCACTACTTATTACTGGATTTCCATTAATTGTAATTGTAGGACCAACTGTTGCACTTGTTACTGAACCACCATTACAACATAACAGTACAGTACCAGATATATTGCCAAGTGGTGCAGTTGGAGGTGTAAAACTACTCGTATAAACTGCTGACCCTTTTACCATTCGGAAATTACTAATACGACCATTCATCAAATAACCAGTTGTATAATAACCACCTATAGCTAGAGTTTGTCCAGTGTAATCATAAGAATCGCTCCAAGAGGCTACAGATGAACCATCTACATATGCAGTCATGTCATTATTATGTTTCACATACGCAAGGTGATACCATTGGTTAGCATTTCTACCACCAGCAGTATGCCAATAAGAACCACCCCTATATCCATGCCAAGAACTACCATTATGAGCAAAAGCTAAAGTGCTAGAATAATTAGTACTTAAACCTGGATGTTGCCAAGCTCCTCTGTTACCATTATCAAAAAACATAGCCCAACATTCAATACAAAAATCTCCAGTTCCCAGCTGCAAAGTACTACCTGAACCCACAGTCAACCAATCACCCGACCCATCAAAAGTAACAGAATAAGATGTTGTAGGAGGTGTTAATGAAGTATCATTAATAGTACAAGTTAAAGTAGCACCAACCTGTGTTGTTCTTCCAGAATCTGAATAGAATTTAATGCTTAAGGTTTCTTCTCCTTCAGTTGTATTATCACTAGCAATAGTATGAGAGAAATTAAAAGTATTATTTGATATCGTTCCTGATCCTGTTAATGCTCCAGAAGAGAAATCACCTGCTGCTATACCAGTTCCTGATAATTCCCACCACAATTCAGTACTATTAGCAACATTTGTAGTTGTCATAGTAGTTGTGAACGAATCTCCCTCATTACGAACAGTATAAGATATTGTAGGAGTATATGTAGGAGTTAATGAAGTATCGTTAAGAGTAACAGATACGGTATTACCAACTTGAGTATTCCTACCAGAATCTGTAAATAATTTAATATCAACAGTTTCTGTACCTTCAGTTAAAGTATCATTAGCGACTGTATGTGAGAAATTAAAAGTATTATTTGATATCGTTCCTGATCCTGTTAATGCTCCTGAAGAGAAATCAGCAGATGTTACATTTGTTCCTGATAATGACCAATAAAGAGTGGTATTATCATCTACATTAGTAGTTGTAACTGTAGTTGTCCAATTACCACCTTCATCTACAGAACTAGCAGATACTGAATAGGTATATGTTGGACCAGAAGAACCAGAACTAACAAAACTCATCATAGAAGAATAAGCAGTCTTTGTTGCCTTTACATCAGCACTACCTTCTAAAGTATCTGTATAATATTTTTCAGCATATACTACTTCACCAGAAGGAACCATAAAAGATCCTACGACTACAGCATTATAATCCTTTCTAGTTACAAGGATATTATCAGTACCACTATTAAAAAGTCGTACAACAGGAGCGTTGCTAACATTAGTAGCAGATCCTAGATTTGTTTCAGCAGATAATATTTTCATTTTAACCCACCTTTGTAGTTTTTGTTTTCTTCTTCACAAGCATTCTATTTTGTGAGGGTGTAAGAGGAACTTCTTTTGTTGGTCCTGAACCTGGTTTAAGACTATCTGGATAACCAAATTTATTTCTAGAACCACTTGGATTTATAATTGTGCCACCACCTTGATAAGCACCTTCACTAGTCACTTTTGGTGCAATAACATTACCATATCTATCCTTCCATGTAGTATTCTTTCCTACCCATTTTGTTTTTCCTGTTGGTCTATTTTTAATTTTTGAATCTCTTCTTTCACGTCTTCCTTCCTTACTACTCAAATATTCATTTCTCTTATTTCTCAATTCTCTCTTAGTAGGTTGAGATTCTATTTTTTCATTTTTAGAAGGATCAACAGTTTTCTTACCATCATTAGTTATAGGTGCTTTAAGTCCTGTAGCAACTTTATCTTTAATACCTGTTGCAGCACCTACAGCAGCACCAGCAGTACCAGCACCAACAACCTTTATTTTATCTGTAGCATTTTTTACACGATCACCAACTCCTTTCAACACCTCCGTAGCTTTTACACTTTTTGGTGTAACATTCTTTAATTTAGATGTACTACCAGTTTTAGAAGCAGCACCACCCAATACATCTACATCTTTTGCAGTTGTTTGAATTTCTGCTTTCTTAGCATTAATTCTATCTAATTTACCTTTAGTTCTATTTGCTAGATTGCTACCAGCATCTTTAACATTTTGCATAAAACCCTTAAAGGATTTTACTAAACGACCACCTTTACTAGGTGTATCAACCCTTGGACTTTTAGTTACTGATATACCATCGGGATTTCTTAATTTTTTAGCAGTAGAAAAAATATCTTTAGTTAATTTTGAATCTTTGACTGCACGATTAACAATACTTCTAGTTCCTCTTCCAGCATCATAAACCTTTTTACCTGCCCATAATGTATTTTTAATACCACCTGCTAAAAGAGATGCCCATCCAAGATCCCTTTCAGATCCTTCTGTTATTATAGTAACAATCTCTTTATCATTATATCCCTCAGAGATTAATGATTCTGTGACCATTTCCAATCTCCAATTAGAAGCACCTTTAATTGGTTGTGGTTTAATTATATCTACTGTTTCTATTTCGTTAAAGTTTAATCCGTCTGCAACATTCTGAACACTTATACCACCTTCTATATGTTCTAATTTTACACCAGTTGCTTTTTCAATATCAGATTTTCTCTTATCTCCACCTATCTTCATATTCTTTCTTGCATCATCAAGTGCTGCATCACCTTTCTTCTTTAAGAATTCACCACCTTTTTTAAGAGCATATGCACCAGCACCAACTTTAATAAGTTTACTGAGAAGACCTTCACTAGTAACTTCCCCTCTCCAATTGTTTAGAGATTCTTGCTTTACTCTTATATTATTCATGGAACGGATTAATCGTCTTTATTATTTAGAATACCTTCCTTTAGCATCTTTGATAACTCAGTTGTTGAACCTACAAATAATGCGTTATTTGTAACAGTATTTGGACCTTTAGGTTTATCTTCTTCTAGATCTTTCATCTTCTTCTGAAGATCTGCTAATTTATCTGTAATATCAGCAGTTGATTTTAATACTTGTCCAGCAACTTCATATGCTCTTGGACTTGCACTTTCACCAGCAAGTTCCATAACTCCATTTAGAGTTTCCTGTCCTTTCTCTATTAATGAATATAACTGTGCTCTTGCATACTTGTAATCCTTTTCAGCATCATCAGTAATATCGGGCAGCGTATCCTTTCTTCGGACACAACCACCCTCATTAACTTGCTGAACTTCTATTTCAGTGTTAAATGTATCATTCAAATCGTCATAATTATCTTTCATGGTATTAACAGTTCCAAGCTCTTAATGATTTAGATAATCTATCATCTCCAGTATTGTTGGAAGGTTTCTGTCTCTTCCTCATACCTTTCATCCTCGCACAAAAAGACGCTCTACGCTTGTTGCCAACTTTCTTTGAAGGAGCTTTAAGGTCACTTCCTGGATTCTCTTTCTCGTAGGACTTTCTTCCTTTTTCATTTAAACCTCCTGATTTGTTTTGACCTTCTTTCTTTGTCCAAGCAGCACCTTCATCAACATTTAATGTTTTTGGATAATCTTTATCACCTGGTTTTGCTGGTTTTTCACCACGCTTTCTTTTAGCATGGATATTATCCCAAAGACCTTTTTTCGTACCTTCCTTTACACAATTAGGAACTTCCTTACCATCCTTCTTCTTAGTTCCTTTTGCCTTATATCCATCCCAACATTTATCAGCACCAACATTTTTACGTGCTTGTTTTAAACCTTCGGAAAATTCGTTGAATGTTTTCATTAGATGTCTACCTTTCTAGTTGGACTGTATTCTTTTCCATCACCATAGAAAGTCGAAGTTTCTGTGAATCCAAAATCGTCACCTGGTGGGATTAATGGATCATCATACTGATCAATTACTGTATCTTCATTATAATCTTTTTTAGCTGCTGCTTTTACACTATATCTTTGCATGCGTTTTGCTGTTTGCGTATTACTATCAGAATAGTAATCAACTTGAACCTTACGAATGAGACCCTCTGTAGAGTCTGCAATAGGTCCAAACATATAGGTCTTAGCAGTAAAATTTAAAGTGTAAATTAATGCTCTTCTGGTTTCAAAATTACCTTCATAATCGTCAGTAAATGTAATACTATCAAGCACCATAGGAACATCTCTTTTTTCTCCTATTGATTTTACTAAATCAATAGTTAATGTAAAACCTGGTTGAAAGAATGGTAAAATTTGTTCCAAGATTTGCATAGAATCATCTTGGAGTTTTGTAAGAATATTCAATTCAAATCCCAAGTTATATGGAACTGGCATGAAAACTTTCTTTAATTTACTACCTTCCTGTGCTTTAAATGTTTGAGAAATTCCTGATTTCCTAGAAGGATCATATTGAATATTATTAACTTCAAATGACATTCTAGGTAATGTTATTTGAACTGCCTTATTTAAATCTGGTTGTTGTTGAATTCTTGCTAGAAATTTTTGCTTCGGACCATATGAAATTGGTACTTTAATATCACTAATATCTTTTCCTGTAGCATCTTGATGTCTAACATGAACTTCATTAAAAAGAGTACCGAAAGCAATAACGGTTTTTCTTATTATTTCGTGATAAAAATAGGTTCCTAACATCAGAAATTACCAAAGGGATTTGATTCAGTGAAGTCTAAAATATCGTCGCCAAATGATTCAAACTCATCACCATCATTATATTTATCATTAGCATCATCAGAATTATATGAAGCAATTGAATATTCTGCACCAGAGGTTTTTCCAACAATAGTTTCGCCAACATAGAACCCTCGTATAGTTCCCCCAATACCAACATTACTTATTTGTAATATCTTACTATCTTGATCCCAAGATTTAACTCTTGCTTGAGTAAAGGATCTAGACCCTTCTATAACCTCATTAAATAAGAAAGTGCCAATACCAGCCAAAGAAGGTGGTGAAGCAACAGTTACATTTGGAGTGGAAACGTATCCACGACCTGGATTTCCAATATAGACTGATTTAACAACTTGATCAGATCCTGCTGTGCCTATAGATGCTATTCCAACAGCAGTTGTTCCAGCACCTGGTCCAGCAACTGTTACTGTTGGTTCCGTTCCATATCCAACACCACCATCAACAACGTTAAAGTTAATAACACCCTGATAAACAGTTTCAACAGAACAAGTTGCAGCAGCACCAGTTCCACCGCCACCAGAAATTGTAATAATTGGTGGAGTATTATAACCAGCACCAGCACTTGTCAATAATATCTTTTCAATAGATGTAATATTTGCTCTAGTTGTTAGAATACCAACTGCTCTTGCTGGTGTATTTGAAGGAGAATCTGTAAATGTTATTATTGGTGGAGAAGTAAATCCTGATCCATCATTATTGAGGAATATTTCTCTAACGTATCCAGTACCAATAGATGCTGCTACTTCAGCAGTCCTTCCTAAACCAACTAATGTTAATGTGGAAATATAACCATCGTCCTGAACTTGAGTATCGATAATATCAATAGAAGTATCAATAATTTCATCCTCATATTCAAAGAGTTCACATTTAAGTTGATAAACGTAATTCTTACCTAACTGATAAAATGGATCTTCATGTTCTACAAATTTAACTTCAAATAATCTTTCACCTAAAGGAAAATATACTAAATCACCTTCTCTAGGTCTAGTAGCAAGTACAATTTCTTCATTACCTCCAGGACCATCATCTAATCCTGCCATAAATGGTGCTATGAAATCTTCAAATCTTTCTTTTGAAATAGTAAGAGTAACTTCATCTCTTATACTCATTCCAAATTTAGTCAGTACATCTCCTTGCCCACCATATCCTTCATAGGTGTTGACATATGCTTCTATAGCAAAATTATCATCAAATTTAGAAGATTGAACCTCTTCTATAATTGATTTTGTATTTACATATTTTCTTGGAATATAAGTTACTTCAACACCGTAAATTTTTAGATGCTCGTTTATGAGATCCTGTGTTAATCTTTGTTCTGAAGATGTTCCTTGTAGGAAAAATGGATTAAGTGCCATGTGTTATTAACCCACAAAATCATAAGGAGGTAATTCGTATTCAGATGCCATTCTTGATCTGAGACCTTCAATCTCCCTTTCAGCATCATCAAAAATTTCTCTACCGTTAAGTTCTATACCACCTGGTAACTTAACTCCACGGAATTTAATTAAATTCTGTCCCCACTGTCTCTTTATGAGAGCAGTGAGATACTGTTTTAAGAATACATCATTATAAACTTGAGTAAAGGATGCTGGATCTAATGCTCTATAACAATCAAGAATTAACCAATTATCAAGAGATTCTGCACCCCAATCTATATCCAAATATAGTCTATCTTGTCTCTTATTAAATCTTACTTGTTTATCAGTTGTTAGTAGGAAATCAATATCTTCTAGATATGATTTAACCATAGCATACTGTAGCAATTCAACTGAATTAAAATTGTAAAGATCATTCAAGAATAACTGATATTTAATACTAAACATGCCACCTGATATGGTGCTAGTATCAAATTTAAAAATCTTTTCTATACCAACTACAGAATCTGGAACTTGTATAAAGTTTGAAGTTTCATACCAAGAACTTGTAGTTGTTCCATAACCTGATATGTTTGTAGAAGTAGCAGTCGTAGTTACAATACCAACTCCATCAGTATCTTTTGCTCTACCCCTATCAAGATCTTCTTGAGTAATCTTATACTTAAGAAACATCCTTTCAACACCATCAAAATGTCTCTCATTAAAAAGTTGTATAGCATCATCAACCGCATCATCTATTTGATCATCATCAACGTTAATTTCCAACACAGGAGCACCCAGCTTCCTTAAGCAGTAATCTATGAGTTGTTGTCTACTTGCTGGTTTTGCCATATCCTCTAATCAGTTTTCCTAGTCTTTTTGAGTTTTTGAATTTCTTCTTGTAAGGAAATTATTTCCTGTTGAAGATTTTTTTCTTCCTCTTCAAAATCATTTTTTAAAGTTTGTAATTTTGCTTCCAAAAGTACATTTTGATTTAATGATTGTGCCAATTTACCATTATATAAACTCACAAGAACATTAACATCAACGTCACCATTATTATTTTGTTGTTGCATAATATTTTAAAGTTAGAAAGTACCCCCATCAAGTGTTGAAGACCAGTGAGGCTTATTAGTATATATCACAGAAACTGATGATGGAATTACTGATAGATTCTCAACCGAACCATTTTGACCTTCTCTTCTAATATTGTAAGTATTAGTAAATGTTCCTTCAACACCAACAACATCAATTGAATTTGAATTGGATACTGCACTCTCAACAACACCATAAGCACCGCTAGTGTCTTGTCTAACAACATCACCAATAGAAAGAGTCACATTACTTGGTAATGCAAGAGTATTCTTAGTGACAGCAGTTAAGATCTGCTTAGATGTTAGTATAGGGGTGGCTGGATTATTAGTTGAAGTCTGTAAACCATTCTCATCAAAGTAAACTGCACCATTAGCATTATAATCAGCAGTCTGATAATAAATTCCTTTAATGTCTAGGAATCCTCTAGTACCAGATACTGTATTACTTGCTGTACCTGCATCTGGAACGTATGTCCAAGATCTTGCAGGAGCATTACTTCCACTATTTGTATCTGCATCTACATAACCAAAGAAACCAGTTTTGTTGTTTCCAGTTCCAATACCAGTATTATACTTAAATGCTATACCACGATCAGTATTAGTATCGTAAGCATGAGTAATTGTTAGTTCTGTAGTTGTTGTAATACCAGCAGTAGTTGATCCCTCAATAGTGATAACTTTATTGGTAGTATTAACTTCAGTAACTGTTGTTAATCCACTATTTGGAAGTGAAGCATTTCCACTTACAATATCACCAGTATTAATACCAACAACAGAATCAATTGTAATTGTACTAACACCAGTTGTAGCTGGAGCAGTAACTACTCTAGAACTGGTAACATCACCAATAACAAATATTGGATCATTAACTGTTACAGCAGTTGAGTTAACTGAAGTTGTTGTACCATCAATTTGTAAGTTACCTTTGATGATAACATCACCTTCATTACTTAATCCATCGGGGAATGGATCAATAAACAGTTTATCACCAGCACCACTTACGGTAGAAATTATATTATCTTCTATCTTAACTTTACCAAAATATGATGAAGTTTGAACATTTAATGGAGTAGTAAACTTAACTTGCTTACCAGTAGGACTGGATACAACTAATTCATCATTACCATCTTCATCATATTCAAATTTAACATCTTTATCAGAACCAAATGAGAATGCCGTGTCATCAGTAACAGCAAATTCACCAGTTCCATCAGTAGCGAATATAACATCTCCATCAGTATTTGTAGATGATAATGTATTACCATCCATCCTAAGATTATCTACATTCCACTGATCAACTTTTCTATTATCATCAAGAACAGCAACTATACCACCATCACTATTTCTTGTATTAGTAACACCATTAACAGCACCTGGTTGGTGATCCATCATGGAGGTATAATAATGTCCTCCTACTGAGAAAACATTACTTCCATCATCACCAATAAATATCCTATCTTTATATTGATTTGCTCCACCGTAACTGCCTATGCCAGTTACATAACCCATTTCACCCCAATTTAGGCTTGCAGGTTTATTAGTACCAGAGGATCTTTTGATCCTGATAATGCTAGCCATTTAAAAATTTCCCCCGTTGATGTCTAAATTCGAGTCCGTTCCAGGTGTTAGCGATAGTGTGGCATCCCATTTTTGAGTTGCTCCGTTATATACCAATACCATTCCATTTAAAAGGTTCGCAGCATTTACATCGCTGAGTTCAGCTAAGGACAGTCCTTGGGCTCCAGCAAGAGATGATATTACCTTGACGGCATTTTTTTGCCCGACTCTGACCTTTATGTCTGCCATTTATGTAAGCAATTCAAGAATCTATCTATTATTTATGTTTACGATTAGCTAACTCTTTAAGTAAAGATTTAATCTCATCAATATCCTTTTTCATCTCATCTAGTTCTGCTTTCTCATCAAGTTTTTTATTTCTTTTAGAAATATGTTGAGAATATGAATTGGTATCGTAATTTAAAATCGCACCTGTTTCTGGATCACGAAACAGGTTTTTATGCCCTTCAACTGGTATCATGCTTTTTTAACTGGTATTGCGTAAGGATCAAGAGGTGGATCTTTTGGTTTTACTGGATTGTTAATATCCTTATATTGACCATTTATCTTATCATCTTTAGAACGTTTTGCTTTCAAAATTTGCCATCCGTAATTCATCATATTAGATGGTTTATCTTTATCTTTATATCCACCTTTCTCCAAATACCATCCACTTTTTCTAATGCTCTGAATAACATTAGATGCTTCTTCTAAAAATTGTTTAAAGGTCTTCATGCGTAATGCATACTCCTATCATCCTTCTTATCCTTCAACTTATCCCCTCTCTGACGTTTCTCGCCAGTTTCTCCATACTTTTGTGGATGTGGACCTGGTTTTTCCTTTCCCAATCCTTCAGATTTCTTCTTACTCTTATCTGTATAATGCAGAGTTGCCTTTTTACCTGGTTTCTTAGTAATTACAGATTCCTGTCCTTCTTCACGACCAAATTGTCTTATAGTTTTGCCAAACTTACGTCTTGACATATTTTTAGGTTTAGTAACAGAGTAAGATACTTCTTTACCCTCAACTCCATCATCATATTGATATCTACCAGTTGTCTTACGATAACCGATACCTTTTTTCTCTAACTTACCTTCAAGTCTTCTTCTCTTTCTACGATTTTCATCCTCATCATCACCACGATCAGCAGAAATGTGACCAGTATCTTTAGTTCTAGCATTACTCAATTGTCTTGCTAGACCACCTTCACATAGTTGTAGAAATTCTTGAAAAGTTCTCATTACGCTAATGCAATTGCTCTAAAGTCTTTTAATCTAACTGGAGCACATTCGTTTGTGGATGACATCACAATCTTAATTGTAAATCCATCAAACTGTTCCAAATCATTTATGGTAAACTGATATTCTGAGAAATCATTTTGTCCATTTTTCTTCACTTGAGCATCTGCTCTACCATCATTTAAACCTAGATCAATAATATCATCACCAAAACCATCACCATCAGTATCAATCAAATTCTTATAACCAGGGAAGGCTCTGTATGTTTGTGAAACTTCACTAGAATCAGCACTGAATAGTCTATAGAATACCCTAAAGTCTGCTTCTGGTTGAACATTAGCAGCAACAAATACTCTAATTGATGTAGCAGGTTGTTTCAAATTAACTCTCTTAGATACAAATATAGATCCATGTTGATCTTCTTCTAATGTTTTACTTCTTGTATCGGTAGCATAATCCAATACAGGAGCATTAATCTTACTTCTACCTAAAACAAAAGTAGCATACTTAGAATCCAATACTGGAGATAAGTTCTTATCGGTTGATGTCATATCAACTTTTAATGCTAATGATTTATTCTTAGGTAATGTACTTAATCTAAGTGATTCATTAGTTTTAGATGCCACTAATCTTGGTGTTGGGAAGAACGTAGTTTCATTTAATATAGTTGGTTCAAATCCTTGATCAATAAATGATACTTCATTTCCACCAGCACTAGTTCCACTAACAGTTCTAACTGCAGTATTAACAAAAGTTCCTTTACCAGGAGTAATCACATTAAATTGTGGAGATAAAGTGCTAAATTGATGGTTTTGTGAAACTTGTACATCTTTACCACCTACAGCTTTTTCACTAGTAAAGCATAATAGTGCTTTATTGTCAGCAACATTATTACCTCTAGGACCAGTTCCCCTATCAATTTCTAAGAAGTAATTATCAATATTTGATTCACTTCTTAGTGTAGTATTAGTAGGAACATTTATAGTACTATTAATACCAACTAATGGGAATCCATTTATCTGATATGGTTGAATAGCAGATCCTGTGCTATGTGCTATTGCAACAGAATCACCAACACCTCTATTATCGAGTGTTAACTGTCCAGTTCCAACAACATAAGAAACAATTTCACTTTCTATCAAAGCATCTCCTCTGTCTGTTCTAATACCAGCAAAATTAATGAATGGTGAAGTAGAAGCAACTGATACTAATGTTCCACCTAATGCCAAATCTGCAGTTATTTGAGTTGCTAAAGAATCTGGTTCTATTCCTTGAAGTTTAACAGCATTATTTCCACCGTGATGTGCATGATTATACTGTATAACTTCAATAACATTACCTGTATTAAGATCACTAAGAACTTCAGAATCTGAACTTACAGTAGCACCTGTTGCAGAAGTTCTAGTATCATTATTAGTACCATAATGAATAAGTGATGCACCTTGCTTGAATACTTCACCTTGAACATCCGTTAGATGAATTGTATCCAAAGTTGAATTAATTGCTTTAATTGCAAACTTAACACCAGCACCTCTTGAAACTAAAGAACTACTATTATCAATAGTAACAACATCACCAAGAGCAAATCTACTACCAGCAGTTATATTCTCAATAAGTTTAACTGCTCCAGTAGTACCATCTATAGTAATAGATGCAGTTGCACCAGCACCATCTCCACTTATTGATTTAATTGGGATAGTATTAGCAACAAAATCATTATTAGTAGTAGTTTGGTTAGTAAATTGATATGCTTTACCACCAGAAACTATCTCTGGTTGTGTACCAGTATCAATAGGACCAAATACATTTTCAATTACACCAGTAATACTTCCATCTTCACTATCAGTTGTAGCACCAGTACTCATCTTTCTACCAACAGGAGCGTCTGCAGCAGCAAGACCAGTAACATTAACCTTTAATTTTCTTGGTAAAGTTCTTACTGGGTTATCAGGTAATTTCTGTGTATTCTCATTACCCGCTTCAACTGGACTGTTATAAAATGTAACTGTACCAGATTGAACAAATGATGCTTTATATAACTGGAATGTTAAATCTTGATACTGACTTGGAGTCCAAATTGTACCATTTTGAGATTTGAACAAACTACCACCAATATATTGCTTAGTGCAAACAGCAGCTTCAACATCAGGTAGATTTGAGGTTTTAACAGTCTTCTGACCCATAGTTGAGACCCACATCTCATATAGATCAGATGCTGGAGATAAGAACACTATTGCATATTCCTTACCACCCTCTAAGAAAACTGGTGATGGGAATTTAATATTTGTTGCTATAGATGCATCAATAGATGTTGTAATATCACCTGGATTTAATGAAACCTGTGCATAATCTTGTACTAGGAAATTGGTTGGAGTTCCCAACTCAACATCTCTAATCTCAACAAATACTTTAGCTGCTGGATCTTTACTTGCAAAGTAAACATCAACAGAAGTTAAGAACATACCAGTTTCATCAACCCTAAAGGATTGTGCTAGAGGATCCCTATAAGTAGCTTCTACTCTTACAGTCTCTGATGTACTATTAACGCTTATACTAGTTGTAGTCTCATTAGGTCTTTGTGGAGGTTCGGGTGGATTTCTAACTCCAACTGTAGTTGTATCTTGAGTTAGAATAGTTCCTGTTGCATGATAAGTTCCTGTTGCATCACTCGCAAGAGCAGTACTTCCTGGTAAAGTTACTGTTCCTGGAGTAGTAGCAGTCAACTTAAATGTCTTAGTTCCACTATAGAATAAAACTGGTGGTTGTGGTGATTGATTTGCATTTCTAAAGAAGAATGCACCTAAAATATCACCCCAATTATCTGACATTAATGATGCATTTGTTACTGTTGCTGTTGCACCACTAGATTCACCTACAATCTCACAACCTTCTGTTACATAACCAAAGTAACCTTCTTGGTTTGCTAACCCATCAGCGTCAATATTAAATAATTTTGATGTTGATGAATATGCATCAGATGGAGCAGGTCTTGTTCTATCAAATATATCAACTTGAAAAGTTTCTACACTTCCATTCTTTACATTAATTCCACTTGGTTCTCCCATAGGAACTACAATTGGACTTGCATCTCCATACTTATGTTCGGGAGCCATTACCCTAACTTTAGCTATCTGCTTACCATTTTTAAAGACTAGAGCACTTTCATATACTGAAAATGTTCCAGATAACATTTCAATTTCAGTTACCTTTGGAAATATGTCAGGAATTCCACTATCAAGGTAATGATAATGCTTAGTAAATGGTTTTAATCCATTTCCATTAAATGCAACGTTCCTAGAACGCATAAATGGATCTGTTGCACCACTAATCTTAACACTTTCAACATAATCAAACTCTCTAAGAGGTTCAATTGTATTAGTAAATGAAGTTTCTACTGTATGAGTTGTAGTAGTTGTGGTTGTAGTTGTAGTATCAATATGATTACCATCCCACCAACCTGGTCCTCGTCTGTCTTCTGGTACAACTTCAACTACTGATACATCTACATCAGTATCAGTTGTAGTTGTATCTGAAACAGTATTTGCTTGCTCTGCCCAAGTTGCTCCAGTAGATTCTGTCCTATAATCATCAATATAAATTGTTCTAGTCCAGTTATCTGATGGTGGATCTAAAATAATAGCACCAGCAAACACAATAACGTTGAATGGGTTAATATTTTCAACTTGGGTTGCTTGAAGGTTCTTAATTTCACTAGCAACTTCATCATATTTTAATGTAATTAGATCTCCAGTTTTTTGGCAATTATCATCAAGTAATTTTAAATTTGCACTTCTATCTACAATATTCTCATCTATTGAAGGATCGAATGCTAAATCTGCCTTTAATGACCAGAAATCAACAGCACTAATAAGTTCTTTATTAGCAACGTTAACATCACATCTAGAACCCTGTGTTCTATTGAAGTTTATAAAGTTTCTATCTTTGAAATCATTTACTACAAATCCAGTTTTAAATCTGCTTAATCCATCAGCATCAGTAACTTGTAATGACTTAGTATCCAATTCTAATGCAGTAAGAGATGTCATAACCTCAAGGTTATCAATTCTCTTTTCAAGTTTACCAATATCCCTCATGGTAAACCTTCTATTATCATATAACTTAATCTTTGGACCTTTTACAGGATCATATAAGAATGGTGGAAGTGTTATCTGTGCTACTTCCATAGATGGACCAATCTCTGTAGGTGGTGCAGGATTATCTGCTGAAACACCTTTAATTAGTTTTACTTCTTCAAATTTATTAATAACTAATTTGTCTATTCTAGGTAAGTAATAAGTATATCCAAGAATAGAACTCTCATTTGGAGCAACAACATACTTAGATATTGATTCAAATGTTCTAGCAGAAAACTCAAATGGTGATTTATCGGTTGTAGTTGCTGGATCAAATGGATTAACTCTAGGTCTAAAGTCTAAGATATCAGTTCCTCTATCTAAAGCTATATGAGGAACATCATGAGTATATCTATCCTTATTATAAGAATTTGCAGTAAATAAATCTGCACTCTCTGCACTTTGTGTTTTGTAATAATCAAAGATAACTAATAATCTATTTGTTGGTGGAGAAGAATTTCTCTTTCTAACAATCTTAGAATAATCACTATATTGCTTCTTATGACCTTTATCTAAAGTATAATTTGAAGTCCTATCTGTATAATTGCCGTTTGTTATACCTTGTAAATTGGTTTCAATATTAGATTCTTTAAATGTAATAGCCTCTCCTTTAGAGAAAGTATTATCGTTTAAATAAACATACTCAATTTCTGTTGCAGATACTCTATTAACAACCTGACCAATTGCCCTACTACTCTTACCTATAAATTTTTCACCAACAACAGTATTTGTATCCAATCCCAAACCAGAAATAAATGTTAATTTATCGAGAGAAGGTGCATTACTATCCTTTGATTCATATATTGCATGAATCTTAACAGCATCAGGTACATTTAATGATATTTCCTGATCCTCAACCCTCAATCCATAATACTTACTTGCAGTAAGACCACTATTAGTAGATACTCCTACTTGTCTTGTTACATCTAATTTATGACTTCTAACATAATCTTTTGATCTTGTTTTTAATCCAATCTTCTTCAGAGTTACATTTACAATACACTTAGTGCTTGCAGATAATCCACTAAATGAAATATCATTACCACTATTTGTTATAGAAACTTGATCTGAACTTAAAGGTTCTGTAGTTCCATCTTCATAATGAATTGAATATCTTTCTTCATCGAATGGTTCAAAGAAAGCACTACCTATACCAGAAGAAACAAACGCTGCACCACTACCTGTAGTTCCTTCTAACGCAGCATTAGTACTAAAAGATAATGTACCATTTGCAGATGTTTCTCTTTCTGCTACCTGACGATTAATAAGTAGAGTTGAATTTGATAAATCAACAGAAGAAACATTCCTCTTAGGCAATCTACTGTATAAACCAGAATTAGCAAGATTAAGAACCTTTGGATACTTAATCCTGAATATATTTGATGTAGTTAATCCTGCAAGAATTTCACCACTATTAACACCAGCAATATTAGTAATAGGTGCTAGTCCCATGCTTGATCCGTCTGCAGATATGGAAGTAACTTTATTATAAGTTTGAAGACCAAAATCTGTAGAATAACCTACAATAGTATCTGTTTTTACTCCAACTTGTCCTGAAAATCTTCTTCTAGGAGATTGTGCTGTTGCACTATTACCATTAGCAGCACCACTTACTGTTAATGGATCAACTAATGAAAAATTGGGTAATATTTTATCATATAGAACAGTATCTGCACTAAAATCAGTAGTATTGCTAAGACCAGTTAATCCATTAAAATCTTGGAATACTGATTTAATATCATCTGTTGTATATGCAGTAACTGTGATTACAGAACAATTAGTTGCTTTTATCTCTTCGTTAAATATTAACGTCTCACCTTGAATAAATGATCCAGTTGTTTGAGATAAAATAAGTTCTGCTGGATTATGATTAGAAACATATCCTATTGCACCACTACTAAGTCCTCTAACACGACTAGAAAGTGGAGCTGTAGATGTAATTGTTCCAGGATTGGAAATCTTTAATATTGTATATGTTTGAATATCATACAAATGAAGATCCCATTGTGAATCCTTTCCACTGTATTCTGCATCAGAAAGTGCAAATGCATAAACACGAGCTTCACCAACTTTAACACCAGAACCTGTAGTTGGATTACCAGAAGCACCCTTTCTTTCACTGTGAAGTGCAATAGTATTAGCGGTAGATCCACCAATATTAATCCAAGGAGTACCTTCTACATTATTGATTTTTATCAAACTACCCATTCTAAATGGAATGGATGCAGTGTTTATAGTTTTTGTATCTCTTGGTTTCTCTATATCTAAAACTGTAGTACCTGGTAAAGTTACATCAAATCCTCTAACATATGCCTTACCTGGAGACAACTTAACACACATGGTATCCTCTGAAGGATCATTACCTTCATCGGTTTTTTGTCCTTCTACATATAAACCATTTGAGGAGATTTCATCATTCAAAGAATTTTGAATATTAACTCTAAATGGATTTACTGCATAGTTACCAGATTCATCATATGTTCTCTTAGCAAAATACTTCTTAATTTCAGAATATACTGATGTATCTTGTAATTTCTTAATTTCACCATTTGTAACACGAATTAATTCTACAAAATTCGTATCTTCAAAATCTAAAAGTGCTTTTTTCGCTAATTTAACACTTATTTTAAACCTATCTGCACCTGGTGCAGCATAGTTAGTAAATCCTTTAGCATTATCATTTAGAGAAGCATCATCATTCGCATTAATTACAGTTTCAGATATCTCCAGACCAACTCTATATGATGGTTTATTTGAATATGGTTCTAATACAACAACATCTTTAGTAACATTAACAAAGGCTCCTCTTATAAAATATACACCATGATCAATACCAACTGAAGATCCAATAGTGGAAGGTTCTTCTGTTAACGTTGTTAAAATGGTTTCACCAGCATTTAATGTAGTATTTCCATAAGTAATATTTTCTTCAAGTGTTAAAATTTCCTCACCAGGGAACATTTCACTTATTGAACTTGTTCCAGATTCATTATATTTTACAAAAAGAGTAATATCATCAACACCTTCACTTGGTGGTAAAATATAATTTTTAATAGTACCAACTATTTGAGAGTTTTGTCCTCTAACTTTAGTACCTTTTCCGTTATTATTATTTACTAACGCATCCAAATATATTGTAACATCAATACCAAGATGATCTGGATTTACTTTTACTGAAAAATATGTGTTATCATAAGTAACTGCTCCAGGTATAACCATAGAGCCTTCTTTGAAAATATGACTTCCAAAAGATTCTAACTGGTTCTGCAATATTGATTGAAGACTAGTTAATTCTCTTGCTTGAACTGGGAATCCAGGTTTAAACAGTACCTTATAAAAGTTATCTGCCTTATCAAAATCATCATAATAAGGACTTATATTTAAGTTAGTCTTTTGTGGCATTTTTCTTTAGAATTCCAGGATGATTTTAACGTCTTCTTTTTGTCTCTCATTACGAGCGATCAAAGGTCTATTGTCTAAGTAAACAATCTCCCCTGATCCTTTATTTATCTCTGAATTGGATAACCCATTTGAGAAGTTAACTCCCAAATCAATTAACTTAGTTCCAGTTGGATTAGTTGTTATTCCACTAAATGAGGTATTAATACCTGCAGAAAAGTTGGAACTATCACCTTTTATGGCATTTGATGATGCTTCAAAGGAATAAATTGCACCAGAAGTTGATATACCAGCATAATCAGTTTGATCATTTGTTGCTTTTGTAAAGTTTAGAGATCTATCTCTAAAATACTTCATCACTTTAGTATCAGCATCATATGAAGCAACATATCCTTGAGCAATTCTCCCATTTGTCAATACTTGTGTTATACGCTCACCAACCTTTGGTTCAACTGATCCACTAAGCGATTCAAAAATGAATGCTGATGTTGATGAAAATGTAGAATCACTATAAGTTACTGCTGTTCCCACTTTAGTTGGGTTTTTAACAATACCTACCTGTGCAAATTTAGTATCAGATGGGAAATCTTTTGTAGAATCGTCAAATCTAGCATATACCAAAATTCTATCAGTACCTAATTCCTTATAAATGTCATATCCATGACCTAAAGAAGGAGGTATAATAGGGACTAGTTTTGCTCTTTGGTTTGATGGGTGAGCAGCATCTTGCAATCCACCTAAATCCACTAATCCATAACTATAACCATTTCCACCAGAACTAACAGTAGCATTAGTTATTTTACCACCTACTACATCAACTCTTGCTTTACCACCAGTACCATCACCTAATATATCAACTTCTTGCCCCAATCCATCTGCATATTTACCACCAGCATTAGCAATATAAATGTGCTTGATTTGATTGTTATTTAATGTAGAATTTCCATTCTCTCTAACAGCTTTAATTTGAGCGTCTGTACTAATTGCCCAATCATTAGGAACAGTAATATATTCTGTAGAGTCAAACTTTAGTATATCTGCAGGTGAAACAGTATAAAGATATTTCCAAATATAACCATCACCACTAGTACCTGCTCTAGAAGGTTCTAAATCAGTGAACATTGGTTCATCTTGAGAGATATTTCCTGATGGATTATCACCACTTGAACCATTTGAAATGCAAACATACACTTTGAACTCAGAGTTCATTACATAATAACTTGCACCATATAATCTACTAGAATCATTTATTGGACTCTGTTGACCAGCTTCAGTTGAATAATCATCACGATACATTTCATATCTTTTACCAGCAGTCCAATCTATTCTTCTAACAATTCGTCTTATATTAGCAGAAGCAATTCTCTTACCAAACATCATAGTATCGCCCACATGAGCAACACTAGAAAAACTATCTAAAGGTTTTGGTGTTGAATTGGTTTTATTCCAATCACTAGATCTTCCATACCCAACTTGAACACTAGGTGATGGTGTTCCTGTTGGATTTGATAATCCAATAAAGACATAATATGAATTTTTTTCTGACTCTACTGATTCGACAAAATTGCTTGCGTTTAAGATTCTAAACTGATCAGTAACAATTGCTGGCATGATTATAAATTAAGTTGCTACTTTTTTTCTTTATTTATAGACATAATTTTATAGTCCACTAACAATTCTGATAGAACCTGTATTTCTTAGTCCAAATTCAGAATTTAAACCTTCAAAATACCTTCTTTGTATTGTTGGGAACGTTGATAATCCAGAATCAACGGTTAATCCAGTAACACCAATTGAAATTGGTGATGTTGATCTAGTTCCATTATATATTCTACCCCAAGATATAGTTCCTAACGAAGTTGTCAATCCAACGTTAGTTATATCATAGAAACCAGTTTGAGCAAAACCAGTAGTATTAGTTGAACTTAAAATATCACAGGTAATTTCTGCTCTAAAGTCACTAAGTTGTGAGAATGTATGAACTTTGTAGACATTATCTAGGAAGTAAGTTCCAATAGCAACTACGCTATTATCATGTCCATCAACAGAAGTAACTCCATCTCCTATTGTAGTATCTTTAATTAGAAGAGGATATCCAACTGCTAACTTATTAGCATTTGATTTATGTGAAGTAAAGAAGAACTTAAGTGCTTTAGTTCCTGCTCCACCAGAACCTTCTGCTGTAGAAATTCCAGTAATAATTCCAGTATATCCTTCAACATTATCAAATGAGGTCATTTCCTCTGTCTGATAGCGAGGTCTATTGATAATTACTTGTGGTGGATTTGTGTAAGTGTATCCTAATCCAATATTATCTATTGTTATAGAATCAACTTTACCATTTACAATATTAGCAGTTGCTTCTGCAAATGTAGAAACTCCAACTTGTGCATACTCATTCTTAACTGTTGTTCCAATACCAACTCCAATTGGTGCTGCGATTGATAATGTAACTGCAGATCCAACATATCCACTACCAGATTCAACAATAGTGAATCCTGATATATCACCTTTAGCAGAAACAGTTGCAGTAATTGCTGCTGCTACAGAGTTAGAAGGTGACATTAATAATGCGTCTACCGCAGTAATATTAACGTTATACCTATCAGCAGTTTCTAGTGCAGGGTTAGTATCATCTTCATAGAAGAATGCTTCTGCATCATCAACAAATATTCCACCAATACCTGAGTTTCCTGAGGTAAGACTAACATCACCAATAACTTTTGCTGTTGGATAAATCTGTGGTTCAATAATTTCTCTTGCTTTAGATATTAATTCACCCTTAATAATCTTATCTTCCTTCTGTTTTGTCCAATCAACAGGTTTGAAGTCAGACTCATTAATACCTTTTCCTCGGTATAATGTTGTTTCTACAAGATCAGAACCAAGAATATCCTTAATAATTCTAACCTTCTCCTGATCTACAGTATTTGTAAATGCAGGATTCTTAAAGATGCGAATATCATCACCAATCTTGATAGTTTCATTAATATTAACTATCTCAACATCAACTCCATCTTGTCCCTTATAGAAGAATACATCAACTTTATCTTTCTCTGATGGTGCTTCTGTAAAGGTAAATGTAGTTCCACCTTCAAATTGATATGCAACATTAGGAGTCTGCATAACACCATTTACAAATATAACTAAAACTGCATTTAGATCAATTTGCTCTCCTAGTAAAGACTCTTCATCAATTTCAAAACTTAATAATTGACCATTACGGAATAGTGGGAATCTCTTTCTAGTTCCAGTTTGCATAGGTGAAATATCATCTATGAAATCTAATTCACCAAATTGCCAAGCAGCGAAGAAATCGTTAAATGTTGAAACGACTTCAAGTTCAAATTCTTGTATAGGTTTCTGTAGTCTCTTATCAGTTACCAATCCAATTGGTTTAAACTTATCACCAACAGCGAATGAATATCCAGATCTAGCAATATCAAATTCTGAAATCTCAAACATGCTTCTAGCAGTTCCAACATTTGTTGTTGCTTGAGTAACATTAAGATTTAATAGTAAATTTCTACCAGTTTCTTCTGTTTTACCAATACCCAATCTAGAAATACCAACAACTGGCATATTTTCATAAATTGGTTCTGGTGTTGAAACCTCAGGATTAACATATTTTGCACCTTGATTGGTAATTTTCCTACCTGCAATCTAAGACTGTTTACCGTTACTCTACCTACAGGTAAATCAGTTTTGTATGCTGGATCAGTTGTACGTGGATATAAATGATTTGTTTGATATGCATCCTGAGCACACTTGAATACCAAAGATCCTTTTACAATTCCAACAACAGCATTTGATTTCTGAATACAGTTAGATACGGTTTTACCAGGTACAAATGTATGTGTAAATTGAGATAATGATGGACTTGGATTTACATTAACTTTAAATGTGTTAGTTGTTACTGCATAAATTGAAAGCCATCTTCCACTTGCGTAATCAGTCGGTCTTGGATATCTGTGTTCTGTTTGATTATTATCCTTTGTACAGGTAAATGTTAACCCATAATCTTCAATTAAAATCTTATCTCCAACAGAATAACCATGATTTGCCTTAGTTAATGTTAGATTTCCAGTATTCTTAACATAAGATGCATTTGTTGGTGTTGTGAGAGACGCACCAGGAATTCCATGATTATTACTGATAACAACTAATTCACCAGTTGATGGATCATAAGTTACATTACTTGCTGTTGTAGATCCATATGAAACAGTAACTCCCTGATACTGAGGTGGAATACCAACATTTACAGTTACAGTAGTTCCTGTTACAGCAGTAATTCCTAATGCTCTATTATATGCAGGATCAGAAGTTCTTGGATAAGAATGTAATGTTGCATGATTATCAGCATCACAAGTAAAGATAAGTGCTTTAGGTTCTATTGTTAAAGTATCTAATGCTCTCTTAATAGCACCTGCTGCTCCACTTACAAATGTATGCGTATCTGTATTAGTAGAAGGAATTGTGTCTAATACCTGAATATCAAATGTATCTGTCTGAACATTAGAAATTGCAACCCACTTATTACTAATAGGATCACTAACACGAGGATATGCAGTTGTTTCATTACCACTTACAGCACCAACATTACAGGTAATAGTACCACCAGATTGATCCACAGCAGTTATTGCAATAGCAGTATTATATGCAGGATCAGTTGTACGTGGATATGTCTTAGTCTTGACGTTACCATCAGCAGTACAAGTAAAGGATAACTTATTAGCACCAATTGTAACTGTATCACTAGTTGTAAAACTATGTGATCCAATAGTCATTACACAAAGACCAGTATTAGGATCATATACTGCATTTGTTACATTTTTCTGAACACTACCAGCAGTAATTGTAACAGCGTTAGTTGATGTTCCACCAACCCAAGTATGTGCTGAACCTACACCATATTGGCATTTAAATGTAACTGCACCATCATCAAGTCTTACATAGTCACCATTAGAGAAGTTATGACCAGTAATCTTCAAGGTCATAACACCTGTAGTTGGATTATAACTAGTGCCTGATTCTGCCTGATGTGAAGTAGCAGCAGATAATCCAGTAGTAGATCCAATATTTAATTCTAATTCACCTGTTACTGCATTATATGTGGCAGCAGAAACAGATTTCTTCGTAGTACCAACAGTAATAGCATCCCACTTCTTAGTTCCTTTAAAAATATGAGTTCCAATAGAATTTACAAATCTATGCTTATTTGTTGCAACCTTAGCAGTAAATTCTGCACCAGTTCCTCCTCCACCACCAGATCCAACATTAACACTAATAGTATTAATTGTAGAATCATCTAATCCTAATGTTTGTCCTGCAGCAGGATCAGTAGCACGAGGATATGGATGAACACTAACATGCTTATCTCTAGAACAAGTAAAGTTTAGAGATTCTGTTGCAATAGTAACTGTGTTTGTTGCTCTCCTAATAGCATTTACTGCTGCAGGTAGATTTGCAACAAATGAATGTGCATAATTACCACCAGTTCTAACTGCATTAGCATTTGCACTACTAAATGTATGTCTAGAAATATTTGTTGATGGTATTGTAGTTAGAGTTTGAATTGTGATAGTTGTATCAGTAACAGACTCAATCTTAATTGCTGTATCAAAGAATGGATCAGTTGTTCTAGGATATGCCTTTTCAGAATTATTATCATCAAGATCACAAGTAAATTTGATTGATTCTTGATCAAGTTTAATACTTGTACCTGGTCTTAATGTGTGAGGACCAACTGTTATCTCCATTAATCCTGTTGTAGGATCATACTCAGCGAAAGTTGGTGTAAATGTTACTTCTGGTGAAGCACCAACATTAATATCAAAAGTAAATTGAGTTACATTTGATATTGCTATCCACTTACCACTTATTGGATCTGAAGCTCTAGGATAAGTATGGTTACTACCATTATTATCCATATCACAAGTAAGTGTGATTGAATGATCGGCAATTTTTATAAGATCACCGTTAGAGAATCCATGACCGTTAGTCAATACACCTGATGTGATTGTCATCGCACCAGTTGTTGGATTGTATGTTACACCATTAACATCATGCTGAGATGCAGCAGTTAATCCGTGATTATTACCAAGAGTTAATATTAATTCTCCAGTTGATGAGATATAATCTACAATCTCAGGTGTATATTGAGTTCCTGTATTAGCGGTAATTGAATTTGTATTTGATGAAACAAATTTATGTACAAATTCTATATCAGTAGCACCAATCGAAACTGGATCTCTATAACCTGATCCAAATGTTAGATCATTATACCACTCATAAACACTTCCACCACCCTGATAAACGTGTGGTATAGTAGTTAAACCAGCTTGAACTTCAAATGTTCTTTCAGATATAATACCAGTTATAGGTAAACCTCTTTCATGATCTTGGAAGAATGAAGTTGTAACACCAAGATATCCACCACCACCGATTGTTTCTACTGCGTCAGCATCTGCTGTAACGAACGTGTGAGCACCTGTAAAGGTTGATGGTGTTCCTCTTAGTACATTTACCTTAAATGTATCTGTCGTTACGTCAGAGACGTATAAGTACTGATCATGAGCAGGATCAGTAGCACGAGGATATGTCTTATTCTGACTTGCTGATGTAACTTGCCCAACATTAACTGAAATTGATGTTCCAGTTACTGCAATAATTGAAAGAACTTGACCAGATGCAGGGTCAGTAGCACGAGGATATGGATGATTTGATCCGTGAGAATCCATATCACAGGTGAATGTAACAGCACCGTCAGCAAGTTCAATAGTGTTACTTGTAGTTAAAGTATGAGATCCGATATCCAATACCAATTCACCAGTAATAGGATTATAAGTTGTACCAGTTGAAGCAGTTTTAGTAGGACCAGTATTAGGAGTAATAGCGTTTGGAACACCACTTACGAATGTATGTTGACCTTGACCACCAGTACAATTGAATGTTATTGAATCTTTCTTAAATCTGATTGCATCTCCATTAGAAAGACCGTGATCATTAATGGTTAATACCATATCACCTGTCGATGCATTATATGATGCCGTGTCTATAGTTCCAACAGTATTAGTTGGGCATCTAAATTCCAAATGCTTTAAGTGAACTGTAGTTGGATACTGTAATGCATATCCATGAACAGAACTTGTTGTAACTGTTATGATTCCAGTAGTATTATCATAAGCAGCAGTCTGAATACCAATTTCATACTTAGATGATGCACCTATTCCAGTAATTTTATCAATAGAACCAGCAGCAAATAGGTTGATATTATTTTTTAAATTAGGTTTAACTTTAGCACCTACAAGTGGAGCATATCCAATACCTGGAGTAGAACCCATAGAAACAATCAGTCCACCTCTTGGTAGTTGATTCTGATTAATATCAAAATCAGATTGCATAGGAGTACCATTCTCTGAAGATATTCCTGTAAAGATAACACTAGAAATACCAGCAGTAGAATCTGACTTTATCTCATAATTATTACCTGCGTTGTTTAATGTAAGAGGAGTCTGGAATACACCATTAATGAATAGAATACCATTTCCAACAGCAACACCAGTTTCTGTATTAGCACCACCAACAGTCATTGTGTAAGTTTTACCAATTCCAGTAAAGGTATCTGAAACATCATCAAACACCATATTAGTGTCATAATTGCTTCTTAAGAAGGTTCTACCACTAAATTCTGCTCTTACATATGGTAAGTTTGTATCATTCCTTCTTGCTCTAGTATTTCCTTTTGGTGGATCTAAGAACCATACAGTACTATCAACTATATTGAAGGATCCTCTGTGAACCCTCGTAGCGGTTGTGTCAGCGTGAGAAGTTGCTGCTATACCCAAAGATCCTCTATTAACTCTAACAACGGGTAGAGTACAAATACCGAGAGCTACATCAGTAGAATCGTTTATAGTTCCATCAGAAACACTTGCAAATCCTACTTGCTCAACCTTCATGTACTCACCTTCAATTTTCAACACATCTCTTGGTTGAACTGAACTAATTCCACTAAGAACGAATTGAGAAGTTCCAGCACCGATAGCACCATCAAGTGTATGCTCAATTGAAGTAAATGTAATTGGTTGTTGAACAATACCATCTAATCCAATAACAGTTTTAGATAGTTTCTTAGTCATATCAAGTTTGTGAGCATTACCCTCACCAACACCAGTAAATGTTATTGCAATACCAGATGAAATGTATTCTTTTCTACTGAATAACTTGAATTTCTTTTCATTACTAACTTTAACAAATACAGTTTCTGGTAAAAGATCGGTTGTAATACCAGCAGTATTAGTTGTAGATCCTATTGATACTGCAGTTGATCCAACACCAACGAATGTTGATCCAGGAGTATAAGTTAACTGCTCATTATCATTAAAGAAATGATCTGGTATGGTGAACTCACCAGTTGCCATATTCAACTGAGTTGCATCTGCAGGATTGAATATTTTAGTGTAAATTGGAATGCTATCATGTTCCAATTCAAAATTAACCTTATTTGCTCTACTTCCATTTACACCATCATAAGCAGATAATAATATACTCTTCTCTGCAGGACCAACAAGTAGAGATGATGGAGTATTACGGAAATCGTTTATTGTATTGAATACTTCATTATATGCTTGAACTTCAATTAAACCCGTTTGTGAGGGATCTGGATAGAAGTTAATATCAATATTATTTCCTGATGTAACTGCTCCAATCGTACCTAATCCACTATTAGATTGTCCTGTGAATGGATATTGTATAGTGGTTGCAGTACCATCATCTTGCATAACAACTGATTGATGTATAGCAGATTCACTATTACTAGAAACTCTTACAAGAGTCTTAACTGAACTATCAATTCTATTATCAACTCTAGAAATTAATATTGGTGTTGAAGTTCCTGTATGATAAGTTGATTCTAATCTAGCACTTCTTTCAGCACCTATAGGTTGTCCAGGAACTGCATATCGGTATGTCCCAACTCCAACAGGTCCATTATTATTAATTGTCGCACCTAAACCAACAATATTTGTACTTGCATTAATTACTCTCTTCGTATCATTTTCACATTCAAAGTAAATTGTACCAGAATCATATCTTGCAGTAAGAACTCCAACTCTAGATGCACTATAAGAAACATTTAATGCATCAACATAAGTTTCTGCATAGAAAATATTAGTTCCATCAAAGTCTACTATAACCTCACCGTAGTTAAGTTCTTTGGTAATATCATCTTGAAGTAGAATATCAGCAAAGAATCCATTAAAATCTGAATCAGAGAATTGTGCTATGGTTGTTGTAGTAACTCCAATAATATTATCATTAGCATCTGTTTGTCCAATTGCAACTTTTACATTAGCACCAGTTAGATCAATCTGCCCTATTGAGGTTGATTCAGTCTTAATTGCATTAGTAACAAACTCTGTTTTAAGGATCTTAATATCATGATCCCTATCATACTTATCAGTAGGTAAGAAGTTTAGTGCCTTTCTCTGGAATGCATCTGATGTTGCTTCAAAATCACCCAACCTCATATTTGTAAAGTCTGATGATTTCTCAATTAAAAATGCATTATTTGTAGTTGTTAATACTGCTATCTCTGATAACTGTACATCAAGTGTATCTGCATTAACAATCTGTACCAAATATTTTGTAAAGTTTCCATCAATCTCTTCAACTTCAGTAAATACATCTTGGAATCCTTTACTTGAGAATCTTCCACTAATGTCATCATGAATTAGAACTCTATTTGATTTACACTTTGTATAATCTGTTAATTTTGTATTTTGGAATGTTGCAAATTTTGATTTTATTGGATTTACTTCAGGTCTAGCATCATAATCTCTTCCAAAATCAAAGTTGTTGATTGTATCAACTCTCTTATCAGTCATAAGATCAACAACTATAACTGGAGTTGCTTGAATTGTAGTTCCAATACCAACAACAACAGAAGATGTTATACCAACATCAGAGAAATTCTTAAGTCCTGATGGGTGAACCAATCTATTAAGAGGATTGATTAGATCATCCCAAGGAACTGGACTCTTAACTGAGTATGATAGATTCTGATAGTAATCATTATTTGGTATAACTTGGAAATCTTCATTTAATTTTCCAGTATTATCCAACCACCCATAATCCTTTCTATTAGAATAATCAACCTTAAATTTAGCTCTATTTCCAACAATATCAGTTACTGTTGCACTAATATTACTATTAGCACCCTGTATTCTATCACCAACCCTTAATTGATAATCACCATCAATCTTAATGAAATCTTCCCTAGCTTCTACTACTGTTAATCCCCTTTCAATAAACTTATCTGTACCTTTAACAAGAATACTTTCATTAAGTAATAATAATCCCCTCTCTTGAACAACATCAAATACAGGATAATTCTTTCTATTAATAATATTTGCATAACCAGACTGATAAGTCTTAGCAATACCTGGATTAGTTGTTAGTCCAGCTATACTATATTTCAAAATTGCTGGATTTGAATTTACATAATCATCAACCTTAAAGAATCTATATTGATAATTTGCAGAGTTATAACCATCACCACCAGTAGCAATACCAGAGGAATTTGTATTGGTTTGTGTTCCAATACCTGCTTCACCAAATAATTCAACACCTTCTACAAAAATCTCATCTCCAGTTGTAAATGGTGGGTTTACAAACCCGTTAATTGGAGTTTCTAGAACACATGTAACGATTCCACTTCCACCACCAGTCATGGAACTAATTCCAACACCATTAGAGTTGTTAATAGTAACAATTCTATGAGTTACTGATTTTAATCCTTGAATAGGTGCAACAATATTAACCTCAGAAATTGATTGATGTGGAGTATTTGCTGTTAATGAAGTTTCATCTACAACTTTATCACTCTCAGGATCATAAACAATAACATCTGGAGCAGATAAGAACTGATTACCACCATCTACAACTTCAATAGATTTTATACTATCTACATTATCAATCCTAACTACAGGAGAAACAAATGCTTCTGGACTTAAAGTTTTGTCTGATGGATACTCATAACCAATATCAAGAATCCTTACATCATTAATTCTTGCAATTGATGTAGAAAGTGCTACAACATTTGCATTTGCTCCTTTTTCACTAACAATATTTTCAAATTTTGGAATCTTCTTATAATCAACACCTTTAGAAATTACTTTCAATTCCTTCACAGATCCAATTACAGTCTTAGATTCTGTTGAATATTCAATTATTTCACATTCATCTTCTTGATATGAAAGAAGTTCTGGTATTTTTGTTGGAGAAACTTTAAAAGTATCCGAAGTTATACCAAATACCTTATAGTTACCACTATAAGCACTATCTACAAACTTAATTTCAGAATAATTTGGAACTAATGGATCAGCAGTACTAATATATCCACCCTTTTCTATTCCATAATACAATTGAGTTGGAGTTGTTTTTGAGAAAGCAATTGATACTGTTGATGTTGTACCAACTCCTACAGTTCCTAAACCACTAACATTAAAATTATTACTATCTTGAGAACTAATAAATTCATTCTTAAACTCTTTATCATAGAAGAATTTAAGATCATATCCAAGTAAAGAAGTATCAGAAACATTAAAAGATAACTTAGAGTTCTTAGTTACCCTTAATTGTGGGTTGACTAAGGAAACACTATGAGTTTGACCTCCAGTTGAAGTGATACCAACCAATAAAGGTGGTTGTTTTTGAACATCTTTTAGAGTTTCACCTAAACTAAACTTATCTGATGTCTCCTCATAAACATAATAACAAGGATCATTCAATCCATCTGCAGGATCACTACTCTCATACAAAACTCTATCACCAGTTTTATATCCATGATTATTAATTGTAATCGTATTTTCTATTACATCGATAGCATCAGAACCAAATCCTGTTCTATTAACTAATAATTTCTGGAATTCTGTATTGAAAGAAAGAGTTAATGGTGAAGTACTACCAACACCAACTATATTATTTGGTATAACATTTAAGTTAACTACATCACCATTACTTAAACCATGCGTACTTGTTCTTGCTGCTCCAATATTTGTAGTAACTGTTGTTGTAATATCATCAACATCACCAATCACTTGATTATGATGAGATTCTAATGCATATTCATAATCATCAGATCCATTACCGTGGAAGAATAATCCTTCACTTGTACTACCAATTGAAGTCCTTTCAGTTACAAGACCAATATAATTTTGTCCTTTATTGATTGCATATACTGTAAACTTATCTGTTGTTACATTAGGAAGATTGTATAGATTATTTGGAGCACTCTCCTCACCAACAATCATAGAAGTAGCAGTCCCTCTTTTAGTAAGAGTTAATTTCTGACCATTAACAAATGGATGATTAGGCAGATATATTGATCTTGTTGGAATTGAAACCTGTTTTTCAGTTTCACCAACAGTATAATCAACAATAATTGCAGTACCAGCAGTTGTACCAAGTCCTACTGATTCATTAGCATTAAAGTAAACTAAGTCATTAACCTTAGAATCAAACTTTTCAACCTTAACAGGTATCTCAATCTCTCTGTTTAAAATATCTAATTTAGATCCATAAGTATGTCCAATACCTGCACCATATCTTTTTACCCTTAAGATAGATCCTACATCAAAAATATTAAGGACTCTAACAATCTCACTATCATTAATTTTGATAGAAGATCCAATAGAAACTGAATTTGGGATTACATTTACGTAAATATCATCAACTCTACCAGTAACAACTGCATTTGCAGTCATAGATTGAGCAAGTCCAATCTTATTGGTCGAAATACCAACAGTAAATGCATTTGTGAGATGAACTATTGAACTACTTAATCCAGAAATAGAAACGGTATCCTGATCATTTATATCAAAGAATGGTGAATATGTTGCAGTAACTGTATTACCAGTTTTCCATGTAAATACTGCATTCTCAAATCTAGTTAATTCAGTATTAACATTAGAAATACCAATACCAACTAGAGATTTAACTTGTCCTCTAAGTCCTACCCCAAAAGTTCCAGCATCATTAAAATCGGTAAAATCACCAACTTTATATCCTTCACCACCATCTAATACCTGTAAATCATCAATTTCTCCTGTAGTTACAGATTCAACTGTTGTTAATTGTCTTAAGAATTCATTAGATTCTACAATAAAATCATTATCAGCTAAAGCATTACCAACTTTGTATGGGAAAGTATTTCTTGCTAAATTGGAAGTATTAAAATCAAATTCTTGAGTTAATGTGGTATTGGATGAAATATAAGGAGATCTGTAAGTTTTACCAATAAAATATGGGAAACTTGGTTCTAAATCATTTGTTTGTGTACTAGGTGCTACACTAGCAAAATAAGCATAAACACCATTTGGAAACTCATCGGTCTTACAGAATCTACCATTATGCTCATCGAGAGTATAATCTCCTGTATATTGCCAATCATCAGTAAAATATCCAGCCTCAAATTCACTTGTAGATGGACGATCTACAACTTTAGAAGCATCTAGAGTATAACCAGAAGTTACAATTCCAACAGCAGGTCCTAATTCATCAACTTTAGTATATCCATATGGACCATAAATTGGATTTCCATCATATGCCCAACCAATAATTGGAGAGTGTTTTGTTCCATCATCGTTAAATGATGTTCTAATTTCCGATGTATATCCATGAACACTAAGATGTAAACTATTCTCACCTTCAGAATTTAAACTATAATTACCTTGTCTCTTATTATTATCAACTACCAATCTTCTAACTCTTGGTTCAAACTTAGCATTTTTTCCTCTTGCTTTAACACTAAATGTAACCAAGGAAGCGGTATATCCAATACCAGGATTAATTACCTCTACACCAGTTAATCTTCCTTCACTAATATTTGGTTTAAGAATAGCACCAGTTCCATAAACTCCAGCACCAGTAACACCAGTTGTAGTCATCCCAACTGCTTCTACACTAACTTCTGGTAAAGAGTAATATTGTTGCCCTCTATTTAAAACTTGAACATCAACAACTTTACCACCTACAACAGAACCACTTACAATAGCGTCTTTTCCATTTTCAACAGTTATTTTTGGATTTTTTTGTAAATTTAGTATTGTTGAACCATATTTGGTTCCTTTCTCATAAAGATAAACATCTTTAATTTCACCTGTGACTACTGGAGTGAAATTAAATGATCCAGTAATAGTAGATCCAAATGAAACTTCTGCATTTACTTTGATATCTGGGTATTTAAATGTTTGAAAACCAGAACCTTGAGATTCTAAACCAACATAATCACGTCTTACAAAATTATTTCTACTTAAGGTTCCAGAACCAGCATCTGCTAATCTAAACGAATCATCATCAACTTTTAATATATGATATGAATTGGAGGTATTTAATCCACCAATAGTAGTGCCTGAAGTTAAATACTCAACTAAATCCCCATCTGCAAAACCATGTCCCTTAAAGTTTATCTTTGAATATCCTACAGAAACATCTGTTGGTTTAACATGTAACTTTCTATATTGATATCCAGAACCAGAATTTATAACTTTAACTGATTGTAATGTCCTCTTAGATACTGTTCTAAACTTATGAATACCAGCAGCATTAGTTGCAGTTGAAATACCAATTGTATTAATACCAGCAATTGCATCTTCATATGTTTTATGCAACTGAATTGTACGTGAGTTAATGATTCTGATATTATATGGAGCACCAGTTGCTAATCTTCCACTAGCAGTATTTGTAGTATCTCCGTATCCACCAACACCAATAGCAGGATTACCATTACTGTTATAGAAAACAACCTCACCAGGTGCTAAGAAATGCTGCTTTTTGAATGTAATTGTCTCATCTTCAATTGATATACCACCATTAAAGAAAATATCTCTACTATCAAAAAGCAATTCTCTATATCTTTGACCAATAACTGGTTCTAAAAGACAACCAGTTCCATTACCACCAGTTAGTGAAATAGCCTTTACTTCATCTATATCAAAATCATGTGGATCTACAAATACATCTTTAACTGTTCCTTCAATAACAGGTTCTATTAATGCTGTTACACCAGCACCAATACTATTTTCAATAACCAATCTTGGTGGATTTACTACATCATAACCTTCACCAGTATTATATACATCTACACTATCAACAGGACCATAATAAATGTAATCTTCCGATATAGGAGTTCTTATCTGAACACCATCGATCAACATACCAATATTGTTAACTGGTGTTTCATTTTTACCAGAAACATATAGATCTTGACTTAATGGAAATTTCTTAAGAATTTTATTAGCAGATAAATTCTTACCATACTCACTTTCTTTTGTAAATGTATGAGTAGAAGTTGTTGCAAGTCCTTCAGCAGCAAATCTAATAGCATTTACGACATTACCTATCATTCCTCTGGAACGATATAGTCTAATTTTACCAGGTTTCTTTTGAACTATTTCAACATAGTAAGTTGTACCAGATTCTAAGTTAACTAATGAATTAGACGATTCATAAACTACAGCGTCTCCAGTAATTAACTCAATTTCATCATTATTTCCAGATAGAATTATATTATAATCCTTAGTTACACTATCATATCCTTCTAACTTATCAGTTGTAGATGTTATTTGAAGTAAAGTTCTCTTAACAGATGAAGATAGTGCATAACTTGGTAAAGAGTTAGATGCAACATAACCATCAATATCATCATCAGTATATACGTTTAGTACATCAGATATAATATTTGAATTACCCTCTTCTATTTCTATACCTTGACTGGATGCTTTATTCAGTTTTCTTCTTAAATCATAATGCAATCCAAGTACAGGAGTGAATCCAGATATTCCAGAAACTATTACTGCATTACTAGCAACATCAATATTTGTAATTTGAACAAGAGAAACTTCAACATTTTCAGAGTTTCTACTTAAAATTTCTGCCTTATCACCAACTTTTAAACTAGATTTGTCGATTGAACTCCCCAATACAAGAGTAGAACCATTAATTTCAGTAATCTGATATCTAGAACTAGTATTGTAAATCCATGAGTTAGCGAATACCTGCTTATATGATCTACTAGTACTTGGATTAGGTATGGATTCACCTACATTCTTAACAAAAATCCTTTCTCCTTCAGAAACTGAAGAGATATCTGAAATTGTTTTGAACTCGGATAGAACACCAGTTATTCTTAAATCAACTCTTTTTTCTAAATCTCCATCTTCATATCCAAAAATTGTTTCATCTGCTCTAACATCAGAACCAATACCAATATTTTCTGTGATGTTAGTACATCCAAAGAACTGATTAACTGATTTTGATGAGTATGTAATTGAGTTAATACCACATAAAACATAACCAGTTTGAGCAAATCCAACAGTAGAATCTACAGAAACGATGGAAGAACCAACTGAAACTGGTTCCATCACCTTTGTTCTACCAGGAATAGTAAATATTCCTTCAATTAAATCTCTATCAGAGTATCCTACAAATAAAGAAATCTTATAAAAGACCTTTTCATTTCTAGTTAATATCTCAACTTCAGATATGGAAGCATTAGTTCCAACATCATTTGATTTAAAAACAGTTTGACCAACTAGTTTTTGAGGATCACCACTAATTCTATCGGCAATTATAACTTCTCTTCTTATAAATTCTGCACTAGAAGGTTTAAATAAACGCTCTTCTAGGTCTAATACTATAGATTCTTCCCCAAATAGAACTTTTATTAGTATTCTAATGGATTCTTGAATACCTTTTGACTGATAAAAACTTCTAGCATGTTTGATAAAGTTACCAACATCAAGATCTTTGGTAAAATCGTTATCTTCTAAACCAGGTAAGAATGTTTTCTTTAACTTTTTGTAAAATTCTTGTATGAATAATACACTTAAATTAGTGACAGTTGCACCATTAGCATGAGATTCTGCCTTTGTATTTTCAAATATTAAACCTTCTCTATTGATATTATCTAAAGATGTTGATATTCCAACTTCAAATCCACTTACACCACTAAATCCACGATGACAACCAAAAAAATCAATTTCACCTTTACTAGTATAGGTGATTATTTCATTACCAATCTTTAAAAGACCATAGGTATCAGGAAAACCTTTAGTTGATGCAACACTAATTGTTGTACCTGAACTGGTAATAGGTGCAGTAAGAGTTGTAGTTCCATGAACAACTTCAGGAACTAGGTTATCAACCCTCAAATATTGATCTAAATTATCAATTAAATCAGTTGTACCACCTTGAAATTCTTGCGAAAGGTAATATGATTTTAAAAAATCAACAGCAAGAGGAAAATCTGACCTTACAAATTCAGGCAGCTGACTCTCAACTATTTTATTGACCTGAACTCTCTTATCAATACCTATGCTCATTTATTTCCTCTCTAAATCTCCGTTAGAATAACTTGATGTGTAGTAATCTCTTGTGAATACAACGCCAGAAACATCTTCTCCAGAAGCAATTACGTCCTTGATCATATTTATCTTACTATTAGAAACGTCAAAACTGAGGTATAAATCCTTCAATCCAACTACATCATTTGAATCTGGGAACGCTTGAATCTCTATAAGATTATTTGCTGCTACAGTTGAAGTAATATTTAAGGTATTTAAGATAATTTCACCTTTAGTGTAATCAACTACTCCTGCTGATTTAGCAACAACCTTTAATTCTTCCTTCTGATTTCTTGCAATTACACTTAAAACACCCTTTCCACTTCCATCTAAGTTGCCATCTGCAGTCTTATTTGGAACATCTGTGATGTATACAGTATCACCTGATCCACTCAAGGTAAATCCAGTACTCTTTATATTAAATCCTGCAGGATTAATGTGGAATTTGTTACCAAAACACAACTCATACTGTGCAAATTGATTAAGAAGAACTTTCATGTCTCTTCTAATCTTCAACGTCGTTATGTTAGAAGTAATTGAACTATCAACTCTATCAATTAATTGAAGTATCTTACTATACTTAAATCTTCCACCAAACTTATTAATATCTACAGTTTTAGAATAATCTCTTAAAGAACCTAAGATCTTTGTCCGTAAGTTATCAGCATTAGAAACTTGAGCAGTATTAAAGTATACCGTTGAATCAATTTCAACATATAGTATCTTAAGATCAATTATTTCAGAATTAATACCAGCAATAGCGTAACTCTTTAACTTTTGTTTGATCTGTTGCTTATCAAAATCAGAAACATAAGTTCCATTTTTTGGTTTGATACTAATTTGAACCTTACCAAATTGTGGTGGATCTAACTCTTCACCACCAATTACAGCAACAGACTCTGTTCTAGGGTAAATTGACTGTATTATTGCCTCATAATCTCTGGGTGTAACCGCCCTGTACTGTGCCGAATACAGTCTAGGTGCAAAATACTTAATGGAGTTAACACTCTCCATATCAGCACCGTTTGTCGCCCCATTAACGGTGTTTATTGTAATACCAGAGGTTGGTATTACGGTTGGTGGATTAGGTGTAGTATTTGGATCTTTATCAGAAAATACACCTTGGAAACTAAATGCTGATGCACCATTACTCTCTGAACCATCAGTTACAATATATCTTACTGTAATAACTGAATTAGTCTCTAATTTCTTACCAAAATACCCATCACCAAACAATAATTCATATTTTTCATCTTGAACTTCTTGTATAAAGAATACTTCTGAGGTCTTATCAAGATTGAGAACATTATCAATCATGGAATATTCTCTACCCATACCAGTATCTGAAGGTCCAGATACGAATACTCTAATGCTAGAAGCATCAATGTTAGGGTTTTGTAGTAAAAATCTTTGATCTATACTATTATTTGCTAAAAATTGTACTTCTAATACTGTTCCCTGAAAAACAGAAACAGGATCAGCAGCAGTTCCAAACGATGCAACACCATTTTTAATGGCAGCATGTAAAGGTTGAGAGACTGAGAACCTATATGTTGTGTTATTTGCAGCTCCTACGCACACTAAACCTGGTTTTAAGTAGAGTATAGGTTCAGTTGAATCAGTTTGCACATCAAAATAAACTGATGCCTCTGCAGATGCTTTTGAACGGGGTATATAACCAATATTTCTTGCAAGAGAAACAACATTTTCTCTAATAGTTGCTGAATCTAAGAAGGATTCGTTTGCAACTAAGTTTGCATTAAAGGCATTAATATAGGTATTATACGCTAAAGTATCAATTAATACTGAAAAGTTTGATCCTTCAAAGTCAAAATCACTAAAATTACTGTTAGCACGAAGATAAGCCCGTATTTGAGCTTTAATTTCGTCAAAATCTAAACTTGTAAACTGAGTAAAAGGCATATTATCTCGTTGGTTCTAATAGAAAGGTAAAAGATTGCGTAGGTACTGGCAATCCTCTTATATCAAAAATAATCGTCACATTAAAAGCGTTTGAATCGATGTATTCGTCTATCTGCACCCCTAAATTCTCAACTCTGGGTTCATAAGCAGCAACAGTCTCATTAATTTGATCCTCTATTATCTTAGTTAAAGTTGGATAGAAGTTTTCAAAGAGACTCGCACGTATATCAGTTCCAAGATTTGAGTTAAAGAACCTTTCCGTGGGAATAGTTTCTACTAAATTACGAACAGATCTAACTATTGCACGTTCATTTTTCAATATTGGAATATCTTTCGTCACTGGATGTGGTTTGAAAGATAAACTAATATCTTTAAATGCTTGTGATGTGCGTTGAACTGCCATCTAAATTGTATATTTAGTATTATCTCCCTTTATTTATACCTATTCTTCAGATTCTTATCATGCACTCCCCATAGACTGAGGAAAACAGTCTGCCCAAGAGGTAACTATGTACTTTGTACCGCCAATTGGGGGATTTCCTCGATGAGTATGAGTCCAAAATGGAGGAAAAACAATAAATTTACCTGCTTGCGGTTTAATTCTTACATTTTGATATAGAAATTCAGTTTCTCCACCGTCAAAATCTCCATTTAGGTACAATAAAGTAACTAATTGTCTATGAGGGGAAACTGTTCCTGCATCAAAGTGCCATGTATGGAACCCTTCACTTGGTTTAGTTCGTTGTATTTTACAAAATTTATGTTCATAACCTCTAGTTTTTAATATTTCATACTTCTCCATATATTCTTCTAAAGCCAATCCAACTACTTTATGCCATTGATAATAAACACTCATAGTATTTGCCATCGTTGCTTCACTAATAGCATCACCATAAGATAATATCTGATTTATAAACAACTGAGTGTCTTTTGTTTTAATATCCGTTCTTGGTTTTATTAATGGCATATACTGATCCGATTTAGCCATCACTTCAAAATACTTAATTATATCTTTTAAGTTAAGTACATCGGCATCAAATAAAAATTCGGAAATAAAGTTATCATGATGCTCATAATCAAGAATTTTAATAGGAGAGGACATTATTTACCCTGTCCTCTAGATCTTTTCTTTGCTTTATTACGAGAAGTAGCAGCATATTTGGTATGCTTACCTTGTCCTTGACGAGTCTTTTTGGGTATTGCTTCTACGAAAACATTACCACCGAGTCCTTTTTTGATTGCCATAATTAAATTTGCTTAATTTCAGTTCGTAAGTTATTTGGATTATATGAACCATTGTCATAAAATTCATATGCAAGGTCATCCATAACATTAAAATATTCATCTTGGGTGAGATCTTCATAAAGAAGTTTATCACCCTCGAAGATACTATATAACTCTTTGTTTTTCATGTCCTACACGAATGCGAGGATCACACCAGATATCAAAACCTGCTTCTTTTGCATCTAAGCAGAATGAAACATCTTCTCCACACATATCTTGAACCTCTCCTGATTCAAATACTTGCATCTTAGGAGCAAACCAAGGATACTTGATTTCATCGTGTTCAAATACACCGTGCTTAATTAATGTCCATCCAAATCCAGTATAATCAACTGTAAAAGGCTTCTTACGCTTACTAATGCTTTCAAGTGTTTCATGGTTCATTACACCACCATTAGAACGGAAATCATCCTCT
>VTLG01009313.1_pt1 | contig 45691 bp, 69 predicted proteins | sample 4694571 | NCBI WGS metagenome assembly VTLG01 (sample SAMN12604809, study PRJNA352737) | marine metagenome | biome: ENVO:00000447; feature: ENVO:00000209|ENVO:00000569|ENVO:01000036; material: ENVO:00002151; isolation source: viral sequences binned using virsorter ...
CGTTACGTAAAGCAGAATATACATCCGCAGGTATCCAGTCCGCATGAGATTTCTTCGTTACTTCGTAGAGATCTGATTCTATGTTTGTGTAAGCAGCTCGTATATCCTCTAAAGGAATATGTTCGAACACCACTCCTCTAATAGTCAAGCTCCCTGCCATAACGACCGTACCTCTTTCTCGGGCTTAGCCCTGCGCTTTTATATTTTACTGTTCTTTTAACACCAATATTACCCCCTCTTCCTCTCAACTCAGCATCAGATATTTCAGCTTGGAATAAATTAAAGTAATCAGCTGAAGCTATAGGGTCTGTCCATTCTTTTTGCGGTATTCTTAGTAATCTAAAAATCGTGCCATAAATAATACCGTCTCTATATGTATTACTAAACTCAGTGTCAATATTATTAGTAGTTCTAGTGGGTTTTAAAGCAACGTTTACTAAAAGTTCTTTACCATCATTTGGTACGGGTACTAACCAAAAGGTATTAACAGTTTTTTGTAAATACACAGTAGGAGTACCTGTTTTATCCCTCCAGTCAGGATAATTAAGTTCTAAACTTCTTGGACTAATTGGGTCTAAGTCATTACCATCGTAAGTTGCCCATAAGATTTGATGCACCTCCGTGCCACTAGGCTGATCGAATTCGTACTCATACTCCCCGGATATAGTTGTAATCGGGTCTAGGTCAAATGTAAACGCCTTACTTTTTTCACATAGTTCAATAGCCGCCGAACGTATATTAGTCTGAATTAAACTATCAGGACATCCCGGCACATACGGTAATACATCTTTTACTAACGATTCAAAACTAGCCACTAGCTACCCCCGCTCTAGGTTCATTAATATCTCCAGCTTGCTGCCCTACTCCTAAACTTTGTGCAAACAACTGATAATACGATCCCGCTGTTGCTAAATTAGCAGCATACTCTGATTCTTTTAAAAATGCTCTATACAAAACAAAATTAATTAACGCATTTGCAAAAATATCATCTACTTGAATTAAATCTGTACCCGCAGTTAAATTAGTTGGGTTCTTAGAATACACCACTTCTACGTACGCACTGCCAGAAACTCCAGGGTAAACATAAAATTTACGTGGGTCTCTTATATCAAACATATAATGTTTTACCTGTGTGCCGTGAGCTGCATCTCCTGTTACTGTAGGATCATGCCAGCTAGGTTCAAAAGTGTTTATAGCTTCAAAATCAACAAGTCTTATAGTTCTAGCACCAGTTGCATCGGTGCCTGTCCCAGACATATTTCTTACAACTTTAATTAAACGTAACCCGTCAGTTGGGATAGACTGTTCAGTTCCTGCGGATAAAGAAACATTAGAATGAGTAGCGGTAGAATCAGGACGAAGATTAACAATTTCTCTTTGACCATCATTCAAATAATCTAAAAGTTCGCCTTCTGTCCATCGTACATTTGTATTATCTTGTAAGATGTTCTGGACTCTCGAAAGAATATGTTGCCCTTGTAATGTCCCTGCCATTTATCACTCTTCTACTTTTTTACTCTTTGTAGTTTTTTTAGGTTTCTCCTTAGTTTCTTCGATAAGTTCTTCCATTTTCTTAGGTGCTTCTTTTACTTCAGTGCACCCAGCTTGTATGCAGGCATATGCTATGTAGTCAGGAAACTCTCTTGTTTCTCCAGCTTCTAGTCTAACTGCATCACCAGTAGTTAAAGCTACGTAAACATCTTCACTAGCTTTTACCAACATTTTTTTTATTTCTTGTTCTGCCATTTATAACTCCTGTTTAAAAGAAGGGGGTGGCCCTAAGACCACCCCAATCTTAATTAGAATGCGCAATCTACTCTGATTACACCAAAGTCTTCATCCTGACCAGTAATGTCAGAATTGTACTTAGGCTTTTTAACACCCATGATCTTACCAATGGAGATACCATTTTGGTTTCCATAGTCGAAAGTGTCTTCAACTATTTCTGGTAAACCGATATCTGCCATAGCAAGAGCTTGAGCTCCACAGAATAAGCAAGCAGCGAAGTCAATGTCACTACCAGATCCACCTTTCTGAGTACCTGAAGTACCTTGAGAAGTGTTTGGTACGTGTCTGAATTCGTGAACCATGACACCGTCAACCATTAAGCTAGAAGATCCAGCAAATAGTTCGTTGTTTGGTCCTCTGATACCAGCGCTTCTTACGTTAGATAAGAAGTCTGAATCTAGTTTCAGATCAGCCATTACTTGTGGAGTAACAAAAAGATGGAACATCTCTTCATTACCATTGCCTCTCATACCTCTAATGTATTGGTCTTTAGCATAAGCTTTTAACTCAACAATAGTTTTGTAAGTCATTGTGTCAGCTGCAACTAAAGCAGAAGTATCACCAGCAACTAAACCATTAGTTGCATCGACTCTTCTGTGTCTGTTAGAAGTAGGAGCAGTTACATCACCATTAAACGCAAGATCAGATAGATTAGCACCTGAACCTAAAACCGGTCTTGTAGCAGAAGAACCACCAATATTGTTGTTCTTTCTGTTATAAGAAATACCAGCCAAGGTTAAGAATGCGATTTGGTCTATTCTGTCTGCCATTGCGTATGCAAGTGCATCCCTTGAGTGCTCACGGAAATTGACAACAGATTTTTGATCAGCAAGCCTACCAGATAGTCTGTTTGCAAATCTTAATTGATCTAGTTGTACAACGATGTCGAATGCTCTCAACGCTTCTTCATTACCTTCGAGAGTGTTGTCACCAACAATACCATCACCAGTCATGTCAGCTAAAAGTGTTAAAACAGCTCTAGCTCCTTTTTCTGATTGTGTAAGTTCATTTATTACTTGAACCATGGCGTTGGGGCCACTACCCGCAAATTGGTTAATGAAGGACATGTTTCTAGCAACTCTCCAAAAATCACGAGACCAGATAGTAAGCTGTTCGCTGGTCAACGCGCTAAAGTTTGTATTAGCCATTAGGCCCTCCAAATAAAATTAAATTAAAAATAACCAATCGCTATTTGGGGCGATATCCCGTATACCCTTTATCGTTGGGGCACGATACCGTTAGTTTTACGAGCACGACCTCGAACAGTTAACGTCACTGTAGACGAAAAAACGATTTTTATACTGAACGACCAGTGTTGGATTTCGTTCCAACGTACGAATTCTTGTTAGTATACTACTCTTTAATCAAAGTCACCACGTAATCTTCTTAAAGTTTCTTCTGGTAGTGCACCAAACTCATCATCAGATAACGTGTTTATGTTAACGACTTTGCTTTCTTTAGCACCATCGCCCTTCATAGCAGGGGGTTGTGCTTGAGAAGCCTCTACTTTTTTCTTTACATTAGCCTTTTGTTTCTTTTCTTGCACCGCTTTTGTTAACGTAGGTGCAGGATCAGCCTCTGGCTCATCTGAAACTTGTAACAATTCTGGTTTTTTAGACAACAAAGTAACTTCAGTAGCTTTTGCTAGGGAATCAGCGGCACCATACCCTTGATATATAAAAGCATCACGTAGTTCCATAACTTCTTGCGTTAATTTTTCATCAAAAGACTTACTTTTTTCATCAAATATAGGAAAAACTTCCATTATTTCGTTAGCTTTTTGTTGTAGCTCATGTTGTTCTCTATCTTGTTGAACAGTTTGACCCATTTTGCTTTGCATTTCAGACATAAGTTGGTCTCTTTCAGCTGTTCTTATTTCATTTCTAAGAATAGCTGCTTTTTCAACCTCACCATCGAGCACTAACTCTTGGTATTCCTTCTCTTTGCCAACAAAATCAAACTCTGGAAGTTTGTTTTCTTCTGAAGTTTCTTGTTTTTCTATATCTTGAAGCTTTTTCTGCATTTCTTTATTCTTTGCAAGAACTTCGTCAAGCCTAGACTTAGGAACCATTGGTGCTTTCGGCTCTTCTTCTACAGTTTCTTCTACTTCAGCAGCTTCTGGAGCAGGTTCTACCTCATCTTCCTCCACTGATTCCACAGGTTGTTCATCATCTGCTGGTAATTCTTCCGTAGGCTCTTCTTCTGTTGTAGCTTCTGGTTCTTCAACTGCAACTTCTTCCTCTTCTGTCTCAGCAACTTCTTCTGTTGCTTCCTCAGTGCTAGCTTCCTCTTCGGTTTGTTCATCTTGAGTCTCCTCTTCTTCTTTTTCTTCTTCTTCAAAGTTCATATCAACTTGAAAAGGCGCTACGTCCTCTTCAGTTTTTGCATCCGCTCCTGGCATTCCATTGAATACTAGGTCTTCAGTTTCAGTTGTATTATCTTTTTTAGCCACGGTCAGTACCTCCTCTTGGTTTCATAGCTTCAACAGCAATTTTAGATGCTGCTTGGGTTTCACTCTGTCCTTTCCTCATGTCATTAGTTAATGCTGATAACTCCTGACGTAAGGCAAGTTCTTGTTGCTTCATCTGCATTTTACTTTGTATCTCAGCAATCTTAAGTTGCGGATCTGCTGCAGATTCCTGCGCTTTAGCCGCATTTAATTGTGATTGAGATTGTAAGTTCTCTACTTCAGCTTGCATCTTAGCAAGTTCTAGCTGAATTTTTTGTACTTGAGCTTGCGCTTGGAAAGCAGCGAGTTGTGCTTCTTCTTCTGATGGTGGTTCCATACCTTGCATGATACGGATTCTCTGAGCTATCTCAGCTTTCTTAGCCATGTGCGAATATTCTACAATTAAATCATCTGGAATCGGTACACCAACTTGTCTAAGTTGTATCGCTTCAGCAAACTGTACTTCATCATAGTTGTCTCGAGTAGGCATGGTGGCTACTACCACATCATACTCACCTAATGTTAAATCATTAATTATCTGTCCCTCTGGAGTTGGTCTGTTAACTACCATGGGCTGACTTTGTTTGAAAGGATCTGACTCATCAGTAATCTGCACAACTCTTTCTTCAGTGTAGTATTGTTGTACTAAACGTAAGATATGTTCTGCTAAGTATTGTCTGGTTTTTTGTAAGTTATCTAATGGCACTTGTATCATCAAGACACCACGGTTTTGTTTTGCTTGTATAGCAATACCTGATACCTCTGGTGAATCTGTACCCAACATAGCATCACTAATACCACTAATTTGTTTGATGTTAGCAGCAGCTTTTTGACTGATTCTATCTAAGCCGGTGGGAATCTGATTCGGTGGTATTTTCGCAGGAGGGGAAGACCCACGATTATATTCTAATACCAAACCAGTTTCCGCACCGTGTTCTTCTAAATCGTCAGCGGTCATACCATTTAATGACCCGGTTTCTACAATCCAACCGCTGTTAGCTGTAGTGTTTACGATATGTAATTCTTGTGAGCTTATTTTATTTAATTGTTCTTGAGGTGAGATTAAATTTCTAACCATTCCAAAAGGTCTACCTCTTCGCCAATATGGAAAATAAGGAACTATAGTGAAACAATCATATGGGGACCAATCGTCATGTAAGACAACTGAGTCTGCAGTCACTGTCCAACGAACTTTACGTACAGCCTTTTCTAAAATATCTAAACCATAATCATCAGCAAACTTTTCTCTTTTACGTTTGCCCCAAGTAGTAGGCACAGTTCGCATGTCGCCTGTTACTCTATCTACGTAAAACATACAATCTTTGAGTTGATAATATTGTCGTTCAATAACTCTAACTGATCGTAGTGTTCTGTTTTCTTCTGGGTTAGTTGTAGCAGATTGGTTATACTCTATCCCGGTATAGGTATCTCCATACCTTGTTTCTTCATACTCAACCGAATCTTGCCCCATGCTAGCGCCGTACTCTGCAGAAGTTCTAAGTTGATCTGCTTTTTCTTGTCCGTACTGTTCTTCTATCTGATCTATGCTCATCCATTTAGTTTCAAATATCTCGTTCCAAGTTTTTGGATCGTATTCTTTTGCATCAGGGTCGATGAGGATATCTAGTGGGTCCTTTGTAGTTATCCTCACCTCGCCTTGAATGTGGTCATCAAAATCGATACGGACATCAAAGTACCCTCTATCTTGAATGAGACCATCTGCGAAAACTTGTGATTCGAGCCAATGTAGTTTGTTATTATCGGATATCTGTAAATACAATTTAGTAAGCACATCTGCTATAGCTTGGTTACCGTTACCTCTAGGTTTAAAACTTATGTCGGCTCTTCTAGTGCTTTGTTCACCAAGCACAGTGTTAACGGTGGGGAGTATGGTATTGATGGTTAACGCAGGACGCCCTTCGTCATCGAGAACTGCAACATCGGATGGATCCCATTGGTTACCCCTGTAAAAAGCATCACACTTTTTAGCGGTGTCAATGTATTCTGTATGTCCGTTATCACGGGCACGCTCATATCGTTCAAACTGATTCTGAGCTATTAGATGCTCTTCTTCTTTTGATAATTTCTTTTTCTTTTTATGATACATTAAGAACTCATAGCACTTTTACGCTTATCCCCTTTGACTAGATATTTTAATTTATCTCGCCACGAAGGTACATGCTCAATTTTTTCTACATAAGTAGCAAACTCTGTCATCATCAACCCGATCCATGCTAACGCATCTACTTGGTCATCGTGAGCTCCGTTCGGAAAACGCAAAAGTTCTGCGATTAGAGGACCGACCCAAACTGGATCTTTCGGAAAGTATACCATGCCTTGTTGCATCCGTCCTTGTATCGCACGAGCTCTCGCTTCTTTATCCCTTCGACCCACTTTTAAATCTTTGAAGTAAGCTTCGTTGAGTCCACGTTCGCGTACACGCTTTTGGAGGAACGGACCGAGCGCCATTTCTATGTGACCTTTCTCTATTCCGACCACATGAGGTTGCCACTCTTGGTACAAATCTAATATTCTTTCCACCAATTCAAAACCATCATACTTGCCTCGGACACAATCAACAACAAATAAATTATCATACTCATCAACACCGACTACAATACCGACCGAATAGTCATTACGTTCGCGCTGCCCAATCGCCAGATCCCAGGCACAGTAATAACGTAACCGATCAAAATCAACGTCCATATCATCGTAGTAACGAACCATTTCTCGATTAAAATATTCACCTTCATCTGATACGGGATTCTGTTGATACAGAGCTGACCAGTCTCTCGGCCCTACTGCTTTTTGAATCTGGGTTAACGCTTCTTGACTATACCTCTCTGGGTGAAGCGCTTCGCCTTTGTCTCGAAAAGTCTCATCTTGTTCAGCGAGCGCTGGATATTTAACGACTTCCCACTGATCCGCACCGCCTGCTGCCGCTTGTAGTAATCTACCTGCTAAATCGTCATCATGCCATCTTGTTAAAATTACGAGTACACCGCCCCCTGGAGCTAGCCTTGTGTAAGCAGTTGATGTGTACCAATCCCAGACGGCATCCCGATTGTACTCTGACTCCGCATCTTCTCTGTTCTTAACAGGGTCATCGATGACGAGCACGTGCGCACCTTTACCGGTAATACCACCACCAACACCCGCGGCTACATAACCACCGCCCTTGGTTGTGTTCCACGATTCTACGGACTGCGAACTAGGGTCGAGCGATACACCCGAGAAAACATTTTTAAAATTAGGTTCTCTTAACTGATGACGAACCTTACGACTAAAGTTCATGGCCAACGATCCAGAGTACGAACAACTAATAAACTCATGTTCAGGGTTTCTGCCCATATGCCAAGCTGGAAACGCAACCGATGCCAAAGTAGATTTACCGTGTCGTGGCGGCATAAACAACATAAGTCTAGGTGACTTTCTATTTTCAACATCTTCACTAAACTTTTCTAACCGCAAACAAATATCCTTGTGTACCCAACCTGCCATATAGTCTGGGTTGAAACGTTCTACGAATGGTAACAAGTGTTTACGGGCCAGGGCTCGTAATGCAAGTTCACGCTGCGCTTTTTCTTGTTCAGTTTCTTCTGGTGTTATTTCTTCTGCAACTTCTATTTGAGGCTCTTCGATTCGCTCAGCTTCGTCCGCTTTGCAGTACACACAGATACCGTCATCGCTTGGGTACAACGTATCTGGATGGGATACCTTACAGGTAAGACATTCAATCTTCTTTATTTCCATCGCGTTTTGGTAATAAGTATTGATTGTCCGTACCCGCTATCTTGAGTAACTCCGCGTCTGGTAATTTTTCAAGTTGTTCTACAGTACGGTCTAGATTGATATTAATCTGTGTTGCATGCTCCGGGGCAAATAGACCGTGGAGCTTACATAAAGAATCAGTGATATTTTTCTCTTCAGTTGCGGTCGCCGACTTACGGTGCGCTTCCAGGTACATGCTTGTAGCCGCCTGTTTATCGAACTTTATCTCTTCTCTGAATTCCCTACGTAAATGGGCCAGGGCCTTTTGTATAGCAGGTTTTTTAAATATCTTATAAACATGCTCAGTGTTCTGGTAACCGGCGGCCCTTCCCGCAGCAGCTTTGGACATACCGCGTAGATGAAACAACAATAACCTTTCTTCTTGAGTGCTTAGCTCGTTCAAAGGTATATCAAGATATGGGTAGTGTGACTGTAGCTCGGCCCTTTCTTGTTCGAAATTTTCTTTTTTATCAGTCATTCTCTTTGAATTCTACTATATTTTTAGCCCACCAATACAATAAGTCCTCAGATAAATTATGTTTCAGTACATTTACTCTACTGCAGACTAGTTGAATATTGCTAGGTATGTACCAAATTTCTGGATCTATTCTATCGATAGAGGCATTCAAATCTTTTTTACCGTTACCGTCTTTGTGGTATGTCATGAGCAAACCTGTCAGTGCGCACCTGCCGTTTTGTGCTTCCCATATGGATAACAAATCTTCAACCTCTATCTCCCAAACTAGATCTTCGGTACTAGCATGGCGGGAATGTTTTAGGTGACTATATAGGTGACGTAGGTAGGCTTCTGGGGATTTACTTTTGTTTTTATTTCTTTGGCTCTGTAAACAATTTTTACAAAATTTTCTAGAGAATTTGCCATTGGCATTTGACCCTTCAAAATCACTTTTTGGGAAAGTCTTATTGCACCCCACACACTTCTTAGTGCTCATGCAATGCTACTTTATCCTATAAATTTTTTTTGTGAAAATTTTTTTGTGAAAATTTTTTGCTAAATCGCTCACGCAGTGGCCTTACTATCACTATCCGCTACCCCCTCTCCCCGATTCTACGTTTGGAACCTTGTTTCTAATTTTCGACCTTTGGAACCTTGTCCAGTTTTACCTAGGCATCGACCTATGTACTAGATCCATGAGCCAACAAGTTGTCTCATAAGACATAACAATTATAGATAGAGAGATTGGCTTTCTATCATTAACTCTAATATGGAGAAACATTATGTTTAAACTAAACATACTAGCGAAAGCTATGAAGTCATTAAGCTTCACACCAACCGGGCACCTTAGAATGTCCTGCACTAGAATCAACCCTCGCCACGATGCGAACGATCCTAGATCAAAGGTAACTCTACCAATGAACCAACTCACCGAATATGCCTATCTTAAAACGAATGGCGCGTTCGTAGTTAAGTTCTTCGATAAACCAGAGCTTACTTTCTATCCTTCTGAAATTGCTACTACGCCTGAAGTAGTACCTTCTAACCCCCCACAGCCTCAGGCACCTGTGGAAACACCTGCGGAGACAGCATGAATATTTATGCAATCCTAAAGGGAGTCGGCAACGGCTCTCTTTCCGTAGCTACCGATGGAGCAAAAGCTATCGGCAAGCTCGCGTCTGCTGTAAGCCAATCTTATAAGAAAGGCTATGAAGAAGCACAAGCTGCGGCACCTATCCAAGATCTCGATAGGGCTAAAGAAAATCTCAGGCAATCTCATACCGAACTATCGGATGAAGAGTTTGAGAAAACTTGGGCAGAATTCGTACAGCGATACGATTCGATTACAGAGTTCGTACAGAAACAGACACTGTAATCCACCGGCTAGGGGGGCTTCGGCTCCCTTAGTCTAATTAACTACTATCATAGGGTGCTCTAACTACTATCATCGTGTGCAACACGGAACGCCTAAGGATCGCGGTTAGTTATAGCTAGTGCAAAAGCTCGTGCTCGGGGTGTACCGGGTGTACCACCTGTGTACCACCTAAAACCAGCGCGTGCGGTACACTTGAAAGACCGCATGCTATTGGGCTGGCGAGCTTTTGCCTAGCTATGTACCAGATGTACCACGAGTTTAGCGTTAGCTTTTAGAGATAGACCGTAGACCGTAGTTAAAAAACCATGTTTGTTTTGTACTTTTACCGGTACAAATGGTACACCGTCAAAGAATCCTAGCTATCGCAAGGGTTTCCGGTGTACCAGCTAAATTTTAGTCGTGGTACACCTTTTTCACTATTTGTAAGCAAATCAGTAACTTAGGGTGTACCACGGTGTACCAGCATCTCTCAAGCAAGTTGAGAGATAATGGATAACTATTATGTATTAATTAACTTATGGAGGTAATTATGATTAATATAAACATCAACCATCGAGTTTATTCAGTAGACTTGGAGTTAAATTGTTATGCTGATGAGCATGCTCGCCCTGCTATCAGTTTAACTGGTGCAGTAGGTTCGGAGTTTGAATACGAACCAATTGCTAGGGCTACGGTTAATATACCGGAGTTTAATCAACAAATGCGTCAATCTGGCGCGTTTTGTGTAATGGATGATTGGAAAGAAGAGACTTGGAATGTCTTGGCTCCATCTGAATTTACTGAAGATACCCCTTGGACTTTTATTAAAGATTATTCTGAGAATATGGGTATTCAACAGGGGCTTATTGAGCACAATATCATTGAAAAGATGCACATCTCAGTGCGTTCTGGTTTTGAATTCGTTCCCTTAGTGCTTATTAAGGACGAAGAACTTGTGGCTCAATGGCGCGAACAGAAAGCGTTAGTTGATAAGAAACGCGCTATGAAGGTATATAAGTCGATTTTGGCTGATATTAAGAAATCTCATAAATAAGGAGGTAATTATGGAGTTTTTAGTATTTATATTTGGATTAATTTTGGGTGCTGCGCTTGCTGCAGCTTGGTTTGGTAAAGCTATGAATGAGCTAAGCGTTAGAGAATTTAAACAACTTAAAAAGGAGTTAGATAAATGAGGATAAAACATATTAAAGAACCCGCTGAGGCTAACGATGTATTCATCGGTAGACCTAGTAAGTGGGGTAATCCTTTCGTCATAGGTAAGGATGGCGATAGAGAGGAAGTCATTGCTCTCTATCGCAAGTACCTATGGGAAAGTAAAGATCTATTAGCCTGCTTGCCTGAGCTAATAGATAAGAATTTGGTTTGCTATTGCAGCCCTGACCCATGTCATGGGGAGGTGCTTGCAAGAGCAGTTAAATGGTGGATATCAACACATCTTAAGGAGGTAAATATGAATATTTGGTATGCCGATAATGAGAATGCTTGGTTAAGTAACCTTGCTTACAGACCTTTCTTTTACGGTCGTCAGTATTACACGACCGTAGAGCAAGCTTATCAGTCTTGGAAGAGTGGTAAGTTTGACAGCTTTACTTATAGCAGAAATTGGTCTGCTGGTAGGAAGATACAGGGTAACAAAGGTACCAAGACTGATAACAATTGGAACATCGAGTTGATGAGTAATTTGATGTACATGAGTTTTCAAGCTAACCCTGATAAAGCTCTCAAGCTTATACAACTTGTTGAATCAGGTGTTAACTTCACTCATGTACAAGACAAGGGTATCTGGAGAGAGATGTTCCCTATGCTCTTAACTTATACAGCTGAGAGATTATTGGAAGATAAACTTGCCAACAAGTTGTCAAGTAATGGGTAACTTTTTTAAATTAACTTATGGAGAAAAACTATGTTTAAAGTAATAGTAGCAGGCAGTAGAACTTTTGATGACTTCGTATTGATGCGTCAAAAGTTAGACTCAATATTGAGTCGTAAGGGCGATCAAGTAGAGATCGTATCTGGTGGTGCTAGAGGTGCGGACGCATTAGGTTATGAATATGCCCACTTTCGTCAATATCCGGTCACGGTTATGAAGGCTAAATGGGATGTTCATGGTAAGAAAGCCGGTTATCTACGCAATGTAGATATGGCTAAGTATGCAGATGCCTTAGTTGCCTTTTGGGATGGTAAATCAAAAGGCACTGGTCATATGATCGATATTGCTAAAAAGAAGGGCATGCCCATTCGAGTAATTAATTACACAACGGAGGTTCAATCATGATTCCACAGAACACAATCCTCTATAAAGAGGGAGAGGCGGCTCTCTACAAGCTGAATAGACAGCTAAGAGAGCCTTTCAAAATTGCTCTGCTCAAGGAGCTACAGGCTCTGACTTATTTCAAAGAGTTTGGCAGAAATACTTCTTGGCTCGGAGAGCCAGGCTTGAATTATATTTATGCCAATAGAAACCATAGAGCTACTGGCTGGACCAAGCGCACTAGGATATTAACTGATTATCTAATCGATAATATCTATCTAGAGTGGCACCCTGCTCTTAATCATCTCTTGGTCAATCAGTATCTAGCAGGTCAGTCTCTAGCTCCGCATAGGGATGACGAGCCTGACCTAGTGGGCCCAATAGTTTCACTATCGCTTGGCGATACTGCTACCTTCGATTACACCGAAGGCAAGATAGACCTTGAGGATGGCGACATCCTCGTGGGTAGCAGAAAATTCTTTGATACTGTTACCCACTCGGTTTCTCAACCACACAACGACCAAGTTAGATATAACCTAACTTGGCGAACAGTGCTGGCTCCCTAACCCCCAATAATCGTTGCTGCTGACAACGATTATTCATCGATCGTGGACTGTGTGCCATCGATCTTTAACACTTGCCAACAAGTTGGCAAGTAATACATAACTTTTTTAAATTAACTTATGGAGAAAATCTATGAAAAATCATTTACCACGCGCATTTAACAAAGGCGCAAAAGCAGGCGATCGTAAGGTCATTTCATCAACTCAAGTAAACGGGAAAACTGTGCAGCAACAAGTTGTTTATGTTGGCAATGGTGTTTCTTTTACTAGACATGAGAGGGTGAAATGGACTACAAGTTAATATTAGAACTTGAGCGTAGGCTCGATCATAAGAAGTTTACAGAATGTGAGCGTTCTCTGGATAAAATTCTCCATGAAGAGTCTAAACATTTTGCAAGCAAAAGAACTCGAAGTGGGTCAAATACCTGATCCACTTCAAGAGGTGCACTCTATTAGTTAGAGTGTGTATTTTTAACTTTACTTACTATAGGAGTAATTATGGCTGATCATTTCGATCCAAGTGAGCAAGAGACTCAGGAACTCTTGCCTAAAACAAAATCTGACATGAGTGACTACACTGAAGACACTATGGCAGATCCTGAAGGTGTAGAAAAAAGAATCACAAAGGCTGATGTCGATGTGCCTGACTTTTTCTTCAAAAGTTATGACCTAGATGACTTTGGTCAACCGACATTCAAGAGGTCTCGTGTCAACGAGATTATGAAAGTCTTTGATGCCAAAGTTGGTACGCCAATGACTTTCAGAACCGATATCTCTCTCGAATCAGAGCAAGAGTATTTCGATCAACAGTGCAATGATATTGTTAACGGCACATTGCCTCTGCTAGAGGTTGATGCGCCAGCAACTGGTATCTCTCTTTTGCAACTATGCACTAGAACATGGGCTGAGTTCGTAAGCGTTGTTTACGAATACACAGATGCTATGTCTGGTGTATCGGAGATACCAGATTGGTTAATCGAGAGAGAAGAGAAGATGGCTCAGCTTGGTAGAAAAGCTAGGTTGTTATCTCAAGCTATCTCATCTATGGACGACAAGTTTGGCTTGTCTAGCACCTCACTAAATCGTGATCGTGTACAAGCCGAAGTCGAACGTAGACTTCAGAGATTGGCTGAATGGAACTTCAACAAGTATGCAAACTCGTCTGGCAAAGTAGCTAGAGAGTTAAATGCACAAACGGTTGAACACATGAACACTATTGCAGATAGCGTTTAACTCAACTCCATAAGGGTGTAAGTCCTACCGCAGAGTCATCATTCTTATACTGCGGTAGGCATTCTTACTTAATAAAAAGGAGCGTGTGCCTATGACAACAAAAAAATTATTTAGAGCTACCATTGCAGATGCTGCTAGTGGTAGTAATTTTGTAATTGAATTTTTAGCACCTTACCCTGTGCAGGCTACAGTTGACTATGAGCAAATAGCACTTAGTAATCTAATAGCCCTGATCAATCAAGGTGTTGTGAAAATTAGAGATATTGAACCCATTGAAATAAAGGAGGTAATACAGTGACAGACAATATTCATCAAATTAATTCTGACCAACTCAAGAAAGAGATTAAGACCAACATGCGTGTTGGCTTAAATACTATGATATGGGGTGGTCCAGGCATTGGTAAATCAGAGATACCACAACAGGTGGCAGACGAGCTCAACTGTAAGTTGCTCGACTTTCGTGCCAACCTTTTCGACCCAGTCGATGTTCGTGGTGTGCCTTATGTTTCCGATGTAGAGTCTGGTAAGTTCACTAGTTGGGCAGCACCAGATATTTTTCCAATTGCAGAACGCGATGGCGATATCGGTATCTTTCTTATCGATGAGCTTCCAACAGCTCCCCCAGCTACACAGAATGCGTTTCTACAATTATTATTAACTCGTCAAGTTGGTGACTACACTATGCCTGACGGGTGGTCAGTGATATCAGCAGGTAATCGTCTTACTGACGCTGCTGCTGTATATCAAATGCCCTCACCTGTAAGAAATCGTCTTATGCACTATGAACTCGAGCCTAACATCAATACTTGGTGTGACTGGGCTCTTCAACATGATGTTGACCCTACGCTCGTATCTTTCTTACGATTCAAACCTAACTTGCTCTACAGTTTCAAAGCTGATGAGTATGCGTTTCCAACTCCTCGTAGTTGGTCGTTTGTTGATAAGCGTTTGAAACTAGAGAAAGATCATCGTGACGATAGCATGTTCTTTGGTGCATCTGCAGCAGTTGGTAATGGCCCAGCTGGTGAGTTCGTAGCTTTTGCTAAAATTGCTAACGAGTTACCAGACATCGATTATCTAATCGAAAACCCACACAGCTATAAACCAACTACAGATCCTGCAGTGATGTATGCACTTACAGGTGCAGTGGCTTCCAGAGCTGAAGATGCCAAGATGGATAAAATCATGGCTGTGAACAAGAAACTTCCAACAGAGTTTCAAGTGGTTCTTGTCAAGACGCTACTTGCTAAAGACAAGAGTTTATTCAATCATGCGTCAGTGCAGTCATGGGTGAGTGCAAACGCAAATGTAATACTATAGGAGTAATTATGGCGACAGTAAGAATGTCAGACGAGTTAGTTAACAGACTAACTGATCAATACAGAAAAGACTACGATAAAACTAGTCCTAACCAAGAGGTGCCATCGAGTGTTGGCGATACTATTTACAAACATACCATGGAGATTGGTGTACAAAAGTTTCGCAAGCTTATGGATGAAGTTCCTTCTGTTAAAACTAATGAGGTAGAGAATAACTTTTTTACTAAAGATTCTACTATGAGTGTCAAAGTCAATGCTTTTGAATACTCAATAGATGATGACGAGAATACAATAAAAGAGGCTGTTGTCGCAGACGAAGATATACCTTTGTCTACAGAAAGAACTCAGTTTGGTATGGGCTACAGTAGTACGGTGACTTTGAATTTATACGATGGAGATGAAACAAACCCAGATCTTGCTGAGGCAGTAAACAAAGTATCTGAGGTTTCTTCGTTTAATCGTTTAAATGCTTTTAATAAAAAAGAAAAGGAACACAAGTTTAGAAGTACTTTGCGTGAGTTTACAACTCTTAACCAAGCTCTCAAAGCTTGGCCTGCTCTTAGTAAGGTAGTTCAAGAGGCGTGGCCCGAGAAGATGGTTACTGTACATAAGAAGACTGAGCGTAGAGCGCAGGAAAAGAAAAACAAAGAAATGATGGATGGCGTAGCCCAAGACCTTAACACCGTCATTCTTGGTGGTAGTCTATTGGAGGATTAATGATACCTGAATTTACAAAAGCTAGATCTCGATTGTTGTTAGACCAGCCGTTCTTCGGCACGCTATGTCTACGATTGAAACCGGTCGAGACTGAAGAAATTGAAACAGCAGCAACTGACGGTAAGCAGTTGCTGTATAACCCTAAGTTTTTTCTTAGTCTTGCAGAACCCGAACGAGTGGGCTTGCTAGCCCACGAAGTTATGCATGTGGTTCTATTGCATATGACTAGAATAAACGGTCGTGATCATCAACGTTGGAACGCGGCTGGTGATTATGTAATCAATCTGATTGTACGAGATGCCGGTATGATTTTACCGCCGACTGACTTGCTAGATGATCGCTATGCTGATTGGACTACTGATGCAGTTTATGACGATCTTCCCGAAAACCCATTGAGTAATTTTATTAAACTTAAACCGTGGGACGGAGAGCAAGATGTCATTGAGAATAATCAGATTATTAAAGATCGTGGTGCTTTTGAGGCTGAGATACAAGTTGCTGTACAACAAGCAGCTGAGGCAGCCAAAGCTCAAGGTAAACTACCTGCTAATCTAGAAACTATTATTGAAAGTATCACCGATCCAAAAGTAGATTGGAAGACTGTTCTTGCTAGATTCTTACGAGCAAATAACAAATCTGATTTTAGTTGGGCTAAGCCAAACAGAAGATTTATTGCAAATGGTATGTACTTACCATCCTTACACACGCCAGCGCTGGAAGAAATAGCTGTCGCTGTTGACACCTCAGGATCGGTATCGGATAAAGAGTTGGAGATATTTACCTCCGAAACCTCCCATATCCTACTTGATACTAATCCTGAGCGTGTTCACTTTCTGCAGTGCGATACGGAAGTATGTAGTGATGAAGAATACACTAAAGATAATCTACCCTTGAAGGTAACCTACAAGGGTAGAGGTGGGACTATGTTTAGTCCTGTTATTGATTACATTAACGAACATTATCCAAATGTATCTGCGTTGGTTTACTTGACTGACTTAGGTTCAAATGACTTTGGTGTCGAACCTAACTTTCCAGTTCTTTGGGTAACTACTGATTTAGAGGAGGCACCTTATGGTCAAGTTATCAAAATCTAATATTAAGAAGTGGTTTAAATTATTTAAGAAATATACACTTCAAGGAGTTGCAGCTATCGCAGCATTGCTTGCTATTGCTCTTATACTGCAACATTTATTAATCTTTATAGTGCTTACCCTACTTATTGGGTTATCGCTATATTTAGCTTACAGGAGTATGGAACATGCCAAGTTTGCTATCTAGTATCACTACAGCTTTGTGGATACTTATTGAACTAATACAGTTTGCCTACATGGCTTACATAATGTGGAGACAAAGAAACAATGTTAACTATAGGAATATTCAGCGCGCTAGGGCTGCTGCTGCTAGCGCTTAAAATCGGTGGTCGTAAAACAATTGGTAATGATGTATTCGTAGATATTCTTATTACAGCTACGCTCATGCTTATGTTTTACGGTACTTACAGTGGTATGGCTGCAGCTATGGTTGGCGGTTTAGTTGCATCTATTGTTTTGTTTGCTATGAAGAAGACAATGGTGCATAAAAAATTGCAAATCGAAACCTACAAGAAAAAAGTGCTGGGTGTAAAAATACCCATGCTAAGTTTTTCTTGGCAAACAAAACAACCTGACTGGCGTCATCACAATCAATATTGGAGAAAATAATGGATGAAAAAGAACTAGAAAAAATAGCTACAGGTTATGTACAGTATCTAATGGTAAAGCGCGAAAGCCATGGGGTTACTATAGATTGGAAAGCTACTTATGAACAGTATGAAGAGTATTCTGATTACATGGTAGAACAAATGAATTTAGCTAAACCTGAAGATAAACAATACTATAGGGATGGTCTTTTACTTATGGATAAAATAGTAAAAGTTATGCAAGCCTATGAAATAAGATTAAACAACGAGGCAGAAGATGAGTAACGAACAAACATTCATAGACGAAACTTTTAGAGGCGAGGCTCAAGGTGGCTTTTATTTTAGAAACATAGACATGAAACACCACTTTGAAAAAGTAAAGAATAATGGTAAAAAGGTGGTAGGAATAATCGTTACCGAAGGCGAAAACGAGATTGAACTTATTTGCCAGGACTTACCTGATGAAGAAGTACTTTGAACATATGCCTGATTATATGTCTAACAACTTAAGCCATGCGGCTAAAGTTGAAATGAAACGAGCACATAAACATGGAAGACTAATGGGAATGGTAAAACAAAAAATGCAAGACTTTGAAGACAACTACAAAGATTTCTTTGATCAATGTTGGTCAGAGTTTAGTGAACTTCATCCTAATCCTAAAGTTAAGATTCTAAGTCTTTTACTAGAAGAAGATGTAACTTACTCAGAGGCTTGCTTTGTGTATTTTAGTGACAACTTTAGTAATTACATGTACAACAGTGCTGCGACTAAAGAACTAGAGGCAGTAGTAGAGGAGGCTTTTGAAAACGAATATCCATTTTTAGAAGACTACTATGAACAATTTATTGAACGATTCAAATTATCATAAGTTTGTATGGCAAATGTACAAAGAGAACTGTAAAGAAAGATCTTATTACAATGAACCACCATACAATACTGTTGATGAATATGAACAAGATCACAGAACTTTTTTAATAAAAGCTTATCGTAAGAGTTAGATTGATACGACCGATGAGGCCAGAGCTCCAATTGTAACGTAGATTCGCGGCCCGTTACCATCTAGATACCACGTCTAACTCTTACACCGTAAGAGTTAAGTTGATACGACCCTATCGTAAGTAGGGATACCTGGTAAGGTGTATTCTTTGTAAAAAGCGAGAATGGTTTTAAGTGAGGCTCTATAATACACAATAACCTCACCCTTGCCCGATAGCAGATACCAAGCTTAACTCTTACACTATTCCTTGCGGGATAGGGGGTTGCACCAAAAAAGAGATGGCTAGCGTGTGTAATCAAATAGTCTAGGCAGGTAGCTCCTGCAATGTCCATTGTTCCCCCGCTTTTAACACTAGCAGTAGTTAGTTGATACGACCGGCTGTTCGACCTAGTGCGGCTAGAGGTCCGAAAGCGTAAACGATTCGAACCAGCAGTCTATAATTTACAACTAATTCAAAGTTACATGCGATACATTAGCATGGTTAGTCCAAGGTGATTTTATAAATCACACGACAGCGGATGCCCTGATACCAAGCTAACTGCTGCCCTGAATTCGGCTCTGTATACCTAAAAGGAGTTTGAGTAGAGAGCCGAGAGGTTACTCGCCTTTAACATAACTACTCAAACTCCGCTTACAGGAGAAAAATATGTATAACAATTCCCACATGTATAACAATGCAGAATCGCGTTGGTGTGATGCACAAGGAATACCCTATGTTCGAGATGGCTATTCTTTTGGCCCTGAAGAAATTAGAGATCTAATATTACAAAAAGAATATTACAGTCTTGGACATTACGGTAGTTTTATTGATCTATTTCGTAACGGTAAAATGCAACACAAAGATGTTTTTCAAGAAGATGAATGGCTTATTATTCATCATAGTCAACGGTATGTGCGTGCTCAAATAAAAGAATTTGGCCCGCGTAACGGTCGTATGAAAGTGCATAGATACAATGCTTTTGCTCAACAACAAATACCTCAAACAAATTATTTTACAGAGGAAAACAATGTAGTTATTCCTATGCACCATTATCCTCTAGATCAGGGTACTAGTAACCCAGAAAAAGATTATTGGAGATATAGAAAAACTTTTTACGCTAGTCCTTTTACTTGGAAAACAATTCCAATTAAACAACAAGTAGATAAAGAAACTGAAGACAGAACTTGGTTTGTTCCAGACTACAATATATTTGCAGTAAACAAAGACACTTTATTTAAACTTAAACTATTAGGAGCACAATGAACATATTCATAACAGATACCGACCCTGTTAAATCAGCTACTGATTTACCAGATAAACTTTTAGTAAAAATGGTTTTAGAAACAGCTCAAATACTATGCACTGCACACAGAGAGTTGGACGGAGATCAATACGCAGACAGACATAATTTATATAAAGCTGCTTACACACACCACCCAGCGGTAAAATGGGTACAAACAGATTTTAAAGCTTATTGGTGGACTTATGCGCTTTTTGTGCATTTGACTTATGAGTATTTTCTTCGATATGAAAAGCAACATGCTTGTGCTGATCTAACTAAACCGCTACAAGAAATACCAAAAAATATTCCTCGTAGTAGCACTACCATGTATCAACTATTTACTACCGCTCCATTGTGCATGCCAGATGAATATAAAACAGAATACTCTTATTATTACCATGACGACATGAAATACGATCTTGAAAAATCTTACCGAAGATATCTAGCATTAGGTAAAGAATACATTCAAGACGCTACCGCTTGGAGTAAAGGTAGATCAGCTCCTGATTGGTTTTATACAATTAGAGGAGTTAAAAATTTTTCTGCAAATCAACCGGAGGAAAAATATGACTGGGAATGACGATGAGTTTATGGATGAGCTTGCAAACATGCTCACCGATGTAATAGACTTAAAAGATATGCCACCGCCATCAGAAATGCAACGGCATTTAATACAAGTCTATAACACTACAAAAGACGAAAACGAAAAGGAAACTATTCGACAGATTTGGAAACTAGAACAGGAAGCAGTAAAAAAGTTAAATGACCAACAAGATTGATCCGGAACACTATAAGTATAGCGACATACAATGTATTGACGCGATCAAAGCTAGTCTTACTAAAGATCAATTTCATGGCTATTTAAAAGCTACCATAATTAAATACTTGTGGCGATATGAAAAGAAAAATGGCTTAGAAGACTTACAAAAAGCTGACTGGTTCTTACGTAAACTAATGTATGAGGTAGAACATGATGACAATGAAAGAACATATTGAAATGATGGAAAAGATTAGAAGGCGCAACGCCAAACCTGAAACAATAAAAACCAAACGAAAAAGGAAAAAAGATGAAAACTAATATATCAATTGAACTAACCGACAAAGAACGAATGAACCTTGGACAAAAGTTCTATAAAAAGAAACGTATGATAACGCGTGCAGATCTTAATCAGATTGTAAAAAAGTTTATCAACGATGTTATAGAGGCAACACCCCCCTCCCCACAAGAAAGACTTGACGATCCTTTATTAACTAAAGAATGGACTAGTTTATCTCAACTTAAAGATTACTTGCTCAAACAGGGTCAAAACAGTATTGTGCATTTTGATGGCTTTGAATTAATAGTAAAAGATAAACAAAATGTGCATCACTCATACACCCTGGGTGATCAGTTGTACAAACAAAAAAAGGGCCTACCGAAGTAAGCCCTTTTACACTTATTGATACTTTAGGAGAAAATCAACTCCTAAAGTTTAAGTTATATTTACTCTTAAGTAAAGTATCCAAAAACTGTAATAGTACCAGCAGCACCTGTAGCAGGTCCAACTTGTACGTGAATATCAATAGTAGTATCTGCACTGAACTCAATTGGTTCGATTGCATCGTCATCAGCACTTAATGCACTGAACAATTCAATACCACCACCTTGAGCAATAGTAGATCCATCTTTAATTGCAGTAGAAGTACCTGTAGTTTCAGTATCAGTATTTGTATGACCGATATCTAATACAATTGCTGGAGATCCATTTGTGTCAAGATCAGTAGATACAACTCTTAATGCATGCAGAGTTTCCCCAGCAAAAGCATCTAGAGCTTGTATTACATCATTAAGCACTAACACAGGAGTAGTAATTGTAGCTTTTCTTACAAACATTTGCCCTTCAGGGAAACCTTTAAAAGCTTGATTACTTTCTACGTTACCACTTTTTCTTAGAGTTGCTATAGTAGCCATTTAATCACCTTAAATTTAGTTAAATTACAGTACCACTTAAATTTGTGATACCCTATGCCTTAAACATAAAGCATTTAGGATAAATGTCAATCAGTTAGGACAACGATATGTCAACTTACGTCTACGTAAAAAGAAATACCAAACATCCATATACTTACTCTGATGTAGATGCACCTTACATGCAGTTCAAAAGAGTGCGAATGAGTGTTGCCTACAACATGTTCAACTCCAAAGTCGGTTGGGAACGCGCGAAAAAAGGAGATTACGAACATTGGCGTCAGCTAATGCAACAAACTAAAAAACCATGAATATAATTACACTAGACTTTGAAACCTATTACGATGTCCAACATTCGTTAAAACATCTCAATACTGTGCAATACGTTAACTCAGATCTATTTAAAGTATGGGGCGTAGGCATAAAACTTAATGACGAGCCTACAGAATGGTTCGGCCCCGAAGAATGTACTGAGGCTATTCAAGCTATACAATGGGATGACGCCGCTGTTGTATGCCACAACACCCTATTTGATGCGTACATACTTACGCAGCACTACAAAGTGCAGCCGGCGTATTACTACGACACAGCGGCCATGGCTCGTGGTATATCGCCAAATGAAAGTGCCTCATTAGCCAACGTAGCTGAACGTTTATTTCCACAAGATAAAACTATGCGTAAGGGCGATGAACTTGTAAACGCAAAAGGTATCTTTGACCTACCACCAGACATCGAAGAACAAATAGCTGGATATTGTATACAAGACGTAGATCTTACTTATGCAATATTCAAGGTTATGTTAAGCAACTACCCACAAAAAGAACTCGACTTAATTGATTTAACATGTCGAATGTTTGTGCAACCTAAAATATTTTTAAATAAAAATTTATTAATAGCACACAAAGAACAAGTAGCTGCTGAAACAGAAAGTAAAATTGCAGCAAGTGGATTAACCAGAGAGCAACTAGCATCACAAAAACAATTTGCACAACACTTGACTGACAATCTATCAATTGTACTACCAACTAAAAAGAGCCCACGTACAGGTGAGCTCATACCTGCTTTTAGTAAAACCGATGCTGCTTATGTACAGATGTGTAACATGTACCCGCAATACCAACACATCTGGGATGCCAGGGAGGCTGTAAAGTCACGTATCGAAGAAACGCGTGCCCAAAGATTACTAGATGGTTGTAACCCAGATGGTACTTTATCTGTGCCTTTAAAATATTATGCAGCACACACTGGCCGGTTTGGCGGTAGTGAAAAGATAAACTTACAAAACTTACCACGTGGATCTAAACTTCGTAATGCAATACAAGCGGGCTCTGGAGAGATGTTGTATATCGCAGATTTATCTAACATCGAAGCTCGTATGCTTGCTTGGTTAGCTAAAGAAGATGATTTAGTACAAGCATTCGCTGCAGGTGAAGATGTGTACAGTAACTTTGCTAGCCAAATATATGGTAAAAAAGTTACTAAAGAAAACAAATTAGAGAGGTATGTAGGTAAAACCGCTATCCTTGGATTAGGTTATGGCATGGGAGCAGACAAATACCAAGCTATACTCAAACAGGGATCTCCATCTATTGATGTAACAAAAGATACTGCGCTAGGTATTGTCACTCAATATCGTGCTATGTACCCAAACATCCCTGCGTTATGGAGTATAGGTAAACAGTTACTATTTTCTATGTTAGATAGAACTGATATGAATACATCCTATGGGCCATTAGCTGTTGCAAGTAATGCACTTAAGCTACCTAATGATATGTATTTACAATATCCTCACTTACGATTTAATGCCGGCGAATTCGTGTATGACTCTGGTAGAAATGGTATTACACGTACGCATGGCCCTCGGTTGGTTGAGAATATTGTACAAGCATTGGCTCGTATAGTAATTACCGACCAAATGTTAGCTATACAAAAGCTACCAGGAATACACGTTGTATTGACAGTTCATGATGAAATCATTGCGTTAGGTTCAGATACAAATCCATCTGACACATTAGATAAAATTATGGCTATAATGACTACTCCACCTGACTGGTGTTCAGATTTACCTCTAGATGCCGAAGGATCATACAGCAAAATTTATGATAAATGAGTACATTACTCTTAACTAGAAAAGTCCAAGAAGGCGTTGTTATACACATAGAAGAGCTGGGCGAGATCGTCTGTGAAATAACAGTTACAAAAGTTGGATCAAAAAATGTTAAACTAGCATTCAAGGCAAGAGACGAAATAAAAATAGATAGAAAAGAAATCTATTTAAAAAACAAGGAGAAATAAAACATGGAATTAGTCTTTCTAAAAGCTAAACAAAAACTCGTTAAAGAAATAACAAAAGAAGGAACCAAACCTTACCCACTCGTAAAAAACTTTACCTCTGAACATTATACTGTTGAACCTAATCAAGAAGGTTTTGATAAGTTCTATGAGTTGTTGAACACACACGCTGCAGCAGGACATGCATTACACAAAGGTTCTTTAAAGAAAAAATTAAAGAATGAGTCACGTGCATTAATGACAGACCGAGGTGCAAGTACACAATTATTAGTATTAGATTTAGATGGAATTACATTCCCTGGTGCTAAAGATAAGTACAACACATACGATATACAAAATATTGCAGAAGCTTTTGTTCAATATTTACCTAAAGAATTTCACAATGTTAGTTACGTAGCCCAAGCGTCTGCTAGTTTAGGTCTAAAAGCAAACAAAATTTCATTACATTTATTCTTCCTGCTGGGACACACTGTACAACCAAAGATTCTAAAAGAATGGTTTCGAACCTTAAATTACGAAACAGATTTCTTAGCAGATCAATTAAAACTATCTGCTAATGGACAAAGCATATCTTATCCTTTAGATGTTAGCCTAGCAGATAACTCTAAACTTATTTATATTGCACCACCAAAATTTAGTGGTGTACAAGACCCTGTGGCTGGCGACAGGTTTGTACGCATAGACCGTAGTTCGCCAATCTTAGACATTAATTCTTTAATAAAAGATGTTAACCCAGAGAAAGTTCACAGCTTATCAACACAAATTAAAGATGGTCTAAGGAAAAAAGCAGGTCTAACTAAAAAGAATGAAAAGATTACTACAGTTAATGTAAATGGTATTTCTGAACAAGTGCTCCAAAACCCAGACCGTATGAGTATAGAAATTTGTCGAATATCCGAACCTTATGTTAACTGTAACATCAACGGCGGTGACAGCGGTGCATATTACTTTATTTTAACCAACCCACATTATATGTATAATTTTAAGGGTGAACCCATTTTTGAAATTGAAAAAGCAGATCCTGAATTCTATCAAACCATATTTGAAAAATATGCGGACAAAATTGATGGCGCCAAGAATATTAAACCTATCGTACTTCGAGATTTCTATACTGATACTTATTTTAATGGAGTATTTGATAATAATAAAAGTCAGTTCACTGATGACTATCCCTTAACCCCTACACAAAAATCTTCTCTCGAAGGTTTTATGCGAACCCACAACAGGCCTATGCCTGACTATATACCAGATGCACAAGTAGTATTTGATCCTGCATCTGATAAAGGCATACAAATGGACACGGCCCCTTATCATGTAAATCTTTATAGAAAAACAGGCTACATGTTAGGCTCATCAGAGAATGTAGCAGAACTTACATACGGAACCGCATCGCACCTGGCTAAGTACACACCGCATATAACTACTTTAATTAAACACATACTAGGAGATGGGACTACAGAGTTTGAACATTTTATTAATTGGCTTGCTTATATATACCAAAACAAACGTAAGGCTATGACTGCATGGATATTTACAGGCGTACCTGGGACTGGTAAGGGCTTGTTTGTACACAAAGTTCTAAAGCCGCTCTTTGGTGAACAACAAGTTCCAATGAGATCCTTAGAAAATATAGAAGAACAATTCAATTTGTACATGCGCACAGCGCTCTTTTTAGTTGTAGATGAGTTTCGTATGGGTGACTCAGGTAATACAGGACGTATGGCAGATAAACTTAAACACCAAATAACAGAACCTAATCTTACAATACGTGCTATGCGTACTAACCAAATAGAGTTACCTAGTTTTTGCAACTTTATCTTTCTTACTAACCGAGCTGACGCAGTTAAAATAGAAGAAGGCGATAGACGTTACAACGTAGCCCCCAGGCAAGAAAGTAAGTTAGAAGTATCTCACCCTAATTTTTTAGATAATTTAACAAACATACAAGCAGAACTATTTGATTTTGCAGGACTCTTACAAAAATTTCAGGTAAACGCTCGTATGGCCCATACCGCATTAGAAAATGAGGCTAAGAAAGAAATGAAACAAGTTTCTATGTCAGTCTTAGAAGAATTTGCCACTGCAATAAAACAAAGCAATCTAGAGTATTTTATTGAAATACTAGACATCCCGCTTACAAACACCTTTGACGCTGGTGGAATCAGTACAGCACAAAGATATATCAAAGATTGGATAAGTAAGGCAGACAGCGAAATAATCATACCTATGCAACACTTTAAACTAGTGTATGATGTTTTAACAGATAATAGGAAAGCGTTAGCAATTAGAGACTTTACAAAAGCCATGAGCAGGTTAAATGTAACAACCACTAGAAAACGTATGGGTGCAGGTAAAAATTCATCTGCGCCAAGAGGCGTATTGGTTACTTGGGTGTTAGATCCTAAAGTAAAACAAACCTTAATAGAAGAACACTTTAACGCAAATGATACTACTTTATTAGGAGATAAATCTGTTATGAACTAATTAATCTCCTATACATATGCCTAAACTTACTCAAGATAGGCGCCCTGACTTGCATAATGTCATGGAAGCGTCAAAACCTAAGGAACTAGGACTTATACCTGCATGGTCTCATTCAACTCTTAAAACGTATGAAACGTGCCCATACAGGATTTATATCTCTAAAGTTAAAAGAATATCAGAGGACTACGGGCCTGCAGCCAAACGCGGTAGTGTAATACACGAAGAAGCAGAACATTATGTAGAGGGGACTCTTGCTGAGTTTCCAGATAGTTTAAAAAAATTTACAACACAGTTTGAACATCTGAGAAATATGTATGACGAAAGTAAAGTAGAACTAGAAGGCGAATGGGGGTTTACTATAGATTGGGAACCTTGCGGATGGATGGCTCCCAATGTTTGGGCAAGAGTAAAACTAGACGCTATGGTTCATGAAGATGAGACAAGTGCACGTGTTATTGATTACAAAACTGGTAAACAGTTTGGTAATGAAATAACTCACGGACAACAAGCTCTTACGTATGCAATTGGAACTTTCTTACGTTACCCAGATCTGCAACATGTACAAACAGAACTATGGTATTTAGATCATGGCACAACTATGGAGCAGTCTTATACAAGAGACCAAGCTCTTTTATTTTTGCCTAAGTTACACGAGCGAGCCATAGCTATGACTACTGCAGAAAAGTTCCCACCGAACCCATCAAACGCTAATTGTAGGTGGTGTTCATATAAAAATGGTGAAGAACCACCTTGTAAATGGGGTGTAAAATAGTTATAATAAATCAAGTTTTAAATAACAAAAAATAAATACAAATAAAGGTGATTTTATGGAGAAATCAATTAATAGTGCTTATGCACATCAGGAAGAAACAACTAAGTTCATCATAGATAACCCATGTTGTTTAGTTACTTCAGATCCTGGCACAGGAAAAACAAGATCAGTTTTAGATGCTCACATTCAGTGGGGAGGCAGGACGCTTGTTTTAGCACCGTTATCCATTCTTGAAGCAGCTTGGGTTGATGATATAAAGAAATTTCAACCTGATATTAACTACGGTGTTGCTTTTGCTAAAAATCGTAAAAAAGTTTTCGAAGATTCGTCATATGATATGGTCATCACGAATTTTGAGGCTGTTAATTTTTTAGTCAAAAACCAACAATTATTAACTACATTCGACAATTTAGTAATTGATGAATTTACAGCATTTAAAAATAAAGACGCTAAACGTTCAAAGAACGCTCAAAAACTCGTACAGCACTTCGGAAGGAGGGTATGTATGTCTGGTACTCCTAATACCAACACTATTCTTGATCTTTGGCATCCAGTCTATTTAGTAGACCAAGGACAACGACTCGGTAATCGTTACTATTCTTACCGGAATCAAGTATGTACGCCACAGTTCAATGGCTTTGCTAACGTATGGATAGACAAACCCGGTATCGAAGAAACAGTAGCAGATAAGTTAAAAGACATTAATATTAGGTTCGCATTAGAAGATTGTATTGATCTACCTGACAATATAATGCGAACTGTTTATACAAACCTTTCCCCCCAGGTAGCTCGTATGTACAAGACACTCGCTGAAGAGTCAGTCTTGTATACAAAACAAGGAACTATAAATGCTATCAATGCAGGAGCTAGAGTTAAAAAGTTATTACAGTTAGTAAGTGGGGGTGTGTATGATGAGAATGGATTGACTCAATACATACACCAAGAGCGTTACGACTTAGTCATGGACCTATTAGATGTACGTAACCACTCTTTAGTTGCATTTAATTGGAAACATGAACGTGACGCTCTTGTACAGCTAGCAGAAAAACGAGGTTATACCTACGAAGTCATCGATGGAGAAACTCCTGCACATAAAAGATCAAACATTGTAGAACGCTTTCAAGCCGGTCAACTAAAAGTATTGTTTGCACACCCACAGTCCGCGGGTCATGGACTAACGCTTACCAGAGCCACCACAGCTATATGGTGTAGCCCAACTTACAATGCAGAACATTTTCAACAGTTTAATAGACGTATTCATCGTTCTGGTCAAACCCAAAAAACAGAAACCATTTTGATTGCTGCACGTAACACCTGGGAAGAACAAGTGTATGCAAAACTTAACGGTAAACTTAATCGTATGGAAAGTTTATTAACCATATTAAACAACTTACATAAGGAAGCTTAATGAGTTATAGTAAAAATATGACTAAGAAGTCTAAAAAAACTATCCACTTAGGAGAATTACCCCAAGCAGAATTAGAGATTTTGAGAAATCAAGATCCTGATGTTCTTGCTACTGCTTTAATCTTTGTTATCGGAGAACTAATAGTGCAAGAATACGACATAGATCAGCAACCAGAGATTCACAAGATTGTGAAAGAGGCCGCTATGCGAGCCATAGAACTAGTTGCTGGTGTACACTTAACCATGGAAATCGATAATAGATTTCCAGATACTACAGAGAGGACGATCCATTGAACGAAAATCAACAACCAACATTAGACGACAAACTACATAAATTAACTCAAATTCGTAGTTCTATTAAAGACTTACAAGAACAAGAAAAAGTCCTTAAACAAGAACAAAACGAATTAGAGGCAGGAATTATTGCCCAAATGAAAGAACTTGGTATCGATCGTGCCGGCAATGATATGTGTACTATATCTACGAAAGTAGAAATTGTACCAACTGTATCTGATTGGGACGCTTTATGGCAGCACGTATTTGACACGCGTCAAACAGAGCTGTTACAGAAACGTATGTCAGCTACAGCATTTAGGGAACTTATAGCTATGGGACAATCTGTTCCTGGCGTAAGTGCCACGGAGTTAGACCGATTAAATTATCGATCTAAGTAATTTTAACCACGAAAAATGAAAGGTGAACTATGAGTGAAACCGCTATAACGCTAACCTCTGCTAAAGTGCCTGCGCACATAAAAGAGGCCGCTGGGCTCGGTAACGAAAACGTTTCTGCTGAGCATTTACAAACCCCACGTGTTAAGTTGCTACAACAACTTAACAACGAAGTTGATGAAAATCACAACGATTACATCGAAGGCACTAAGCCAGGTGATCTAATCAACACAGTCACACGTGAAAACTACGGTAAGGAGTTGTACGTAATTAACGTATTCTTTAAAGAAGACTTCGTACTTTGGAAAAAGCGTGAGAGTGGTGGTGGCTTAGTTGGAACTTATCCTAGTCAAGAAGCTGCATTGTCCTATCTAGAACAAGAAGGACTAAAAGCTGAAGACCATGAGATTATCCAGACCCAGTCCCATGTGTTACTAAGAAAAGACGAGAAGACAGGAGACTTACTCCAAACTCCATTTATTATGGATTTTGCGTCTTCTAAGTTAAGAGTATCCAAAGAATGGAATACTCAAATAGGACAAATGGGTGGCGATAGATTCGCTGGCTTATGGAAACTAACATCGTTACAAACACAGAATAGATCTGCACAAAAGTTTTATAACTTAAATGTAGAGTTTCAAGGTTATGTAACTGATGACGATTATGCTTATGCTAAAGATACGTACGTAAAATTAGCACCACAAAAAGTAGAATCTTAATCCTATAGTAATGCGTACATAGGGTGACACATCCTGTCGCCCCATGTACGTAACTCTAGTATAATGTCTTTTCATGCAGGAAAGGCATTTCATAAATAAAATACATAAAAGACTTTCTTCTGATATCTACAAATGGAAGATAAATGACGCCTACCACGGCGGTGTTCCAGATGTGTTCTACTCCGGCCCAGGGGGCCATTGTTTTGTAGAGTATAAATACAAAAAAGAATTACCAAAAAGACACAATACCTTTATTAAATTTGGTGTAACTGCCCAACAGTGTGCCTGGCTTAACGCACGTAAAGACGAAGGTGTGCCCGTATTTGTAGCTTTAGGGGTCGGAAAAAGCATAGTTTTCAACAATAATTTTGATGTAGTTAACGTTTATACAGTCAGAGATTACATAACAGAAGCTATGAGCATAGACGATTTTATAGACGAATTAGAAAAAATATGTATAAAATAATGGCTATGAGCGGCAAAAACCTCTCTAGTTTGACTGGAGAGTGCACAAGTTTAGCAGATTCGCCCTGCATTGGGTGGTGTACAGTGCGTCAATTTGGAGACGATAGATGTAAAGGATGCGGTAGATACGACTTTGAAGCAGACTCTACTTATTGGAATGCTTTACCAGATTGGAAAAAGAAGCTAATAAATTTACGTAACGCAGAAGACGGCTTTCAAATAAAACAACTTATGGGATCCGCTAGACCTATACCAAAAGCAGCAGCTAATAAACCTACAAAAGATAATCCCGCTACTAAATACTAATGCCTAGAAACTATAAAAAAGAATACGCTAATTATCAGGGTAGACCAGATCAAAAAAAGAAACGCGCCATGCGTAATAAAGCAAGGCGCATAGCTGAAAGATCAGGACGTGTTACTAAGGGCAGTGGTTTTGATATCCATCATAGAGATGGTAATCCAATGAACTCTGACCCTAATAACTTAGTGGTTGTGCATCAAAGCACTAATAGATCTTTTAGAAGAAATAGTAATTCAGGTAAAGCTTGATTACCTTCCGTAACCGTAGCTACCTCTTTTTTTCTTCATTTTCATAGGCTTGGCTTTTTTAGTCATGCCTTTTTTCTTTTTCATACCTTTGTGACCTGGCATATTAATACTCCGCTTTAGTGTTTTTAAAAGTTTTATCAGAATGGGTATCAAAAAACTTAGACTGTTTTTCACCTACCACACTCCCATCATGATTAGGAACCGTTGAATATTTCTTAGTACAAATATCTTTGTACGTATGTGGTTCTTTATATTTTAAAGGTCTGTTAATCATGTTCTTATTTTACTACTTAGCACTTCCAACGTCTACGTGCTTGTCTTAATCTTGAGTTAGGATTTTTTGCTGCTTTAGGGAACTTCTTCATTTGTCCAGCAGATCTAGCACAAAATGATTTACGTCTTTTTGCTGCTTTACTACCTTTTTTAACTTTACCTGTAACAGCTGTTTTTAACTTAGAACCTGGATTTAAACGTCTGTAAGCTTTTACACCCGCACGAGTCATACCAGCTCCCGACTTCGTAGAACGGAAGTTCTTTTTGTTTCTGGCTGGCATTTTACTTTTTCTTCTTTGTGCCACGTCTCTTCTTCCTTTTTACCATAGTTCTTACATTAGTAGGTTTTCCACCCGGATTACCTGCTCTTCGCTTACGTGCTACCGCACTACGCCTTTGTGCAGCTGTCATACTACGGGCCTTAGACCGTGGTACGCACTTCGGGTACGCACGTTTACTTTTCTTTGCAGACTTACGCCCACAAGGTTGAAACCTACCTTTTTTCTTGGGTGCACCAATGTCTACCCAATCACCTTTTTTACCTTTGCCAAACCAAGCGGTCAAGCCTCCTTTAGGTTTAGTATTAGCCACGTTTCTTCCTCGCTTTTCTTATGGCTTCTTTACCTCTTCTAAAGATACCTGCTACTTGTGTTTTACCCATTACTTTAGCCCTCTGTTCACCAACAGTAAGTATCTGTATTTTTCTAGCAAAAGGTTTCCTAATCTTCTTAACTTTAGCCACTGTTGCTCTAGCATCAGCAGGAGTTGCAAACTTAATTCTAACTGTATCTTTTGGATTTTCATCAGTATATAACCTTCTACCAGAACCTTTTGGTTTCTTGCCTGTGCCCTTTTTCGGGTCTCTTTTCTTAGGCATTACCTATAACCACCACCTCGGGCCTTGTATGTACGCACTAACCAACCGTTAGCGTATGCAGATGGATAAACTTTAAATTTACGTTTAGCTTCTGCTTTTACTCTAGCGTACAAAGCTTTGTTAGTAGGAGTAGCTCCTTTTTTCTTTTTAGTAGTTTTTCTTTTTTTTGCTGGCATATTATTCTCCAACGGCTTTCATAGCCTTTTTGTGAGCTTGAGTAAACGTATCGCCCATAAGCATTCTACGCTTCATAAAACTCATGTGTTTTCTAGTATGGTGCTTACTATGACGTTTCATAGTAGCTTCTTGACGTTTAGTTAACGCCTTCTTTTTCACCTGCATAGAGGGTTTTTTTCTAGTTCTGGGCATTATTTAATAACTCCTCTGCCTTTTAAAATATCAGCAAAAGTTACTTTTCCATCACCTGTAAGATCAGGAAAATTAGACTTATCGTTAGCGCTATTAGGAGTGCCTTGAGAAACTAGTCTTTTCTCTTGTACTTCCATATCACCAATTTTGCCTTTACCTTTGTCTTTCATTCTTCTAGTCGACATTGCCATTTTGGGCCTCCTTAATTAAAAAATTTAATAGTTTTATTTTATCATTAACTTCTACCAACTGAGCAAGTATCTTGTCTAAGTATTCACTAAAGTCTGTATGCTCAGGAATACTTGTAGGATTATCTAAATATATCTCCATATCAAGAGTTAACTTAGCTCGTTGTCCTGCTAAAACACTACGTTGTGTTTCTAAGATTTCTAATTTAGTCATTAGTCCTTCCTTTTATCTTTTAGTTGTGACTTCGATAATTTCTCTTTTTCTATTAAATTAGGTGCACCTAACATAGTTTTGAGAAACACATCCTGTCTAATTATTTCATTGTCAACAGATCTAACTCTGTCTATCAACGATACTAATATAGCATGTTGTGCGTCTAATTTAGCGTCTAGCCTTTTCTCTGTAGTAGCCAAAGCTTCAGCTAATTTATCATCAACTGTATCTATTTTAGTTTCCATACCCGTAATAATACGATTGAGTAACTTCCAAACAAAGAACCCTAGACCGAGGGTCATAGCTATTGGAAAACCAACATCATTTATTAGAGTAATTACTTCGTTCATTCTGGTTTTGTAGGGTAAGACCAATTCATTATAGATCCATTATATGGATGACTTTCTTCATCGCTTACATAATTCTCATGATTTCTTAAATTATTTGGTATATCCCTTAGAGCTTGTCTATAAGCTGCCCACTCTGCTTTTTTTTCCGCAGTCAAAGGGCTATCTGGTATTTGTGTCCAGTCAGAATCTCTTAGTTTTGAATTCCTTTTATCAATAATGTCATCCCAAAATTCTTTCATATTATTTATTCAATCCTAATACATTTATAAAACCAGATTTATAACTTGAAACCCCATCATCACCAATACCAAAACACCAAATGTAATGTTCTGTGTTACCTGGTAAGCTTACTTTTGCATTTACATTATGAACTCCAAGCGAGTGTGTTCCTACAGAAGTTATCTTCTCTGTAAAAACATAATCACTGTTTGTAGTAGATCTAAAATTTGTGGCAGATGTTGTTGCTCTCATTGCAACTGCAAAGACACACTCAGAACTAGAAGCGCTACTACCTGTAAAATCAAGACCAGTCATAATTAAAAAATCTCTATTTCCAGAGTAACCAGCTGTAGTAAAATTAAAACTAAATAAAGGAACTGCTGATCCTTGATCTCCTACCACATCTCCAGCTGATATTGATGGGCTTGCAGAAGTAGATGACTCTCCTGCAATATGTTTTGGAAAACCATTAGCTCCGTATGATGTTCTTTGAATTTCTGAAAAAGAAATACTTTGACCATTATCTGATTCGTTTTGACCAGATGTGCCTCCTATGAAACCAACTGAACCAGTATTAACATGTGAAAATGCATCAAATGTACCAATAATTAAATTTCCGCTTCCGTCTGTATCTAGAGTTACATTATCTATTTTTATTCTATCGGAGTTTATTTGACCTGCAGTAATTTTATCGGCACTCAAATCTCCTACTTTTGCATTTGTTATAGCCGCAGAAGCTATCTGAGCTGTGTCCACAGCGAGATTAGCTATCTTTGCACCTGTTACTGCTAAATCATCAATTTGTGCGGTTTTAATGGCAGCATTACCAATAACACCATCATTAGCTACAATAGCATTAGTCGCAATCTTTCCAGCAATAACCGAGTTACCCGCTAATATATCAGCTGTTACAGTTTCGTCAGCAATTTTAGCGTTCGTTAAAGTTTTATCAACTAATTTAGTATTATCAATAATTGCGTTTTCAATTCTTGCTGCGTTTACTTGAGCGGTAGTAGCGCTTACCGAAGAAGAAAACGTACCCGTTACACTGTTTGTGTTTACGTGACGTATCCAGTAAAAAAAAGTTTGTGCGGTATCAACAGTGTCAGACCAAACACTAGCACTTACCGTATCTACTCGAGTAGCAGAACCTAAGTTATCGCTACCGTTACGCCAAACTTCAGTAAAAGCTAGATTACTTATCTGCGGATCATTCCAATTGAGAGTAATCGTAGTAAAAGCAGCCCCTGCGGACAGCCCTGTGGGCGTTGGTGGCACAGGGGCGCTTGGATCCGGTTGTACAAAAGGTGGTAAAGCAAAATCAATTTCTCCTGTTCCTGCATTAGGGTCAAAAGGGTTATCTTTTAGTTCAACTGCTAAACCGCTATCTACTAACTCTCTTAGAGTTATTGCTCTATCTCTAGGGTCACCTCGTCTACCTAACCTTACCTCTGAGGCTTCTTTGAGAGAGTCTAATACTCTTTTTATTTTAGGATCGATATCCGCTGGAATATCTATGATTGCAGGTACTTTAGTTCCTGTTGTGCTCATTAGATACTCCTTAGTTCTTCCATGCTTTCTGCGATGGCTATTTCATTTACGACTTGGGCTCCACTAACTTCTACTGCAAATGTTTTGTGTTTACTAGCAGGTAATCTAAGAATTGGTTCAGAAATAGAAGTAGCACTAAACGAAGTGGGTGCAGATCCCGTTACACTGAATACAGATCCTGACGTTGTAATCGTAGCATCGTATATCTCTGTGCCATCGCCAAAAACTTTTACTGTAATACCTGGACTTGCAAACGATTCTGCCTCAACTTTTACAAAAGCCATGCTAGTTAACTTTGGCAAGACTATCTCTTTTGTTTTAAAAGTTAAAGTTTGATTATTTGAACCGTTTTGATATCTTTCTATATTGGTTGTACTACCGTTATCTACGATTACATACAACTCATTGTTATCCGGATCAGTGTAACCACCTGTAGGAATGGTAGTAGAGGTGGCTGTAAGGTTAGTAAAAGCATTTTTACCACCCCTAGGATCAAAGATAAAGCCACCTCTGTTACCCCCGCTGTTAAAGTACCCAATGTACTTTCCCTCGTGTAAAAAACCTTGAATAGTATCTGGATAATAATTAGCACGCCATGTTTCTGGATCAATAATCGGCTCTGTTATTACACCAACTGATGTACCTTCTACGAGTACAAGTCCATCAGGAGAAGCATAGATAACATAGTCACCCATATCCACCATAGAACGTTTGTTCAAGCAGGCTTGTGCGGCTTCAAGCCTTATGATACTCATAGATTGAGGATCTGTACCTGCTACAAAGTATGGTGTACCTTTTGTACCTACAAACAAACCACTGCCGGTCATGGCAATAGCAACTATTTCTTCTTCAAGTGTTATACGGAACGCTACCGGCCAGGCATGCGGTAAGAAGGGTTCAGAAAAACACAAACGTTTTCCTGTAAACCCAGCAAGCACGCCATTAGGCATAGCGGTTAGTCCAATCATTTTACCGTTAGGGTAGGTACTAGTATCTTCATCTGGCGGAGCAATGTGAAAAGTCGATGGGATAATCTCCGCTAAATTTGCGTTAGTTGTATTATCTGTAGTTGAAGCCGTAGCTAGAGTTACTTCTTTTACAAATTGAAAGTTAGTAGTGTTAGAACCTGTGTTGGATCTGTAGATACGTTTCTTAGATAGATTAGTATTACTTTTAGAAGTAGAAGTGTCCATACCTGAGATAGTTACAGTTTGTGCATCTACTTTAGTTAGTACAGTAGAAGCAGGAGACGGCGGTCCTTCTTCTCCAAAAGCAGATACAAATGTGTACACATACGAGGTGCTAAACTGAGTTTGTGTGCCATCATCACTACCCGAAGTTATACTTGTAGTCGGTGCGTTTGCGGGTGCAGGTATACCTAATCTAAAAAAGTTTCTTGGATAGTCACCTGAACCGCCAGCAGTTATGATTTCAGTAGAACTTGCCATCTGCGGAAAGGTGTTACCTGTCCAATACAACCTATCAAAAGCATCGTCTGGCACTGGACCGGGTACTACGTTTACATCATTGGTAAACTGTAAGTAATAAGTGCTACCACTAAAATCATATTTATAAGCCGAAGTTCTACCATCTGTTATCTGTTGTACATTAGAGTTATCTTTTACAGGCGTAAGTACGCCAGCATCAAGGTTTACATCTTTAGCCTCTTGCCCAACATCATTTGCTAGTAACCTAGCAGATAATTTAGGAGCAACACCAGCAAAACTTGTAATCTTAAATGCAGCCATTAATTACCTTTAGTAACCTTTTCTTTCTTCTCATATGTCCTGAGCCCCGCCATTCCGAGCATCGCCATTAGAATAGTTGATAATTGACTAAACTCAAACTCAGGTAAATCAACTTTAATACCTGCAATACCCACAGCAAATTGAATCATAGGTGCAAGAATGAAGTGGTAAAGCATGGCAAGACTGCATACCCAGCCGACACTCGGCCTCCAGCCCGCTACGAACCAACTCTTACTAGCAGCTTCAATCTTATTGACTTCTATTTGTGCAAGATTAGCCGTTTGTAGTTGTGTTTTGAGCTCATGCTCTAGTTGCATTTTTAAGTTCTTATCTGCAACAAATTTATTAAGTACACTGCCAGCTATGCCGACAACCGAATTAGTAATGGGATCTGCCATATTAACCTCCTATGCGTAAAAAATACGCTATTAATCCAATGCTCGCTGCTACTATTATCCACATAAACCGTTCTATGAACCGTCCAGTATTAGAGTTAACATCAGCTTGAGCTTCAACTTCTTCTAAACGTTGTTCTATTTTATCCATACGAGTAAAAAATCTATCGTTCTGTTTAAGAACGGTAGCTACTCTTTCTTCAATACGAGCGATAGACACGACTGCATCAGCTAGTCGATCCAACTTTATTTCTATTTTTTCTAGTCTTTGTTCTTGTGTATCACTCATAACTCCAAACCCAAGGCCTAGGTCTGGAACTAGTAGCTTCAAGAGTATCTAGATGTATAAATCTAGTGTCACCATGTTGCTTCACACCAAGCCCGGTTATCCCGTGTTGTAACGCTACTTCTATACATTTTAAGGCGTCTTGCCCTCTAATCAGTATATCTACAGCCTTGCCACTTGCGTGAGCTCCTGGTCGTGATTTTTTTGCTTCTACAGGATGCGTTGGATCTCTGTAGGCACTTGTTATTATAAACGGAACCCCTACTTCTTCCCTAATCTTTTCTAGAGTTTCCATAAATTCTGGATCCATATTGCAAATACCGGTGTGTTTGCACTTAAGTTCATCTTCTGAAAAATATTTCCAATTACTCATCTTCTTTATATTCAGGTATTTTATCTTCTGCAATTGCAGCTTTTAGTTCTGCCATAGACTCTTTTCTTGCATTCTCAGTCTTTTTTAACTCAAACGCTTTTTCTTGCAAGTCTTCCTGAAGTTTAACAACAAAGTTAAAAAGTTCTTTTACTTTAACAGTTAGGTCCTCTACTTTGTACGTAACTCCATCCAATGTTACTTTTTCTATTTCTTTCATTAGTCTGCTTCCTCTATAGTCAATGTGCCTGCGTCAACTTCTCTTTTTATAGCATTATAGTGTCCGTTACCCACAACAGGCGGTACTAAAACCTCTGTCCCATCAATAGTGGCTTTTATACATGCTTGTGTATCTGAGCCATAAGCAACCCATTTTGCTGACGTTACTATTCTTTTCCCGTTCATGGTAAATCCGCATCAAATATTACCGCAGCCGAAGCATGTGCTGCAACCAACCTAGTAGCATGACCTTGATGATTACTGTCTGCTACTTGCCCAGAAGAGTAAATTAATTTTTGTAACGTGCCATTACCGTATACTCCACTCCAAGCATTAAAACCGTGTGAAGCTGAATCATTCTCAGCGACAAAATAATTTGTGCCAGAAGTAACTTCTAAACTAGGTGTTTCTCGCATCTGTGCAGGAAAATGCACGACCCCCTCTACTTGTGTATCGGTATAGTAAGAACCCATACATATTTGTACTTGACCTGCTGCTGTGTTTGCTTGTCCTTCAAAACAAGGAACTACGCAGTATCTTTGACAGATAGCTAAATCTTCTGCATAGGTTAAATGTTCAAATGGCGTTGCCTTACCGTTATCACTAAGTTCTAGTTGCCATCCTGTTGTGTAAAATATATTGCTAGTGCTTGCTAATATACTAGAATTGGAACTAGAAGCTCTATTAGCTGCGGTAACTGATGTCCAAGTTTCACTCAAAGTTCCGCCCGTGTATTCTGATCCAGCGTGTAGCCAAATCTGTACAGCAAGCCCTCCACCCGTATTGTTATCAAACGCACCTGTTGTATCAGCAGGGAACTCTATTTCTACTCTTGTCCAAGAAGTTGTAACCGAAAAAGTTTTACTAACTTGCCTAGTATTATCTATATCGTACATTTCCATAGTGTAGGTTGCTGAAGCATTGCCCTTAACATAAAAGCTAACCATAAATGTTTTTGCATCTGAAGTGCCTTTCAAAAAACGATGCAAATTTTGTGATTCTATTATTTGTTGATAAACAATGTATTCACCAGCAGCAACAGAAGTATCTGCTGTTGTGCATTGTATTTTTTGACAGTATCTAAAACCTGCTGGAGCATCGGCTGTTTGATCCATTCTAATTTGACCAGAATGTGTGCCGTGTTCTAAACGGTATCTATCAACAGTAAAAACTCCATTAGTTCCAGCAGCGATACCCGTTTTAGATGTTCTTCTCTGAGATACATTGTGTGCTCCATTATCAAAATGATTCCTACGACCAAATACTTGGTCGGAAACTAATTCTGCTGGTACGGTTGTATTTGTCATTAGTCTGCTTCCTCTATGTTTAGTGTTCCTGCTTCAACTTGTTTTTTGATTTCGTCATAGTGTCTGTTGCCCTCTGTTATAGGTACTGAAAGTTTTACGCCATCTATAACCGCAACAATAATATCAACTTCGCCAGATATTACCTCTTTTTCATACTTAGCTGATGTAATATTCATTATTCCTTCCATCTATAACTCCGCATCTATATCTATATGACAAGTTCCGTAAGCGTAAAAACCAGACGGAGCTTGATTTGTTAGACCTGTATAACTCGTACCTTGGAACCTAGCGTTCCACGTAGACATGGTGTGTGCTGAAGTTGATCCTGCACCAGAAGGACTGCCTCCAGCAGTAGTTAGCCAACCCCAAACATCGCCACTAGTACCTTCTGCACTAATACTTACAGACGGATCAGCTCTTTTTTCTACTTGATAATCAAAAGTTCCATAAGCTGCTGTAGTATTGTAAGTCTGTCCTATAAATAAAAAAACATTTTGTTTAGCTTGCTTGCGTTCAAAGTATCTTCTACATTCAATTAATTCTTGATTGTAAGGTCTATGTTCAAACGGTGTAGCATTACTTCCTGCCTCTAATTGCACTCCTGTTATATAAAAATTGTTACTTGAACTGTTTGATAAATTAAATTGTCCTACTGCTCTAGTGTTATTTGCTACGCTTGAGTTCCAAGAGTTATTTAAAGAACCCCCACCAGAATAGTTTGAGCCTGCTGCTAACCACCAATACATTAAAAGTTCACCATCTGTTGTATTTTCAAAAGCTAAAGCAGTATCACCATCAATCGTAATTGTTTTCTTTTCCCAAGTATTAGCAGCACTTATTGTATAACTCTGTGATTGTAGTTTTATACCTGCTGAATTATTGTTATAAAATTCGACAATAAATGTTTGACCTGCGTTTGAATGTTTTACCCAAAAAGAAAGAGTAAGTTTTTCTGCTGATGATGTACCGTATTTAAGTTGTTGTAAATTAATACCTTCTATTTTTTGTCGCCAGATAACATAATCGCCTGCGGCTAAAGAAGAATCCGCAGAAGTGCATTGTATTTTTTGCGAATATTGAAGCCCTTCTCCTGATGGAGTGTCCGTATCTCTTGAAACTGTATATCCTCCTGCACTATTGATAACAAACTCCCATCTATCTACTGTTTTAAAACCTGTAGTAGTCTGACTAGCACTTGTCCCTCTTTGAGCAACTTGCATTTCTCCGTTTATAAACAAATTTCTACGACCAAATACTTGGTCGTTTACCATTGTTTGATCTACTTTAGTTAATGCCATTAGCTGCCCTCTAAGGTTTCAATTCTTGATTTTAAGTCGTCTATTATAACCTGTTGTTCTTGTGTAGCTTTTATTAAAACATCTATTAATTTTTCTTTAGCAAGATATTTATAAGGATTATCAGGGTCATCTTCTGGAGCAGTAGTTCCTTGTCCTGATTTATCTCCATTTGTAAGAACTGCAGCAGGATAAACTGATTCTAGTTCCTGTGCTATGTAACCTATTACTTTTTCTTTATCTGCATCTCTTTTCCAATTAAATTCTCTTTGTTTAATGCTTTTTAAAGTATTGATACCCTCTAAAGTAGAGTCAACTATATTTTCTTTTAATCTTTCGTCAGATGCTTGATGTATAACTACTGAACCTGAGTCGTGATAAATGTAGGCTTGTGCATGACCGTCTCCGTCATCAAACCGCATCCAATATTGCCCTGTTGTAGCACTGTCTGAACCTGTTACTATTCTTACACCATACCTATCGTTATCATTTCCATCGTGTTGAAAGTAACCTATATACTCAGCAGCAGCATTACCATAGGCATAAAATCTAGTAACACTTCCTGCATAACCTATAGAGACATTACCATCTGAAGCAATTCGCATTCTTTCTGTATCAGCAGTTTGAAACTGTATGGTAGCTCCCGTAGCATCAAATATTTGTTTTTCGTCACCGTTACCAATTTCTAAAGACGCTGATGTAATTTGTGCTATTTCTGTTACTTTTAATTTACCATCAGACGCTAAAGATAATCTATCAGTTCCACCGACTTTAAAATCTATTTGGTCGTCAGTATCTGCTGTAATAGATGTATCACCATCGGCATCGAGAATCATCTCGTTACCGTTTAAATCTATTTGTGAGTTTTTAGTTATTGCCATTAGCTACCCTCTAAAGTTGCTATCCTAGCTTCTGCTGCTTCTAGTTTAGTTTTTAATTCTTTTATCGCTTCAATAAAAAATGGAGTCAATCTTGAGTAATCCATAGTGTAATATTTATCATCCTCTTTAACGCCATCTACTACATATTTAAAATTACCGTCTTCGTCAGTAGCACCATCTTTGTCTGTAACATTATATAAAGGGTCAATCTCTAATGTAGGTAACTCAGCATCTATTTCCAGCATGTTTTGTGCTGTTACTCCAAATTGCTTACCTGCATTACCACCACCTCTATTAGCAGCGTCCTTCCATTTAAAAGTAACACCTTTCATCTTAGCTACTGAATCTAAAGCTCCTGTTAAAGTTGTTATATCTTCTTTTAATTTTTCGTCTGAATAATTAGAAAAACCACCATTAGCTTGACAAGCAACATTAAAATAAACTGTGCTTGGACCTGACTGTGCCATAAAGTGATGAAAGCCTGTATTTAAAGCTCCTATGTCAAATCTGCCGTAGTCACTTGTGATGTGCATAGCTGCATAAGTACCTCCACTAGCACTTAATCTCAATCTTTCTGTACCGTTATGTTCAAAAAGAAACTGACCATCATTAGCACACATAAGTTTCATATCATCGCCATCACCACGAATATGAACTGTGTCGTTGCTTACTTGTGCCGCTCCTGCTCCACCACTTCCTAATTGTATTCTTGCGTCTGTACCACCTGTTAAAAATAAATTATTACCATCAATACGAACCTTTTCTTGTTCACCATCGGTCTTAAAACGCATTGAATCATCATTATGTTTATACTCAATAACACCTCTATACTGAGCATCACCTGATGTACCATCTGCAAAGTGTATGGTGTTATTACCAGAAGTAGAGCCTGTTGCTATGGTCAAACCTGCATTACCAGAATCGTAAATAATTAAATTATCTGCCTCTGCGTTATAAGTATCAGTTGTGCCTATGCCAACACTTCCCGAATTATCTAATACTAAAACTGATGTAACATTAGAAGCACTACCGCTTCCACCACCATCTCCATAATTAAAATATAAACCGCTTCCTTGTGCTATCGCAAACCAATCTCTAGTTTGCCCTGTATCACTCCATGCTATAGCAGGTGAAGCAGAATCCTCAATGACTAATGTTTTTTGAGAGTTTGCATAGCTAGTCGGTGACGAAGTTCCGATACCAACTATTCCTCCATCATCAATAATCATGCGTTCACTTCCGCCTGTATCAAATCTAATCTTGTCCTCATCAGAGCTTTCTTCGACCATGACTTTAGTATCGCCATCAGCGTCTGATAACTGTATGGCAGAGTTTATTTGTCCAACAGCGATTGACATAACTTCAACAGATACATCGTTTGCTGGTGCCTCAGTTAGCGTCAAAGTTGTACCGCTAACGCTATAAGTCGCTTTTTCTTGGTAGACTCCACCGACATACACTTGTGTATTGTTTTCGTTAGCTGGAGCTGCTGCTAAAGTAAAAGCAGTAGTCGAACCATTACCTGTAAACTCATCTATTAAAACACTGGAAGCCGCAGCGCTAATATCTAAAACTGTATGCGTAATAGCTTCTACTGCTGTTCCTGTTGGTGGAGCCGTAGAAAAAGTTAGTGTCTGGCCTGAAATACTGTAAGTGTCTTTGTTTTGGTAAGTACCGTCTATGTAAACTTGGACATTGTTTTCGCTCACAGGAGTTACTCCTAGATCCAGAGTAGTGTCACTGTTATCTCCTGTCATGGTTGCAATAACCATGTTTGCTCCTTGTAAATTACTTAGAGCAGAATATATTGTTACCTCTCTACCAGAGGCTGGAGCTGTACTTAGCGTAACAGTCGTGCCCGAAACGCTATAAGAATTATGTGCTTGGAATACCCCGTCTATAAAAACTAATAACTGTTTCTCATCTTGTACTGCATTTGAAATAGTAAAAGCAGTCGTAGAAGCATTTGCAGTCGTATAAGTATTAGTTACAAGAAAATCTGAACCATCTGCTAGATCACCCCAAGCATTTGTATAGCCCTCAAATTTACCCGTTGTTGAGTTATATCTTAAATAACCTGCTTCTGGAGATCCCGGTCTTTGTGCAGTCGTACCTACAGGGACATGTAAAGAATCTGTTTGTGAGCCTAAATCAAGAGATACCTCAGGACTTGAATCACCAAAACCCATTTTATTACTTGATAGGGTAATAGCGTTGCCAGAAAGGTTAAAGGTATCAACCATTCCTGCTGTCAATCTAAGTTCTACTTTATCGCCTGAACTAAAAGCCCTAGCACTAGTGCTTTCTTGAGCCCTGACTACAGTTAAATTTTGGTTACCTGAATTACCAGTAGAAGCCGTAACTTTTACTATTTCATTATTAGTATCATCATCAAGAGTAGCAAAGAAAAAAGTACCATCTGTTGCAGACGCTACAGGAAATACACTACCCTCCGTTACCGGAATGGTAGTAGTAGAATCATTTACCCCGCTCGATAGCGTGGTCTTGGCATTGTTCTTAAAAACAAGTCCCATAACAGTTAAGTCCTCCTATTAGCTGACTGTAACTGTCCAGGTAATTGTCATAGAGTCAGATGAACCTTTGTTTACTACAGAAAATTCTGTACGACAAAGTAAAGTACCGCTAGAAGAAGCGTTCAAAATACCTGCTTCTGTAACTGCTCCAGTACCTGTACCTGCTGCAAAAGTAGCCACGTAAGTTACTACAGCACTAGATACAGTGGTACTTGTAAGAGCAACTCTTCCAAGTTCAGTTTCTAAAGCAGTGTCACTAGCTGCAGGGTTGGTAGTACCAGAACCAATAGCCATGTGCGACATAGCAGTCGCTGAGGCATCCTTCATTCTGGAGGCTACATAACCTTTTCCAGCAGTAACAACAAGGTTATCAACTTCTTGTACGACTTCATCGTTAAGGGCAATTGATAACTTACCTTTTAGTTTTAACCCATCATTTATCATGTGTTAGCTCCATTAATTTAATACACTAGTGTTAAGCGCTGCAGTATTAAGTACACTAGAGGCTCCAGATACAAATGTAATACTCAGCGATTCGGATATTGTAGCACTATCTGAAAGAGATTTGCTAAAAGTTAAAGATTGGATAGCCTCACTTAAATTAGGGACATCTGTAACCACCTGTCCCGGATTAATAAAAGGTGTATCTGACATGGTGACACTGTCTGCAAACGCTGTAGCAAAAGCCAATGCAGCCGATTCCGATATGCTTGGGGCATCACTAGGAAAGGGTTGAGTGGTTACAGCTACTTGAGGCACAATACCAGCTTCAGTACCGTCATCAACTGTAAGCACGTTACCTTTAACAATATTTATATCTGTTCGTAAATCATCACTAGCGCTAGCAGTATCATCTAAAGTGTAAGCATCCGCTAAAACGGTTGCATAACTAAAAACTAGAGCTTCTGTAACACTAAAGTCTCCTGCTGCACTTATGTTAGCCGCTCCTCCCATGCCTGAGTGAATACTACAGTAGTAATACAGCACACTAGGCGTAGATCCAGTTACTTGTATACGTGTGTACGCACCTGAAGATCCTGGGGATCCGTTTGTAGTAACGTTAGTGGTATATGCACTACCGCTACCGTGCGTACCATCAGATGTAGTAGAAAGACGTAAGGGGTGTCCTGAGTTACTAGAATCAGCCTGATCGAAGGTGTACGTAGCGCCTACCTTCAGTTGTACAGTGGCTTGTTGAGTGCCATCTATAAAGTATTTATTACCGCTACCTGTGCTAACTACTGTTACTACAAAGGTTTGGTCAGAGGCAGTAGAATCATCCACAGCTTTACCCACAGCTTTTACTTCGCTTTCAGACAAGGTAGAACTATCTGATTGCCCTGTTTCAAAGCCTAATGCTGGTGCATCGCTTATTGTTGCCGTTTCTGCTTGAGCGGTAGAAAAAATTAATACAGGGCTCTCACTAACTGTAGCACTATCAGCTT
>VTLG01011019.1_pt1 | contig 45675 bp, 51 predicted proteins | sample 4694571 | NCBI WGS metagenome assembly VTLG01 (sample SAMN12604809, study PRJNA352737) | marine metagenome | biome: ENVO:00000447; feature: ENVO:00000209|ENVO:00000569|ENVO:01000036; material: ENVO:00002151; isolation source: viral sequences binned using virsorter ...
CTCCCATGAGCAGGTCCTAGGGAGCGATATCCTGATTCTGCTGGGTCTGTAGTCTGTTGGTCCGTAGTGCTTGACCTCTACAGCGATTCTTTGGTTGAGGTCTAGCATTTTCAGCCGTTCTTCTAGTGTTTTCGTGGTCATGGTCTTTGGTCCTCATTGGTTAGGGGTTAGCTCTTGAATTCGCCGCCTGCTCTCATGATGCGATCAACTGCTTGCCAGCTAAATTCGATAGCCTGCTTGCCATCATATCTAGCTACAGTGGAAAATTTATTCCAGCGTCCGCTGATAATGGCATCGTGTCCGTCTAAAAGGCATTGGTTGCCAATCCATTTAATGGCTAGTTGGTCATTGGTGGGTGGTCTGGCTGTCATGGTTTCAAATCTCCTGGGTAAAGGGGTCAACGGCGATAAGTAAAAACAGAATCACTAGCAGATATGTCATGTGGTCCTCTTGTTAAGGGTTGTTTGGCTGCCATCGTCAGGAAGCGGTTGCCAGACCGCCTCGACGCCCCTGGGGGGCGTTTCGGCTTAGATACCGGCTAGGTTTCTAGCTTCAATCTCGCTTAGGCGATTGCAGTCGATGCAGACACGGTCAAAGAGGGTATCGCCATCATCTAGCACCCATGGTCCGACGATAGCACCACCGTAGTAGTCGATTGCTTTGCTTACCGTCCAACTTCCACAACAGTCGCAAGATTCTATGTCGTCGATGTCGCTGGACTCACAGACACCTTCTCGATGTCGCTGCTTGAAATGGTTGTGCGCTTGCTGCTTGTCCTTGAATAGTGTTGGTCGATGTGCCATGGTCTGTGGTCCTCATTGGCTAGGGGTTGTAAATGGTCCTTTGACAATACCCTTTGTATATAGTGTTATCGGCAATTGCAAGGGGTATTGCCACATATTCTAGGAATAATCGGGTTTTCTTTTGGGGCTAACATATCTAGATGTGTTGATGGGTTTGGCTGCCTTGGCTGCTTGGCTGCTGCCCCGGCTGCGGGAGTCTGCCTTCCGTCCGTTGTCCGGGCGAGAGGCCAAGAGAGTCAGCAGGGTCAGGGTCGGCTAGTATCGACCCTGCCAGCGGTCGCGGCTACGGCTGATGGCAGGCAGGGGGCAGGGGGGCTGCCTATCCGTTGTCGATACGGTCGCATCGTAGCCGCACAAACATAGGGTCAGATCGCTTTCCCGTTTCCCGTTCCCGGTTTCCCAAATCCGAACCAGACCCCCCCGTGCCTATGGGGCCCCCTAATTAGATACCCCCTACTTCCCGCGAGGAAAAAATATAATATAATATTTCAGATCGCACCCCAGAGATCCCGCAGGAGGCCCTAGAATGCTCAATGAGGACATCCCGCACTTTGAGGTGTATGTGAGGACGGAATTCCTCTACGACTTCCAGAGAGGCTCTGAGGGCCTCCAGAAGGGTATCTGCCATGGGGTTTGCTCGATCCCGGGCAGGGCGCTCGGATTCCACGTTCTTTTGGACAATGGTGCTCATATTGGCCGATTGCCGATACATGCTCTCACACACAAGCGAGAGGCTCCTAAGAGGGAGGTTTGGCAGTTGCAGTTATGGGACTGTTTCAGTGCGCAGGTCAGTGTGCATGAGTTTGGCTGGTTATCGGGTATGCGTGTGAAGGCGTATTTGCCTGATGGTGAGGTGGCTGGGGGTCAGTACCTGTTTACGGTGGATTACTGGGGCAACAATAACGCTGAGAATGCAGGTGAGGCGGGGTGGAAATGCCATCACATGATTGAGCTTGATAATGGGCTGTTTGCGGCCCAGCCTAATAACCGGTTGTGCTTCTTTGAACCTAGCATCGTGGTGCCCTTTAATGAGGCACCACGATATAAGACCATGACCCGCACGTGGAAGTGTGAGGACGGGTCGAAATGGAGGTGTTCAGATGATGACCGGATGTTTTATACTGTCGATGGAGTGGGAGAATAGAGTGGTTAAGATGGATAAACCTGAAGAGGACCTTGAGCGTATTGAGGTCCACAGTGCGTGGATGTTTGACTGCAATATTTGTGGTCGGGAGAACTTCATACGTGGTGTCAGGCGGGAGTCGATGGAGGGGGATGATGGCCGGGTAGACTTATACGTTTTGTATCCTCGTGAAGTTGCTTGCAAGTTCTGCGAGAAGAAATACGAAACGGAGCTATCTGGATGAAGCGTTGCATGGAGATTGGTGTTTGCTTAACCTTGGGTATTGGTATAGTTTATTTGACGTTGCAGACGGTTGTGACTTCGTTTCTCTTGTACCGGCTGTTGAGTTGGTTGTAGTCTGCGAGGAAGACTGATGGTTCAGTATGCCCGCCCTGTGAGCGATAAGGCAGAAGATGGTAATTGGTCCTCCACAGATGAGAGTGCCGGAAGCGCTGTTTATTATTCTGCAATCGATGAGTCCTCTGCTAGTGACAGTGATTACATTACTGGTGACGGTAGTAGTGGCAGTGCGATCCAGATTGATTTTGAGCTAACTAACGGCCTGACTGATCCGAGTGCTACGACAGGTCACAAGCTAATCTTCCGATACAACACGGATGGAAGTTCGACAGACGCTACGTTGACAGTCCGTCTGATGGAGGGCAGTACGATTCGAATGTCGGACGCCGTAGATGTGAGTGAGGTGAGTTCGTACACAACAAGGACGTATGCTCCTACGAACACCACTGGCAGCATTGGGTCTTATGACAACATGTTTTTGAGGATCATCTTTGAGGATGGAGATGCGTCAGACAATGTCTATATTTCCCAGGCTTATGTGGAAGTCCCTGACGCCAGTAGTGGCAGTTCGATAGCTCCGATAGCAATGAATCATTACCGAAAACTACGAGGGTAGATCATGTTTATCAAGCAGAGTACAGCTTATACGTTTCGGTTTGGGCCGTTCGTGGACGATACTGATGGGAAGACGGCTGAGACTGGGCTAACGATTGAAGATTCCCATGTGCGGGTAAGCAAGGCAGGGGGTAATTTTGTTGACAAGAACGAGTCAAGTAATTCAGCCCATGATGAGGCTGGGTTTTATGTCGTGGTCTTAGATACTACCGATACCAATACTGTTGGCGAACTTCAGATTGCAGCGCATATATCAGGGGCATTGCCGGTTTTTAAAACTTTTCAAGTTGTGGAAGAGGCTATTTATGACGCTCTCTTTGCGGGTAGTGCGAATCTTATCACCAAGGTAGATGCCATTGATACGGTGGTAGATGCGATTCTGGTAGATACTGGGACAACACTTGATGGCAAGTTAAACACGATTGACGATTTCCTTGACACTGAGGTTGCCGCCATTCTTGCAGATACCAACGAACTCCAGACGGATTGGGCTAATGGTGGCCGGTTGGATGCGCTTATAGACTCGATCATTGCCGGTGTGAACGTCACTACTATTGAGGGTGTGGATGCTACGGATGCGATTCAAACCAGCTCCAGTGCTTCTCTGATCGCTTATAACTTGGATCATCTGATGAAGACGGCTGTTGCCAGTAACGCAGATATGACGACTGAGGTTACTGATGGTTCTGTCTTGTCGAACATTATGACGAAGACTGGTGACACCAGTGATTATGCCTATGCCACCGACAGCCTTGAGGGGCTTGCCGGTGTTTGGACAACGGCGCTCACGGAGTCCTACGCCAGTGATGGTGCAGCCGCCACTCCTGCCCAGTTGCTTTACATGATCTACTGCACTGTGGGAGAGTTCAGCATCTCGGGTACAACGATTACCGGCAAGAAGGTTGATGGCAGCACGACTGCTATGACATGGACGATCAACAGTGCCAGTGATCCGACTAGCAGGACAAGGGCCAGTTAATGCCAGTAAAAGATCTTATTGGCCCTGCGTTTGTCGGGACCGATACAATTCAGTACATCGTCACCCGGGGCTTTTCCTCGATTGACCCGCAGTTAATTAAGGCAGTCATCTTTCAGAGTAACGTACTCATTGGAGATGCAACTGAAGAAGAGCACTTCCTGAAGGGGGTTGCGGTCACAGGGTTTACTTTTGTAATGCTCAACAAGGACGACGGTTCCGCCATTACAAGCGGAACCGTCACAGGTAAGATCACTAAGGATGGTGGTACTCAGGGAGCTGTGGCCGGTTCCTTTACCCACGAAGGCAACGGTCAGTGGTCGGTAAACTTTACCGCTACGGAGATGGATGCTGATGTGATTGGCTTGACTTTCCTTCACACCAGCGGGCTTCCTGTTTTTAAGACATTGAGGACTAAATGACTGAGAAAAAGAAAAAGGATTCGCCACGCAAGCTGTTCGTAGATCGCATGAGACGAGAGAATCGCTTTAATGAGTACCGCGAAGGCTATCGTGCGCACATGGAATTAGGGCTACCGTTTCTAAAGGCTCAGTTTCAGACGATGCTGGACATGGGCTACCAGGGGCCGGAACACGAGAGAGCAATCTTAGCTGGAGAAAAGGAGCAGGCTAGGAAGATGTTGGATCAGGATGTTGGCAAGATGTTGAAGGATTACGACATTAATGAGTCAGACCTTCCGCTGGAGATTGCCTTTGTTTTTCATAATCTCCACAAGACTCGTGGCGAGCGTCACGAGTGGGGCGTGGCTCCAGGGGAAGCACCAACACCGGGAGCTTGGAACATGTTGATCTGGGCAACCGAGAATGAGGGGAAGTTCATGGAGCTTGTTATCCGTGAGCAGTTGAAAGGGAAAGGAAAGCAGACGGAGGAGCAAGGCATGGGGGATACAGGTGAAAGTATTACGCAGTTAGAAGAAATGTTATCGAGTGCGCTATCGCCCAATGAGTCTTTACAACCAAGTACCAAAGAACCTGAAGGACAACCTGAAGTATCGGCGTGAGCTACTTGCTTGGGCCGATACTCCTGCTCGTTGTCGCAGTCTTTGGACTGCGTGCAAGCATGATATCTTGTTCTTCATCAATGCCTTCTGCTGGCTTTACGAGCCTCGCACCAGCAGGCTTAGGGGTACTACGTCTAACGTGATCCCCTTTATTACCTACGGCTATCAGGATGACGCCTTTTTGGAGATGCACGAAGCCTTGGGGTATCGTGATGTTGGTGTAGAGAAAAGCCGTGATCTAGGTGCTACGTGGATGTTCCTGACTTTGTTCTTTCATGGTTGGCTTTTTGAGGACTTCTCTAGCTTTGGGATCATGAGTCGAACTGCCGACTTGGTAGATAAGCCAGGGAAAAAGGATACATTGTTTTGGAAGCTAGACTTTTTACTGCAAGGTGAGGGCCGCAAGGGTGGTCTGCCGAAATGGATGCGACCCAAGAATATTTACCGTTCCATGATGCTCATGGAGAATCGGGACAATGGTAGCACCTTTGAGGGTGCTACCACGACAGAGGACGCTTTCCGTGGTGGCCGCAAGAAGGCTATCGCCCTGGATGAATTTGCCGCTTTTCCCAATGGTGCTGACTATGAGGCTCAGAATGCTACCCAGCACGCCACGGACTGCCGCTTGTTTGTCTCTACCCCCAAGGGTTCTGCTGGTGCTTACTATGACGTAATGCACACACCTTCTTCCATGATAAAGATCATCATGGATTGGAAGAAGCACCCCGAGAGAAGTCGTGGGACATACACTTCAGACAAGAAAGAACTTGAGATCCTTGATAAGGATTATGTGTTTCCTGCCGGGTACGACTTTGTGCTGGACGGTAAGATTCGCAGTCCCTACTACGACAGTGAGTGCAAGCGGCCCGGAGCCACGCCTCAGAGCGTGGCTCAGGAGCTTGACCGCGATTACGGCGGTTCGGATTACCAGATCTTTGGTAAGGATTTGTATGAGGCTGGACAGAGAAATCTGATGATGCCCTTTGTCCGTGGTGTCTTTGGTTATGAGTCGGATAGCTTAGAGCCAATGTTTGACAGGTCTGACGATGGCCCAATGAAGCTATGGATTCATCTGGATGGCAGTGACCGGCCAGCGGTTGCTCATTCTGAGTATATCATTGGTTGTGATATCTCTGCCGGGCTTGGCGGCAGCTATACGAGCAATTCTGTGGCTACGGTTATCAATGGGGTGTCCAAGACTCAGGTGGGGGAATTTGCCACCAACACCATGCGGCCAGAGGATTTTGCCGACTACGTGGTCTCTCTGTGTAAGTTCTTCCACAATGCTTACCTGATCTGGGAGTACAACGGTTCTCCCGGCGGTGCTTTCACCAAGCAAGTGTTGGATCGCCAGTATTCAAATATTTATTATCGTGAAGTGGAGCACAAGAGCTTCAAGAAGAAGACAAAGAACCCCGGTTGGTGGAGCAACGAGCGAAATAAGCTGGCTGTTCTTTCTTCTTTGTCTAAAGCGATTAAGACAGAAGAGTTCCTTATTCGCAGCACTGACTTGCTGGAAGAGTGCCGCCAGTATGTCTACAAGGATGGCCGGGTTGTTCATAGTCGCAGTGTCAGAACCATTGACGATTCCAGTAAGGGTCAGGCTCATGGGGACCGGGTAATTGCTGCCGCTTTGGCTTGGCACGCTGTGAAAGATAGACCGACTGCTCCCAAGGGGGAATTCATCCAAGAGGCCCCTATTGGATCTATGGCTTGGCGTTTTAAGGAGAAAGAGGCTAAACTAGCGAAACTTAACAAGGATGGGTGGGATTGATGAATCCGAATAATGACAAGGAACGTGCTCGCCTAATGAAGGCGATTGAGCTATCGACGAGGGCTTTGCGACCGTTTCGCCAGAAGCGTGAGAAGTTTGTTCGGGATTACGTTGGTTCGCACTATGGCAGCGGTGGTTCTGATCGTGAGGTGATTATGAACCTCATGTTTCAGACGGCAGAGACTTATTCTCAGTCTCTGGCAGCTAATCGCCCTCGGGTTTTAATTACATCTAAGCACCCAAAGCTCTCTTGGTTTGCACACCATTTCCAGATGGCTATTGGTAATCTGATAAAAGAGATCCATCTGGAAGAAGTGCTTCGTGGGGCCGTGATGGATGCCTTCTTTAGTGTTGGAATCGTTAAGGTCTATAACGCAGACTCTGGTCTTGTTGAGCTTGAGGGTGAAGATGAGTGGGTAGATCCGGGCAAACCCTTTGCTGAAAACGTAAGTCTTGATGATTTTGTGTACGACACCCAGGCGACAACTTGGCGCAAGGCCAAGTTTGCTTTGAATAAGTACCGCATGAGTTTTGACAAGATGAAGGAGGATATTGCCTTTGACCCCAAGGTTAAAGGCGATCTCAGTCCCACCAGTAAATTTGCAGACTGGGAGGGTGAGGATAGCAATAGTGGCGTCAAGAATATGATGCGGCCAGAGGGGGATCCCGACGAATATGAGCCGATGATTGACTTGATGGATGTTTGGCTGCCCCATGAGAATCTTGTTGTAACGTGGCCGGTGCACAACGCGGGGAAGCCTCTGCGTGTCATGGAGTGGCAGGGTCCTGAGCGCGGGCCTTTTCACATGCTTTCCTTCGGGGACGTTCCAGATCATATTATGGGTGTATCTCCGGCGATGAACTTGAAGCCCTTGTCGGATCTGATTAACGGATTACTTCGCAAGCAGCGCCGACAGGCGCAGCGGCAGAAGGACATCCCCTTTTATCAGGCGGGCCACCACGATGATGCCAAGCGGATCGAGCAGGCTTCCGATGGCGAATGGACCCGAGTAGACAACCCCGACGCTGTGAACGTCATGAAGATGGGGGGCGTTGACCAAAAGAATCAGGCTTTCGGGATTGCCATGACGGATGTTTACGACCGAATGGCTGGAAATCTGCAAGCAATGGCCGGTCTCGGCCCCCAAGCCGAGACCTTGGGTCAGGATAAATTGATCCATGGGGCCGTTAGCAAGCGTGAGGCGAACATGCAATACCGCGTGGTTAAGTTTACTGATGAGCTTTGTCGAGATTTGGGCTGGCTTCTCTGGCTGGATCAGGTCAAGGAAATGCCTATGGAGTTCAAGGAAGAGGGCATGACCTTCCAGAGCACATGGACAGGTGAGATGCGGGAGGGAGATTTCCTTGACTACAACTTTGAGATCGAACCTTTTTCAATGCAGTACAAGTCGCCATCTGAAAGGCTTAATGGTTTGACGACTTTCGTTACGCAGGTTGCGATGCCCATGCAGCAGCAGCTTCAGCAGTTTGGTGGCATGATTGATATGCAGGAACTCGTTGAGATGTATTCAGAGTTGATGGATCTTCCGAGGCTGAAGAGTATTGTCAAGTTCGAGGAGCCGAAGGAGGACCGTCCCGGTCCTTCGCCTGAGATGCCAAAGCAAGCTAATCATACTGTGCGGGAGTCTGTTCGTCGGAATGTTCCGACTGGGGGCACCCAGGAAAGCCGCAACAACGTGATGCAGCAGATATTACAGGGCGGCCAGCCGAATGACGATCAGATGGCCCAGTTTGGTAGGGGGAAGGCATAATGGCGATAAGAGAGTATTTATACAGAGATTCAGACGGAAAGCTCCGCTGGCACGATTATCCCCAAGGACAGAAGCCGAGAGCTGCGGGTGGGCGATATTTCGGTGCCAACGGTTGGTCGACGGGGCTGGAGAGCGATGCTGCTGGCATTCCTCCTCAGCAAGTTAAGCAATTTAATCAGGATGCAACGGATGCTGGGTTTACCGGTGTTAGCTTTGATCCTGATGGTACAGCACGCTTTACGAGCCGCAAGCAGCGTGCTGGCTATCTGCGGTACCGTGGTTTATGTGACAGGGATGCTGGGTATGGTGACTCGGCCCCAAAAAACTATTAGGGGGTTAAGATGAGTGCTGATATAACTAACGAAGAAGAACAAGAAGTTGAATTGACAGACAAAGATTTGGATGTCATTGACGAGATAAATCAGGAGAATGAACCTGAAGAAACAAGCGGTGAAACCGATGAAAGTTCCGGTGAATCCGTAGAGGTTGACGAACCTCAAGCTGTGGAGGCTGCTGAGTCCGAGGAGTTACCGGACGAGGACAATCTCACGCAGTGGGCGAAATATTATGGGATGAACCCAGACGATTACGCCAGTGAGGATGCTTTGCGTCGTCATGTTGAGGCGACTGGTAGATACTACCAGCAGGCTCAACAGATGCAGCAGCTTCAACAGCAACAATCTACTCAACAAACTCCTACAGATACGCAGGAGGAGCAGATTGCCAAGCAGTTTAAAATTGGCCTCGGCGAAGACTACGATGAGGGTCTTCGTGAGAAGATCAATGAATTGGCTTCCGAAATGCAACAGCATTACGACAGCCAGATGGCGGTTTTGGCTCAAGCAGTTATGAGCCAACAGCAGTTTATCGGCGGCAAGCAAGAAGAAGCGCAAGCTGAACGATATAGGTCTGAACTCGACGACTTCAACGAAGCTGTCGGGGAAATCGGCAATAGAGAACTGTTTGGGGAGAGTGGTTATCAGGACTTAGGCGAAGGGAGTAGTGAGGCTCGGAACCGTGAGCAGCTTTATGACCAAGTTTTGGTTCTGGCGACAGGATACCAGCAGCAAGGGAAGCAAGTTCCCGAGATGTCGGAGCTTGTCAACCAAGCGTATCGAACAGCGTTTTCAAGTGAAGTAGATAACCAAAGCCGCAAGTCGTTCAATAATCGAGTTCGCAGGCAGGCCAAGCGCCGTTTAGGTTCTGGCTCAAGCGCGAAAAAGACTAGTGTTCCGACTGATGATCCTGTAGATAACCCTGCCTTGAAGGAAGCCTACGAAGGCTTCCTTCGAGACAACGGCGATCTGTAGAGTGGCTGTAACATAGGAGTCGGATAATGCCGTTACTTCCCGACCAACTAGATGATTTTGTAAATCTGACGTTGGACAACTTTAAGAAGCGTCGGTGGGTTGATATATCCTTGGATAATCAACACCACATCTTTGCTTCCAAGATGTTCAAACGAAAAGGCAAGGACCCTGAAAAGGGTGGTGTCCAACTGAATTGGAAAGTGCAAGTGTCAAACACTGGTACTGCCAAGCACAGTGAACTTTATGCTGTTGACGCAACTGGCGTCAAAGATTTGACCCAATCTGCTAAGCAGCAATGGTCAAAGCAAACTGTCAATTTCAGCTATGATATTGACGAAGATTCGATGCAGAGTGATCGCGAAACGATCATTCGTGAAATCGAAGTACGCGAACATTCGATGTACAACGATTTCTTTGAGCTAATGGAAACTGCCATGTGGTCAGCGCCCAGTAGCGATTCTCAGTCACCGCGACCTCCGAGTGGTGTGCCGTTCTGGATTCAAAAATCCACGACGACCCCTGGTGGTGGTTTCACGGGCGGAAATCCCAGTGGTTTCACCAGCGGTGCCGGTGGTCTTTCTAGTTCGACTTACTCGAACTGGAAGAACTGGGCGTTTAACTACACCAGTATTAGTCGTGACGACGCTCTCGCCAAGTGGCGAAAAGCTGTTGCGTTTACTAACTTCCAAGCACCTCGCAACTTTGCCGAACTGGCTCGTGGTGGGGAAAGCGATTGGGGTTTCTACACCAACTACGACGTAGTTGAGAAGCTCGAAAAGTTGCTGGAAGGCCGCAATGACAACCTTGGTGTTGACCTTGCGAAGTATTCGGGTAGTGCGGTCTTCAAGGGCAACCCTGTTGTCTGGGTTCCGTATCTGCAAACCAATGATAGCAGTGATCCTATTTACGGTGTGAACTGGCGAACGCTTCGCTACTTCTTCCGTAAGGGCAAGCACATGGTACGACACAAGCCTGAAAAGGCAGCCCGTCAGCATACCGTACGCGAAGTCCATATGGATAACTGGGGCAACTTCGTGTGTTACAACCGACGACGCAACTTCATTGGTTACGTTGCTTAACTTTTGTTTTTGAAAGGAACCTATAATGGGTGACTTATTTACAAAACCGGATGCCAAAGCCGGTTCGATTAATAGTGGGCCGTCTCCAGACATCTGGAGCCAGTCTCCTGGTGCTCAGATTGCGGCTGGCGATTGGGGCGTAGGGTTTAAGGTTGAGGACAGATTTACGTCCTTTCTCGATACTCATAACTGGGTGTTGACGCAAGCCACTGCGGGCACTGTTGCGATGGATCCTGCCGCCAAAGGTGGTGCCTTGTTATTGGACTGCAATAGCACGACAAACAACCAAGGCGTCCAGATCCAGTACGGTGGTGCGGCTGGTGCTTCCAGCTTCATTGCTAGTGCGAACTCGAAGATCTACTACGAGACTCGTCTTAAGGTAGCTGATATCGGTTCGACGACTTGCCAGATCTTTGCGGGTCTAGCGCCGGTTGACACCAGTGTCTTTGCCAGTGCTGCCAACTCGACTGCCAATCATATTGGCTTCGAGGCCATCAACACTACGTCTGTGACGTTTGCTACCGAAAAGGCTGGCACTCGCGTTGCGGATACCAGTGCTGCAACTATCGCTGACGATACCTACATTAAGTTAGGTTTCTTGGTTGATGGTTTGACTTCGGTTACACCATATGTGAATGGTGTTGCTGGCACAACTCAGACATCGAGTATTCCGATTGTCGATTTGACGCCTAGTTTTGTCTGTCATTCCTCTGGTACGACTGATCCGATTCTTCATTTGGATTGGGTCCGTGTTATCCAGCAGGAAGAGATTGCTAACTAACCTGTGTCGCTTGCCATGGTGCCGGGTCTCCTTTCCCGGCACCGTGGCTATTTTTAGGAGGGGAATAAAATGGAAGAATTGGCTGAAATCTATGGTGGAGAGGTCCCAGAAGAAGTTGTGGATCTACATGATGAGGTACGAAGTTTTTACCACAAGAAGGCGAATGGTCCGCTAGATTTGCAGATAAACTGCTTGATAGCTGTGGTTGCCGGGAAGCTGTTGCCTCCTCCGGCTAAGCCTAAACCAACAAAGAAGAGTGAAAGAGCGGTTGTATGAGCTTTGTCCAGAATCAAGCGGTAACTGGTTTCACGTTTGCTATGGTAAACAAGGATACCGGTGCCGCTTTAACTGGTGTTGCTGGTGCGATCAACAAGTATCGCACCATTGACGGTGGGTCGCAGGCTGCCCTTACCGGGTCTGTCGCAGAAGAAGGTAATGGGCAATATTCCATTAACTTGACTGCTGCGGAAATGAATGGTTCGGTGATTGGACTCTTGTTCACGCATTCGAGTGCGGTACCGGTCCAGTTTACAATTAAGACTACTGGTGGTTCTACCGCCAGCAGTAGCGAGTCGTCCTTGTCAATGACATTGACGACGCTTCGACAGGAGGTGGGCTGGTACTGGCTCGGTGAAAGGACTGCTGCTAATTGGTCTGCTGGCGAAATTACCCAGTTGGATGATATTATTCATGCGGGCTTGCGACAGTTTTACCACCCGCCTCCGATTGGTGGCGGCCCCCTGGCTCACAAGTGGTCTTTTTTGGAGCCGACGACTACGCTTACAACGGTTGCTGGGACTTCAGATTACACGTTACCGGCCAGCTTTGGGGGAATGACGGGTCCACTGACCTATGCGGCCTCTGATAATCGTTGGTATCCGGTTGAGATTACCAGTGAGCATCGCATTAGGATACTGCGTCAACGGGACTTTAATACCCTGAATACATTCCCGCTTTCCGCTGCCGTTCGAGCCAGAACGAGCGACGGCAGCGACGGTCAGCGGTTTGAGGTTCTGCTCTGGCCGACACCCGATAAGGCTTACACTTTATCCTACAGGTATCATGCTTTGCAGATTAAGCTGTCGGCTTCTAATCCTTATCCGCTTGGGGGGGAACCTCATGCGGAAACGATTCTTGAGAGCTGCTTAGCGATAGCTGAACAGCGAATGGAGAATCAGGCTGGGGTCCATAGCCAGAAGTTCCGTGAGCGTCTAGCTGCTTCAATTTCTCACGACAAGCAGCAATTTACTCCAGAGCGAATGGGCTATAATTCGGACAGGTCTGATGGTCATGCTCCGGCGGAGAGCGAGTATCGCAGGTTCTTCGGAACCGATGTGGACTATGATGGAACTGTTTTTTACGATACGAATCCATAAGGTGAATTATGAGTAGCACTAGTTTTGCAAACGACCTAGTTGAATCAGTGACAATCGGTGATGCGGTGGGCGATTCTTCCGCAGTTGATTTCCGTGGTTTCCGTTACGGGTACATTTACATGCCGAGTAGTACGAGTGTTGGGACGATTACTTGGTATTCGTCTGAGGACCTCGACGGAACTTATGATGTTTGCCATACGGGTAGTGGTAACATTACTTCTACGGTAGCGGCCAGTCGGTCGGTGCCTATGCCTACGAACCTTGTCGGCGCTCGTTTCCTGAAAGCAGTCGGGGACGCCGCCGGTACGTGTAAACTTTCACTCCAATCATAGGGGAGCAAAAATGACTGCGCATCGAGTATTACAAGACCTTGCTAAGAGTACGGAACTGGATCTTCTTGATCCGGGCAACGCTGGGACCATTGAGTTGGATCGTTCTATGGGCGTCTGCTCGGTTGTGACCGCAGCATCGGAAACCCGTAAGATCGGCAGCCCTCAGCGTACTGGTGTTATCGTTACCGTCTGTTTGAAAACTGATGGTGGTGATCTGGCTATTACTGGAGCTGGTGGTGAAATCCTCAACTCTGGTAGTGGAACTGAAACAACCGCTACGATGGCCGACGCTGGCGATGTACTGACGCTGATTAGCGTCAGTAAGGGTGCCAACATTGTATGGGCTATTCTGGCTAATCATGGAGCAGCGCTCTCCTAATGCCTAGACGGAAGACAAGGTTTGACATGCCTTGGCCCGTCAATGGCTTAGTGGATGCAGTTGCGTATGAGAATCAGCCTCGTGGGTCGAGTGTAGACTTACAGAACGTCCGGGCTTTTGATCCCGGTACGGGTCGCTCTCGCGGTGCGCAGCGAGCTGGTCTAGCCAAGTATTCCAGTGCTCGGGTTGCTGACGATCAGGTTCAGGAACTAGGGCATGTGGCTGCTCGTGCTGTTCCGACTGGACAATCGTCGCTTAACCAGCGAACGATTGTCCCCTACGTAATCACCAGTGGTACGGTTGCTACCTTTGGATCTGGGTCTACGACTACTGCCACCAATGGTAGCAGTGCTCTCAGTACGTCGGCACCAGTGATCTTTAGTTCGCAGCTAGATGGGGTGGTCTACTTTGCTGACGGGACCAGCGAAAAGAAGTGGACTGCTTCGACCAACACTGTAGCAGCATGGGCAGAGTCTGCTGGGACGATGCCTGTTAGCGGCAGTGACAGGCCTCGGCTAATCGAGACTTGGCGAGGGAGGATTGTGCTTAGTGGTGTTAAGGGTGATGAGCACAACTGGTTCATGAGTAAGATGCGTGATGCTAACAACTGGGACTATGCTCCGAGCACGGCAACTGCCACGCAGGCAGTTGCCGGTAATCAGCAGGATGCTGGCAAAAGTCCTGATATTATTAACGGGATGATCCCATTTTCAGATGATATACTTGTGTTTCTGGGCGACCACACGATTCACCAGATGACGGGTGATCCGGCTGAAAGTGGTCGCATTGATGCGATTAGCACCTCGGTTGGTGGGGCGTGGGGTCGAGCGTGGTGTCTGGCTCCTGATGGCAGTGCTTATTTCTTTGGGTCTCGTGGTGGGGTATACCGGTTGGTTCCCGGCAGTAAGCCTCAGAACATCACTCAGGGGTCCATAGAGGAGCGTCTGGCTGCGGTCAATCAGAATACGAGTCTAATACGGCTTGTCTGGAACGACCGGGAGAAGGGTGTGAATGTTTTCATTACCGATCTCGGTGGCGGTGCCAGTACCCATTACTTCTACGATACGCGAAACAATAGCTGGTGGTTGGATAAGTTTGCCACGGCTGACCACAACCCAACTGCTGTGCATGTGTATGACGGTGATGCGGTGGCAGACCGAGCCATTTTGCTCGGTGGTCAGGATGGGTATATCCGCAAGTTTGACCACGACACTCCGGCTGCGAATGACGATTCAACTGCTATTGATGCCTATGCCTATTTGGGTCCGATTCAGTTACAGAATCGGCCCAAGCTGATGCTTACAGAGATGAAGGGTGCCGTGGGTACGGGTAGCAATCCTGTTGCCTGGGACCTGTATGCCGCAGAGACGGCTGAGGCTGCTAAGGCGGGTGCAAGTAAGGCTAGTGGTACATTCGCTGCTGGTCGCAACCGAAGTGACCGGGCAAGGGTAACTGGGCATGACATATTCATCCGATTAAGAAACAATACATCATCCCAGAAATTCTCCATGGAATTTCTGGGTCTTGAGATTGACAGCTTCGATGGTCCGAGGGCGAGACAATGGTAGGAACGCCAAGGATACCGAAGGGTAATATACGAGAACGTCGTCTTGCGCAGTTCCTAACATCGGAGTTGAATCAGAAGGCTTTGGTGTTGGAGAGCTTTACTGAGTCGCCTGACACGCGGCCTGATGCTCCCGTGGTCGGTCGTGTGATATACACGACCGATACGAAGCAGGTGCAAGTGTTTGATGGCGAAGACTGGGCAGGATTATAGGAGTTATTCATGAGTCTCAATTATGGAGATGGTGCAGGCGATCCTGCTAATATTGGGATTGGTCAAGATCTGTTGACTGGTGGTTTTAGCGACTACGAAATGCAGTATCTGGCTCCGCATCTTGATTACGGTGCGGGGATGGGGGCTTCTCCCGGTATGCCCGGTGGCGGCGCTTTAGGTGGGCTAGTGCGTGGAATGGCCTCTCCGGTGCGGCCCGGCTTTGATGGCTTTGCTCAAGCGTACAGTCCTGCTTCCATCTCCAAACATGCGGTGCCGGGCAACGCCTTTCCTCAGATGGCTCCCAATACTCCTGCTGGCCTTTCTGTGGCAGGTACGGAGAACATGCCGACACCAGCGAATCAATCAGCAACAGTGACTACGAATACGTCCCCTACAGGGGCTGACTGGCAGGCAGGTTCTCCTGTAAAAAGCAACTACTCAAACCTTAATGGCCTGAAGAATCGGGCGTATGGAGTTAACTATGGTTAGCAAAAAACCGGTAGGTACGGGTTTTGGTTCCGATTACAAAGATTGGCAAAGACGCCAGCGAGAAGCTGCTGAAAGGAAGCGGCAGAAAAAGGCGGAGAGACGGCAGAAATATGATGCTCGTCGGGCCGACCAAAAACGCAGGAGCGACGAGGCTTCGCAAAGATGGCAAGAGCGTAAGGCGAGACAGGCCGAAGGAAAAAGGCCTTGGGACAAAGGTAGAGGCGGAAGTCCACACGCCTATGGTGGTCTAGCTGCTGGTGGCTCCAATCTTGCTGGGCTGAAGAATCAGGCATTTAGTTCCCCGGCGCAGAGAGAGGCTGCTGGTTTACCTCCTGCTGGTCCGGGGGGTGCAGCGGGGCCTCCCGGGCAAGCTGGTGCTGCGGGGCCGCTGGGGTCTCGTACTCCGGTTGGGAGACTTAGAGCACGATGGCCTGAGCATGATTTCAATCCTGAAGCGATGGCTGAAGCTCATCGCCTTGGGGAGGAGGCAAAGGGTGGGTTCTTCAGGCAGATGTTTTCTGCTCCGGGGGCGGCTGACCAGCGAGCGACTGAGGCAGTTGAGGAGTATCTGTCCGGTCAAAACCCAGATTCTCAGTTGCCTGAAGGTGTTGATCCTTGGAGTACGATGCCGGGTGGTTCAAGAGCACTCCCCGGTGTTCGTAGTCACTTTGGTACGTTTGCGCCCCCTCCTCCAAGGCCGCCTAATCCTCCAACTATTCCTACTCCCGGTGGCGGAGAGGCCACGCTAGGAGGGACTCCAGATTTCCCGGTGTATACCCCATCTGGTCCGGGTTCCATTCCGCATCGAGCTGGGATGAACCGGATACAGGGTGTATTTCCTAGTGTTGAAACGGGGCCTCCCGGTCCTCACAGTCGGATGGATGTTACCGATCCTGAGATTCTAGGGGCTGGGCCTGAAGTGTATCCTGATATAAACTCTGATAGGACTATCGAGCCTACACCGACAGGTCAGTTCTTTCCTGAGGCACCTGCTCCAACGCCTCCGATGGCACCTTGGGAGCCGCATCGGTCTGGTATGCCCCCTACGACACCACCAGTTGGTGTTCCCGGTCCGATGGGTGATCCCGGTTTCCCTGGGCCGCCGGATATCAATGCACCCAACATGGGTGTCTCTACGGGTTCCAATCCTGCCCTTAATACCTTGGCGGTAAATGGGGGGGCAATGCCTGCTCGTCAAAAACCTTTAAGGGCTGGCAGCAGATTCGGAATGGTATAGGAGATAAACAATGGCAACTTCCCTTACTGAATTAACTAACCCGCAGCTTGTGACTGCCCCCGGTTCGGCTGGAATCAACGACGCTTGGCGGCAAAATGCGCTGCTACAGCATCTAATGAATTCCTTGGATAAGCGCCAGCGAGAAGCTCTCTGGGGCAGGATCCCCGGTGCGCCCGGGTCGGAACAGGGTGCAGCGGCCAGCGACATTGTGAACGCCAATCGGCCTGAAGCCCAGCAGACGCAGGCCCAGTTAGAAGCTATTCGCGCCGGTGGTGGTGGCGGTGGCTATGGCATCATTAAGGAGCCGGGAATCCTTGGTCAGCTAATGAGAATGGCAGATCAGGCTGCTCAACAGCGCCAAGCAGCGACAGTCGAGCAGCTCAGGCTGGCTCGACTGCCGCTTCAGGACTTGCGCAAGTACGTTGACGATGCTACGCCACAGCAGCTCTCTGAGCTGATGGCGGGTTATAAGAACCTTCGGGGTGACGTAAAGGGCGTCTTGGAGAAGAACCTTGAGAAGATTAGCCAGACTGCTGGCAAGGCCAGCACCCTAGCCAGAGACTTGCTTAACGAAGACGTTGAGTCCATGGCTAAGGCGCTTGACACAAGTGCGACCGAGATACAAGGTCACGTTGACAAGGCCAATGCGTCCCTAAAAGCCGGTGTGCAAGAGGCCCAACAGATGGGTGCCGAGGCTGGCAAGGGTGCCGTAGGCGACATTCGAGCCGCTGTGGAAGAGGCTCGCAAAGGGGTACTACCCGGTGCCATGGCCCGTGAAGGGGCCATGGGGGCTGGCTACGGCTCTCTTGCACAGCAGCAAGCCAGAACGCTTGCTGCGTCCAAGGCAGAGGGCATGGGGCTTGCGGAGCAGCTTGGTGCAGGGCGCAAGGCAGAGATCAATGAGCGCTTTGACGAGATGGCAGAGCGAGAAGGGGAACGATTAGAACAGAGTTTGCGAGCAAGGGGATTAGATAACACTACGGTTGCCGCTTCTCAGCGGCAAGGAATGCTTGCCAAGGTGGAGCGTGGCCGTAGCGATGCCCTCAGACAGTTAAATGATCAGGTTGCCCAACAGCAGCTAGGCCAGTTTAATGAGTGGGAGAAGCTCCGAGCCATGACTGGCGAGCGAGTTGGCCTACCCGGCTTAGGCGCTCGTGAGCGTACCGGTGCGGCTGCCGACCGTATTGCAGCTCAGTTAGAGTCTACTGGTCTCGGAGCAGGCGCACAGGCCGCTCTAGGGACTCAGAGAGGCGAACAGGACCTTGGACGGCTCTTGGCTGGTAAGGCTGGTGACTTCCAGATGGCAGGCTTACAGGGTCTGTTACAGCAGGAAGGGGCAAAGACTCAGGCGATTGCTGGTGGTTGGCGTCAGAAGATGGCTCTATCTGCTCAGCTTGCCCAGTTGGGCTTCACTGAGCAGGCTAATGCTCTCCGTCAACAGGCTGATGCAGAGCGAGAGATTGGTGGTCGTTCCTTGACTGCCTTGCAGCAGGGTCAGCAGGATCAGGGCCGTCAACTGGCTAACGTGACTCAAGCCCAGAGCGGGCTTGAGGAACGAGTACAGCATCAAGGCATGAATCCAGCCTTGTGGCTGGATCTTGCCAAGGGCTTAGGTGTAGCCAGCCAGCAGGGACCACCTTTAGGTGGGCTGTTTGGTAACGTGGGTGGCGGTGGTGGAGGGCCTTGGGGTCAGTTCCCCGGTGGTCAGCAAAAGCCAGAACCAAAGCCAGAACCAAAGCCAGCGGATCTCAGGAATCTTATTAACACAATTTCGATCAATCTTGGTGGACTCGGTAGTCCGGGGAGCATTACTGGCGGTGCGCAGAGCGCCTTACAGAGCGGTTGGAATTTGCTCACGAGTCCGGGGGGTGCTAACACTCTAGGCGCACTTGGAGGCGCTGCGGGGGGAGCACTCGCGGGTACTGCCGGTATAATGGATTACATCGGTGGTCTAATTCAAGACAATCCGCAGCAGGCTCTGGCTTTTATTCAAAACCCTGACGCTTGGTTTAGGGAGTATGTTGGAATGTCTCGGGAGGATTTTGAGAAGTTGGACCCCGCTAGACAGGATGAGCTAATGAAGCAGATGGCTGCGGACCAAGAGAAAGTGAAGCCCACCGTAACACCGCCAGCGAAGAAGGATGAGAAAAAGGGCGGCCTACTTGATCCTGTGCTCAATTTATTCAGGGAAACCGCTGAAGAGAAGGCTGAAAGAGCCAAGGCAGAGGCTGCTAAAGAGGATAAAGGAGTTCAAGGTCAGGAGGGTCAGGCGGGTCAGCTTGGTCCTGCCTCTTCGGGGACCGGAAGGATATTAACTTCTGCCAATGCTCCGGGTGCTCAATATGATCCTGTGAGGAAACAATGGTGGAAACCAAAGCCTGCTGCTCCTGCTACTTCCGTGACTGGCATCACTCAGCCGCAGGTTACTACTCCTGCGCAAGGCTACACAGACCAATATGGTATAACCTACCCCGCTGGTCACAAAGGTCCTGTAGCAAGGAGTGGTTCCTCTCAGGTTACTCAGCCGCAGATTACTCAGCAAGATCTTGCGAATTACCAGCAAGGAATTGGCAGACTTCCAAACCATAGTACTTCTGGCTTCCAGCAACTTCAGAACCAGTTTAACCAACAGCAGCCACAGACCGTCCCGAATACGGTGGCAAATGTGTCCAACATGAGCCAGACCCCGGCTCCTACTTCTGTGACCAGTATGTACAACAATACCCCAGTAAACGCTCACTGGACTCGGGATACGCAGGGCATGTCTGATGCTCAAAAGTCCCAGTTGTGGAACTTCGGCGGCAGTATGTACAAGGCGTAAGGAAATACTAAATGGCGATCAGATTTGAATACGGTCCACCGCAGTCAGCATTAGGTGCTCTCGCCTACCAAGCCGGTGCCGCCGAAGCGGCAGACCGGCGTCGTCGTGAGATTGAGCAGATGCAGATGCAGGCAGCGCAGATGCGCCAGAAGCAGCAGCAAGCTGCCATGGATCGCCAGTTCAGTGCATGGAGAACCCAGTACGACCACTTCTCCGGTTTAGACAAGATGCAGAAGGAGCATGAGTGGCGAGACGGTTTCCAAGAAAAGGGTCACGAAAATGCCAAAGAATTATACGATTTTTCCTCGGCAGAGAAACAGCGGGCAGCAGATGTTGCCCATATAAGGTCCTTGGAGAGGCAGCGGGAAGCCTCTGAGCAAATCGGGGACCGGGCTCGGTTTGCTGATATTAGGACTGAGCAGAATGGTAGGATAGAACAATTGCGCAGGGCGCTAAATCAGGCTGGTGATGGGGCGGCGGCTAAGGCTAAGGCGCAGTATGACAAGGCCATAGGCAAGCCAAACCTGTCGCCAGATCACAGGCGGCAGGCTCGGGCACAATACATTTCTTCTCTTGAGCAAATTGTTTCCAATCCAGACAACACTCGGCCCCCTCGGGAATGGCAGGATGGATGGCGAGGAAAGACCAGTTCCTATGGTGTGAGGGAGGTCCGTAAAGATGGCAAGACATTTTGGGAGTATGACCCGGGATTTGACCCGCAGAAGCGAAAGATTGATGGGCCAAAGGGTTTTGATGACAAGGGAAATGAGATCCAGTATTTTGATTATGCCGAAATCAAGGACGGTCAGGTTACTATCCAGCAAGACAGTCGAATCATAAGAGCGGCCCCAGCTCCCAAGATAGACTACAAAACGGCTGCTGAAGCACTGTTTAAAGAGGAAGATGAGCTTGTGTGGGACGGCACGGCCAAGGAATGGGAAAAGACTGGCAGGAAGGTTATTCGCCTCACTCCAAACGGTTGGGCGGCTTTGCATAGGTCGCCTATAGATGACTTTGGTGTTGACTGGCCTGAATCCCGAAACGACCTGTTGGAATTTTATATTAACGAACAGAATCCTCCGGCGGGTGCTGGGGCACCGGCGGCCAAGGGGGCTCCAGCGGCACCGGGGCCACCGGCAGCAATGGTTCCGGGTAGCCCGGGTAGTGCTGAAGAATATGCAGCGGCTGAAGCTGGGGCTTTCCCTATAGGTCATCCCGGGAGGCCGGGGACAGCCGCTGAGAGGGTTGGGGGTGCTGCGGCACACGGTATCGGACGCATGGCGGGTGCGGCTGCTCAAGTACCCGGCATGATGGCTCGTCAGGCTGGTGCGGCGATAAGGGGTGCAATTGAGCCTCAAGGTGTTCGCCAGTTCAAAGACTTTGTTGATGGCGTAGAGAGAGAGCTTCAAGAAGCAGATAAGATAAATCCCAAGATGCGTGAGCTATTGGGCCGGGCTAGAAACATACAAGATCTTCCCCAGGATCAGCTCGATGTCCTTGCTGAAGAAATAGCAAAGGAAAAGGCTCTGCTTGAGCGATTTGGTATGGGGCTAGGGGATCTAGAGGATGGCTTTAAGAATCAGTTGAATCCTCAGCGATAAAGGCGGGACAATGGCTAAATCGTGGATGGACCTCTTCAATCCTTTCCAGCCTTCTGGTGCTGCTGAAAGAACACGCCTCCGGCGTGAAAGAGAGAGGCAGACGCTCTCTGATATTGCTCTTCAGGGCGAGCTTGCTCGTCAACAGGAAGAGGAAGCTCGTCGCAAAGAGGCTACCGAGAAGGCTCTCTTAGAACTTCGCAGAGGTCCCCTTGGAACTGCAATCGAGGGGGCTTTGCCTGCGTCTGTTCGCGGCCATCTTGGGGTTACGGAGAACCCTGTCCCTGTTCATCCCTTCCACAAGAAGCCACTCATGAGTAACGATGAGTGGCTTGCTCTCCCCAGGGAGAGACAGATGGAGATCTTTGCGGAGAACGAGGGAGAACGCTGGCAACTAGAGCGTCGTCAGGCAGAACAGAAGCATGTGCGAGGTCCACTAGACAGGGGGGTAACTTACCGTCCCACTAAGTTTAGCCCAGAGCGGGATAGGAATTATGCCATTGAAAGTATTCTGGATTCCATCGGTGGTCTTCAGCAGGATGCCAAGGAGACCAAGAGGGAGAGTAGGCTGCCTTGGGAGGATATGCTTAAAAAAGACCCTAATCTGGTTATGAGGAACCGAGAGGCTCCTACGGGAATCCGCAAAGAAGCGGCAGCAGAACATGCCTATAGGTTCAGGACTGACCCAGCGTATCGCAAGCAGACTTGGGCTATGCCCAAAGATCTACTGAATCCTTCTGAAGTACCCTATAGTAGCCCCAAAACCCTTGGTGAAGCCTTGGGTAAAGTCTACCCTGGTCTCACTAGCGAACGGACAAGGCCCGCAGTGCCTTGGGTGAGCAGGCCGACCTTTGGAACAGAAGATGATGTTCGGCGAGAGATAAGAAGCGAAACTCTGACTAAGCCAGTCCCTTTTGTGGCTCGCCTGTACACCGGCAAAGAGAGAAAAGACCAACATGAGATTGCCCAGAGAATCGCCAACGGCACTGCTACAGATGAGGATTACTGGCGTCATGGGCACTATGAGGCTCGGATGAGGATTGCCCATGAAAAGGGTTATCTTGGGAAGGGTGCCGATGCTATCCTAGACATGGTTGCCTACATGACTGAGTTTGGCGTTGGTTGGAGTCTTCTTGGTGGCAAGGCAGCTCAGGCTACCAAGACTGGCTTTGCCAAAATATTTGCTGCGAAGGCTCCTAGTAAAGTTGGGCAAACGGCTGTTAATTTCAGTAGTTCGCTGGTGGGTTCCTTTGGTTCGGCACTAATGAATCCTCATCAGGTTTGGGCAACCATGCAGGAGCAGTTGCCTGGGCTTGGTCTTCGTCGGGATGAAGAAAATAGGCTGATAGCCTATATGGGCAAAGATGCTCGTACTGCTGGCCGTAAGTTCCTTGATGCTTCTGTTCAGACTTACTTTGAGCACGCCATTGAGCGATGGGGTGGGCGCGGTCTGATAGCTGTTCCGAAGCAGGGAGTCCGGGGCCTGGGATTTTTGGCTAGGAAGATAGCGGGTGATTCTGTTAAGCGTGCCGGAAAAGCCGCTACGCACAATGCTGGCCTGCTCGTAATAAAGAAGAGCCTCACAGGCCCAAGTGGTAGATCGTGGGTTGGCCGTGCTCTCAGGAAGGCTGGGTTCCACGGTTTTGGTGCTGAGATGGCTGAAGAAGGGGCTCAGGGGTGGGTTAATCAGTACATTAACCCAGAGCACTTCCTGACGACGAATCAGGCCAATGTCTGGACTAAGACGAGGGATTTCGTTACTGGCGTGAAGGATGAGCGCGGAAACCCAAAGGTGACAGCAAAAGAGGTGGGTGATGAAATTATCCCCATGGCGCTTGCCTTCTTGGTCGTGGGCGCTGGTGGCAAGATGATGACCCCCGAGTTCTGGCAGAGCGGGGATTTCCCTGAGCCTAACAGGCTTGCTCTTGAGCCTGAAGGGCCGTGGAAGGACTTGCTTCTCAAGGAGGGTAAAGAAAAGTCCGATACTATGGTGGAAGCTCTGGAGCAGACACTGATCAACTCTGTTGAGGAGGGTGATCCACGCGAAGTTCTAGGCATCGTCCAAGAGATAGCGGAACTGGCTGAAGCGGAGAGACTTTCCCCCTCGAACCAGAATATTAGCCGTAGTACCTTTGAGGCAATAAAGCTCCCCGGTTCAGAGCTGACACTCTATGACATGCTGAAGAAACAAGAGGATCGCAAAGGCTTCTTGTCTGGCATCACTGAAAGAAGGCCCCGCTTGGCTTCGGTCCTAGAGTCTGCGTCTGAGGCTATGTGGGAACGATCTCAGGATGTTGCAGGTCGTCCAGTTCGTGTGGGAGGTATGCCCGCTTCGGCAGTAGGTCCAGACGGTCAGCCGCTGGCTGCTCTTGGTGAGGAGGGGCTTGGGCCGATACCGGCAGAAGCTCAAGCGGAGGCCGGTGTGCCGACAATGAGCAGCCTGCCTGCGACAGTGCTTGGCCCAGAAGGCGAAGCCTTGGTAGACCCACGAGCGATAGGTCAAGCTCCTGAAGCCCCTGTAGAGACCCCTGAAGCTGAACCCCAACCCCCGAGTGTGCCTGAGATGCCGCTTGAGGAGCAGCGTGTCTCAGGCGTGCGTGTGGGAGATCTGCTTGAGGGTGTGTTAGAAGAGGTTGGACCTAACGAGTCAACGGTTTCGATGCTTAGAGAGGCTGCTGAGGAGGCTTACCACGCGGAAAAAGACAAGAACCCCAAAAGAGCCTCCATGAGGAGGAACGCCCTTAATAGAGCTGCTGATGCCGTTGAGGGTTTGGGGCAGGATATACGTGAGGTTGAAGATCTGCAATCTATTGCTGGTATTGGTAAGGGTAGTGCTAAAAGGATTAAGGAGCACTTGTCTGGGCTGGAACCTCCGGCCCCTGCTGTGGAGGCAGCGGCTCCAGAGGCCGCTGCCCCAGCGGTATCGCAGGGATACCTGTCTCCTGACGAATACAATGCCGAGGCAAAGCATATAAATGATCTGCTTGAGGCCGAGTTAATCACGCCTGAGCAGGCGAAGATGGCTGGGGAAAGACTGGAAGACGGGAAGCCGTTATCGCGTGATGAGCTTGCTGCAATTGTGAAACAGAGAACCAAGCCTCCCCAGAAGTCTGGGGCTGCTTCCCTCTACGAGGAATTTGGCATACCTGAAAACCCAACTCTTCCCCATGAATGGTTAGGGCTAGAAGAAGGCGAAACGAATGTCGAACGGATCAAAAATCGACACATGGAGTTGTGGGATAAGGCTGATGAAATGAAGCTGGGGCCACGTAGCAAGGCGTCCCAGATACTAATGAATGAATTGGGTCAAGCTCGCATTAAGATGCTTAAAGCAGCCGAAGAGGCTAAGCCAGCGGTAGCCCCTGCTGCTGTGGTTCCTGAGCGAGGGGCTCGAAGGGTTCGTGGTAGAAAGATTACTCAAAGGCAGGCCAGGGATTTATTTAACACTGTTGCCGCTAGCCAGAAGCTCCCAGAGAAACAGGCTCTTGCGGTGCTCAGAAGCGTTGCTAGGGATCTGGGTGTTAAGTCTGAGGGGCAAAGCCGAGAAGAACTGTTTGAAACCCTTACGAAACTAGAGCCCCGAAAGCTGGCCCTCGCTCGCCGTCAGCGAGCAGGGGAACCTGTTGCTCGGATAGCTGCTGTAGAAGCTGCTGAACCTGATCGGGCGGTGTTGCCCGGTAGCGCCGACTTCGAACTTTCTCCGCCTATGACCAAAGCTGAGCACAAGGAATACCAGCGGGAGAGGGCTATAGCGCGGCTGGAGGGAAAGGAGGAGGGGCCAGAATCTCTCTACGAAGAATTAGGCATACCCGAAAACCCGACGCCTGCTCAACTGTTGAGGTTAGAGGAGGGTGAAGAGCTTGATGTTGATGCGATTAACCAAAAACATGACGCCCTTCGTGCTGAATTACCTGCGAGTAAAGCGGGGGTAGGACTTGCGGATATGATACTCGCGGCTCGCGCTATTTTGATTTCCAAGGCTGAAGAGGCAGCGGCTAAGCGTGGTGAACCCGTTCCTGAAAGCAAGGCTGCTAGGGAACCCACTCCCACTGCTGAACCGGCAGCCCCTGGCAAGGGTGCTGCTGACTTAGTTTCTTCGGAGAGTCTGGCCGAGGTTGGCTTGGACGACAGGTGGAAACCTTTAGTGGCTATGTATGGGATATTTGGAGGGACCTCTGCGTCTCAGGCTGCTCATAGCAGCGGTTGGCAGAGGCAGGATCATCCTATCAATGAATTCGTCAGAAGGACGACAGACAGTAAACAGCGGCCTGAACAGCCTGGATTCCAGACCCCCGAGAGCGTGAATGCCTGGGTGGATAACTTGGTGGCGGGAGAATACTCCGACATCTGGAGCACACCAGCAGACTTCTTCAGGGAGTTTGATCAGGCAGTGAAGCTACTAGAAGAAGCGGAGCAGGACTCTGCGATTAGCGATAAAGTGAGGAGGGCTTTGTCTAAGGCAGGTATTATTGCTTTGGGCGATGCGCACCGAACGCCTTTGCAGTGGATGACCACTCACTTGGGTGAGAAGTTCATTGCCTCTTACGGGAATAAGCGCATACCGAATCGCTGGGCAGAGGAGATGGAGAAGGCCCTTGCTGAGCCCGCTCCTGCTGCCAAAGCCTCAGCCGCCCCACAGGCGGCTGAGGGTGTCCCAACTAGGGTCTACCATGCTTCTCCCCACAAAATCGTAGGTCCTCTGCGGCCAACTCCCGGCAGGATGAATCGTGAGCCTACAGGCATATTCTTTGCCCATACTCCAGAGGAAGCTGCTCGATCCACTCCGCACGTTTCCACAACAAAAGAGTCCGTGGATAAGAATGTGACCGAGTGGGAGGTCAACGCCGAAAATCCTTTAGATATGTACTCAGCGGAATTTGAGGACATCTGGCGAGAGGTCGAAAAGGATGCTGAGGCGGCTCTGCGAAAAAAAGTGGGGAAAGATGCTGAGATTGATACGTTACTGAAGGAACTTGACGGTATCGCGGTTGTCGCTGAATCGCTTGGGGAGGCAAGGCTTGTTCCCGACATGCTCACAGAGGCTCTCCTCGATAAGGGTTATGATGCTCTAGTTACAGTTGAATCAAAGACTGTGGCTGGGTGGACTATCGCCCTAGACCCTGCCATCGTTACACGGGCAGGTGAAGATCCAGCCGCCCCCGAGGCGGCTGACCCGAAGAAGGGGGACAAGATACCGCAGACCACGCTGAAGCTGACTAAGTTGGAAAAGGAGATCTTGGATGACCGGCTTAATCAGGCAGATGCGATCTATGATGCAATTGAAGCTGAAGAAAAGGGCTGGACTCTTGACGAGGTAAGGGAAGTTGCCGAGGAGTTTTTGGCGGGCAACTATGCCGCAGCTCTTGAAAGTGAACTGGGCCGTGAAGTCCTTGTCGATGCCCACGAGTCAAGTCCTTATGTGGGTGCCGCCGAGGATGTTACTGCGGACTCTGGCTTCGGTACGGCAGAAGAGATGGCTGAGCATGGCCTAATCTCACCACAAAAGTATCGAGCCATAAAGCGAGCTAATGACAAACTTGGCGAGAAATTAGAGGGCTTCCTCGGTAAGCCCTCCCCAGCCGCCCCACAGGCGGCTGAGTTCGTGAGCGATGCGCCGTTTGAGGAGGAGGCTGTGGAGCCTCCCTTGATGCGCCTTAGCGAAGAAGAACGAAAAGCACTCAGTGAAGCTATTAACGACGGGGAGACCATGGATGCAGTAGAGCATGGTCTGAGCATGGATGACTTTGATTTTGCGCGGCTAATTCTCGCAGGAACGGCTATTAGGCGAGAAGGAGCTGACGATATTCACTGGTATGATGTTCACCCAGGTCAAGCTGACGATGTTGAAAAGCTCGTTCGTGATCTTCTCAAGCAAGACAGACCCGAGGTAAGGCGAAACAGAGAAGCCTTGGAGAACCTAGCGTCTAGGATGAAAGAAGGGGCTGAGAGGTGGAGGGAGTACCGCAAGGAGTACCGCAGTGCCCAATACCTTGAAGAAGCCAGGGAGCGAGGTCGCGATCTTATTGTGCCCGAAGATTCTCCACTGCGCAAAGCGGAATTCTTATCGCGTGAGCCGGAGATAATGCCTGCGGACCATCCCGTTGCCGTCACGAGCAGGTTGCTGGAAGGCTTGTTTGGGGATAAGGTCAAGGAAATAGCTGCGGAGGAAAGAAAAGACATTGGGCCTCCCCTGGTCGAGCCGGGTGAACAGCTACCGCCTGGGTCTACTACCAACAAGTTTACCCCCGAGAAGGATCAGACCCCCGAGGAAGAACAAAAGCAGAAGAAGACCCATGAGGATGAGTATCATGAAGCCCTTGCAGCTAACCCTCACAAGACTTCTTTTGTGGAAGACAAGAGGCCCACTATCCCTCGGATGGTGAATGGAATTGCTGATTGGTACAAACCAGAGCTAAAGGGTGAGGAGCGCAAGGCTTGGAGGGAAGAGGTTCGCGGCTATGTGGATGAAGCTCATGAATTACTAAATCATAAGTACAATCTCTTGCACACAGACATTCCTGACATGATATACACCGATGAAGTCTGGAAACGGAAGCGAGCAGAAGCTAGGCGGCTGAGAGACAAGGGACGCAAGAGAGTCAAGGACGACATGGGCAATTGGGTCATTAAGGAGGCTGACTATAGCTCGCTTCGTCTTGATGAATTCGCCCAAGCAATCCGAGAGAACGAGGCGCTTAGGGGGATGGTTGGCGATGTTGTAGGGGATACCTCAAACGAAGAATCTGCTGCTTATGAGTTGCTAATCACAGACATCCCCCGAATTGGCAAGGCTACCCCAGAGACTGAAGAAGCTACATTGGAACTAATGGAGAGGAGTGGTCACACCCCCTCTTGGGCTCCAGAAGAACCCGAGTCGATGGATCGCTTTGAGGTTGGCTTTCTGGAGAACAAGGTTGTTGCTGGTATCCCCAGTACGGAAGGTCTTGAGGAGGGAGAGACTGTCCCACCTGTGGTTCACGGTAAGGTGGTTGAGGAAACCGAGAAGTCTGTCTGGGTTGAAACTAGCGATGGGGCGCAATACGAGATAGATAGAGCTAACCTGCAAACCTTCTTCGGTGAGTCGGGTGAAGAATTTGACTTCCATGGTGAAGACATGGGGTTGTTCTCCTTCACACCTATGGCTGCTGCTGCGATTCCCGCTTACTTCGCTGCCAAAAGGCTTGCGGAATGGGTGAGAAGCACTATCGGTGACATTAAGGCTGACTATTGGCTTGATCGGTTCAAAGATCTTACCAAGGTTGGCGGTCAGTACGGCAGGGAGATGTGGCAGGAGCTGCAAGATGCTGAGGCTTATGTGCGCAAGGTGACACAAGAAGTTCAGTATCGCCTTGCGGATCTGGATGTGGCGATCAAGCAGTCTCCCTGGAAGAGACGGCTGCATGATCTCTCGGGTAAGCAGGAAAACATTCTCAACCAAGCCCTTGTGGTCCGTCCGGAGAAACTCGCAGCGTGGGCAAAGGAGAACAAACTTCCCGACCGTTTAGTTGGCCCAGTAATAGCGATCAACAAGCTGAATGTGAGGCTGAGCAAGGCGGTTGCCGAACAGCTTCCTGACATCATGAAAGACCCTGACTTCGTTAAGAACTACGACTACAAGGACTTGGTGAGGACTTGGGTTAGCAACAAGTCTGTCCATCTTGTGCGAGTTTATCGGGCTTTTGATGATCCAGGGTGGGGTGCTCGGATTAAAAGAGAGCACCCGGAACTGGTTGAACGGTTCCGGCGTGGGATTGCAGACAGCCTACGGCAAGAAGCCATTGAGAAGGAAGCTACAGGGCTATTCAAGAAGGGGCGGCAGGCTCTACTGAAAGATCCTCATTACAAGGGCTTACTTGCCAAGCTAAGGGTACTCAAGAAGAAAAAGAAGGATCAGCAGTCGCTCCTCTTTGAATCTAACAGCGAAAAGGACTTGATGAGCAGTTTGACTGAAGTCCTTGAACCCCTCAAGTCTGCTTCTGTAAAAGAGGCGGCCAAGACTGTTGACAGGAGGATTAAGGATGGGGAAATCCTTACCAAGGAGGGCCTAGATGGGTGGGTGGATTCTTACCTTAGCCCCAATCGAGTCGAGCCCCGCGTGAAGAAGGCGCTCGGTCAGACGGATATGCGTATCCTGATGAACCGCAAACTTGAAGACAAGGAATTTCATAAGATCGTCAAGCGGGTTCTGGGCGAGTATACCAAGCCTTCTATGCGGGTGATTCGCAGTGCTGAACTGCTTTCTTCCTTCATTTCCAACAGGAAGGTTCAGCGTAGGCTTGCCGAGGAGGGGCTAGAGAAGGGCTGGTTCATAGAAGGCGTAGAGGACGAGCTGCAAGCCCTTACGCCAGCACCTCGGATTAAACGAGATAAAAAAACCTTGCACTACACTAAGACGATACCCAACAACATCTCTTATGGGGCACTGGCTGGGCTAAGAACCACTCAGCAGTTCTGGGAGGGCTTGGAGAGGCACTTTGGGCGGGAAGGTGCCGTGGACGGCTATGCTGCAATGGCCTATCGCTACTGGATGGGTGGCGTTGCTACGGCTAAGGCTTCCAAGACGATCATGAACTGGAGCACCCAGGCCATGAACACCATCACCAATAAGATGATTGGGATTGTCCATGGTGATGTCTCGCTGAATCCATTCAAGTGGCCTTCGCAAGCGGTGTCAATGTGGGAAGCCTTTGGGCAAGTTTGGAGGTCAGCCAAGAAGAGTGAGCCCTATTCGCTTAGCCGGGCAAGGGGCAAGCTAGAGAACGCAAAGACACCTGAAGCCAAGAAGAAGTGGGAAAAGGTTGTCCGCGAGAAGTGGCTTGCCTTTGAAAAGAAGTATCGGGAAACTGTCTTGGACCGGATTGAACGTGGCGTCTACTTTGATTCACCAATCAGAGAATTAGAAGACATGGTGAAGGAGGCCCTTAATTCCGATGCCAGCATTTATACCCATGTGCCCGAGGCTTTTGACCAAGACATGAGTAAGTTCCAGAGGGCAAAAATGCTTCTCAAGCGTGGGGTTACGTCTTACTGGAAGGCGCATGCCAATGCTTACCGGATGGGTGATGATTACTGGAAGGGGTTGGCAGATGCGGCAACGATCAGAATGCTAGACAAGGCTTACCCTTCCCACCACACTCGGTGGAAAGGGATGACTTCCGAGGAGCGTCGTGCCGAGATCATGAAGGAAGCTGGCTTACGGGTGAGGGATCGCTACCCAACGTCCAGCTTATCCCCAGAGGTCATACAGCTCCTGCGAAGATTTCCCATTGTGGCAACCTTTCCGACTTGGATTTCGGAGTTTGGTCGCACTCAATATTTAGAGATGTTCCATAAAGATGGTTGGATGGCTAAGGATTTAGGAAGCGGTAATCCAACATTAAGGAGCCATGCACGCTGGACGTATATTCGCTGGTTGGGTGCGCATTACGGTGCCAGTCAGGCTATTGCTCTCATTATAGAAACTGTAATGTCACTGGTTCCAGGGGGAGGGCCTGAACCTATCAAGGACGAGAAACTCATTGAGGATCTGACTGAGGGCACTCCTCCTTGGGATCGCCATAAAACCCTGCAATGGTTCAAGACTAAGGGGAAAGATGGCAAGCCGGAATATTACTACAACAACATGAGTCGGATAAATCCTTACGGTCGAATATGGGATGCCACAAAGGCTTTCATGGGTCCAGAGGACCTCATGGACAGGCTCTGGGCTGGGACAGACATTCTTGCCGGTGAACTTATTAGTCAGGACATGGTCCTTGGCAGGATCTTGGCAGTAATTTCAGGGATAAAGCCAGAGGGTGGGGATGTGTATAACCCAGAGTCTCCTCGGTGGAAGGAGCAGGCACTAAGTTACATCTGGCAGGTCTTCAAACCTGGGGAATGGGAATCGCTCAGGCGGCTAGGGGGGATCTCCCCCTGGAAGGTGCCACACTTGTTTGGGCCTGCTGGTGATTACTTCCGTGGTTGGGGTGAGGCTGACAAGGCTGGCCGAGAATACAACACGGCAGTGGAATTCCTTGCGCTTATCACTCCTCGAATAGGCCACTTGAAGAATCCTAAAATATCGTTCGATGTGAGGGCTTCGATAATTGCAGAGAAGTTAGGGAGAATTAACTCGGACATCTGGAAGAGTGGGACCAATAAGGGCTGGAACGCAGAAGAGATGTTTGAGGATTCTCTGGTCAACGCTAACAAGCGTTGGAACCTTCACCTTCAGAGCGTTGGTAGGCTGGTGCGGTTTGGCTTTGCCACAGGTCTAAGCCATAAAGAGATGAAAGAATCTATCCAGAAAAAGCTAGGGATAAAGATGAAGGATGCAAAAAGAATTGTTAATCAGGCTGCCAACAATGAAACCATTCGGATTCCCTACGAACTTAGTGACAAGCAAAAAGATGCTCTAGGTCCCGTCCAGAGGAAGAAGTATTATAGCGACACATGGCGAGCTAAGAAACTGCCCTTTGAATCACCGATACGTGGGCTAAAACTCCTTAAATAAGGTTAGCTTATGAAGAAAATCATTACCCTACTAGCCTCGCTAGTTCTGTGCCTAGCACCTCTAGGAGTGCAGGCACAGAACTACACAATAGCGAGAACCGCTGCTGAGGCGACTACTCAGCTCTGGGATTGGTCCCCAAAAGCGGAACACCAAGCAGCAGCCGTCAGAATCCGCTGTGGGTCCGCAGGAGGCTCTGGGGTGTGCATCTGGTCGAATGGCGATACTTTGGTCGTCTTAACCGCTGCGCACGTTGTGGAGGGTCCTGGGCCTGTCAGAATCTATTGGCAGGATGGGAAGACTGCGGTAGGTAGTGTGATAGGCACTGACAACCAGAATGACATTGCTGTGATACGGTCTAGCTTTAAGGGTCGTGTGACAACGATCCCGCTAGCATCAGCGCCACCTCCAGAGGGAGCTAAGATTGAGATCCTTGGGTTTGGTGGGCCGCAGAATACTCTTCGCCGTTTCTACGGCAAGGTAATTGGTACAGGCAGCAGGGTGAGTGCTCAGGCCTACCTGCTGTCGGGGGACAGCGGATCTGGAATGATCTACAAGGGGAGCGTGGTAGGGATTATTAGAGGGGGTCCTTATCTTTCACAAGGAATCGTTGACGCGGGGGGTCAAAATTGGTCGCTGGTACACCCAGCAGGCGGAGCTAGCTGCCGACCAATCGCGGCGCTGGTAGGGCGCTGCGCACCCTTTTGTGTTCGACCCCCATCCACTCCAAGAAGTGCGTACCCACCTACTACTGATCCTCTCCCTGAACCTGCTGTCAACACTGTTGATTACGAGTTGCTTGCGGAGAAGGTACTTGAGTTACTCGCAGAGGACACAAGGTTTAAAGGAAAAGACGGAAAAGACGGAAAAGACGGAGTAAACGGTAAGGATGCCAGTGAACTTGACCTAGACACGCTTAGCAAAGAAGTGGATAAAAGACTACCCCCGATCACGATCCAGATCGTGGACCGTGAAGGCAAAGTCCTTTCTTCCGCCTCTCGTAGGCTAGGGGAAAAACTACAGATACTATTTCAACCGAAGGAGAAGAAGTAATGGCTATAGATCCTGCAAGCATGGCAATGTTGGAAATGCACTCCCTCAATGGCGCTCAGCGAGCTGCTGACGGTGCCTCAAACGGCGCAGAAGCAATGCGACTTGACTACCTAGAAGGTAAGCGCAAGATGGACATCCGTGAATCCACAGCGCTACAGGAAGCCCGGGCCTCTACGATTGCACGCGAAGTGAACCAAGCCAAAGTAGCTAATGCGTAATGACTGAGGACCCTTTAGATGTCGCGCAGCAACAGTCTGATATTTCGTTTGAGCGGATGGCTCGCTTGCGGCGAGCCTTCCGTTCTGGTGGTGTGGCTGCCTTCTTAGAAGAGATGCGAAATGAGCACAGAGAACGAGAGGACGGAAGCAGCGGTCGAACACCTGAAGGAACTGTCGAAAATCAGAGTGGCTGACGAGGCCATGATGATGCAGGATGCACAAGAGCTTTTATCGATGGATCGCGCCAAGGTAAGGGCTCACAACAGACGATTTTTAGGGGACGACTACGAGGAGAACGACATGGGAAACATTCACGTCGGTGATGTCAACCACACTTCTCTTCCTGCTTCGGCCCCCTCCGCGCCCAGTAGCTTTGGCCGCAAGGCAATTGCTGCTGGGTTGCTGGCGCTCGGCGGCGGGAGCGTTGGGGCGGGCGGCATGGCACTCTATGAGTTCCTGTCCTCGCAACCACCCCCTGCCGCCGAGTCTTTTGAAGACACAGATACTAACACGGAATACGAGATGAAGCTCGTAGAGGACCCGGTGTGACATTGCCATATACATACAAAGTAATTGAAGTTGTTAAGGTCATTGATGCTGACACGATTCGTGTTGAGTTGGATCTTGGGTTTCACATGCGGTACGTCTGTACCGCTAGGCTTTACGGAATCAACGCTCCCGAGGTACGGGGTCCAGAGCGGGAAAAGGGGAAGGCCGCTACGGAGTGTCTGAAGGAGCTAATAGAGGGGGCTGAACTTTGGTGCCGAACCCTGCGTGATACGAAGAAACAGCAGGGAAAATACGGTCGCTGGTTAATTGACCTTTTCGCAGACGGGAAAGACGGTCATATTAACTGCAACCGTGAATTGATTCGGAGGGGACATGCGGTGCCATACATGGCCGATTACGCAAGCGTAGGATTCCCTCCGAAAAATGACAATAGACCTCTGGACGACCCTGATAAGTAACGTAGGCTTACCGGCTGCCTTTGTGCTGGCAATCCTTCTCTTCTTGTACCGCACCTTCCGTGCGGTAGTACCCTATTTCCGCGATGCTTTCGACAAGCATATAGAGCTTGTCGAAGAACTCAAGACGGCTCTGCGCAAGCAGCACGATGAGACTACTAAGACTAACCGCGCGCTTTCACATGGGGCTGATGCGATAGAGGCCCTAGCCTCTAAAGATAAACGGGAAAAGGTTGGCATCCACACTGAAGCAATGCGGAAGGAACTGGAATGATTAGAGAATCTCTGCCGATTAGCAAGTGGATCTATGTCATCCCCGGTTTTCTTCAGGACCGGGGTGGGGACAACGGCATGGTCGCACTGTGGAAGAGTCTCCACATGATCTACTCCAGCTATGGGACCAGGGTAGAGCTTGCTCACTGGAACAGCGACTGGAAAGCTCATGCTGAATGTATCAACAGGATGTGTGCCGGAGACTACGGAAAGGTCGTGATCGCAGGGTACTCATGGGGCGGTTACAGTGCCACGCTGCTAGCACGAGAGCTAGCAAAACACGGACAAAAGGTGAAGCAGATGGTACTCTGTGATGCAGTCTACCGCCACAAGTATTGGCTGGGCAACTGGCGAGCCATGTGTCCCCTCAGCAAGATTAAGATTCCCGCCAACGTGGAAGAGGTGACTTGGTTCCAGCAGAAACAGAACTACCCCCGAGGTCACAAGCTCAAGCGAGAAAGCGACACCACCAAGATCAACAGCCCAGTGGAGTTGAAGTACAGGCATCAGAAGTGTGATGACAGTTACCTGTTTCATAAGGAAGTATTCAAGGCGTGCCATCGAACTATGGGAAAAAATTCGACAACGCACTGAGGAGACTCCGGGGGGAAGTTCCGCTGGGTGCGCCGTTGAAAGTCGTAACTGTACCACAAGACGAAGTGAAAGGTCTGTGTGGCTACGCTTCCATCCAAGAGGAACCAGTTAGCTTCAAGATTGTAATCTCAAAGGAACTCAGCAAGGTGGCTGCTATCGACACACTGATCCACGAGTATGCCCACTGCCTAGATCATCTAGCCAATGGGATGGAGTGTCGCAAGCACCACCGAAACAGTTGGGGCGTTTGCTACGCCAAGTGCTACCGTGTCGTACATAGGGAGTGAGTATGAGTAGGATGCTTGTGATTGGAGATACGCATTGCCCGGCGATGCTTCCCGACTACGTTCCCTTCCTTCGGGACACCTACAAGCAATGGCAGTGTGATACGGTTCTGCACGTGGGAGATGTTGTTGACTGGGGGGCTATTAGCTACCACGAGAAGAACCCTGCCTGCCCTAGTGCTGGTGATGAGTACGCTACCGCGCTCGCTCAGGTGAAGATGCTTTACAAAGCCTTCCCCAAGGCTGTCGTGATGACAGGCAACCATGATGACCTCCCTGCCCGGCAGGCACGCACTGCTGGCGTGCCAGCCGAGTTGCTGCGTGACTACGCTAAGGTGTGGGAGACTCCGGGGTGGGACTGGCAATCACGCTTCAGTACCTACGAATTGGATGGCGTCAAGTATGCTCACGGTGATCGTGGGAAGGGCGGCCAGTATGCTGCCCTTCGTAACGCTAAGGACCACTTCTGCTCCTGGGTACAGGGTCATGTGCATGGACAGGCAGGCGTCCAATACTTTGCTAACAGTAGCCAGCTAATCTTCGGGATGAACGTGGGCTGTGGTCTGGACAGGGACAGGGCTGCGATGGACTACGGGCTGAAGTTTAACACTAAGCCAGTGCTCGGATGTGGGGTCGTGATAGATGGTAAACACGCCTACTTTGAGCCTATGCTGCTGTGAAAGCCTTACTCCTCTTTATCTGTTCCATCTTCTATGATCCCATCATGGTGGAAGATCACTTCGATCTTATAGAAGTGAACACCATCCGGCAGGATGACGGTACTGTTAGGCTCAAACAGTATATTTGGTGGGATCAGGACCGGGGAGTTCAGATCGCCCAAGGCTGGTGTGACTATCGGAACATTGGGAAGATGCCTGTTCGTGTTGGCAACCATAGTGAACTCGTTTGGTGGGACGGGAAGATATGCCGCAAGATTACTTGTCGGGCTGTGATTGTGACGGAGACTTGGGGTCGAGATCCAGAGGTGGACAATCGGCAGCTAGTACCTCAGACTCATCGCCGGGGATTGAGTAACCCTCATCCTTAACAAGCTGGCGAGCATTCGCCAGCCGAGCAGCGTACTCGGCTTCACCCAACTGATCCATGATCTTGGGCAGATCGTTAAGGTAGCAACAAGCCACCCAACCCTTTCCGTTCTGTCGTGTGAGGACCAGTGGGATCTCACCTGCCTTCCTGTCGTTGTCTGCTTGCTCTAAGGCGGGGTGCATGTGGAAGCGTTCCACTCGCTTCACCTCTACGTGGATGCCCTCGATCCCCATCAGGTCAGCGTCTCCAGCCTCCCCACAATACTGTTGGGATCTACGGGCCTCCAGCCCGAAGATCCGGTTCAGCTCTGCTGCTGCCTCTCTCTCTCCACGCTTCCCTTTATTCCTGCTCATCCGGCTCATATTTCTTATCCTGTCTCTTGTTTCTCCAGACCTGAACGTACATTGGCGGCAAATATTCTGCATCCTTGACTACCTTGTGCTGCGACTCTTCCTTTTCAGTCCAAGTGTCTTGGATCTCTCGGGACACCCGCTTGATGCGGGCATCCATGATCTTCTCTGCTGATTCATCTGTATTGCAGTTCTTCAGTGCCCACTTTTCAATAGCATTCAGGACACTGGGGGGTAGCGGTTTCTTTTTCTTAGGCATCCGTGAATAGCTGCTTCTCAGCCAAGAAGCGAAACTCCATTTTAGTCTTGCGAATTGGACCGTTGCGACGTTTGATTGCGTGTAGTTCAAACTGTTCTGCACTGCCGCCATGCTTCTTGTCGCCACGACCGTGCCAATAACCTCCAAGAATCATGTCAGCATCTTGTTCAATGCCTCCCGATTCCTTCATGTCAGACAGGTTAAAGTGTACACTATCTCGCTTGTCAACTTCCCTGCTGACCTGACAAAGTGTTAGGATTCCTATGTTGTGAGTCCTTGCTGCTATCTTAATGCGACGGCTGAGGTCTGTGACTTCCTCGTACCGGGACTCTTTTTCTCCCGAGAGCAGTTGTAAGTAATCAATCGCTACTAGCTGGACCGCATGTTCCCTGACATAATATTCAATAGCTTCTTCTACTTCTTTGATAGTGGTGATGCACTTGACATAGGGTCGCGGTCGGTCCTCGAAGTATTCAGTCACCTCACTGGCTGTCTGGTCCTTCTTGATAACCCACTGTTCCTCATCCCCCCCGATAAGTCGCTGCACCATTCGCCTGCCAAGCTCATAGCGACTCATCTCAGCAGAGAGCAACAGGGTGGGTACATCCCTGCTAGATTGATAATCTAACCACTGAAGGGCTAGGCTGCTCTTACCGTGTCCCGGTCGAGCAGCCAAGATGCACACTTCCCCCGGACCAATCCCATCAATGGATTGGTCTACTGCTTGTATCCCACAGCCCAGGTGCTGATGCTTTCCTAGCTGTTTAATAAACAGCATGGCACAGGAGGCTATGTCTTCCTCCCCTTCAGCCTCAGCATCCTTCTTGCTCATCATCTCATAAGCCTTCATTACCGTGTGATCGATCCACTTCTCTGGCTTGTGATAGTCATTCTCTTCCATCCAATACCGCACAGCAGCCTTGATGTGATCGGTGCACACCCGCTGATACACCAGCTCCCGGGCTAGGCAGAAGCAGATTGTTGACCTGCTCTTATCGTTGAGGCCCTCCGTGTCACCACTCCACCTCCGAGATAACAGGCTGTCAGGCCACTGAAGTATTTCCATCACGCGCTGACTAAGATAAGAGTCCTTGGGGGCAGCCTCTGTCTTGAGGGATTGCCCCAGTTCGGCAGCGACTTCTATTAGGTCGCTGCCAGTAGTAGGTTGAATCTCTGGAGTAATAGTATTCCAGTCATCTTCAACATCTACAAAGCGACTCTTATTAAAGAGTGGGAATCGTATCAGGTTCCCCAGTCCTTCATCTGCAAGCACATCTTGCCGGGGGTAGATCTCCTTGATCGGTATCCCTACATGCTCAGAGACGGCCTTCCAGAAGCTCCTAGCCTGTACTGCTGGGACTGGCTCAGGAAAGCAGAGCCAGAGGTGAGCCCCTGACCCGGAAGAGCTAACCTCCATCACAGGATTGAGTCCTCGTTCCACGAGTAGGTAGTAGTAGCTGGTAGCCTTTGCTCGCCACTCTGGATCTTCTCCGTGGTCATCAAAGTCTAGACAGGAGCAGTAGACCTCGTTGTCTGGTGTCATCAGGTAGAAGCCGAGACAGGTCTTCTGGCTAAGATGCAGTTCTTCTAGTGTCTCCGGGGTCAGGGGTGGTTCCTTCAGCTCGTAAGGAATGAAGGCCTTGCCGCTTGCCATTGCAACGTAGTCGCTGCGACCGTGAAACCATTTGATTATTTCATTCGAGTCCATTCTTCATTGCCCTAAGATTGCCTTTTAAAAACGAAATGTAACCTAGTAGCCATAATATTTCTTCATCACCATCTTCGCCTTCATCGTCACGCCCCCGAACCCGACGCTCAATCTCAAGCAACCGCTTGTCGGCTTTGTCGTGGACATACTCAAGCCAGCTAGTATTCTTCATTGCGATGCTCCACATAAAAAAAGGGGGGGCTGGCGTACTGCTGAGAAAGATAGGAACCCAGCAGTACGCACAGCCTTAGCTGCCCCCTGGCAAGAAAGGCAGCCACCCCTCCGGCAATTAGAAGTCGAGGTCTTCAGTGCTGGTTGCACTAGCCTCTGGCGCGGCAGCCTTGCCAACGGTGCCGATCATGGCGTCCAGTTTCATCAGGTCGCCATCACTTACTGGTACTGGCGGCTTGGGATCACGCTTAGTGAACACTCGCCACTTCTCAAAGTCAGTACCATCATCCTGCCTCTGATAAGACAGCAGGAAGGGTGCTTCCACACCAACTAGATCTTCTCCATTGTGAATGGAGCTGATCTTACCAGCAAAGCCAAGTGCTTCCAGATCCTTCAGGACCCAAGGCTTAGCGTTCTCGCTGAGGGTTCCCCAGTAGGTGCAGGTCTGAGGATACTCAATAGCCTCAGTAGAACCGCCACCTCTGGGCTCAAACATGAACGGTTGGAATCGTAAGACTACCATCCAGTTACCCTTCTTGCTCTGCGTCAACTCCTGGGAGGTGATCCGACAGAGATACTTACCCGGTTGCATTGTTTCTCTCATTAGTCTTTACCCTTCTTAAATAGCTTCATGAAATTAGTGAATCCCTCAGCAGCACTGCTGCCAAGGCTAAACTCTGAGGGGAACCCGTGGCGATTCTTAGCGTCCCAGGTAGCAGAGTGTTCACAGCGAGCAACCCGCTGGGTGCCACCCTGAGCCTTCCCCTTGGTACCAGTCCCTTCAGTGACAACAGTAACCGTGTCAAAGAATAGAATGATGTCAGCAAACTTGTGGGTGACAGCCCACTGCTTCGGGTGCATGTCTGCTGTGTACCGGTCGTAGTCTACGCCGGTCGGGTTCTTAAACGTGGCAATCTTGGAGTGGCAGCACAGGATGATACCCATGTCCCGCTTCTCCCTGATCTCATTGAGGATGCCAAGCATCTTCTCCCAGTGAGGCGTAGCTACAGCGTAGCCTCGCATGTAACTGGTAAAGCCTCGCTCCCCCCAGTCACCACCATACTCGGTGTCGCACACCCACTGGTGACACAAGTCCTGAGCCCCATTGATTGTGTCAACAACCAGCGTTTTGTAGTCGTGCTTGCCATTGAGAATCTCGTCCAGCCAGTTCAGATATTCTGGATAGGTCTGGATCTCCGGCGAGTGAGCTGTCTCCTTCACCTGTCCATGGTCGATCAGGGTTTCTAAGCCTGTCTCTCCCTTGGTCTGCAAGACAACGGCACCCTTGGCATTAGCAGAGAAACTAGTCTTGCCTCTGCCTGCCTCTCCGATAACTACGACGCAGGGCTTTAGCTTCCTACCCTTAGTCCTTACTTCCGACAGCAGCGCTTGTACGTTCGCTGCCTTTGCCCTGGTAGGGCTTTCTGTTGCTGGCATCTTTTTCTCCTTTTGATAACCAATAACTTTCCAACACTTCATGAATCACCTTACCGAAGTCAAGGTGAACGGTGTTCGTTTTCACTGGCTGGATTCTTTTAACATACCGCCAGTAATACTTACGTCTACAGGACTGAAAGCAGATTGCACGTGAGTGCGAGATGTTGCGAGCCCCACTAATATCAGAACCTTCCCGGCCCTGCCATCTGGCTGGGTCGTCAGCATGGCTGACGCCCCGGCACAGGTCAAAGTATTCACAGGTACTGCCATAGCTGAAACAGTTGGCAGTGTTCTGATACCATGCCCCGTCTAGTTGGGCACGGTCAATGTCATTGCAGACTTGGAGCAGTTGCCTCGTGTAGTCGGCTAGCTGATCCTTAGTTCTATCGATAGCTGTGTACTGCTGGAAGTAGCTGCTCGGTTTGGCAGCTACTTCCGTCTTGATGCGGTAGCCGTACAACTGGGCATCCTCCTTGCCGCGCTCAAGAGCCATCTCTCCCACATCGGGGTGAAGGGGTACTTGGTAGTAGGTGCCTTCCTCTGCTATCTCAGAGAGGGTGCCGACAGTACCATCCTTACCTTTGGGTATCCGCTTGGGCCTAGTTGTAATCTTGCGGATCACATCATAGACAGTTCGTTCGATGGGATTACCCTGGCAGTATTGAGCCAGATAGTAAGCAGACAGTTGGCCGTCAAAGCCTAGCCGCTGGTAGTACGGATCATAGAACTTATCAATCTCACCGCTGCGGGTTTTGTGTTCAATCATCACAAGCTGGTCATTCTGCTGGCACAGTAAGTCGATCTTACCAACGTACAGCCAGTCAGTCTCTGGTAGCTCAACAACCACTGGTACCTCAGCGCCCACTACCTGACAATCGAAGTCTTGCCACTGGTTTGGGTACTCACTGACTAGGGCCTCAGCCCTGGCCTTGTTCTCATCGGTAAGGGTCGAACTCGAAATTATTTCGTTCATCGTAATCCTCCTGCGCGATCACTTCCGCATAGGTCACAGCTTGAAGGCAGCAAACAAACCGCTGCACAATTATCTCTAGGGGGGAGACGATTAAGTAATGCTTATCGTCATTAGAAAACTGGATAGTCCAGCCGTTTTGGGCCCACTCCGTCCGTAGTTTGGGCATGGTCTTCCTCCTGTTAGGGTCCTATCTTTTGGTCACTGCACAGATTTTAGCTAATGGTCTAAGGATGTCAAGGGGGTAGAAATGCCCCTGGGAATGACCAGTTCCCAGGGGCAACCCCTAACAGCGCGCCCCGGAGGATCAGGGTCGCGCAGGATCTTCTCTATCTCTGGCAGCCGAGAACCTTAAAAAGTGATCGGCTGCCGGTTTGGAAGTGGGCAGCCCCATAAAGGCTGACCACTTTCCCTAAGTGCGTAACGGGCTTATCTACATCTTACGATGTGTGAGAGAAAAATAACACTAACTTTTTTCCTTAGCCTCGGGTAGTGATCCTTGCGTGTCCCCGGTCCAAACCACTTTGGTTTGCAGATCACCTTTCTACAGCCCGCTGCACCTTCACCTGTACTAAGGTACTTGGTTAGCTATGTGAAGGAGATTCTATCGGGTCGATAGTCTCTTGGGAAGGGGGGTAGTAGTCGTGTCTCCGGCAAAGCCGGGAGACACTTGGCTTGGACCAGTACGTACCAGCCCTGTTGCGACGGTCCTCGTCTTTAAGAACGAGGACCGTCTCAGTTAGACTCAATCCTTCTATACATCTTAGCTCTCTTATCCTGTCCAGATTCTCCTGCTCTCCTGGGCAGGGGATTAGTCTGCTTGGGTCCTCTGGGTCAGGCATCATACCGTAAAGCGGTTGGGCATTGTATCTGCGCCCATCTGCTTTAAGGTGCGCTGAGATCCTTTTGGAATGTTCAGAGATTCTTTCCCTCTGCCATTGGGCAAATATCCCGATGAAATAGACCAGCATCCTACCGGTAGGGGTTTCTAGGTCTAGGTGTTCTGAGATAGATACTAGGTTGCGGTGGTCCTGCTCCTTCTTTGGCCTGAAGTAAACCCCGACGATGTGAAGGAGATCCTGAAGGTTTCGTGTCAGTCTGTCCAGGGCGACGATGATTATCCCATCGGCTTCCCCCTTGTCCAGCTTGTGAAGGCATTTCTGTAGCTGTTCTCGGTTAAGGCTCTTGGCTGATCCTACCTCTTGGACCATCCCGACCAATTCAAGGTCGGGATGAGCATCACAGTATGCCTTAATCCTTAGCTGCTGTTCTTCAAGGCTGTGCCCCTCTTGCCCCTGCTCCTCAGTGGAGACTCGACAGTATCCTATTAGTCTCATTTGCCCGTTCTCCTCTAGTGTCCGTGGTTAAATCCTAGCTTGGCTGTGGTGGCATTCACTGTGATCTCCTCAGTGAAGGAACCACAGCAGCCAGAGCGTTCAGCCTTTTCAAAGGCTGCTTCTTCTGTGGCATTACCTACTCTTGCATATCGGTAGTTGTCCATGTATTCGTAGCCGCTACCGTATTTCTCGTGTTCGGCTAGCTTGGCAAGCACTGCGGCTCGCAATTCTGGGGGCCACGATTTCATGGTCTGGTTCTGGTATTCTGGGAATGAGGTCATCTATTCGCCCTCCTTCTCTGGCTGCATCATGACTAATCTTTCAATGGTTTTATTTAGCGATCTCATTTCCCAGGTGCAACTTGTCGCAGATAGTTTTTCCTGGCAGAATAGTATCCTTGCTTTGATTTGTTCACTGGTCATCTACTTCCCCCTTTCCTGTTGGTGTTGGGCGCAGACCCTTTCGGCTGCTGCACGGGTTCTGTGCTTCCTGAATGAGTGGTGTTGCTTGCGGTTGGTGATCCATTCCACGGGCCACCATGCTTTGGTTGCTGGTAGCTTGCATTCTGCTAGGTAGTAGGACGATCCGTATGTCAGGTCGCAATGGGATATCCGGTAGCTACCGCAACGGCTCTCCCATTGCATCCGGTTCATTGTGTCTGTGTCTGCCTTGCGGCCACGTTTAAATTCCATCTATTCGTCCTCCTTTAAGGGTTTCTACTTAGCTTCATCGTCTCTTGCGAAGTCCATCCTTGAATATCTTATGTCGCCCCAAATGGCAGCCCGGTAAGCGCAGGCCTCGTATCGCTCTCTTTTTTTGTGGCCTATAGTCCTTGCGGCTGCGGTATTGAACCACCTCATTGCATCTAGGTAGTCACCCCTGGCAAGGCTCTTTTGAGCTTGGGTCTTGCACCCTTCATTAGACATCTTTCTTCGCATGGTTATCCTCCTAAAAAGAAATTGGTCTTGGGTTGGAAATAGCTTCCATCCCGTTGTCGATACCCCATTGTACCACAGACAATACCCCTTGTCAAGTGGGGTAAAAATACCCCCTGCCCCCGTGAAGGGGCAGGGGAGTCGGGAAACTAGCCTGCCAGGGCTAGGGTCTCAGCTCGCCTTACATTTGGTGAGCTGTTCGCTTTCAGGATACGTTCAAAGTCTGACGGGTTGCCTTTCCTGCTGGCGTCATGCTGCTCGTATCCTTGGATAGCATTAAAGGCTTCCCAGGCTGACACCATCCAGCCACCGTCAACACGCGCTAGCTCTGGGCGACCAGATCGCATGCGTTCCCGGGTCAACCTGCGGAAAATGGATTCCACTCGGTTGGTGTGAATGGTGCGAGAACGTCCTGAGTTTTCCTCAGGCGCTCCGTAAACGTCGATGAGGAATTCCTTCATGCTGACCTGACGATTCTCCATCTGCCTGATGGTATCAACTAGGTTACTCCATCCTGCTCGCAGTCCCTGGAACTGCTGGATCAGATCATCCATCTTAGCCCGCAGGCTGCGAGTGTGCTTGATCTTTACGTGAAACTGGCTAACTGATTGCAGCATCATCTCATTGCGGCAAAGGTCACGATGCAATCCTAACGAGGCTGAAAAGCAAGTACCATTGTAGCCTGCCTGAATCCAGACTCTGGGGAATACGTTGTCATTCGTACCATAAATGGCTTGCCGGTACTCACTACTAGGTTGCAACACTACGTGATGCCCGTCTGAGAAGTGACACGTGAGGTCCATGATGCCATCAAACACCTGACAGCCTGCCTCAGTCAGTGCTACCACGTCGTCCGTTGTGTGAGCTGTGTACCTGGGAGACACGCTCCTGGGACCAACTGGTTCCCATGTGTCGGTCCTAAACAGGCCCCCCCATGGTGTCGCCACGTTGTCGGGTCCTTTCAACCGGTGTGGCTTCACGTCAAAGTTGAATGTTTCCTTTACGATTCTGCCTGCTTCATGTGAAAGAGTATTCATTCCTCAGTCCTCCAAAAAGGTTACAAATAAAACCCCTGCCAGCAACACACTGGCAGGGGAAGGGTCTAGTCCTCAAGTACGTCAATGATAAGCCCGTCAAAGGCTTCAAATTCTGCTGTCATTTCCTCCAATTGTTCTTCAGTCACAACGAATTCTTTTCTCCCGTTTCTGTTAGTGGTCCCGAATATGCTATCCATTTCGATTAGGAATTTGGTCATTATTCATCCTCCAATTGAGAATCGTTGTCGGTTATGTGAAATGTCCAGTCGAAAGGTAGGCCATTCACTTGAACAACCACACCGCTCTCGACAACAATTTCTAATTCTTGGTCCGGGTGACAGCGGGCGTACGCCTTGATTCGCTCCTCCTGTTCGGCTAAACTGTGGCCCTCTTGCCCCTGGTCTTCAGTGCTGACTCTTGCGTATCCAATTAGTTTCATGGTCGTGCTCCATATGCTTTGCAAACTGAGTCGAGTTTAACCACATCGGCTTTCCCTATGATTCTGGGAACCGGAATAGAGATGTGATAGCCATATTTTCCAAGTATGTAGAATGCTCCAACAGTACAGGGATCATATCTGAACTGTTTCCACTCAGCATGTGGTCCAGGCATCAACGGTCGCCACTCATCGTGAGTCAAGCTTCCCCAGAGACGCCCTTTGATGTAGGCATGGACATTCTTTCGTCCTTCTCGTAGGACTTTATTTCGCCCTGCTTCGCTCACCTTGAACTTGCAGTCTGCGAGGGTTATTTCGTCGGTATGGCCGACGACCAGTCCCCCTTGCCTGATGCTGTAGCGTTCCTTGGCTGCGTTGCCAAGGTTGCGGTAAACGTGGACCGGTTTGCTTTCGTCCAGCGTTCGTCCCTTGTATGGTGTGATCTTCATCGCGTTCGTCCTCCTCGGGCTTGAAGTCTGTTCTCATGGCTTCGTAGGTTGCTGTCCAGTTCTTTTCGTGCTTGAAGTCTGTTCTCATGTGGTCCTC
>VTLG01013981.1_pt1 | contig 45668 bp, 49 predicted proteins | sample 4694571 | NCBI WGS metagenome assembly VTLG01 (sample SAMN12604809, study PRJNA352737) | marine metagenome | biome: ENVO:00000447; feature: ENVO:00000209|ENVO:00000569|ENVO:01000036; material: ENVO:00002151; isolation source: viral sequences binned using virsorter ...
CATTAAATAATAAAACATTAACAGGAGTTTATGGAATACGATAAAGAACATGTTAACGATCTTTACGAAGACATGGACAGACTTAATTCTTTATATGAAGAACTTATGTGGGAACATGAAGATGTTCTAGAGATGGTTCCTGATTATGCTAATGATAGGATCATCATTAAAAATAGATCAAGAGAGATGGATAAAGATGACAAATCTTGAAACTAAAATCGTCATTGCTGAAGATAGAATAAAGGAACTTCAGTTATTAATTGAACATTGGAGAAAACAAAATGAGACTAACACAAAAAGTCATTGATCAAATTCAAGTAGCAATGACTCACACCAAAATGAATGGTGAAACCAACTGGAAAGATGGTGATGAGATTGATGTGTGCCTTGGTGGTACATTTGCTGGTGATAAATTTATCAGTATAATAAACAGAACAAGAAGTAATACAACTAAAAAATAAATAAATATTTGAAAAGCTCAGAAGAGATGAAGACATTTCAGGATTTTATACTAGAATGCTCTCAGGTAGATGAGAGTAGTTTAAGTCGACTCAAATCAAAGCACGATAAGGGAGGAGTGGCAGTTCTCTCAGGAAGTCGTGGTGATAAGTCTAATAAAGAAAATAGGGAAAGAGCAAAAAGTTTAGATAAAGATATTCGTAGTAAGTTTGGTAAAGGTGCTACTAAGGTTACTGGTAAATATACTGAAAAGGATGATAAGACTGGTAAAGAAACTAGAGTAAAGGAAAGAAGTCATGTTGTAACTTCTGGTAAAATGGGTAAGAGGAAGTTTAAGAAAGAAGTTAAGAAACTTGGTAAAAAATATGGACAGGATTCTGTTATTACACAAACTAAACCAGCAGGAAAAGCAACACTCAAAAGAAGCAGGAAGGGAGGACTTCCAAAAAGAAATATTAAACTTGGTAAATTTAAACCACAAGGAAAAAATCCTGAAGGAGAAACTCAAATCAAAGGTAAGACCTACACTTATGACAACTAAAAATTTCGCTGTCTATTCTAAAGATGGCTGCCCCTATTGCAGTAAAGTAGTTCAGGTGCTAGAGTTAGCTGAACTCAATCATGTAGTCTATAAACTAGATAGAAACTTTGATAGCCAAAGTTTTTATGGTGAGTTTGGGAATGGTTCTACCTTTCCTCAAGTCGTTATGAATGGGAGAAAATTAGGTGGATGTACGGAAACGGTTAAATACCTCAAAGAAAACAACATGGTTTAAGATGCGAGATGAGGAAACCTACTATGATGTGGAGAAGGCTATTGAGTTAGCGTTTGAAGGGAAGTTTGTTATAGACTTTTATCAATATCTAAAGGTCAAGAAGATTCTCAAGAGTGAAGTGGATGAATTCATTAGGAGTTCTACTGCTGCAGAAATTAGCGATGTTGTGTTAGAATTAGAAGAGTACATCAAAGGAGGTACTGATAATGAACACAAACAAATAAGGGAAGGTTATCATCATATTCCTAAACCACAAGCAAGAAAGATAAGAAATTACCTTTACAAAATTCTTGAAGACGCATGGAGATACAGTCGTGACAAAAGACCAGGCAGGAGAAAAAAAACCTCTAAATAAAGACAAAAGTAACCTACCTCCTAAAATGAATAGGGGAGTAGAATTACTATTAAGAAACAAAAGGAGAAGAATTCCCACACCAAAAACATTTCAGGTGAAATTTGGTAATGTACTTTCCTTTTTTAATAGAGAGATACATTTCTACTTCGAATTTCATTTGGACTTCAGAAAAAAGAAATCCCAAGGAGAAAAGTAATGGAAACTTTAATAGTAACTTTGACTATTACCACTGTTGTATCATTTCTAGCATTACTAGTTGGTGGAATGATAGGATGGATGGCAAGACAACACTCATATGAATCTACTCCTCAATATGCATACACTCATCCAGAAATGTATGATCAAAATGGGAATCTATTACCTGATGAAATTGTGGCTGTGAGATTTGAGAATACTCCTGAAGATGTTGAGGAAGAATAACCCTTGACTTTTTATTCTAAATAACCTACACTGATTTTATAAAAGACTATAACTATGGCTAAATCAACTATTAATACTTCTGCATTGGGATTAAGTGATGCTTCTGATGATGGAGTTGTTATGGCAAGTGGTCCAAAGAAGACTAAAACTAAATCTTCTAAGATTACAGCAAATACTAAACTTCCCCCTAATCCTTTTATCTTTGAGGTTCTTGATCTAGCAAATAAGCAAAGAAAAATTGATGAGAGGATTGATATATTAAAAGAATATCGTCATGATGCTTTAGTATCAATATTGATATGGAATTTTGATGAGAGTGCTGTGTCTATGATACCAGAAGGAACAGTTCCTTATGAAAGGAATGAAGTTCCAGTTGGAACAGATCATACATCTTTGCGTAGAGAGTGGAGTAATCTTTATAACTTTGTGAAGGGTGGTAATGATACTTTATCATCAGTACGTAGAGAGACCATGTTTATTCAGATGCTTGAAGGTCTTCATCCACAAGAGGCAGATATTTTATGCTTAGTTAAAGATGGTGCTTTGGCTAGACAATACCCTAAGATTAATCAAGAGATTGTTGCTCAAGCATTTCCTGATATCCAATGGGGTGATCGTTCATGAGTGATGAGATTAGACAACAGATAAATGATATTATTGAAGGTGAGATACAGAATGGAATAAACGATTACATAGAGAAGGAAGGAAAAGGATTTAAAGGACAAGAGTTAATTGCTAGTTTGGATAATGATGAAGTAGATAAACTGGTTAAACAATATAAGAAATTTAAAAAATTTAAGAAATCTAATCTAGGTCAAGTAAAAAAACTTGGTCTAGTTGATAAACATGGTAAACCTTTGAAGTAATGGATTACAAAACATCTGGTGTTGATATTGAAGCAGGTAATGCTTTTGTTGAAGAATTGAAAAAGAAAGCACCCACTATTGGTGGGTTTGGTGGTATGTTTAGGGTTCCTTCAGGATATGAGGAACCTATTTTAGTCTCTGGCACTGATGGTGTAGGAACTAAAATTAATATATGTAGAGTTGCTGATGACTACACGACTATTGGTCAAGACCTAGTTGCTATGTGTGTTAATGATATAATCACTTGTGGTGCTAAACCATTATACTTCTTAGATTATGTTTCTACTCAAAAGATAGATGATAATGTTGCTGATATTATGGTTGGTATTCTTAAAGGATGTGAACTAGCAGGTGTAGAACTTATAGGTGGAGAAACAGCAGAGCATTTTAGACAGAGAGAATATGATCTTGCAGGATTCTGTACAGGTATTGTAGAGAAGTCTGAGATAATTAATGGTAGTCTTATTAAAAAGGGTGATGTAATTATTGGTATAGAAAGTAGTGGTCTTCATAGTAATGGTTATACTTTAATTAATGATATGATATGGAGGCATAAACTTTTTTATGATAAGGGTTATGATGATGCATTAGGAGATCCAAGTGCTACTCCAGAATTGCTTACACCTACAACCATCTATGCTCCTGTTGTTTCAAGTCTCTTAAAAGATTATCCCATTCTTGGTATGTCACATATAACTGGAGGAGGAATCCCTGAGAACCTTCCTAGATGCCTTCCAGAAGGTCTTACAGGGAGGGTTGATTACCAGTCTTGGGAAAGACCAAAGATTTTTCAAAAGATAAAGGATGCAGGTGATATATCAGAAGAAGAAATGAGAAAAGTATTTAATCTTGGTATTGGATATTGCTTAGTGGTTCCAGAAGAAGAGGTAACAGATATTCAATTGAGAATCTATGGGCATGGATTAAAGTCATGGGTGATAGGACAAGTAGAAAATTGTAACAAATAGTAACAAGCTTGCATATATAGTATAACTGTGTTAATATTAACACAATCGTTCAACCTGATACATTCAGGTCGCAAGTAAGCCGACTCGGAACGGATACGTTCATCCCATGATACCTATTCTAATTGCTACTGCCTTTACTTGCTCAGATGCTCAAGTCTTAGTCGATAAGATGAAGACTTATGAGGTCGAGGAAGAAACCAAACTTGAAATGATTCAAGTGGTGAAGGATGAGATGAGTTTATGTGATTGGGACGCAAAAGCCGACTGAAGGAACGGGGTCTAATCCACCTCACTTTCAGGAGAAAGCCAATGGCACAAGTCACTTATCGTGGTGTCCAGTATGACACCAACGAGCGCAAGCAAACAGCATCAGCTAAGTCAGAATTGACTTATCGTGGTGTTAAGCATAGCAACAAGCTAGCTACTGCTTGATTACAACAACAATAAATTAGAGGGTCTCTTGACAGACCCTCTTTTTTTATGTAAGATAGATAAATACCATATAAAAATTATGGATAAGGGAAAATTAAAGGTCTTATTATTTGACCTTAAGAATATAGTTAGTGAACTAGAGTCTGAAGTTTATTCAGATGTAGAATCCTATACTAATAAAGAAGATGAACTAGCATTTTCTTCTCCACCCACAAGCTATGATGAAGTTTTTGAGGATGATGATGGCTGATTATTCAGATGAAGCATTGAAACTTAGGGCAGATTGTCTTAAGATTCTTCTTAGTAAGTATGGTAATATAGATCCTCTTAAGGATAAATACTCATCCAAGGACATTTACGAGTGTGCTGATGAATGGGTTTCCAAAGGACATAAAATTTCTGGTGGTATAACTGATTACTTTCATGCATACTTCAGCAAACATGCACAACAAGAAAGCAGCTAAAAAGTTATTGAAGAGGGCAAAGAAACATCCTGAATGGTATACAGAAAAGGATATTTACTATGCTAAAATGATTAGAAAAGAGGAGAAACTAAGAAAACATGACAAAGAAAAGAGTAAATCTGATATCAGTAACACCTGATGCTGAAAAGCATATTGCTTATGTTGCTAGGGTAAGTAACCCAAAGAATCAGGACAATGAACAGTTTGCTGGTCTCTTAAAGTATTGTATTAAGCATGGTCATTGGAGTATTTTTGAGCAAGCCTTTATGACTCTAGAAATAGAAACTACAAGAGGTATTGCTGCTCAAATATTAAGGCATAGAAGTTTTACATATCAAGAGTTCTCTCAAAGATATGCTGATAGTAATCTTCTAGGACAGATTGAATTGCCAGAACTTAGAAGACAAGATACTAAAAACAGACAGAATAGTATTGATGATCTAGATCCTGAAGTAGTAGAGAAATTAAATAAACAAATGAATACCCTTTTCAGTTCTGCATTATCATTGTATAATCAGATGTTAGAGAAAGGTATAGCAAAAGAATGTGCAAGGTTTGTACTTCCACTTGCTACTCCAACTAGAATCTACATGACTGGTTCTGCACGTTCTTGGATACATTATATTGATCTAAGATCTGCACATGGAACACAGAAAGAACATATGGACATTGCTAATGAAGCGAAGTCTATCTTTGTAGAACAATTCCCATCCATAGCAGAGGCTCTGGAGTGGGAATAAATAATCTTACATATTATTATAAGTAAATGCCAACATACCCTGTTAAAAATTTAAAGACTGGTGAGGAAAAAGAACTCTCTATGTCTATGAGTAAGTATGATGAATGGAGAAAAGAGAATCCTGATTGGGATAAGGATTGGTCTAAAGGAGCGGCTGGTGTCGGAGAAGTTGGAGAATGGGCTGACAAAATGATGAAATCTCATCCAGGTTTTAATGATGTTCTTACTAGAGCATCTAAAATGCCAGGTTCTACAGTAAGACCTTTCTAATTTATATGGCAAGAAAAAAATCCAACTCAGGAATCAGTACCAACCCTAATGGTATGAGTAGTAGAGTCATGAAAAGAAAGAAACCAATCAATCTTGATTTTTTCAAAGAGATAAAACCCCTCACTCCTAATCAAGAAGCATTCTTTGATAAGTATGATGAGGATAAGAATCTTGTTGCATATGGATGCGCAGGTACTGGTAAAACATTTATCACTCTTTACAGAGCATTACTTGATGTATTGGATCCGAAAAAACCTTATGAGAAAGTATATATTGTTAGGTCACTTGTTGCTACTAGGGAGATAGGTTTTCTTCCTGGTGATCATGAAGATAAGTCTTGGCTTTATCAGATACCATACAAGCATATGGTAAAGTATATGTTTCAGATGCAAGATGATGCTGCATTTGAAATGCTTTACAGTAACTTAAAAGCACAGGGTACTATAGATTTTTGGAGTACATCTTTTATAAGAGGTACTACTTTTGATAATTCTATTCTAATTGTTGATGAGTTCCAGAATTTAAACTTCCATGAACTTGATAGTATTATTACTAGGGTTGGAGAGAATAGTAAGATAATGTTCTGTGGTGATGCATCTCAAACAGATCTTACCAAAGCTAATGAGAGGACTGGTATAGTAGACTTCATGAATATCTTGCGTAATATGGCTTCCTTTGGTATAATAGAGTTTAATGCAGATGATATTTGCAGAAGTGGTTTAGTTAAGGAGTATATCATTGCTAAACTTGAACTCGGTATGGAGCAGTAATGTTTAATCATGTTGATCTTGATCTTCCATCATTAGATAGAGAAACTATTGATGGTGTTAGGTATTATGATATTCCTGGTGAATCTAAATTAGTATCCATTACTTCTATTACCAGTTGGATTAATCGTGAAATCTTTCGTTCATGGAGAGCTAGAGTAGGTAATGAGCAAGCAGATAAAGTTACCAAGGCTGCTACCAGTCGTGGTACTGATATGCATACTCTTACAGAAAATTATCTATTGAATGAGGAACTTCCTACAGTTCAACCTCTTTCAGAAATGCTTTTCAAACAATCCAAATCTAAGTTGAATCTTATTGATAATATACATGCAATTGAGAAACCTCTTTATAGTCTTAGATTAGGAGTGGCAGGAACAGTTGATTGTATTGCTGAGTATGAAGGTGAACTTGCTGTCATAGATTTTAAGACTTCTAAGAAACCTAAACCACGTAAATGGATAGACCATTACTTTGTACAGTGTGCTGCTTATGCTTGCATGTTGTATGAGATGAAGGAAATTCCAGTTAAAAAATTTGTAATCATTATGTCTTGTGAAGACGGGGAGGTTGTGGTCTATGAAGAGCGTAATAAGGCAAAGTACATTAAATTACTCTCCGAATATATTGGAGAGTTTGTTAACTTCAAGTTACAAGAATATGGTAAAGCCTGAAGGTAAAAAAGCTAAAAAATTAGACGAGCTAATAGAAAATAAATTCTATTGTGCTAAGAGATTTACAGAAGCGATAGAAGTTATTGCTCATCAGAATAATGGCATGAGTTATGTGGATGCTATAGTATTTTTTTGTGAACAAAATAATATTGAGGTAGAATCAGTACCTAAGTTAATTACAAAACCATTGAAAGAGAAACTTAAGTGTGAAGCAATGGAATTAAATTTACTTAAGAGAACATCTCATGCTAAACTTCCTATATGATTAAGGTGGAACCATTTGAAACCTACAAAACTTATGTTGCTATGAAGACGCATTTCACCAAGAATGCGTATGATTATATTCAACATAGGTCACAAAGAATTAAAGCAAAACCAGAAACATTTTATAAGAGGAGAGATAGACATTACTTTGAGAGATTGTCCAGACAGCATAAAGATAATGAGATTGTAGATCTTTTTGTTGCTAACTTTGCTACTGATGAAGATCCTCAAAATGTTTACATGGCTAATATTGTTAAGCATGGAGAGAAAACATATACATCTTGGAAGAAAAGAATTCAATCACTCACTTATACTTTTAAGGAAGAATCTCATAAGTTGTTTGACGATCAGAAGGTAGATGATGTATTTGATTGTTCTAAAGGACATCCTATTCTATTAAAGAGTTATCTTCGCAATGATGTTTCCTTGGAAAGTATGGTTATCTATGATAGAATATTAGGGTACAGAGTTGATTTTGATAAGAAAATATCTGAGCATGATCCAGTGTGGAAGATGGTTAGTATGAAGGTAAAAAAATATTCTCCCTTCATAAATATAGATGTATTCAAGTTTAAAAAAATTCTAAAACAGATTGTTTTCCAATGAGCTTCTTTGATTCTGATATAGTAAAAGAAGAAATGAAAGTGATACAGACTTTACAAACAAAAGTCTATCATAATGTTTGGTCATTTGCTAATATGAAAAAAGAAGATCAAGTTGAGCATATTGATGACCTTGAAAAGTTATTAGATAAGCAACAGATTCTTTATAAAAGATTGAGTTTGTCTAATGATCCTAAAGCAATGGCAATGAAGAAAGACATTATGGCTAGTGCTGAAATGTTTGGGTTTCCCAAGGATGGAGATCTATCTTTAATGTTTACACAAATGAATAAAGCAATCGGTGAAATGAAAAAACAACTTGACAAGTCATAGACTTGTTGATAGAATAATTGAGTACAAACAAGCCAAATACAACCAATACGAGGTAATACTAATGGGTTTTTCAGACCTTAAGAAGCAAAGTTCTTTGGGCTCTTTAACTAGTAAGCTAGTCAAAGAAGTCGAGAAGATGAATAACACAGGTGGTAATAACACCGATGACCGTCTTTGGAAACCAGAGATGGACAAGAGTGGTAATGGTTATGCTGTTATCAGATTCCTACCTGCACCAGATGGAGAAGATCTCCCTTGGGTAAAGTTATTCTCTCACGCATTCCAAGGACCAGGTGGATGGTATATTGAGAATAGTCTAACTACAGTTGGACAGAAAGATCCTGTAGGTGATTTAAATAGATCCCTATGGAATAGTGGTAATGAATCAGATAAAGATACAGTACGTAAGCAAAAGCGTAAGTTATCTTTCTATGCTAACATCTATGTTGTAAAAGATCCTGCCAATCCTCAGAATGAGGGTGGAGTTTTCCTTTATAAGTTCGGTAAGAAGATCTTTGACAAGGTAATGGAAGCAATGCAACCAGAGTTTGAAGATGAAACACCAATTAATCCCTTTGATTTTTGGGCAGGTGCTAACTTTAAGTTGAAGTTGCAGAAGAAGGATGGTTTCTGGAACTATGATAAGTCAGAGTTCGATACTCCTAGTCCTCTTCTACAAGATGACGATGCTTTAGAAGCATTATGGAAGAAGGAACATTCATTGAGTGCCTTCACTGCTGCTGATCAGTTTAAGACTTATGATGAACTGAAGAAGCGTTTAGATTATGTTCTTGGTACTAGAGCAAAGGCTCAGGCTGCTCAACAGACTGAGTATGATGGATATGCTGCTCAGGAAACCAAGAAGGTTACTGAGGAAGAAGTCCTTAAGAAGTTAGAGACGTCTTATCAAGAGAGTAAGAATGTTTCTGCTCCTGCTGCTGCTGGTGCAGGGACAGGTGTTGAGGACGAAGAAGATCCACTAAGTTACTTTGCAAAACTTGCAGAGAGCTGAGGGAAATTCAACTTTTAATTCCAAAAATGGGGGGAAAAAATCTCCCCATTTTTTTTGTCCCTATTACTTTTTTATTCTCCTACTTCCCACTTCTTTAAGTCATCAGGAGTTTGATATAAGTTTTCTATACTATAATCATAGTCAGGTAATTTATTAACTAAGTCATCTCTAACAAAGATTACATTTCCGCAATGGCATACCATTTTATAACCTTTCTCTATTCCTAATTCATATGCTGATTTTATAGAGCAACCATCACTTTCACTAATATGGTCACGAGCTGGAAGATAACCAGAACTTACTTCAAGAATTAAAACTTTAGGAAAATATTTTTCTATACTATTAAAGACATAGTAATCATAAGAATCAATATCTATACTCATTAAAGCGAAATTATCAGAGGTTATATTAAACTTTGATTTTTCTAAGATATTATCTATACAATAATCTATATCAGCCTTTTCTCTATCTTCTACAGTGGGAAAATCTGAGGCTTCCCATTCTTCTATACCTCTCATACCTTTTTTTCTAGCTCCTTGTACTGCTACATTAATACATTCAACATCATGCTTAGATGTATTTTGTTTAAGTTGTTCAAATCTATTCTTATCATTCTCTATTAGAACTGCTTGGTATCCATGTGTCCATAGCATAGCAGTGTTACTATCATTTAAACCATCCCATGCTCCAAATTCGCAAACAATTCCATTTGTAATATTAAGATCCGAGAAAAGTTTTTCTAGAATTCCATCCTCTCCGTTGGCAGAATGATCATTCTTTCTATAATCTAGATACATTATTCGTATATTCTTATATTTTCTCCTTTAACTACGTCTTTAGAAACAAACTGTGTACTTCCTGGTTTGTACTTCATTACACGTTTCATTTCTTCTAAAATTAAACCAAGGAATTTTGGTTTAATTACATTGATGTTTCTTTTATCATCATAAATTTTCTCTTCATACTCTTGATTAGTTACAGGACCAGTAATACCAGTAGCAATTCTTTCTCCACCAAAGCCAGAATCATAATAGGTTATAGAGAAGTCTTCATTAACTTCTAATCCTTTAGGAACCACTACTTTACCTGTGCTTGTTATAACCTCTTCAGTTATGTAATGATGAACTCCTTGTAATTTTTCTTCTGAACCATACTTTTGTATTAAGAATTTATAGAATGCATTAGGATCTAATGGCCATTCACTTTGAAGATTGGTAATGTTATTTGCTAACATTATCATCCAATCTAAGTTTGCATCTCCATAGATTTTATATGCTATATTATCTGGTCTTTCATCACCAATAATTTGATACTTGGTGAAGTACGTAAGATCATTGAAGACACTTTCTGCTAGCTTGGTTCTTTTGAAAAGGTTTTTTACCCTTATATAATCTGATATGCTTTGGGCTTTAGGAAGCCTACTTACATAATCGAAATCTGGAATGTAATTGAAATAAGATTTATTAGCCATTTGTTAGAATCCCATTGTTTGATCTTCGTCTACTCCACCTTTTCCACCATATTCATCAGCATATATTGGTTCAATCTCTCCAAATGACATACTAATTTGATAAGATGTCATTGAAGGTTCACCAGCATAAGTCATATAGGAACCATCAGGTGTATAATTCACAGCAAAGTTCTGACAAGCACATGGTTTAAATTTATTCATGAAAGGTTGTTCTGTATTACCTTCTCCATATATGTATTCTATTTTAAAGATTCTAGGAGTCTTTAAGAAGAGTCCAGATTCAGATCTTTGAGGAGCCATGTTTCTCTTCATTGCTCTGATTATTTTACGAACAATTCTTGCTTCTTCTCTGTCTCTTGGAGTGAGATTAAAGTTAAAGTTGAATTGTCTTAACTGAGGACCACCAAAAAGTAGTTCTAAGTTAGGGTTAATAACAGTTCCTGTAGCACGTGCTGTAACTGATTGACTACCAACTGCTTGACCAGCAAACCATGCTTTAACAAATTTTGCTGTTCCTGGATCAGTAGCTTTACCACCTATATCTCTCAATACACCTGCCATATTCTTACCAGCAGCTACTTTTTCTGGTATATCCAGTCCTATACCAGCAGAAGTCGACTGAATACCTGCATCAGCTAGGTTAGCCATAGTCATTCTCATGGCATTGAGTTTATCTTGACCCCAATCTACTCCCATAGCTTCCTGTAAACCAGGTTGCATTGGTAGTTGGATAGTTTCAAATTGATTTTTAAATCTAGGGTTAGGTCCACTAAATCCTGATGCTTTTCCTTCACCTTTACCTGCACCTAGGCTTGCAGCACTAGCTGAACCCATTCCAGATGGTTCATAATCAAAAGCAGTAATTTGAATGTAATCATATCCAAATTGCTCTAAACTCTGACGAGGATATCTTAATACTTGTTTGGTTCCACCAACACTAAATGATTGTGCTTGTACTTTATTTGGATCAGATACATCTCCTCTAGGAACTGGTGCATCATTTCTCAAATCATTATTCATATCATTGAGAGCAACAGTTGCAGTATTTGCACCTAATGATTTGTATCCTTTTGTATTAATTAATCTTGTCCAGTTTGCTAGAGATTGAGGATCATTAGTTCCTATTGAATTCTTTGCTAATGCTAATGTAGCCTTTTTGGTTATCTTATCTAAATTTGTGTATTGAGCAGCGTTTGCGCCAGTAAATATAGCATCATATTCTGTTTGATTATTAATTACTTTCTTTGCTGATGAAGCAGTAAAATTGTAGAGTTCAGTTCCAAGACCTTCTAACAAACCATTATCTTCGTAAACGTTATAATCCCCACTACCTTTATTGGTAATTACTATTGCATTTGTTACAGTTTGAGTTGTTCCTACTAATTTTTTTAGTAAGATATCTCCTCTAAATTTATTAGATTTATTAGTTTCAGTATCGTCGTCTGTATAGACGTTCCAACCTGTAGTATCCGCAGACATATGACACTATTTTTTAGTTATTTATCTTGAAATTTTGATAAGGAAAAGATCTTAGGTCAGGCATCTCCATAGGATATGCTAAATGTAGCTGTCCTAGCACTTCTTCCCAAGTATAATTTCTAAACTCACCACCCCAGTGATAGTTCATTCCTCTAAATCCCCACCTGAAAATACCAACACATGCAATCAAAGGAAATTGATCATACCTAATTCTAGGAGTCTTAGGTGAGTATATAAAGGTATAGAATTTTCCAACATCTGGAGTTAATTCAGTATCTGTTAAGATCTCAGTAATAGCAAGCATCATATCATCTGGATCTTGCATCTCATTAATTTCGCTCGCTACATGTTCTAGTCTATTTGTTCGATCTTCGTGATACCTTTCCAGTTCCTCGTCCATAGAGTTGATCTTCCGTGATGATTTTAAATTCTAAACTATTATCTTTACAGAACTCACGTGCATATTGCCATTTGGCTTGATTAACAGCATAAGTTCTCACTTCAGTGATGTATGATTTAGTTACCCTAGATCTTTTCTTTGGTTCAACTGTTTGTCTTTTGGGTTTGATTTCAATAACGTACTTTTTCAATTTTCCATCTGATTCTTTAACTTGAATTAAGAAGTCAGGAAAATAACGATGTCTTCTATTATCTAGGGGAGAAATATAGGGAATAGAAAATTCTTCTGAAGCCCAAGTGACTATATTTTTATTAGAGTCACAGTAATTACAAAATTCTCTTTCCCAATTACTTCTGCAGATAATATTGCTGGAATCACCAATGTATTTTTTAGGATGTTTTGGTTTAAAAATACTTTTATATGTACCAGCCATTGCAATATCTCATATACATAGTAATGGTAGTTAAAATTATTTATAGATGGCGAACGTAACGCCCACCCCATATAAAACTTCGGATTTGAAGAGTAGGATAACTAATCTTGCTCAGACATCTGTTTATCAATTGAAGATGCACCCACCTTCAGCGGTGTTTTCATTGTTGAGAGAAAGTGATAGAGGTTTAGATTATAATAGATTTGGAGAAAATATAGAATTACTTTGTGAGTCAGCTCTTCTTCCAGGTTCTGGAACTGCTACACATGATGTAACCAATGATTATGCTGGTGTGACTGAGAAGATGGTTTATAGGAGAATGTATGATGGATCTATAGAATTAAATTTCATGGTTGATCATGACTATAATGTAATAGAATTTTTTGAAGGATGGATTGATTATATGACTGGAGTAGGAGTTAATCAAAATAGAAATATGTATAAGAGTAGGTATGCTAACTATAGAATGAGTTATCCTAATGATTATAGATCAGAGATATATCTTACAAAATTTGAAAAGGATGTTACTAGTAATAGATCTCCTGCAGCTAGATTTGTAAAACCTCAACAGTTAGTTTATACTTTTGTTGGTGCTTTTCCTGAGACTATAACTTCAATGCCTGTTTCATATGGTGCTAGTGATATTTTAAAATGCAGTGTTACTTTTTCTTATATTAGATATGTTAGAGAAAGAAAGCCTGTAAACATTAGTTCTGCTGGTGGTTCAATAAATCGTAATTTATTTTCTGCATTTTTCGCTTAAAAGTCCCATATATATAATACTACTGATTTGCAATAGCATATTATGCCTTTACCCAAGATTGCGACGCCAACTTATGAGTTGGAATTACCGTCGACTAAACAAACTATTAACTATAGACCTTTCTTAGTTAAAGAAGAAAAACTTTTAGTCCTTGCTTTAGAAAGTGAAGATAATAAACAAATTACTACTGCTATTAAGGCAGTGATTAAGAATTGTATTATCACAAAAGGTATTAAAGTAGAGAAACTTCCTACATTTGATATTGAATATCTATTCCTTAATATTAGAGGTAAGTCTGTTGGGGAAGAGGTAGAAGTTAATGTTATTTGTCCTGATGATGAACAAACTCAGGTTCCAGTCACCATTTTGATTGATGATATTAAAGTAAAAGAGAATGAAGAACATACCAAGCAAGTTAAAGTAGATAATACCTTGATGATGGAGATGAAGTATCCTTCTTTAGATGAATTTATTCAAAGTAATTTTGATTTTAAAGAAGAAAATAATATGGAAAGATCTTTTGATTTGATTGGTGGATGTATTGATAAAATTTATAATGAAGAGGAAGTATGGTCTACTGCTGATTGTACTAAGAAAGAAGTTAAGGAATTCTTAGAGCAAATGAATTCATCTCAATTTAAAGAGATTGAAAAGTTTTTTGATACTATGCCTAAGTTATCTTATGAAATTGAAGTTACTAATCCAAAGACAAAGAAGAAGAGTAGTGTAGTACTGGAGGGTCTCTCATCTTTTTTCGCGTAGGGATGATCCATATGGATCTAATGAGTTATTATAAATTGAATTTTGCCTTGATGCAGTACCATAAATACTCATTAACTGAGATCGAAAATATGATGCCTTGGGAACGTGATGTTTATGTCACCTTACTCAAGCAACATTTAGAGGAAGAAGAACTCAAACAAAAGCAACAGCAGAATGCCTAGCAAAAAACCTAGTATGATAGAAGCGATGAGGGCAAAGCATGACCCTCATTATAAACTAGCGAGTAAAGTTGCGGGTCTTCAGGATGCAGGAGAAAAGGTTGATAATCTTGAGAAAGATGTAGCTGTTAAACTAGGAAGTCTACACAAGACATTAAGTAAATCCTTTGCAATGCAAAGGAAGGCATTGATGCGTATTGCTGGTGTTGAAGGAAGAATAAAAAATTTAGAAACTGGAGTAGAAATATGGACAAACAGAGAGGCAGATAGAAACAAAAATCGAGATACATCAATAAGTAATTTAACAGATGTAGTAATACAAGCATTAGGAGACATTAGAGAAGGTAAAGCAGGTAAAGCAGGTGCTGCTGGTGCTTCTGGATTAGATGGTGGTTCTGGATTAGATGGACTTGGTGGTGCTGCTGGTACTTCTGGAGTAGATGGTACTTCTGGAGTAGATGAAGTAGATGAAGTAGATGGTGCTTTTGGATCTGATGGTTCTGACGGTGCTTCTGGATTTGGTGTAGATGGAGTAGATGGTGGTTCTGGATCTGATGGTGGTTTTGGATTAGATGGACTTGATGGTGGTTCTGGATCTGATGGAGCAGGAGGAATTAATGGTGATAGTTTTTTAGGCGCAGATAATTATGAGAAGTATTCTACTGAACTTCAACAATCAGGTACTATAGCTGGAAGACAATTATCTCCACAAGAAAGGAAGGAAGGTTTTAAGAAGAGAAAAAATAAAGTAGATTTTAAAAAGTTTGTAGGTAAAGTTGTTTCTAAGAAGGGTGGTTCTGGTGGTTCTGGTAATGGTAAAAAAACTGCTTTAGGTAAAGACCCTGTAGTACCTGGTACTAAAGGAGGACAAAAAGATGTAGATGATATAAGTAAAGACCCTGAAGCAGACGCAGAGGCAGAGGGAGATAAAGCAAAGATAGATGAAGATAAAAAAGATCCTAGAGTTGAAGAGATATTAAATTTCTTAAATACTGTTTTAGATTCTAGTCTTACTAAGATAGAAAATAATCTAGAAAAGATTCTTGGTAATTTTGAAGATCAAATAGATGCTAATAAAGATAAGGGTGATGCTTTAAAAGATGATGCATCTGATGATAAGTTAGCAGATAGAGAGGCTAAGTTAGAAGGTGGTGGTAAACAGAAAAGTATAATGGCCAAGGCTGCTGATAAAGTAGTTGAACCAGTTCAAGGATTATTCCAAACTATTCTCAATTTTATTACTAATGTTTTATTAGGTGGAATAGTGATGAAGGTTTTGGATATCATTTCAAATCCTTTGAAACTTCTTGATCCTTTCATCAATATTATTAATGGAGTTAGTATTGCTTTAAATGCAGTAATAAAAGCAGTTCATTGGATAGCTACTAGACCTTTAGCTCTTTTACGTTCTGCATTTAATTTGGGAATTAATATATGGACTAAAGCAATCAATAAGGCATTGAAATTATTACCAATGGTAGATTTTCAAATACCAGAATTTGTACTACCAGAGATTCCTGGAGCTCCTCAGATTCCTATGATACCTAGTGGTGATGAAGTAAAATCAAAATTATCAGGGGAAGCACCAGCAGTACAAGGAATGGCTGGTGGTGGAATAGTAACTAATGTAACTAATTTTCTTCCAGGATATTCTGAAGGTGGTAAGGTTAAAACTATGAGTGAAGAGTTAGGACATACTAGGGGTACCGTAACTGATCCAAAAGAAAAAGCAAGAATCGAAGCAGAGACGCTTCATTGGGTCAATAAAGAACGAGAATTTCTGGGATTGCCTCCTTTAGATAAAATATCTTATGCTGATGGTGTGGAACTTACAAAACCAATGGGTAAAGAATTTTATGGTGCTGGAATAACAGAAGAATCATCTGATGATTGGGATTTTAATACCATGACTAGAACCACGTCAAAATGGAAACAAAGAGGTTCTGAAATTATTTTTGAGGGAGCACATGAGCAGATAACTCCAGAACAGAAGCAAGCGTATTTTGATTCAAATCCAGTAGCAAGAATGGCAAGGGATCTCAAGGAACAGGCTGAACTGGATGATTTAGGTGCTAGTATATCTGCAAGTGCTAAAATGAATGGTGGTGGTTTAGTTCCATTATCATACTTTAATAAAGGTGGAAAAGTTCCTGGTTCTGGTACTGGAGATACAGTTCCTGCAATGTTAACTCCTGGTGAGTTTGTGATGAGTAAAGGTGCTGTTCAAAAAGTTGGTGTTGAGAATTTGATGCAGATGAATGCTGCAGGTGGTGGAACTAATCAACCAACTTTGATGAAGGTAAAAGGATATGCTGGTGGTGGTATGGTTGAACCTGGTCCTCCTTCAGGTGGACAGACTAAAATTGTTGGTGCTCCTGCTGGTGGAGGTGGTGGCGGCGGTGATGTTGGAGGATCTGCAGGTGATAGACCAGGTGTAACTAGATTTTCATCAACCGATCATAGAAATCCTTCTACTTTAGTTGTGAAATCCATCTATAACGTGGTACAGGGGTAAGATAGATGGCAGTATTTACAGGAACAGCTTTAGCTATAAAGGCAGGTTTGAAAATGCTTGCCAAAGGTTTAACGAAGAAGGCTATAAAAGGCGCAATTAAAAAGAAAGTTAAAGATACAGTAAAGGATAAGGTAAAGAGTAAGATAAAAGATAAACTTCTTGGAAAGAAGAAGGATAAAAGACAGACTGCAAAAAATATAATGCAGCAAGCAGGAGAATTTTCAGGAGGAGGTGCTCTTACTGTAACTCCTACTACGTCTTTGATACCAACAGGAGGTTTACAAAAGGGTGGTGCTTTAGCTGTAGTTGATAAGGATGATAAAGATGGTGGAAGTGGTAAGACAGATTTTCAAGCTTTAAGTGAGAAATTAGATAATATTGTTGGTCTTACTGATGGTATAGTAACAGTAACTAGTGGTATTGCTCAACAAAGAAAGGATGAGTTAGCAGCAATTCAGGAAAGAAAGAAAAAACAAAGTAAGGCAGATAAAGAAGCAAAACTAGAAGCTGGTAAGAAGAAGGGTGCAGGTGCTGGTCCTATGAAAGCCATTAAAGATAAGGCTATCAATCCTCTTACTTTTATTTTAAGATTTCTTGCCTTTACTTTAGTTGGTGGATTAGTAGATTTCTTTTTAAAGAATCTTACTAAGATAAAGGATATATGGACAGGAATGGTCAAGGGATTTAATAAGTTCTTTTGGATAATTAGAGGATTATTGTGGGAGATGAAACTTCCTAAGGCTATAGGGGGAGGTCTTAAATCAATAGGGGAAGCAACAAAAGGTATTATCAAAGGATTCATGAGTCCTTTCCAGAAACTTAATAAGGCTATTAGTGGTTTCTTTTCAACCGCTGGAAAGGGAATGTCTGAATGGATAGGTGGTATTGCTAAAAAGATTAAGGATATTGTATCTAAACCTTTTAAAGCAGTAGGTCAAGGATTTAAAACTGCAGGAAAATTTGTTGGAAAAACTCTGTCTAAAATTCCAGGTGTTAAACAGGCTGGAAAATTGGTTAAGAATGTTGCAGGTGGAATTGGGAAAGGAATGAAAGCAGTTGGTGGAGGATTTAAAGCAGCAAAGAATTTTGTTACTGGAGGAATTAAAGGTGCTAAAGATTTTGTTGGTAAAGGAATTAAAGGTGCTGCTAATTTTGTTGGTAAGGGAGTAAAGGGTGCTAAAGATTTCGTTGGTAAAGGATTGAAAGCAGTTGGTGGTAAGATAGGTGGAGCATTTAAGAGTATAAAGGGAGCACTAGGTTTTGGTGCTAAAGCAGGTAAGGTAGCAGGTAAGGCAGGTGGAATAGCAGCCAAGGCAGGTAAGATAGGTGGTAAGTTGGCAAAAATGGGTGGTGGTATTATGAAGACTGCCAAAGGTCTCTTTGGTAGAATCCCAATCATTGGTCCTCTTATGGTTGCCTTGGCATCCATGTTGGCAGGAGATCCACCAGGTCAAACAGCATTTAAGGCTATTGGTACTGCATTAGGTGGATTGGCTGGTTCCTTTATACCTATTCCTATTCTTGGAACAATCTTAGGTGAAATGTTAGGAGAATTTGTGGGTGATTTAATGTACTCATTAGTTCTAGGTGGTGGACCTGGTGAAGCAGTTCAAAAAGCAAAAGATAAATTTAAACAAGTTTTAACTGGTGGTCAAGCTGTAGTAAAATGGCTTGGTGGTGGAATGAAAAGATATCTTGAGAATTTCTTAAAGGAAACTGCTATTGATATACCAGAGGGTGGTGGTAGATGGACTGCTATGACTACTGTTGCCAAGGTTCTCGGTTTAACTAAATGGTTGGATGGATTAGGATACGTTAAAGATGGTATGGTTACAAAGTTCCCTAATCTTTTACAATTATTAAATCCATTTAAGATGGGACCTATTTTATCCAAGTCCTTCTTCCCTCCTAACGCAGAAGGTGGAGAAAGTGGTGCAGACGTTGCTGGTGGAGGAAAACCTGCAGAGATAGGAAAGAAAGAAGAGAAGAATACCGAAGCACTTGAAACTCAAGCTGATTATGAAAAGAAACAAGGAGATACAATCGTTATGAATAACCCACCAGGTGGTGGAGGTTCAGGTGGAGGCGGAGGCGGAGGATCTTCTGCAGGTACAATTATTGCAGTAGGTTCTCAAGATGCGTTAAATACTTATAATAAGCAAAAAGTAACAGCAGATCTTTATAAGGTATAATGACACAGAATTCTCCTGAACAATCTGGTAATATTGAAGAGTTTAAGATTTCATCTAATTCTAAAGATGAAGCTAAAGACTTGCAAGGTGGTGTGGTAGAGTTCGTGTACTATGAGAGTGTTCTATCTAATACAGTGACAGCTACTGCTACGATAATAGAAACAGGATTCATAGCAGATCAGAAACAGGAGAAGGGTGGTGGTGATGGTGCGATGTATGCTCCTACAACTGTAGATAGTCTTCCTATTCGTGGAGGAGAAAGAACTGATATTACTATAGAAGATGTTGATAAAAATCAAATAACTTTTGAGGATGGATTGTATATTAATAGAGTTAGGGATGTAGATCCTGGTACTCAACAAGATCTTTATTACCTTGATTTTGTTTCTAAAGAATGTTTTGCTAATGAGCAGACTAGAGTAACTAAAAGATATGAAGGAAGTATATCTCAGAATGTTGGAAAGATTTTAAAAGATGTTCTCAAAGTGGAAGGTGAACCAGATATTGATGAAACTGCAGCACCTTATAATTTTATTGGTAATGATAAGAAACCTTTTTATATTTGTACTTGGTTAGCATCTAAATCAATACCACAGGTAAACGCAGAAAAGGGAGGCAATGTTAAGGGTAGTTCAGCAGGATATTTATTTTATCAAACTAAAGAAGGATATCATTTTAAGGCTATTGATAAATTATTTTTACAAGAACCTAAAAAGAAATATATCTATAATAATTCAACAGAAATGCCACCAGAATATGATGCTAAAGTTTTAAGTTATGATATTACTAGTGATATTGATGTGCAAGAAAATTTAATGTTGGGAGTTTATAATACTAAATCTATCTTCTTTGATTTTTATTCATTTAATTATAAACAGGATATTGTAGCATCTCCACCACCAAAGGGAGGAGAGCCTATAGCAGAGGGGACTGGTGTGGATGTTAAAGTAGCATCTGCTACTAATCCTCTTGGTGCTACTAAGGCTACTGAATTAGTTCCAAAAGAGTATACTCAATCTCCATCTAGAATGATGACTCATATATTAGATGTAGGAACCTTACCTAAAGGTAGAACTATGGAAGCACAATTAGAAGATACAAAAGATAAAAAGGATAAACCTAATTTTGATGCAAGAGATACTATGATGCAAAGTATTATGAGATACAATCAGATGTTTACTATAAGAACTGATATTACTATTCCTGGTGATTTTTCTCTCAAAGCAGGTGATATAGTTAAATGTGATTTCCCTGAGATGTATGGTGCAAAGAGTGGTAATGTTAACCCTGAATCTGAAGGACTATATATGATAGCACACGTATGTCATAGGATTACTCCTGATAGTACTTTGACCAGCCTTTCTTTAGTAAGAGATTCATATGGAGATAAAGTATAATGATAGACTCAGCTAATTTTAAAAGTCATTTTGTTGGTAGAGATGGATTTGTCTGGTGGATAGGACAGATACCTGATGAAACAGTGTGGAGAGGTAATATTAAAGGTCATCCTGTTGCTGATAATACTGAGGAGCCAGGATTTGGTGAGAGATATAAAGTTCGTATCATGGGGTATCATACTGCTAGAAAGGATGATTTACCTGATGAAGAATTACCTTGGGCAAGTGTTATGTATCCTACCACTGCTGGTGGAGGAGGACGTGGATCATATCAGAACGCTAATTTAACGCAAGGATGTTGGGTCTTTGGTTTCTTTTTAGATGGAGATCAGTGTCAGACTCCTGTGATTATGGGTTGTCTTGGTTATAATGATTACCAAGCAGTGATGAAGAATATTACTAATACTGCTTTCATTCCCTTTAGTGGATTTACAGAGAAGGAGAAAGTTGCTACTAATATAATTAGAGATTCTGATGCTGAAGAAGAAGTTGCTAAACAATCACAAGATGGTGGGTCAGAACCAACTAAACAATACTTAGAAAGTATTGGTGGTAATAATACTAGAGTGGATGTTTCTTCTGCTGAAATGAAGAAAGATGGTCAGAAGAAAGAACCTTTATCTGTTGCTTCTGATTGTGAACCTGTTCCTACTGGTAAAATTCAACAACAAATTAAAAATTTATTAGCAGACGTAGAAGCAATTAAGAGAGCAAAGACTGAGTATAAGTATACTATTTCTAAAGAAACTACAGAATTTGATGGTAAGATAGAAGCATTAATTAAAGAGCAATCTAAATTGATTGCTGGAGAAATGAAATGGACTATGGGGCAAATTCAAAAAGCTACCACTGAAAAAGTTAATACTGCTATGAAGGATGGTTTTTATAATGTAATGCCTAATGCAAGACAAGAATTAAAGAAAGAAGTAGAGACTGTTAATGATTTAATTGCTTGTCAATTTAGGAAATTAATTAATGGTCTACAAGATATGATTGGTAATTTCTTAAAGGATGCTGTAAATAAAGTAGTGAATGCAACCTCATGTTTCATTGAGAATATGGTTGGTGGTATGCTAGGACAAATAGCAAATGCAATTGAAAATACTCTTAAAGATATATTTGGATCTATTAGTTCTCTTACTAATGTAGGAGCAGCACTTCCAGGAGGTTCTATTTTAGATATAATTGATGATGTATTATCATTCTTAGCATGTGATGAGACACCAGGATGTTCTCAGATAAATGAGTTGAGTTTGTGGGATGGAGGTAGTGTTGGATCTAATCCAGGTGGTGGTATGGCTGGTATTGCTAATGTTGCTAAGAGTTTCTCTGATAAATTTAACCTTGGTGCTATTGGTGGTATTGCAAGTGGTCTTGGTAGTCTTAAAGATAATCTTACTCAAAGTCAAGCATTAGATCTTGCTGGATTAGATTTAAAGGATATATTTGGACATAATTCTTGTTCAACTGCACCTATAGCATGTGGTCCTCCTCTTCTTGAATTATTTGGCGGTAAAGGAACAGGAGCTACTGGAAACTTAATTGTGTCTAGACTTGGTGAGATTATGGGAGTTGATATGAAATCATTTGGTGCTAATTATGATTCAGATGTCAGAGGAAGAGTAGTTGATCTTTGTGGTAAGGGAAGAGGTGGAGTAATAGAACCTATTCTTGGATCTTATGTTGATGATAATGGTAATACACAGACAGGAGTAGTAGATATTAATGTAGTGCAACCAGGAATAGATTATCTTGGACAACCAGATGGAAGCACTGGTGGTGATGGTAGAACTTGGGCTAGACCAGATGATACTTCTATCACTCATGCTAATGGAGATGTAGAAATTCCACGTCCTCCTGGTGTGGTTTTAAGTGTTGTTCCAGGAGATACTGTTCTACTTCCACCAGGTACAGTAGTTACTACTGAACCAATTACTTTATCAGAATTAACAGACGCAGTAGATGATACTGGAGTTGATGATACATCTGTTACAACTATTAAAATTCCAACTGGAGAAGAGTTTAAGGATGGAAAGACAACTGCTGATCCAAATCTTCCTCAAGGAACTGCAGTAATAACTGAAATTGTTGGTGGTAAAGAAGTTAAAAGAACTGTTCCTTTATATAAAACAGTTGATGATAAACCAATTGCTACTGTAACTGGTGATGAAGAGATTAAAGGTGGTGTTCCTTATGTTGCTAAGAAAGCAGGTAAGTTTACTACTCCACCTCTTCCACCTAGACAACCAGAAGGAGTTTATCCAACATCTAGTACTGGAGCTTACCCAGTTGTATTATACTTATGTGATGCTATAATAGATTCACCTGGATATGGATATAGTCCTGATGATAAGATTATTATAGAACCAAATGTAGGTGCTCTTGCTGTTCCTAAGTTTAATGATATGGGTAGTCTTATATCTGTTAAGATTACTGCAGGTGGTGAAGGATTTACTGAGATGCCTGACATCTATATTAAATCTGACACAGGATTTAATGCAGTTATTTTACCTAAGTTCTGTATAGATAGAATTGCTAAGGATGAAGTTAAGGAACCTAATGTTCGTCAAGATAGAATTATATCTATTGTTGATTGTGTAGGTAAAGTTCCTTATCCAACTCCACCTGAACCTCAACCAGAACCTACTGCTAGAGCTTACTCTGAAGAGGCATATCTTTATACTCCTCCTCCAACACCAATCACAACTGCTGCTGATTTATTAATAGCTAAAGTGGATGATAAAACAATTGCTGTTAAAAATCCAGCAACTGGTGAGATTAATATTATAACTTCCAAGACTGGTATTGATGGTAGTATTGTTGATGATAATGTTGTTATAGATTATCCTACAGAAGACACTTAATTAAATGGCAAAAGGACAAAGAGAAAATTTTCATACAGTTAGATATGGAACCAGAGATGGTGAAATTCAGTTCGGTCATATTCATCAGGATAATAATGAATCAGCAGTAATGTTTAGAAGTGGTCATGATTGGCTACATTATATTACTATGGATCATACTGGTGATCCTGTTCGTAAACATAGTACAATATGCAGATCACCTGGTTCTTTTCAGGTAAAGGCTGGAGATAATGCTAGAGTAACTAATAATAATCTTGCTAATGATGCTGGTATTACATTAGATGCTGTGAGCGGTGATATTATTATCAGAGCACCAAGAGGTAAACTTAGAATAGAAGCTCAAGATATTGAATTGCTTGCTAATGGATATAATGGTAACACTGGGTATATAAGACTTGACAGTAATGAGAAGATTATATTAAAATCGAAGTCAATAGATATTAGAGGAACAGAAACTGCAAGATTTTTTTCTGAAAAAACTATAGATGTGATTGGAAATTCTATTATGAATATCTATGGTGGTCTAATGGACTTTGCTGATGGTGCTACTAAACTTAGAGGTAGTAAATGTGGACCTTCTAGTACAGAGGAGAATGCTAAAAGACTTAAAGATGAAAATGCTTCAGCTATGAGAGAACAATTTGCTGCAGAAGCCGAACAAGAAGCTTGGCAGAGAGAACAAGATGCAACAACAGGAGGTACTTAAATGAAATTTTCAGACGTAGAAGTTGGTAAGAGATTGTTTGTTGGGTGTGGATCACCTAATGCATTAAAGACTGGAGAAGAGGAGGTAAGAGGTTCTGCTTTTATTGAAGGACCTTTACAGGTTGGTAATGCTGGTGACTTTGGATCTATTGATGCAACTGTCATGATTGGTAATGATACTAATACTGATTCAGATAATCCACCTAGATCTTTATGGGTTCAGGGTAATACTAGACTTCAAGGAGATGGTGATACATCTTATGCCTTGAATGTTACTGGTGGTAGTTCTCATCCTTTATATGTTGGTGGAGATGCAATCTTTACTGCTATTTCTCCTCCTTTATTGTCATCTAGGTTCAGTGTTGCTGATGGTAGACCAAAACCTTTTGATATACCTCATCCTTCTAAAGAAGGGTGGAGACTTCGTTATGCTTGTATAGAAGGACCAGAGGTTGGAGTATATTTTAGAGGGAAATTAAAACATGAGAATATTATTGAACTTCCTGATTATTGGAAGGATTTAGTTCATATTGAGAGTATATCTGTTCAGTTACAACCTATTGGCGCACATCAAGATATTATTGTGAAGAGATGGGATGCAGAGAAGATAGAAGTTCAAGCAAGACCTGGTATTCCTATCCATTGTTTCTATCATGTCTATGCTGAGAGAAAAGATATTAATCCTTTAATTACAGAGTATGAAGGTGAGACATGGCAAGATTATCCAGATCCAAATTACGATCCAAGACAAACACCTGATGGTCAGGGAGTATTTAATGACCCTGCTTTTGCTGGACCTCCTAATACAATAACTATGTGAAGAAAATAATTTATATTGAGGAGAATTTTATTTCTCCTAGTGATTGTCAAAAACTTATAGAACATGCTGACATGATTGCTGTTGGGCATGATGAAGACACAGTTCCTCCTGGTGTAATACAGGAGGATGATTACGATTATGCTGCCCATTATGCAAGGCAGGATGAGATGTTAGATTCTGCTCAATATCAGGGTCATGCAGACTTTATTGATATGAAGGGAGAAACTGATGACCTTTATACGAGTGTGGTTAATAGAGTAACTAGGATATGTAAATTATTTGATGACAGGGCTAATCCAGATTATGTTGGTGTTATTAAATGGACACCAGGAACTTTTATGAAACCTCATTATGATAGTTCTAGTAAGGAGGGTATCTATGATTTATTTGCTGCTCTTCTTTATTTGAATGATGACTTTGAAGGTGGTTATACTGGGTTTAAAGATTTTGAGGTAGAACCAAAGGTAGGTAAGTTATTAATATTTTCTAACTCTCAACATAAGCATCATGTTACTAGAGTTGTAGGAGCAGATAGATATGCTCTTTCTTTCTGGTATAATACTTCTACAGATAGTCATCAATCTGACTAAAGATTGGTTCCCAATCTATTTTGCGACGTAAAACTACTGCTATATCGTCTATTTCTTGATCGGTTAACTCTTTTCCTTGTTCTGCTGCTCTCCTCTGAACCATTTCATTGAGATTTATTCTTAAAATATTGCAGTCATAGATTGCGTATTGATTTATTGGAGAAGCCATGTTATAATGAAAATTATATTTATTTACCCTAAATAAAAAATATTGAGGTGAAAATTATGTCTGATAATAGAGTGGCTTATCATGGAACCATGAAGGACACTACAATTATTAATCTTCCTGATGAATGGACTAGTAAAGTTGATCTAGAAACTATTTCTGTCACTCTTACACCAATTGGTGCTTATCAAGAATTATATGTTGAAAGTATTAAGTGGGGTAAGCAGGTTATTGTAAAATCTCAGAGTGGTGGACACATTAGTTGTTACTATACTGTAAATGCTACATTATTAGAATCATGAGTACTGAATATGATCCAGAGGATTTTGCCTGTGGTGAAGATGATGAATTTTTAACACGTGTTGTAATTGATACTTGTTCTCGTACTTTTAGACTTTATTCTAATGAAGGTGAAACAAAGATAGTTGAGTGTGACAATATGAAAGAATTTATGAATGTACTAACATTAGTACGTGGTGTGGTTGATGATGATGTGATTGCTTACAGTGAAGTAAAACTTACTACATAAGGAAAATCAACTTTTTATTCTAAAAAATGGGACGAAAAAACTCCAGGTAAAAAATTACCCCATTACTTTTTTGATAAATAAGTCATAATAGATATACTGCGCAAAAGAGATGCCACTTAGTCGCTTAGATAATTTCCTGAAGAATGTTCGTGGTAACGTCATTTATGTAAATCCAAATGATTTGGATGCCACAGATGCTGTAGAAAATCAGGGAAATTCACTTGGTCGTCCTTTCATTACCATTCAAAGGGCGTTGATAGAAGCAGCACGATTTTCATATCAGCAAGGATTGGATAATGACCGTTTTGGTAAAACAACAGTCGTGGTATATCCAGGAGAGCATGTTGTAGATAATAGACCTGGTTGGTTGCCTGATGATTCAACAGATCCTATTCGTTACAGATTAAGACAAGGTACAACATCTTTAGATTTTCCTGTATTCTCTACTACTTCTGATTTTGATTTATCTTCTTCAAATAATATTCTTTATAAGTTAAACAGTATATATGGTGGTGTTATAGTTCCAAGGGGTGTGTCTATTGTTGGAATGGATCAACGTAAGACAAAGATACGTCCTACTTATGTTCCTAACCCAGATAATCAAAATATTGAGCGTAGTGCTATCTTTAGGATAACTGGAGGAAGTTTCTTTCTAGAATTTTCTATTTTTGATGGTAATCCTAATGGAAAAATATTTAAGGATTATACAGATGCTAAATTTACTCCTAATTTTACCCATCACAAATTAACTGCTTTTGAATTTGTAGATGGTGTAAATCAAATCAACTTAAAAGATATATTCAATACTTATTATACGCCTAGAACTGATTTAGATGTTTATTATCAGAAAGTTGGATTGGTTTATGGTGCTGCCTCTGGACGTGCTGTTGAACCAGATTATCCTTCTACTGGATTGGATATTGAGCCAAAAGTTGATGAATATAGAATTATAGGTCCTAAGAGTGGTGAAATAGGTATTAGTAGTATTAAAGCTGGAGATGGAGCAACTGCTACTGATGTTGTTACAGTTACTTTAACAACTGGACTTACAGGATTGGATGTAGATACTGCATTTAATGTTAGTGGAGTACCAGATCCTGACTATAATGGATCATTTGTAGTAAAATCAGTTTTAACTAAGAATACTGATGGCAATACAACCAAATTCACATATGAAGTACCAATAACTCCTAACACACCTCTTCCAACTCCTTCAGCATCTAAAGTTGTATTAGACACAAATACTGTTGAATCTGCTTCTCCTTATATCTTTAATGTAGATATGAGTTCTGTTTTAGGTCTTAATGGTCTTCATGCAGATGGTTCTAAGGTAAGTGGATTTAAATCTATTATAGTTAATAATTTCAAGGGTATTGGATTACAGAAAGATAATAATGCTTTTGTAAAGTATAATAAAACAACTGGTAGTTATGATGATTCTACCATTATTTCAAATATTCATAATGATGGTAATGCTAAGTACAAACCTGCTTATTATAACTTCCATATCAAAGCATCTAATAATGCATTAGTAGAAATAAATTCTGTTGAAGCTTCTGGATTTGCTAACCAGTTTGTAACTGAGAGTGGTGGTGAATTTACTGTTGCTAACTCTAATTCTAGTTATGGTCAGAACTCTTTAATTTCTAAGGGCTTTAGAAGTGATGCATTCCTTAGAGATGATGTAGGATATGTAACTAATATAATTCCACCTAAAGAAAATACGGATGCTGAAGTTAATCTTGAATATGGTGCTATTGATGTAGCAAAAACAGTAAGTGTTGCAACTACAGCTAGATTATACCTTTATCAAGAAACCAACCAAGCTGCTGCACCAGAAAGTGTAGTTCAGGGTTATAGAATTGGTGCAAAGTCTGGTGACAGAATAAACAGTCTTATTACTCAAGAAGGAACTGGTGTTGAGTATTATGCTCGTATCATTATGCCTAATACAGGTGCTGGTACAACTCAAGTTACTTCTGTTAAAAAAGCAGTTGTTGGTAGAAATGTTTCTACTGGTAACAGTATTACAGACTCTACTCTTACTTTAACAGAGGGACATCAATTTATAAATGCTGAATCTATCAGAATTATTAGTGATAATGCTCGTTTACCTGATGGAATTGATGCTAACAGAATTTACTATGCTATTACTACTAACTTAGCTGGTGATCAAATAAAGATTGCAACATCTTCTAATGATGCTGTTGATGCAAAAGCACTTACTATTAATAATCTTGGTGGAACATTAACAGTAGAAAGTAGGGTCAGTGATAAGTTGGCTGGTGAGACTGGACATCCAGTTCAATATGATAGTACAGAAAGTCAGTGGTACGTTAATGTTGGTACTGCTGCAACAGATAATACACTTTATCCTACTGTAAAAGCTTTAGGTTCTGCTGTTTTGGGAGAAGCAACTTCTAGAACTTATCTAACCAGAAAACCAGATAGTAGAACTTTAGAAGATAAGATTTACAAGTATAGGTATGTAATTCCTGCTGGTAGTGGTATTACTTCTGCTAGAGCACCTAGACCTTCTTTTGTAGTTCAAGAGTCTAATGATGTAACTGGTAATAATAATACTGAGGTAGCATTACAGTACAGTCCAACTCAGGTAACTCTTACTAATGAAACTGAGATGAGAAACTTCAGTTTCTTAAGAACTTGTACTTATAATAGTTCTGGTGTTGTTACTTATGACACAGAACTTCCTCATGGTCTTTCTGTGGGATCTAAAGTTAAGATCTTAAATGTAACCAGTGCAGAGAACGCATTGGGTGTTGGTAATTCTGGTTATAATGGAACATTTACTGTATCTGACGTTACTGGATTATCACAGTTTAAGGTTAATGATGGTCCTACAACTAATCCAAATCAGTTTAGTAATAATGTTTCAACAAGAACTACTGCATTACCTACATTCCAGAGAGTAAATACAAAGAATAATTTTTACATCTATGACGTAGAAGAAATTAGAGAATATGTGAGTGGTGAACAGGATGGTGTTTATTATCTTTCTGTGGTAGATGCATCCAGCACACCACAAGTTTCACCATTTAATGATAGTGCTAACTTCTCATTCTCACAACCAATTAGGAATCTTTATCCTCAGTATGATAGAGATAATCCAAACTCTAACCCAAGTGCTACTCAAACTTATGCTTTACCTGATAATACTGGTGAAGTTGTAGTTGATGAAGTAAAGAATAGTATTACTAAGCAAGGTGTTGATAGAGCATATTCTGATTTGGGTGTTGGTATAGCAATTACTGATATTCGTTCAGATCAGACTGGTGTTGCTCATACAGTTTATACATCATATGATCATGGATTAAATCGTCTTGTAACATTAAGTATAACCAATGGTGGTACAAAATATGGTACTAATTCTGGAGCTGTTGAGTATTACTATGATGTTCCTTTAGTTCCTTGTCAAATTATTACTGATGGAACAGGAATTAATACACATGGTGGATCTCCTGTAGGTGTTAATGCAACAGTACGTATTGATGTTAGTGCTGGACAAGTTGTTACTGGAGTTCAAATTATGAATCCAGGAACTAACTTTAGAGTAGGTGACTACTATTGGTTAGATAAAAATGCAGCTCCTCATGGTGAAAGTACTGCAGGATTCACTACAGCAGTTTTCCGTGTAGAGGGAATTTATAATAATGTAGGAGATACTATTAGTATTGCTGGAATAACTTCTACTGCTTATACTGATTATAATCAACTCTATAAGATTACTGGAATATCAACTACAACTGGTACAAAAGAGTTTATTGTTGATTCTAGAGTTGGTGTTACTGATGGTGCAGTTCATCATGAGACAGGTGTAGGAGTAACCTTTACTTCTAATTCATATGCTCAGGTTACTGGAGAAGGATTAAGTATTAGTGCTATAGACCTTACTAATACACTTGGTATAGCAACTATAACAACAACTGCTGCTCATGGACTGAGACCAAATAATACTATCTTTATTGGTGGTGCTACTAATTCATTCTGGAATGCAGGTTTTGTGGTTACTGAGGTTGTAAGTTTAACTAAGGCTGTTATTAATGTTGGAGTAACTACTCTAAGTCCAGGTGTTGCTGGAACTATTACTGGTTATATTCCAGGATTAAGTGCTCAAGGTGGTAGTGTTACACTTTATGATGAGAACTTTGGTGGTAGACAACAAAATATTTACGGTGGAATTACTGATACACTTTCTTCTGCTATTGGTAATATTACTACTGATGAAGTTAATGTTACTAACATGGTTGGTAATGATTGGGAGATTGGTGATTACTTAAGAATTGATGATGAGATAATGAGAATTAAGAGTACTGTAACTGGAAATCCACTTAAGGTATTCAGAGGAGTTGTTGGTACACAGGCAGCTGCTCATGATAATGGTAGTGTTATAAGGAAATTAAAAGTAGAACCAGTTGAATTAAGAAAACCATCTAGTACTCGTTCAACCAGTCATACATTTGAGTATGTTGGTTATGGACCAGGTAACTACTCAACTGCTTTACCATCTAGACAGGATACTTCTCCATCATTTGATGAGCAACTTCTTGCTCAATCATTAACATCTGGTGGTGGTATTAACGTCTACACTGGAATGAATGATAGTGGAGACTTCTTTGTAGGTAATAAGAAGATTGATGCTACTACTGGTAAAGAAGAAGTATTTGATACACCTGTTCCTACTGTTACTGGTGAAGATTTATTTGCTACAGGTAGTGCTTCTGGTGTAGATATTACTACTCCTTTAGAAGTAACAGTTTCTAGGTCTATTAATGTAGAGGGTGGTGCTAATAGTGACATCCTATCTCAGTTTGATGGTCCTGTATCATTCTCTAAGAAAGTAACTTCATCTTCTGAAGAAGGTATTGAGGCAAATAGTATATTCCTTCAAGGTGATGCTACTGTTTCAAGAAAATATACAGTTGGTATTTCTACTCCTGCTATAGCAGGAAACCCAGGAGACATTGTTTATCAGGACAACCCACCTCTTGGTGGAACTACTGGTTGGGTATTTACAACTGATAACAGTTGGGCTCCATTTGGTGCTATTAGTGCTAGTGCTTACATTAATGAAGGTAACTTCGATAAGATTGGTATTGCTACTACTGCATGTGGACCAACAGAGACAGTAAGAATTGGTTCAGGTAGTTCTTCTATTACTGTAGAGACTGGAGCAGGTGGACTTCATAATAGTGGAGCAGTTGGTATTGGTTCTACTGCTAATGGAGCAAAATTAAGAGTTGATGGTCTTCTTTATGCTAATACAATAGAAGGTGATGGTTCTGGATTGTTTAACCTCGCAGTAGATAGTCTGTGGCAAGCAGGGGCTGATAGTGCAGCAATTTATCCGTCTAGTGAACAAAGTGTGGGAATAGGTACAACCTTCCCAACATCTGATATGACCTTGACATTGGGTAGCGTTGGAACTGCTAAGACAGATCTATTTGTAAGAAACCTTTCTAAGTTTGTTAGAGGTGCTGAATTTATTGGTGGTATTAACATTGATAATCATCTAGGTATAGGTTTAAGTAGTGCATCTGCTAAACTTCACGTACAAACTTCTGATGATATTAGTACAATATTAGAGAGCACTGATGCTACTTCTTTATTAGCATTTAAAGATAGTAATACTACTCATAATGTACAGATAGGTGCTGTAACTGATGATCTTATAATAAAAGCTGGTAATGAAGAAAGAGTTAGATTATCTTCAACAGGTAAATTAGGTATCTCAACTGCAACACCAAGGGCTGCCCTTGATGTAGAAGGTGAGGCTAGATTAAAGTCTTATACTGAACTTCCTGTTCCTGTTGGTTCTTCTTCTGGTATTGTTAACTTAAGTCTTACTGCTGGTCAAACATTTACAATTACTACCACAGAAGATATTACAGAGTTTAGATGTTCTAACTTTAGTAGTAATATGGCTACTGCCTTTACTATTAAAATTGTACAAGGAACAACTCCTCGTAATGTGGGTATAGATACCTTTAAGACAAGTGGTGGTGTTGCTATACCAGTTTACTGGCCTGGAGGAATTGAACCTAATGTCACTAAGACTGCTAATGCAATAGACATATATTCATTCATGACATTTGATGGAGGGTCATCACTATATGGTGTAGTTGGAGGTCAGAACTTCTCATGAGTCCAGTAGCATTTCATAGTTACAGGTCTACTCAAACCACTCTTGATTTGAACGGACCTACGATAGAGATTACCGAGAATCCAAGTAATATAATTACTCAGAAGGATTCTTTTCAAACTCCCTTTGGACCTGCAACAGGTGCATTACCTATTAGGAATACTGATGATGCTGGAGCAATTGCTTTAGATACTTTTAGAACTGATGCTAATAAAGAAAATTTAGTTCTTGCTCTACCTTTTAATACTTCTGGTGGAGATGTTAGTGCTGATATTAGTGGAACAGGAAGTAATAAAGTTGCTACAATTGGAGGAGTTCCTTTTGCTAGTGATGAGAGAAGTATTTTCTATGGTAAAAGTCAGAAATTTGCTGGTGGAGATGATTATATAGGTTTTAGTGATAGTAACGATTGGTATTTTAATGGAGATTTTACAGTAGAAGGATGGGTTTGGTTTGATGCAAATCCTACAACAACTTATGAAACAATTATTAGTCAATGGAGAAATGATCATAATTTAAATAATTTTTCCATTAGACATACTGAAAATGGATATGTTACGGCATATGTTAATAGAGCTGGAACAGAACAAGCTCTTACAACTTCACAACCTCTTGCTAATGATAGATGGTATCATATAGCTCTTGTTTTTAGTGGAAATACATATAGTCTTTATTTGAATGGTATTTTTCATGATACAGTAGAATATTCATCATCAGCTTCACCCAATAATAGTGATTTAAGATTAATGATTGGAGCTCAGGATTCTCCTACTGCAGGTTTTGTTGGAGAAAGACCCCTTCAAAATACAACTTATCTTCAAGATTTTAGAATTTATAAGGGAGTTGCAAAATATACAGCAGATTTCACTCCAGCATTTCCAACAACAGATTTAGTTACTACATCTTTAGTTGGTATTGCTACTTACGTGGGAATTGCAACTGCTGCTTTAGGTACACCTAATGCTCCTGGTGTAACTGCTAGTAGTGGAGAATTTATTAATCAATGGTATGATGATGATGGTAAACTGACAGATGGGACTAATGTTACTGGAAGTGGAACTACAACATTAACTATTAAAAATATAACTAGTCCAACTGATAATGGAAGAAACTTTTATCTTGAAGTTGGTTATGCTTCTGGAACTTATGATTCAAATGGAAGAGGGGTTGGTAACGCATTAAATGGTCCTCTTAATACTTCTGTTGCTAGTTTAACAGTATTGCCAGAAGTTACTATTACTTCTCAACCAGTTGGATTTACTATAGGTCAGGGAGAAATCACAACCTTTACTTCTGGAGCAACTACAACTGATTCTTCATATGGAGATTTAACATATTATTGGACAAAGGATATTGGTGATGGTGAAGGACCACAAATAATAGAAGACGAGGGTAGAGCTGGTGCTTTGACTGGTAATTATGCATCTGGTGCTACTACTCCTACTTTAGAAATAAAGAAAATAACTGTGGGAGTTTCCACTATACAATTCAATGCCTATCAAGATGCAGCAGGGTATAGAATACAATCAAAATCAGTAGGGGTTGCTTTTACTGGTGTTCTTCCAAGAAGTATGGTTAAGTTTGAAGCATATACTACTTCTACTAACTTACAGAAGTCAATAGAACGAAATATTGGTCAGGATGGAGCATTTACTTTAGATAGTGATACATTTGGAAGTGATTATGGTATTATTCAATTCTTCTCTCCAGAAGAGAATTATAATATAAGATTAACTATTAATGCTGCTAAAGGAGCAGATGTTGGAATTTATGAAGGTGGTGGAGGAGGAAAGTCTGTTATAGACTTTAGACTTTTAAAGAATATTGAATATACTATTATAGGTGTTTCAAATAATTCAGCAGTGTTCATCTATAGAGGAGCACAATTAATGGCTGTGGTTGGTCAAGGTGGGGATGCTGGAACTACTGCTAATGGCGGAGCAGGTGGTGGAGTTAATATGGCTGGTGGTAATGGTAGTGGTAAGAACGGTGGAAGAGGTGGTTCTAGAATTGCTCCTGGTAATTTTAATCTCACAGGACAATGGGGGTCAGTATTAACTGGTACTAATTTCACTAGATATGATGGTGATATTATTGCTACTACTCCTAATGGAGGAAGAACTATTTCTTGTTCTAGAGGAACTTATTGGATTGGTCAAGGTATAGGTGCTTGTGATAATAATAGTTCTAGTGAAATGCAATACAGATATATTAATGGAACAGTTGCAAGTGGTAGTGCTTCAATTACAAGAGGATTTAAGCCAGGATATACTGTGACTGAAACTTCTGGATTATCAATTGGTGAAGGTGGTAATGGTGGAAATGGTGCTACTGGTGGTGAAGGTGGAGTAAATATATCTGGAGGTGGAGGTGGAAGTGGTTATTCTGACGATACATTTGATATTAAATCATCAGAGTTAGGTGGAAATACATCTACATCCACATCTATTAAATTTGAAATAGCAATCTAATATAAATAAAGATAATAATTGAGGGGATAGTGAACCTCTGGAGACCTTATGGCTGTCAATAAGAATTTTATAGTCAAAAATGGTTTAGAAGTAAATGAAGATCTGATCTTTGCTTCTTCTGACCTAGATAAAGTCGGTATAGGTTCTACTATCCCAACCACTACCCTGGACGTAAAAGGTCAGGGTATTTCTGCGCCAGATGGTAAATTCACTGGTATTACTACTGTAGTACAAGAATTTAACGTTGGGACTGGTAATACTATCTTTACTGTTAAAGGTCCCAGAGATTACCCAACTAATTCTCCTTTCCATTCTGGTTTAGTTGGTATTAATACTGCTACCCCAGGGTATCCAGTTCATATACTTAATGCTAATCCTGGTACTGGAACAACAATCAACCCAACATTATATGTTGAGGGTGATGTTCGTGTTCAGGGAAATGGAAGTGGTTCAGGAAATATAGAAGCAAATGGCATCTATCTAAACAATGATGTTGGTTTTGTTAGTACGTTTAACTTAGATGTTAGTGGTATATCTACCTTCACTGGTATATCTACCTTTACAGATGCTGAGTTCCAACGTATAATTGTTAGTGGTAATGGCACTAATGGTGTAGGTGGTGGTACATCAAATGCTCCTTCTGCTATTTTCAGTGGAGTAAAAGCAGATGGTATTGGAGCAACCAGTATTAATGTTACTGGTGTTTCTACCTTCCAAAATAATGTACATCTACTTGATAATGATGTATTACATTTTGGTGGTGCTCTTGGAGATTCAAATGGGGATCTTCGAATATATCACAATGCGTCGGATTCGTACATCAAAGACGCAGGTACAGGTGACTTAAATATAATCTCCAATACTATTCAATTTAAGAATGCTGCTGTTAATGAATCATTAGCAGTATTCAGAGAGAATAGTTCAGTAGATCTCTTTTTTGATAATTCAAGGAAGTTCTCTACAGTTGGAACGGGTGTTAGTATTGTAGGAATTGCAAGTGCATCTGGTGGTTTTGAAGGTGATGTAGGAATTACAACACTTGCCCCATCTGGTGGTATAACAACTACTGGTGGAGATTTACTTGTTTATGGTTCTGCTACTATACGTGGTAACGTAGGTAATGGAGTTACTGTTGTAGGTCTTACCTCAACAAAAAATCTTCATGTAACTGGTATTTCATCTCTTGTTACACTTGATGTTGGTACTGTTACAAGTGGACTAGTTGTTTCTGGTGGATCAACTATTGCTGGTATATCCAGTATTAATACTATCCATGTTGGTAATGGTGGTACTACATTCACTGTTACAGGTGATGGAACATTTGCTATTGGTTCTGCTTCTACTACAGTTGCAGCAACATTGAATGGAGGATCTATTCCTTCTATTGGACTGGTAATCGCTCTTGGCGGTTAATAAATATCACTACCCTTTAAAGAAAAATGGCTGAATCGTTTTCAAACTCAATAAAAAGAGCTGTTGGAATTACATCTACAACTGCTGCTACTGTGCATTTTGCTGCCACTAGTAATATAGTTGGAGGTATGAATACTACTGGGTTAACCACTGGTAGTATGATAGTTAGTCAACACTTCCGTCAGGGAGCAAAAGTTACAGGGTTTACTACTGCAACTGGATATGTTTCAGTGGATAGAAGTTCTACTAATACTTCTGCTGTTACAGGTCAGATTGTAAGTTTCTTAGGTGTTACTACTGCTTATACTTCATCTGCTACTGATAAATCAATTTTGATTGGTGGTACTTTTGCTAATCTAACAGAAAGTAGTATACAGGTATCTGTAGAGGTATATGATAATAGTGCTGCTGGTACTGCAAATTCTACCAGTTTGTTAGCAAGTGATATACCAATTCCTGCAGGAAGTTCATTTGTTATTAGTGAAGCAGGTAAAACAGTGATAGAACAGGATGATCAAGTGAGAGTATATTGTGACACTGCAAATGCAGTTGATGTTAATTTGGCAATCTTATCTGGAGTTAGCTAATGGCTGGAGCACCTCAAGGATATATTGGACGTAATCCTAGTGATGGACGTACCACTATTAATAGACAGACTTTTAATGTAACCACTGGAGTACAAACTTCATTTACATTTACTAGTGGTTATGATTTAGGATATCTTGACGTTTATTTGAATGGTGTCAAACAGAATGAGACAACAGACTATACAGCTGCGGATGGGTCTACCTTCTCATTTGCTTCTTCAACACCAGCAGTTCAAGGAGATACATTAGAAGCGATTGCTTATAAGTCATTTAATACAACTAATGTTACTGGTTCTACTAGAGATTTTAATGTAGGAAGAAACTTAGATGTTGCTGGTAATGTAACTATAGGTAGTTCTTTAACGATTGCAAGCGATTTAACAGTTAATGGAACCTATACTTATGTTAATACAGAAATTTTAGATATAGAAGATAAAACAATTGGTATAGCATCAACATCATCAGCTTCTAATACTACAGCAGATGGTGCTGGTATTATAGTTTATGGTGGAAGTGATGGAGATAAATCTTTCCTTTGGAATAAAACAAAATCTAATTGGGTACTTGTAGGTGGTGGAGTATCAATTGGAACTGGATGTACTATTGGTAGTTCAACTGCTAATGTTTTAGAGTTTAGTGTAGATGGAGCAGTAAATGCTAAATTGAATAACTATGGTGCGTTTATTGTTGGTGATGGTGTAGCTGGAGAAGCATGGGGTAATGCATATAAGACAGTTCAGGCTGGTACAGGTGCTTTTGGTGGTAATGCACCAGCAGCTAATGCAGCTTCATATTGGACAGCTAATGCTTATTATGATGATGTTAATAGTAGATGGGAATATATTGCTGCTGATGAAGCATCAAGACTTGAGCAGGGTAATGGTGCTCTTGCTTATTACAATGCTGGTTCTGGTTCTGCTGATGGTGCAATTACTTGGACAGAAAGACTTCGCATCACATCAGCTGGTAGAATGGGTATTGGAGAAAATTCTCCAGATGGTATGCTTCATCTGAAAGGTAGTATTCCTGCAATATATCTAGAAGATAGTGATGGTACTCATGGACAGGCTGTCATTGAACAAGCTGGTGATAGTATAAAAATTAGACAAGATGCTGGAAATTCTTCCAGTGGAACTCTATCAGATATAAGACTTGAAATTGATGCTACAGAAAGACTTCGTGTAACAACAACAGGTGCAGTCGTAACTGGGATATTAACTGCTACAAGTTTTAGTGGTCCTATGAGTGGAACCACAGGAACATTTACTGGTGATGTATCAATAGCAGACAAGATAGTTCATATTGGTGATACAAATACAGCAATAAGATTTCCTGCGAATGATACAATCTCAGCAGAAACAGCAGGTAGTGAAAGACTTCGCATCACATCAACTGGTGAGATAGTCACTCAAGGTTTAACAGGTTCAACATTTGACAACGACAGTGCAAATACAAAGATATTAGAAATAACAGGTGATGGGACTGCTGGTGAATATGGAGTTCTTAATATAAGTGGAAATCAAAATGCAAATAATACTACTATTGGAGCACTAAAATTTGTTAACAGGGAAAATAGTGATGGTTCAAGTGGTGGTAATGCTGGTTCTAAAAATTTAGCATTAATTGCAGTATATTCAGTTACTTCTGATAGTAATGCTGGTGATGATGCTGGTGGTTATATGCAATTTGCAACGAAACCAGAAGCTGGTGGAGTTGCTGAAGCAATGCGTATCGACTCAAGTGGTCGAGTATTAATTGGTGGAACCAGTGTTGAAGGACATGCTGATGCTGATAATTTAACAGTTTCTTCTAGTGCTAGAACTGGTATCACAATTCGTTCAGCAACTGATAATACTGGAAATATATTTTTCTCTGATGCAACGTCAGGAGGTGGAGAGTATGCAGGATATGTTCAGTATTCCCACACTAGTGATTATTTACTTTTCGGTACTAATGCTAATGATAGAGTCCAAATCGACACAAGTGGAAGAGTAAATATAGGAAGTCTTTCTCAAAGAACAGTTTGGGGTGGTAATACTGCAGTACAAATAGAAGGATTAAATGGTGCAACTTCTTCTGCAAGTATAGTTAGAAATAGTAATGATGCATATTATCCATGGCTAGGTTTTGGTAAGAGTAGAGGAACATCTGATGGATCTTCTACTATCATTCAGAATAATGATTGCGTAGGTGCAATTAGTTTTAATCCTGCTGATGGTAATGATATGACCTCTCAGGCTGCTGCAATATATTGTGATATTGATGGAGCTCCAGGTGCAGATGATACACCTGGAAGATTAGAATTTCATACTTGTCCTGATGGTTCAAGTACAGCAGTAGAAAGAATGCGTATCAGAGCAAATGGTCAAATAGCAATAAACAAGAGTGATGGTGGTTCCATAGAACTGACCAGAACCTCTACAAGCACATCAGGTTTGTGTGGTAAGATATATTTCGGAAATACGGATTGGGATAGTAGCCTGGTTTCTATTCAGTCATATCAGGATGGTGCAAATGATAGTGGTAATTTAAGATTTTATACTCAACCAACTGGAGGAGCAGAAACAGAAAGACTTCGTATCACATCAACAGGACAAGTTCAGATTAGATATGCTGGTAGTGCAACAACAGGAGGTGCTCCATTATATGTTGGTGTAACAGGTAAATCAAGTGTTACTTATGGTGGTGGTCAGGATGATACTGCTTGCTTAAGAATTGAAGATGAAGGAAGTAATGATTGGTACTATCATGGATTAGAACTAAGAACTAAACGAGGTGGAGATGCCAGAATATATGCACAGGATAAGGGTAGTGATGCATGTGATTTAGTTTTTGCAACTGATAATTCAGCGATAACAGAGAGAATGCGTTTGGGTTCTGATGGTAAGTTGGGAATAGGTGTGTATTCCAGCAATCCAGGATGTTACAAAGGAATGGAATTGGGTTCTGCTACACAAAATGTTGGACTGTCTTGGGGTGGTGCATCTTATAACTACACTAATATTTGGGCTGAATATGGAAGTGGAGACTTATGGTTAGCTGGTGGATTAAGAGGAAACGGTAGTAGTTCTGGATTTGTTAGTTCTTATGATGGTGCAGTTGCTCGTGCTGCTATTCAAATTGATGCTTTTGGAGCTTCTGGTATACATTTTTACACTTCTACTGCTCAAACTATTGATAGAGACACTTCATTAACAGTTAATGAGAGAATGCGTGTCAGAGAAAATGGTCTCGTTGCTATTGGTTCTCCAGGTGAACTAGGTAATGGTCATGCTGGATCATTCCAAGTTATTAACACAGACTCTAATAGTTTGACTGGGGATTGCCTAGCGTTTTTTGAAAATAATTCCATTGACTGGATTATAAAAACTAACTATCAAGCTGCTGGTACTCATCACCACATTCAATTCAAAGAAGCTGGTAGTACTAGGGGAGAAATTTATGGTGCTGATGGTTCTAATGTAGCTTACTACCAAGGTTCTGACTATAGATGGAAAGAAAATATTGTTGAGATGTCAGGTACTGAAGGTATTGATATATGTAAGAAGTTAAAACCAAGTAAATATAATTGGATTGATAATAGAATTGCAACAGGTAAGACCAATACAGTTGATGGATTTATTGCACATGAGGTGGAAGAAGCTGGTGTGCGAGGTGCTGTAGGTGGTGAAAAAGATGCAGTAAATGAAGATGGTAGTATTAAAGGACAAACGTTAGATTATGGACAGATGACTCCAGTTCTTGCTGCTGCTATTAAGGGTTTGATCGATAAAGTCGAAACTCTTGAAGCAAAAGTTGCTGCTTTGGAATCATCATAGGGATTACCCTAACTTGACATTTATTTTTTCCTGATATATACTAAGTACAACATTAAATACAATTTATACTAATGGCTGAGTTAACTGAACAACAGAAGCATCTACAACAAGTTCTTGAGCAACAGGGTACTATATCTCAGGAAGTACAACAGTTAAGCAATGCTTTGGATAATAAGAGATCACTATTCACTAAATTGCAAGGTGTAAGGGAATATCTAGAGCAAACTGGTGTAACTCTTCCAGAACCAGAAGCAGCACCTGCTGAAGAAGGAGTAGAAACAGTGACTCCTGAAGTAGCACCTGCTGAATAATATATCTGACGTGCTTGATTCTACATTATGTTTTTGGATAAATAACTAAAAATGTTTTAGATATGACGCGGGCACGTAATTTAGCTGGACTTGGAACAGTAACTGCACAACCAACCACTACGACTCCTGTACATCTGGGTCCTCTGGGGGTTGGTACTTTTGCGCGGATATATGGAACTTGGGAACATGATCAAATAAATTCAGTCTCTATAGGTACTACTCAACTTCAAATTAGTGGTATAACTACAGGTTTAAATGTTTCAGGTATAATTACTGCTCAGAATGGATTAAATATAACAGGTAATATTGTCAATGGTTTAAATGTAACTGCTGGTATTGCTACTCTTCAAGCTCTTACAGCAACCACAGGAACGTTTACTGGAGATACAACATTTTCTGGTGCTGTAAGTATTGCAGGAACATTAACATATGAAGATGTCACTGCTGTTGATGTAGTTGGAGTGGCAACTTTTAGGAGTGACCTTAATATAGCAGATAAGATAGTTCATACTGGAGACACTAATACTGCAATAAGATTCCCTGCTGCTGATACATTCACAGTAGAAACTGGTGGTACAGAAAGACTTCGCATCGACTCAGGTGGTAGAATGGGTATCGGAATTACTCCAGATGCAGGTGAAGGAGCAGAACTTTCTATAAAAAGTAGTGATGGTCAAACAAATGTTGGATTAATACCAAATACAAATAGTGAAAGTAGTCAACTTACTTTTTATAATGCAGCCAATGATTCTGCACAAGGTTACATAAGATATAATAATTCTGATAATTCTTTACAATTTAGAGTTAATTTAGCAGAAAGACTTCGCATCACATCAGCAGGTAGGGTAGGTATAAATGAAACATCACCAGACACTGATTTACATATAAAGAATACTAATCCTGCCATATATCTTGAAGGAACTAATGGTTCAGGTAGACAACATAAGATTTGGACTGCTGGAAGTAATTCTGAATCATTACAATTTACATCAGGAAGTCTTTATTATAATGCTGATACTCATTACTTCCGTGCTACTAATGAATCAACAGAATATCTTCGCATCGACTCTAGTGGAAGAGTGCTTATAGCTTCTGACACCAGTAGAACTGTTTGGGGTGCTAATCCACAAACACAGATAGAAAAATTAGATAGTAATGCTGCTTTTAGTATTATTAGAAATAGTAATACTGCTGCTGGTCCTTGGATAGCACTTTGTAAATCAAGAGGAACTGCTAATGGTGCTGTTACAATTGTTCAAGATGGTGACAGCTTAGGATCTATTGATTGGTTTGGTGCAGATGGTGGTGATTTAGCTAATGTTTCAGCAGAAATTAAAGTAGAAATAGATGGAACGCCAGGATCAAATGATCTGCCTGGAAGAATGATATTTAGAACTACTGCTGATGGAGCAGGTTCACCAACAGAGAGAATGCGCATCGCATCTGATGGTGAAGTGTTTATAGGTGATGGATTTGGTACTGCAGATAGATCAACATTACTTTCAATATCTGGAACAAACCAAGATCCTACTGGTGTATGGTCTCAAGTGGGTCTTTACTCTAATGATAGCCAAGCAGCAAACAAAGGTGGTTCAATAGGATTTGGTGGACAAGATGGTAGTACTACTAAACAACAATTTGCTGCAATAAAAGGTGCAAAAGAAAATGGAACCAGTGGAAACTATGCTGGTTACATGGCGTTTTATACCAGACCTGCAGGTGCAGTTTCTGGAGAAAGACTTCGCATCACATCAGCTGGTCACATGGGATTGGGGGTTACACCTAGTCCTTGGGCTACAAATGCTGATAGTCTTGCCTTACAAATAGGAACAGGATTTTCTGCATTTGGTAGATCAACAGGAGATGATGATAGAGGTGGAATCGGTGTTAACAATTATAATGATGGATCTGCTAATAAGTACATAGCAAATGGACATGCTAACCGCATCTACATGAATGATGGAAATATTGATTTTCAATATGGACCTAATAATTCATCTGGAGCTGGTCAAACTGTGACTTTGAGTACAACTCTGAGAATTGATACAAGTGGAAGTTTACTAGTTGGTACTACTTCTGATTCAGCACCTGACGGTTTTGCATCATTACTTCAAGTTAATTCTGCGAATCATACAGGTTCAATTGTAGTAGGAAGACATACTGCTAATTCTAACGGACCTGCATTTTTGTTCCAAAAATCAAGAAGTGGTTCAGCTACTCCTGGAGTTGCAGTACTATCTTCAGGAGATAGTCTTGGAGTTATAAGATGGTATGGTGCTGATGGTAGTGATAGAAATAGCAGTGCTGCGCAAATCCAGTGTGTAGTTGATGGAGCACCAGGTGGTAATGATATGCCTGGAAAGCTTATATTTAATACAACTTCTGATGGTGCATCTTCATCAACAGAAAGGATGTATATAAACAACACTGGACAAGTCCTATTTGCTGGTACTCCTGGCGAAGGTCATGGTATTGCTGCATCTTATGGGTTGTATGTTTTAGGTTTAGCAACTAGTGGATCTGCAACTGATACTGGTATTAGTGTTAACCAAGGTAATGCTGGTGCAACCAGTCTTATCTGGAGTTGTAGAAATACTAATGATGGAACTGCAACACAATCATCCCTATATTTCATGAAATGGTATTATAGTGGTGACAATGCTCCTGTAGCAACTAAAATTGAAGGAGATAGTATTACTTTTGGTGTTAGTGGAAGTAACACTCTAACCATAACTGGTGGTGCTGGTAACTTCCGTGCAGCAATGATTTGGCTTACATAATAAATAAAATATAACCAAGAAATTAAAATGGCAATTACTTATTCATGGCATTTATGTACACTAGACACTCAATCAGTTCCAGAAGCTGATACAGTGAAAAGTGTTAATGCATATCTATATGGTATTGATGAGAACGGGAATAACACCACAGAAAGATTTACTCTTGATTTGAAGCCCTATATACCTGATTCTTATAGTAGTGGTGAGTTTACTTCTTATGCTGATTTAACCGAAACTCAAGTGAAGAGTTGGATTACTTCTAGTTTATCTACTGCTGCGCAGGATAAAATTAAAGATAAAGTTGCTGCAAAGATCCAAGGTTTTTATGATAATGCAACAGATAATGGGGATAAAGGTCTTCCTTTTACAAATTCTACATTATCATAGAACACATTACATATAAGTCTTAATAAATAACTAGAAAGTACGGCATATTATGTCAAAGGCAAGCGTCTTAGCTGGATTTAGTACTACATTTAATGCTGGTATCTCTACATTTAAGAATACCACCATTGATGATACTGGATTTATAACATTACCTGCAGGAACCACGGCACAGAGACCTGCTGCTGGAGTATCCACTGAAGGTATGATGCGGTATAACCAAACCACATCAAAATTCGAAGGATATTATTATCCTGGAGATAATTGGTCTAATATTGGTGGTGGTGCTCAAGGTGGTGGGCAAGATGAGATTTTTGTAGAAAATGGAATGACAGTGACTACTGATTATGAATTGACATCTGGTAAATCAGCATCAAGTGTAGGTCCTATCACTATAAATTCAGGAGTTACAGTTACTTTACCTAGTGGTCAGAACTGGGTCATTCTATAAGGAGAGATACTAACAATGGCAATTATCTTAGAAGGATCTGGAACCGTTACAGGTATAACTACCTTTACAACTCCGTTAGATGACATTAAGTTTGACAGTATTGAAGTTACTGGTATAGCAACTGCTGCAACATTTCAGGTTGGAACAGGAGTTTCAATTGGTAATCCAAGACTTCAGAATTTATCTTTATATACGAATGATACTGAGTTCGTTACTGTAGATAATGTAGGTAATGTTGGATTTGGTACGACTAATGCTCAGATAGCTGCTCAGGCAAGTAATGCAAAGGTAATAAATGCTGGTATTGTAACTGCGAATCAATATTACGGAAATCAAATTACAGCAGCAGGGGTTAGGATAACTGGTGTTTCTACATTTGCTGCTGTTACAGGAACCACAGGAACATTTAGTGGTGCTGTATCAGGAACTACAGGAACATTTACTGGTGATATATCAATAGCAGATAAGATAGTTCATACTGGAGATACTAATACCGCAATTAGATTCCCTAGTGCTGATACATTTTCAGTAGAAACTGGAGGTAGTGAAAGATCCCGTGTTACATCAACTGGAAACCTACTTGTAGGAGCTACTGCTGTAGAGGATTGGGATGGAAGTAGAGATCAT
>VTLG01000037.1_pt1 | contig 45647 bp, 54 predicted proteins | sample 4694571 | NCBI WGS metagenome assembly VTLG01 (sample SAMN12604809, study PRJNA352737) | marine metagenome | biome: ENVO:00000447; feature: ENVO:00000209|ENVO:00000569|ENVO:01000036; material: ENVO:00002151; isolation source: viral sequences binned using virsorter ...
TTAAACTTACCATAATCCCCAACTTTGAGGATAGCTTGGAACCCTTCAAGCATGACGGGTTCTTTGGTTACATGTGTAGTAGCCATGTGGTGATTAACAGAAAAAATAAGTGGATTCTTGTACAACCTTCGGATCTAATGTTCCGACGATTGGTGGCGGTTCTGATGCGTTGATGATTTCTCCAAATCGTGTAAGCCAGCAATCACTTGTGAAAATTCCTGTGTAGGTTTTTCTAACAAGCGAGTTGAGTGTTCCCATGTCTCCTGCTCTTGTAAGAACAGAGTCGTGGATAACTGTAAAAGGTCCATCAAACTGTTGAAAAGAACAGTGCAATATAGACGCGTCTAAAGAATGTATAAAGTTAGGTGCAGTACTAGACTTATGCTTACTAACGGATGGTGTCTCGATACCATTAGGTAAACGGATAGACACACGTCCTAGTAATTCTAATTCCATACGCTTAGTTTCAATGAGGTTACGTTTTTGGTTGACAATAAAACCAGATGGAGTTATCCATTCAACCTCAGTTGCCCCATTCTTTATATACTCTCCGACATGCTTCTTAATCCAATGCATAACACGCATTGGTCCAGGCACTATAGCATCCATACTTTTATAGACAGCACTGACAACCTCAGTTAGTTCATCAGGGGTATGTTCAATACCTTTATCCTTCAGAGCCTCCCGTATGTACCTACGAGAGCTATCTTTAGTAGCGTTGTAGGGTATGGTCATCACGGTCCTTTTGACCGTCTTCCTGTCCATCCAAGCGTGCATCCGCTGAGGCAGATACTTCTTGGCTTCAATGGCAACAGCTTTATAAGCATCACTAGGTTTATCACCAGGACAGACATTAACTAGACTAGCAGTGGATTGATCCTTAGCTAAACCAGCTAGTATTTGTAGACCACTACATGTAGCGTCTACAGCTACCATCAGTCCTGTGGTTTCTTTATCTTTTAATATACAACAATGGTAATATTCATGACATGAAGCCATAAATTGCCACGGTTCTTCTACATCTTCCCATTCAGGAAGACTATCTATCGGGTCTATTGCAACCCTTGTGATTAAATCTAGGTTATCTTCTACCCATTTGTATCGGTCTTCAATACTTTCTTTATCTTTACCAAAAGTGGTAGCAACTTGGAAAGCTAACCATAAACGGGCATCATCTGTAACCTTAGATTCATCAGCAAACCTAATCAGTGACTTACCGAAGTCAGTATCTTGAGGCGTGAGGAAGGCAGGAATGGGGTATGCTCTACCACGGTAGTCGAAAGACCAACATAAATAGAAGACCTCATCTTTAAATTTCTCAGCTGCCTCTAATTGAGTCCTTGTTCTGACTGATCTTTTGAAATTAATCCGATCAGCATTGTATGCCTCAGCTGTCTCCCTCTTATACTTCTGTCTAGCTTCATCATTATCAGCTATATCAGGAGGTTTAGGAGGTTTAAAGGATTCATGTATAGGAATAAACTTTCCTACTACTCTTCCTCTATCTCTAAGGCACCTTGCAGTATACAGGACGTGCTTATTCACACGGTAGCTTACTTTCTGTAGCTTGTTCAGGAACTCCAGAGGAATCCTCCCGTGTCTTATGGTGGGGTTACCGCGACGAGTCAGTTCATGACCTTTCATAAGCTGATTAGTCAAGTACCCACCATGGTTGATAGACCCGTCACTACTATAGGACCAGTCATTAGGTTCTATGAGCATAGGCCAGGGTATACCACTAAACAACTCAGCTGTTTTAATGAGCTGTTCTTTTTGAGCATCAAACTCAGGGGTTGGTACAACACGGTATGAATACCGCTTCCTTGGTAGCTTCTTCTTGCTGACTTGGAACCACCCGGTGGAGTTTATTATAGCTAATAAAGCCCATTTACCTAATAAGGTTTTAGTCTTAAGGTTCCAGCTAGGCCAACGTATGTCACGCTTGCCAAACATCTGACTAGCAATGCTAACCTTTTGTGCAGTACCACAGGATGAGTGGAAATACTTATCCTCTATATAGCGGAACAAGCCAGGATGATGGTGGCGGTACCACCTAAACTTACACTCATTCTCTAATGCTGTACCTATAGCTATAAACACAGGCACTAATAAATTAGCGTCTCGTTGCATACTAAATACTTTATCAAATGTAATTTTTAAAGCAATAGTAGCAATAGCTAAAGGTTCTAATTCATTTAGATGTTGAGCTATAGGTTTATAATACTGACCAGCCTGCCCTTTGTTTAATTTATTGAAAGAAGATTCTACTTCTTTAATAACGCCAGGTAGAGCACTGGTTATCGAAGCAGTACCGTAAACGCTTGCCGACGCGTAGGATTTCTCTTCCAGTGTCTTCAAGGATTCGTGCAGCCTCATCCGGCCACAGCTGATCGCTTCCTTCTCTAGCTGTACCTGACTCTTGATTTCGGAAGGTGTCGCCATAAGCTAGAAACATTGCGTATTCGTAGTCGTCGAGACGGTCTATGTCTCGTTGTGTTAAATCATACTTCATAGCATTTGCATTGTTGTTCGTGGGGAAACTCCTTGCAGTAATCTTCTAAGCTATTGTAACACTCCCAATGAGGGATGTAGTACCCCAGTTCATGTAGTGCATTACGTTTAACTCTGAGGTTACCTTGAGAGGCTAAGAGAAGTAGTTCCCATTGATCCTTATTAGGATTAGGGATTACCTCTCCTGTATCCTCATCAATTTGGTATTGTTCTCTCTCTAGCATTTCAGCTAGATCAAGTGGATCAATCATACTCCTCTTCATAATAAAGTCCAGTGTCACGAATGGTGTCTTCAGTTAATAAGGTAAAGTCAGCATCCTCAGCGATGCAGTGTTTCATAAACTTCTGGGCAGACTTAACATTCCTGTACGCTTTCTCTTTGATACTACCATCAGGGTATTCAGCCCTAATAATACAGCAGTAAGCTGGTGGTAGATCCCATGAGATAGCAGCACCAAAGCCATCAATAATGGTCATAGGTGTCAGTTCATTTGTAGCCTCCCATTTCATAATCTCTCGGATGCGGTTCCCATAAGGATCTCGTGTCATAGTTATACTAAGCGAAAGGATGATGGTTTGGGTACTTCAGTAGTCATAGCTTTATAGGTAGAAGCAACAGCTACTAAAGTACCTATGGTAGTTAATAAAGCAATGAGTGGAGCCACCCATTCTTTACGGCGTGTGTGCATGATGTTTTCGTCTGAGTTTCCTAAGTAGCGCTCTAAGTCTAGCTCGTGCTGAGCGTTGCATACGTGGCTTACGTGTCCACTTTAGCATCTTCTTGGAGTGATGCTGCCAGTTAGGAATAATCATACTTAATACCTCGTAGGAATACCTCCATGGTGTTCAATTGATGTGGGTCGGTCTTCATATTGTTTAACCTCAACCACACGTGCGTACTCATCGTCATTTGGTTCTAGGTATGTGTATACATGCTCTAGTAACCATTTAGATGGGTGTTGATCGCACTGTATTTGCATAGTTACGGTGTACTTAGGCACATCGTAATCAGGTAAGTCATCTCTGGTCATCGTGGTGTCCTCCATGTGTCGAGTTGATCTACTAAGTATTCATCCTTATAGATTACACGCTTACAACTGGGACAGCTAGAAGCTGACCATGCGAAGTGATACACCCTGTGAATAGCGTTACACGCTGGGCACATGATGTTCTTACCATTCTTACCTGCCCGTGTGTGTTTTGTCACGGGTTCGTAATGTTCTGTAACAGTCTCAACACCATTCCTGATAGATAGGTGTTTATAACTAGTGGTGGGTGTCATACGCAGGCGCGATGATAGTGGTTTGATGATGGTGGAAAAGAGGGGACCGAAGTCCCCACGATTCATTTGATCTCAACTGTCTCAATTCTTTTAATAAGCTTTTTTATTTGCTTATTAGTCCATGAGGCAGCAACTTTTAACTCATCCATAGCAGTACCAAACTCATAGTTGTGAATCTTCATACGAGCTTGGAAATCATCCCAATACTGTTGACGAGTAATGAGTTGAACATCAGGCTTGATGCGATCGACACGACTAGTAGTAGGTACTTCTACTTCGAGTGGTGTTTGTTGGTTCATAGTAACAGTAGCAGGTTTACGGACAGCACGCTTAGCGCGGCGTCTACGTGGTTTAGCTGGTGTTGTGGTTGTCATAAGACATTGGTGAAACAACGGAGGGTTGTGAGTCCCTCAGGGAGCCTACCATAGGCTCCGGGAGAGAGTCAATAGGCGTTAGCTAAAGCGTACTCTTCAGAGAGTTCATTCTCTAGAGTATTAACTTTATCTTGTGCCCAACATTCGACAGCATACCAAACAGCAGCGTTCATGTAATCACTAATAGAGTTTTGACTCATACAATCTAATAGATTAGGATAAGTAATACCATTAGTATACATTAACTCTTCAATTTCATCTTCATACTTTAAGAAAAACTCACGTGTTTCATAAGTATATATGAAGCCACTGACCCCGCCACTCATACCGTGGCGTTCAATGTCCTTGACCTCATCGAAGTCATCAAAGCGCTGTTCTAATGCGTCGAATAAGCGGTTAGTCATAAGACTTTTAGCAGGTGTTGAGAGGGTGAGACCCTCAGGCTGCCCGAGCATAGCAGGAGCAGCGGGAGAGTGTCAACCAATGAATGAAGGTAGGACTACTTCAGCCTCCTTGGCAGACATCCAAGGGGTTTCGTATCCTGTCCACTCACAGGTAACGCCTTTAGTCTTGCAATTGTGGTTGACCCACTTGCCTAGACTTTGCTTATCATTAGCAATGACACTAAAGATAGCACGGCGTGACACACCAGAATAACTATAAATGTTTCCATTGTTATACATTACTGTGCATTTACCCTCAAGAGGATACACATGCAGTTCCTGTATAGCAGATGAATTGCATTTAATTGTTTTCATGATGTTTAATAAAACTACTCTCAGTGAGTAGTAATACCTGGGCAGGGAGTCGAACCCTGCCTGCACCTATCAGGTCGTAACATCATTTGCAGAATCGAGGAGATCTTCAACAATCCCTAGTAATGATGTTCCTTGTTCCGCGTAGATCATGATATCAGAACCAAGACCTTCTGGATCTCCTTCATACGCTTCACATATCATGCGAAGTAATGTATTGGAAGGGATTTCACGTGAAACTTTAGTCATGTTAAATAAAGTTACTCTCAGTGAGTAACAATGCTGATGATAGGACTTGCACCTATATTTGTCAACCTCTTGCGTCATGGTTGGTTATCAGACGTACCCGATGGTGCGATTTATGCAGCAATAAGTAATACTTAGTGCATAAAGATTTCATCTGCGGCCAGTTGCATCACGACTTATCCACCAACTCTGTGGCTGCATTGCGTGTGTGCTCTGATTGCTCATCAGCTTAAACACCTTACAACATGGGCGGCAGAGCGGCTGAGCCTGCGACCTCTTCCCCAGCAAGACCATTGAAGCGCCTACCTGGTTGTTTTCGACATTAGCACCCAGCCGTACTGCGTAGCGCTAAATCCGTGAACGGCGCGGCTCTTGCCCCAGCTAATCCGTTCGCTATGTATCCATCATTGCAAATTGCTCGATGAACGTCAACTGAGTGCGTTACATTCAGTTGTAATTGAGGCGGCGTGCGCTTTGTCAATCGTATCACACATTAACGCATGGCGTGTCATGTATGTATCTATGACTCAGCTCGGCTTACCGTCGCCTCGTGTATATATTATGGCATCACCTCGGGATACTGTCAACAGATTGTTACAGAATCGTAACATTTAGCCTCGCACTAAGGAAGGCAGGCGCGTGCACCCCCGCGAGGTGCCCACGAGGCACCCCCTGGGGCATATAAACGCGCGCACACGCGTTATTTGGGCACCCCCACGGGGGGTATCGTTGCGCCGGCGTTCAGATATGTGCCTACGGAAAATTATGTCAAAATTTTAGGGGATATACCGCGTAAGGCATCCTGATATGTATCATAGAAGCTACAGGACCCCTCTAGACAGCCCAGGAAGCGTTCAAAGGTAGTGTGACCACCCTCTAGGTCATACAGGTGAATTGTGGCACCTTGTGGGGTCTTGTGGAGCAGTTCTGGTTTTCTCATATTTCTTGAGGATTTTAATTGCTTTTTTATGAGTAAGGGCTTCTTGAGCCTTTCTATTTAATTTAATTAGTTTCTGTGCCTGTGTTTTCAAAGTAAAGTTGATTTTAATGCGTCTGCTAGTGCTCTGTAGCTTGAGGCTACATAAACCTGGCCTAAGACCACCGCCAGGGTAGCAATAGACCAGAAGATGTAGTAATAGCGTTGTTTAATCTGTCTTGGTGGGTTAGTGGGTGTGGTCATGTGGTTATAGTGAACGTAAAACTCTAGTAGTAAATTGGCCTATACCTCTCATAGTTTTAGCAAAGTCTCTTCTCTTATCTTCTTCTACAATAGTCCTAGTAGCATCTATACCTAAATTAGCAAGACCTAAGACAGCGTTAGCTGGTTCAGCCCAGAAAGAGGTACCTAGAGTAGCAGTAGCTATACCAAACTGTGCTTTATCAAGCCAGTCAGTAAACCCTTCATTAGGATTATTCATCATCTCTTGGTATCTCTGTTGTACATCCCAAGCATCTAACCCGGCACCCACAAAGGGTATAACGGAACCCAAACGTCTACCTAACTTACCTGCATCAGAGGCTACATTCAGAGCATTAGACCTCTTAGCAATATCAGATAAATCAGAACTTAACTGTGTTCTAGGTACACCTTGGTCTTGCCAACGTGGCCATGGACCATCTAAAGCTTGAGAAAACTGATCAGGGGCTTCGGGTACTGTTAATTTAAGAGTATCATATTTTACATACTCACCTCTTTGTCCAGGTACCTTTGGTTTAAGTCTACCACCACCTTGTTCTCCACTTGGTCCTATCCAAGGATCATTTGCAAAGGCTCGTTGGTAGTACTTAGCTTTAGTAGGGTTATCAGCATGTAGATAGTACTCTCCAGGGGGTAAGGATCTTTTTAAATTATGGAACTGATTCTTAAGCTTCAGGATATCTCCATAGTCTCCTTTACCTTCACCTATATCACTAAGGATATCGATAGAAGTCCTAGCAGTAGGGTCTTTAGAGTAATGGAATACACCTGTGGCATCATCAAACTTACCAGAGTCTAAGTTTAGTTCTCTACTAATTTTAACCCAAGCGTCTCCTTGATCATCAAAACCATGCCATATACCTTGAGTAAGTGGATCGTTAATATCATAAGGTTTACTGAGTGCATCCTCTATTTCATTCCAGAGTGGTCTACCTTCACCTGATGAAGGAGCTAAATCACCAAACCTTCCGGCAGCCCCTACTGATCTAGTCTCTCCTATAGCTCTAGACACAGCAGCATCATGTATTGTATCTGTATACCATTTACTAGCTTCAAGTTTTTTCCGAGAATCAAACTTAGAAGCTGCATCTAAAGTCTCCTCTAAGGGCATACTTGCACTAGGGTTACGAAGTTCCAGGGCAAGCATGTGCTGGCTTAATGCCTTCTCATCATAAGGTTTTACATAACGATTGATTCTTCTATCTAGTACTTGTCTATTTTCAGGATGTTCTATACGACCTGAATCGTAACCAGCTTTACCATATATATGATCAGCATCCATTCCACGTCTTTTAGCTTCAGCTTTTATTTTTAAAACTTCTTTTAACTCTTCCTCAGTTAAGGGTTCATATTTACCTTTAGAAGTCTGGTAAGCTTCGTTAGCTCTTGCTTTACTTTCAGATCTAGTACCACCTTCACGTTGAGAACGCCTTGCAGCTTCAATAGCTTGTTCAGATAGCCATTGACCTTGATACCTTCTAAAAACCCTATCACCGTGTTTCCAAGCTTTTAGGTTCAATGCTTCAGCTATCATACGGGCATTCATCTCACCCTTACGTAGCCTACCTGTTAATTTATACTTAGATAGATCTTTGATCGTTTCTTGACTCATGGTGATTAAAGTAGTAGTACGTTCCTAATGCTACTGGTCCTGCTATCCTTAGCACTAACAGTAGTATTATAATTTTCTTTAGCTTCATTATACTATAGGTGCCTATGAACCCTTATAAAAGAGAAAGATATAATTCAGACCCAATTCCATTGTATACTGAATAAGAGAGGGAGATATTTTACGTCTCCCTCATTTGACCGCTGTTTCCACACACGAGGAGCACCACTTCCCCGTGTAATATGGTGGGGTTAAACTAAACCCAAGTGGGGATCTTCTGTTTGGTGTTACCTCGTGCCTCTCTACGCTGGTTCAAATTCATTCCTAGAACTAGGTGATTAGCGGAAGATTGAGGGTCATCTAAGAACCCTTGTAGCATATCATTCCATTCATCTCGTCTATCTTGTTTCATCTGCTCATCAGCGGATATAGCAAATGAATCCGTAAACCATTTTACTCCTTGTGCCAATGCGTCTATTCTATCGTCATGCTTTACAGCACCTTTTTCCCGACACATACGGGACATCTGATAAAATAACATATAAAGTAATCTTGTCTCTCCAGGTGCGTCTTGATTTGACTTATAGTCCCACTCGACAATTCTGGGGTCGATAACCAAGCGATGCTGATTGAGCACAGGCTCAAGGCTGTCAATGATACGGTCCTCTTTGCGTACATTAGCACGCGTTTCTTCAATATTGATTCCGGTCTTCGTGTTCTGGCAATGCTTTCTAAAAAGCTCCGAGACAATTCCATCTCCGAAGTTAGATTCAATGAGGAGCGTAGACGCTTTATAGCGGCGGCATCCCTTGAGGATCTCCAGGAGTGTATGGTCGCTATAACCGTCTCTAAAGGCTTTAATTTCATGCAGATATATAAAACCATTCAACTGACTTAAATAGCATGCTACAGTCTCGTCTGTGCCCCTTCCAGAGGGGTCTACGCTGCAGATAGTCTCTTGATATGGTTTCCAATCCCCTTGGAACTGCATAGGCTTATGAAAATGGTCCCCAGGGAGACCTACAGAGGGTAGATCTTTTAGGACGTTTTCTGGGCTAGAGCACCAAATGATGTTTTCAGGTGCAGTCTCGGGGTTAACAGGTGTAACAACAAGGTCAGCAAACTTGAGTGGAAACTTCTCAGCATCAGAGAGGCTAGTATCAAGCATAAATTGTAGCATAAAATTGCTACGACCCATAGCTGACTCACGTTCCAGCAGATCTCGTTCCTGAAAACGAGTGTCTGTAGGCTTCCACGTAAGGTCTTCAGTGGTTTCCAGGTCATTCTCTAACTGTGGGGCAAGTAACCCATCGTACATAGCCACCTTACGGGGGTACCGAGCTGGCCATACAAAAGGTTTGTAATTCCGTTGTCTGAGTTTGTTGTAAACAGTAAAAGTAGTTTGCGGAGTCCCAAGAAACATAATACGAGAATCACGTTTAGGAGTGAGAATAGACTCACATTCAGTAACCAATTGTAGAAGTTTCTCACGTTGTAGCTCCGTCATACTGTTATTTGGTACCTCTACGTCGTCTAATACCATCAGATCCGCACGGCTTCCGGTAAGCTGACCTGTAATACCGACTGATTTAACGCTAGGGGCTTGGTGTGGAGCGGCTGGACCCACGTCAAACGAGACACGAGACCATCTTTGGTCATCATTCTTTGGTTTGAGGTGTGCCATCCAAGGCACCTCTAGGATGAGTCTCTGACAGAAGATTGAAAAGGAGTCGGCCCTGTCCTTAGAAGCCGATACAACCATAATCTTCTTATTCGAGTCATTATAGAGTGTCCAAAGAACAAAAGCCGCAGTAATCCAAGATTTACCAACACCTCGAAAAGCTTGAATCTGGAGTCTCTTGGGTCCATTCTGTAGGTACTCTGCTATACAAAGTTGTGCTCTAGTTGGTGCTGGTAAAGCTAAGTGGGTCCAAACGGCTGTCAGGAAGTACCTAAAGTCGTTTTTTAATTGATTTTCAATTGTTGATTTAGTAGGCATACTCCTGTAGTACATCTAAGACTTTATTTAAATACTCATCGGCACCCCGGCACTCTTCATGTGTCAGTTCGTGTCGTTCACATCTACCGTAAAGTTCATTCTTGAGCTTTATTGCTCTTGCCTCCATATGAGGCTTATCAAGGGCACCATTCATAATTTCAAAAAGGGTTTAATAAGTACCGCGATAGAGCCATGAATCATCTTCATGTTTGTATTCTCTTTCGTCTAGTGCTTCGTGAATGATTTTTTTAATCTCTTTACGTTCCATATCCGTAAAGACTCTCATCTCTTTAACCAGCATGGGTGGGTACTCACGTTCGGGGTTTGTGGGTACCTCACCGGGTAGGGACATGCCTTGGGTGTCTATCTTATCCATGAAATAATCCGGTCTTCTCTAAATGGGTCGGGTGGGAAATTATCCCTGAACCAGTCTAGCCAGTTCGAGCTCCCTTTGCTTTGATTACATTTAACACACGCGGGTACGCAATTGTTGCTAACGTCAGAACCTCCCAATAATCTGGGATGTACATGATCAATGGTAAGATCCGATTCATGATGGGATTTTCCACAATAAATGCATTCATAATTGTTTGCCTCCTTGATAGCCTTTCTCCAGAGTCGTTTTGCGTCTCCTGATTGCATAGCTAATAAGTTGTGTAGGTAGTGTTTGTAGGTAGGGAGCACTGGGGTCATTTCTTACCGCGGTTACGTGCTCTGTTTGTTGAAGCATTCTCTCTCACAAGACCGCCTCTTTTAGTGTGCGAGAAGTCCTTCCCGCCTTTTCCGTATGCACCTGCTTTCCGTCGTGCTCTGTTAAGTTCGGCGCGGTAAAGCTTATTAATCTTGAGACGGTTCCGCTTTCGTTGAGCGGCATTTTTCTTTGCTCGGGATAATGGGTTTTTACGGTAATTTCTGGCACTTTTCTTTAGTTTAGATACTGGGAGTTTTTTAGGAGCCATTATTAGTATTTAACAGCTTTTTGTACGGCATCAAAGTCGATGCTGGGCATTAGACTAGCTAAGTTCTTCAAAGGCGTGCCTTCGAGAGCAACCCCGGTTATATCATTTTTGGATAACCAGTCAGCTGCAGCTTTGAGATCTGCTGTAGATGCCTCACCGGACTTTATCCTGGCTAAGAACTCTGTTGTTACTAAATTGTGCAGCTCATCAAACTGAGCTTCGGTTGCTCGTTTCATAGCTATTTATCGAAAAATTTGGTTTTAATAAGTGCTACGGCTTGGTCATCAATCTTATTATCGGTTCTAGCAGCTGCTACAGCCAATAAATCAACAATCAAGTTTTTAACTGCATCTGTTTGGATAAATGAGATGAGTAGTGGTTTGATAAGTACAATCATTGTAGTTTAAGTGCAGGTTGTTTGATTAATGTATTAGGATCTTCAATAGCCTTTTCAATAGTCTCTTTTCTATCGTTAAGCTTCTTGAGGGTACCTAGAGGTGAGTTATTAAAAGCTTTGAATGCTTCGTTCACTGCAATACCTCCAAAGACTACAATGAGTGTAGTCACGATCAAGGTTTTCTTCATTTTGTGGTCTCAGTTGGTTTTATTAATGAGACGATAGGTACGATATCACTGCACATATGCTCTACGCGTGAGCCTGGTCTAAAGGTAAAACCCTTAGTCATTAGCTCAGCGCATTTCAGAGAACGTACAAGTTCGTAGTCTACTCTCATCTTTTCTTCTTGTCTCTTAGCTAGTGATTTACATTGTTCTACTGTAGCACCATCTAAAGGCACCATGAAGTTTATCTGTGCTCCATAGTTCCATCCTCTAGAATAACTTTCAGGATCGTAAGGTTTATTTTCACTAGCTAACCAGAAAGGTGAAAAGGTCATTGTAGGACCATTACACGCAATCGCTCTACCATTATAGCCACCCATCTGTTGTCTACTTGGAGCCCCATTATTTTGGAATTGTACGGCTTGATTTGTAACATTTCCGGTCGCTGTAGACTCAGGAGCAGCTGTATTGTATACATCATCTTCAGCATAAGCTGGCATACAGCCTACTGTGAGAAGACCGATAAGGAGGTAGTGGTAGCGTTTGTTGTGATGTTTCTGGTTATGTCTATATCTTCCAATAGAACTAAACCAGTTTGTGTATCCGCTAATCTGGTTATAACATCTAGCTGAAAGTCTTCTCCAGCGTTTGTTTGTGAGAAAGTGGTGGTGGAATCCATTATGTCGCCAGAGGCTGTCACTCCAGTTCCTGACCAACTCCTGAGTTCTCCTCCATAGACTTTCTGATTGACTACTTCCGTCACAGTCTGCGTAGTAGTGGTGGTTGCGTTCATACTGCCTTGGGTAAAGGCGGGTGTAACTTGGTTTGCTCGAACGGCAGTTGGAGCTAGGATTAACAGCGGGAGAAGCCATAGTTGTTTCATTCTTGTTTTTTCTTTGCCATAGGACAGTTCACAGGAGTCATTGGACCCCCTTTACCTTTAGAATTTGATGTATTTAAGCCAAAAGTAGCTAGTGCGCCAGTAAACACACTTGCCACGAACGTGATATCACCACTAGAACCCTTCTTAATCATAGGTAGTTCTACGTAGTTTAGGGTTATAATGAACCCTGCCCATACGACAACACCTAGTCTTACAAAGGTACCTAGTATTTGAATCTGTTCCTCTTTATCGTCTATACCATCCTTAAGCTTGTCCAGAAGATTCTTCGGCTTGTCCGTCGGTGTCTCCATTCTTTTTAAATTTCTTCTGTATGCGTTTAGCAAGTTGCATGATAATAGGTTTAAATACCTTCACGCATTGTTTAAATAGACTGGTTGCAGTCAGGGTCGCAGCTACCGAGATAAAAGCTGTAGTAGCTGCAGTAACCATGATCTCCTCCTGAGGTATAGGTACTGTTATATCAGTAAAGGGTACATTAACCCTTTGTACCTCAGCAGGAGCTGGTTCATTATCTTCCTCATCTGTCTCTTTACCAGTTGGACCCCTTAAGGCACCTGCAGGTACCAACATAGGTTTATAAGAAGGTAGATCTGCCGTTGGTAGGTCTAAATTAGGCCGTGGCAGATCTGGTACAGCTGGTAAGATTTGTGGAGGAAGTTTAAATGAAGGTAGGACTGGTGGTCCTAGGGTTCCGTCGGCCAATCTTCTAATAGGTCAGGGTTTGCAATGTCGTTGTATTGCACAGGGTCATATGAAGACCCATCTTCTTTTTTCTTTTCTGTAGCACCATTAGATGCTGTTCCAGCTACCGTAGGAGCCAATGTGTTCCGTATAGTCGCACAAAGCTTATCGGTGTCTGCACAGGCGTTTATCGTTGCTTCACGGAGGCCACACTGGGTTCTTACGTTTGTCCGATAAGTAGCTGTTGCAGAAGGTATAGCTGTACCTGCTTCAGCTTTTCTAGTTACTAGCCAATCTGTTTTAGCTAATAGAGAATTAGCAATATCTTTTTGCTTTTGAACCCAAGAAGTTTTTAAATCTGCAATAGCTTTAGGGTTATCTACACCCCAATAGAACTCTTGGTCATACCAAGCTGGCTCGGCTTCCCAAGTTACGCCTCCTGATGGTACGGCTGCGCGTTGTGCTGCAGTAGAGCCACGCAACCAATTAGATGGGTATTGTGTACCCGCTGTATCTGTCCAGGCCACATCTAAAGATAGAGGTGACCCATTGTATTTGTATCCCATAATTAATAATTAGTTAACGTGCTCGTGCGATTTTAAATGGATGTTCGGCAAATGCTGCCCAGACGTATGTATCACCACTTGCATTAGTTCCACTATTGTTATTCCTTAACTTGAACCCATTAGAAAGAAAGTCAACAGGAAGATTGGTATTAGCCGCCTCATAAGTATTACCACCAGCATTGGTGTTTGGAAATAAGTAGAACGATGTAGGGTTAGATACATTTCTTTCTGAGTCATAAATGAGCCAGTTAGTAGCATCATCTAATTCTTTCATTAAAAACCATCTAGGTCTAAATCCGGTATATACGAATGGACCATCTGCATTAGCATTTCCAGTATACTTTCCAAAGGCACTATACCCGTTGATGGGGGTCCAACAGTAACCTATAAATGTACTATTATCACCGTTAGTTGCACCTGATTGTCCTATAGAAAATACAGTACTTGTAGGAGCTGTGGCGTTGAATTTTGAAGTATCACTTTCTTCGTCATCATTTGTATTCAAATACAACCATGTTGACCACGGAGTCGATGTATAGTCATGACCGACAACCCAATGAGTAGCACCATCTGCATTTTTAATCATTATAAGCTCAGGCTTTGCACCTAAGTTGTGTCCAACTGTACCTGTTGGAGTATTAGTTTCATCTCCTTCCCAAGTAACAATACTGAATCCTGCTGTTCTATTTGTATAACCACTAGAAGCAAAAGTGCCTGCAGTTACATCACTATCTGATGAAGACCAAGAAGTTGTGCCTGCATCCCAAAGCCAACTAACCCATTTATTAGCATTAGAATTGAATCCACCTTTTGCTGTAAAGCCATCAGTATTGAAAGCACTTACTCCATCATTAGCATTACCTTTCTGAGCATCAGTATCTTCAGATTGTAGATAACCACCAGCAGTACCACGTACAGCATCTGTTAGTGCATGATCACCTGCTTGGTTTTTAATTTTCTGCCAAACTAAGTCTGGTTGGAAACTTACTCCTTTTATATCCTGAGTAGTTTCTCCATCTCCAGTGTATTGAAGAATATCAAAGAACTTAGATGGATTGTTTACCGTTCCAGCTGCTTCTCCACTGAATGTATCGTCGAGGTTTTGGGTACATAAGCATTTGAAACCTGAAGGTGCTGTATATTTGAATGGACGTTGACCAAAATTCACCCAATAAGGATCATTTATTTGAACAAACATAGGTTTTATAACGTTATTCTCTATACCTGTTCCAACACTTAAATTAATAGCACCTTGACTACTATTATTCTTATAGAAAGTAACTGTCTGTGGACTTGAATCTAAATCAAGAGCAACACCTATATAATCATCTTTTGCATAACTAGCACCATAGTTAGTATAAGTTGTACCGTTTTTGTACTTACCATTTACACTATAGTAAAGGATATTAGCTACATTATTCTGAGGGTTTTGATTACTATTATCTTGGTTACCACCTTGGATACCCATATATGCATTTGTTTCACCAACTAAAACTTCCCAATACCACTTACCAGTACTAGGTGCCATTGTTCCAAATGAAGCACACCAGTTTGTATCTGGATCACATTTTAAATTACCTTCACTAAAAGTATTAGTACCATAAGTAAGCTCTAATGGATTTAATGTTGCATAATTACCTCGCACTTCTCCACCAGCACCAGTGTCGGTTCCGTAATTTGTTGGAGTGTCTGTGAGGGAATCTATACCTACGGCATCACTTTCTAATTTATAAGTAAATACTAGATCTTCTCCGGTTGTAGGATAATGCAGTACTTCTACTTTACTATTGAAACTATGTCCTCCATCTGGAGTCCATTTTACCCAACCACCAGCAGAAGATGCGTCTACATTTGTAGATTCATTTCCATCAAAAAGTTTAGGTGCAGTATTGCTACCATAAAAACTACCAGTACTTGAAGTTACATCTTCACTATATTCTGTACCACTTTCGTTTAAATGAGTACCGTCAATTCTAACTCCAAACCAGTTTTGATAAACAGCACCGGAGGATGAATGGCTAGAATCAGCTTTTATAGATTCAATTTTTCCAGAACCTTCATAAAGTGTCTTCCATTCTTTAGCATTTCCACTTGAAATATAGTCAACATCGGCTGCACCAGGATCGCTAATACTTAAATTAGTAACCGTCGGGAAGTCGTTGCGGGTTGGAGGTGTGAAATTAGCAGTGTATTTGGCTACACCTTTATAGACACGAAAATCTTGGATATAACCTTTCCAAAGATAACTAGTACTATAATAACCGCCAACTACTAAAGCACCAATTTGATAATCTGTTGTATCACTTACAGTTGTATCACTAGCTATACCATCGACATATAATTTAAGGGTTCCACTTGAACGTACTGCTGCTACATGCTGCCATCTATAAGGTGCAAGACTCATATTAAAGGCAGTGTTACCACCATTACAATACATCTTCCAATTTGAACTGGTTCCATATACAGCTAAACTAGCACTACTACTTGATGGTAAAGAGCTAGCTGCTATTTCCCAGATGCCACCTTCACTACTAATACTATCATCTTTATAAACCCAACATTCAACAGTAAAGTCTCCAGTTCCAAACTTCATATCATCATCTTGTTGGCCAGTCCAAAGTTGTAGATAATCTCCAGTCCCATCAAATTTTAATGAAGAACCATAAAATCTACTTTGGTCTGTACTAACACCGGGATCACCATGCTTTGTGAAAGTTTTAGTAGTGCTTCCAGTGTTTATAGAAGCATGTACATCAGTCATTACATCACCAGGTAGAGCTATTAAAAGTCCAGTTGCATCTGTTGTACCTGCAGCGTTACCACCTGATCCACCTGGTTTATTATCTTCTCTATATCCAGATCCTTTAGTCTCTCCTGGATCATACCCATCACTGTCTGCGGTGGTGTTATAAATAGGTAAAGCACCATTAACAGAAGAATCTTCTATACCTTTATTAAATGAGTTTCTACCTAATCTTGCACTACTTGATGTATCTGAAAACTTAAGGTGGAAACTATTGTCAGTAGCTGAGTCAAGTAATAATACACCATCTACTTCAATAGCAGCTAATCTAAAGTCTTGACCACTAGTCACCCTACTCCAAGTTAAACCATGAGTAGTATTAATTGTCTTATCACTAAGGGTTGCCCAACCACCTCCAGAGGTACCAGTTGCAGCTGCAATAGTACTTGTAATATCAGTATTATTTTGATAAACAGCAGCACCTGCAGCATATCTCCAGAAAAATACTCTTAATGATTTTTCTGCTGTAATGGTATTAGGTGGTTTGAAAACACAAGTTGTATTATCGTTTGGACAAGTGTTATTTCCGTCATCATAAGCTGTTGAAACCTTACCATTAAAAGCGTTAGCTAACCCATAAGTAGTTGAGTTAATAGTCGCTCCGGTTACATAGTTACTCCACTTAGTACCATCATTCAGGTTATTCCTAACTGATGCGTCAACTTTACCATCTATAAGCTCTACACCGTCAATCCTTATACCTCTGAATTCTGGATAATTATTATCAGCTTCAATATTTATAGTGGTAATTGTACCACCACCAGTGGCAATAGTATCCCAAACTCCATTAGAAGTTCCAGTTGTCCATGGTCCATGGTTTATTGACCATCTTACACTAGTAAGACTTCCGTGTACTTCGACACGATCTACAAATTTAATTGGATTTGGTGGTGTGAAATTATAATTAACCCAACCAGTTGTACCACTATTATCTATCTTTGCAATTGTATTACTAGTGTCTCCATCGAAACCATTATCATAAGGAGCATCTGACTTCTCTGTTCCACTCCAATATGAAGGTGTAGACCATGTGGTTCCGTCATTTATTTCTGGGATTGCAAATGCTTTTGGATTCCATACATCAGTATTTGAATCATGTTCTCCGAATGCAGCCGGAGATAACGATAAGCCGTCAATAAACTGTACGTCTGCTATATAACCATCAGTTTCATTTGACCCTGGTGAGTTAGCACCTAGATAATGAACATTTGCAGAGTTAATATCGTATGGAGCATTTAGTGTTGGTCCAGTACCACTGGCATCGTGTAGACTCCCATTAACATAAATTCTACACCTATCAGCTTCATATTTTTGTGTAGTATCAAGCCGAACAACTATGTGATACCAAGCAGAAGCATCTCGTAAGAGTGCGGTAGTGCTTCGTGACCAAGTTCCCGAACTCCCTTGACTATAAACATTTACTTGATTAGATCCAATTCTTATTCCACCTTGGTTGTTGCTACTAGGTCTTCCAACAAATAAATCACTATAAGCATTAAATACACTTCTCTTTACCCAGGCACTCCAAGTCCATTGCCTCTGGTTACCAGCTGCTGGAGTTCTACTCAAGTAGGGATCATCCCCTGAATTAAACCTAAGACTCTTTTCTATCTGATAACCAGAGCTTCCTGCCGCTGCTTTCTTTTTCAGAAGCAACGGATTACTTATTACTGTCATTATTAATTATCCTCAGTCGTCAGCAACATCAAGGATTCCTGTCACTAGGACTTTAGATCCACCTGGTATTACATAGTAAGCTAATACTGATTTCTTACTTTGGGTTATACTCAGTGTAGTACCACCTTCAAACTGTACTTCAGCACCCCATGTAGGAGTAATTGCACCGTTATCTATGTAGATAGTTCCAGACTGACCTTCTCTACTTGCATCTAAATTACTAAAGCCTAACTCTACAGCTGCACTGATAGTTAGTTTAAAGTTATTAGTAGCATCTAAATCGAAGTCATAAGTAGCACCACTACTATGTGTAGCTACTGTTACATCACCTCTTTGAGGCTTAGTCCACTCGTTATCTACAGAAATCGATGCACCAGCATCTGTTGCCCATCCTAGATTACCACTACCATCTGTTTTTAAAAGTTGGTTAGCTGAACCATCAGCTGCAGGTAGAGAGAATGTTACATTACTTGCTACTGTTGCAGGAGCTTGTAAAGCAATATAGTTTGAACTATCAGAATCTGCAAATCGTACATCTGATTGAGCATTGAGTGTTATATCTCCTGTTAGTGTACCACCTGCTAGAGGTAGTTTAGTACTATCAGTTGCTGAGTCAGCAGCCCATCCAAGATTTCCTGAACCATCTGTTTTTAACAGGTAGTTAGCAGATCCATCAGCATTTGGAAGCTTCCAGATAACATTAGATGCTATCGTATCAGGAGCTTCAAAACCTACATAATTAGTACCAGCACCGTCTGGTTCACCTAATCTAAGTTCTTTTTGATTGTCTATAGTTATGTTGGCAGTAAAAGTATTATCTGTACCAGTACCAACAATATCAGTCTTAAAATTGAAATCTGTGTCTGCGTCAGACCCATTTTTGTAGGTAACTTTGTTTACCTTAATCGTTCCGTAATCAGCCATTAGTGTATTAACCAGGTAGTGTTTGCATCTGCAGCTGTAACGGCATAACCGTTAGCGACAGTAATAGGTCCAACTGAAGACGCATTGCTGTCAGTAGGTATTGAATAGTTTTGTGAGAATTGTCTCTTGTTTGTGGCGACTAGTGCAGCGATACCAATTTGAATCTCTTTATCAGGGTTCTCAGCAACTGTGAAATCAGAACTAAAGTCCAGAGTTTCAATATCAGATCCACCAACTTGACTATCGTTATTTTTGACAGCCTTCATGGTTCCAGTTGCGTTAGCACCTGAACCTTGACTAATGGTGGCGGGTTTCCACTTACTAGCAGAGTTATCCCACTCCAAGACCTGACCATCAGTAGCACTTGTTGATTCGTCTACGTTTGATAGATCACCTAGAGCTGCATTTAACTGAGCAGCTCCAACAGCATCATCTGCTATCTTCGCTTGCGTTACAGCATCATCAACGATGGCAGCTGTATCAACAGCGTTATCTGCTAGCTCACTAGCTCCAACTGCATTAGCTGCTATCTGCGTACTGGTAATAGAATCATCAGCAATATCGGCAGCAATAACAGTCCCTGCAGCAATATTATCACTAGTAACAGCAATTCCACTCGGGAGAGTTCCTGTACCCAGCTTAGTAAGTGCAATAGCGGCGTCTGATTTAATATCATCATCTACGATTACTCCTGAACCTATAGCTGCTGTACCTGTTACATTACCAGATCCATCAAATCCTGCAGATGTCCATGTGACATCCCCAGTCATACCAATGGTTTTGGTTGCAGCAAGCTTAGTAGAAGTAGCAGCATTTCCGGTTGTATCTTGGTTGAGCGTTTCAACCCGTTCTTTAGCTAATGTACCTGAAGTTATATTACTAGCATTAGTTGTATCAGTAGTAGCTGAAGTAGCTAAGCCATGTGAAGGTATGCTTGTGACTGCTCCAGATAGTTTAGTTGTAGCTATCGCTGCATCAGATTTGATATCTGCATTGACAATCGAACCATCAGTTATCTGAGCACTACCAACAGAATTATTAGGCAAAGTACCTGTCAGATTAGCTGCAGGTATATTTGTTAGATTTTCTGCGCTTAGAGCTGGTAAGGTACCAGTAAGGCTAGCAGCATCGATGTTGTCACCAGCATCTTGGCCAGCTCCACCACCCATGATACCATTTCTAGCTTCTTGGGCTTGGTATCTTACTTGGTTAAACGCTTCATTAAGATCTGTATGACGAATGGTACTACCACTAGCAAAAGTGACGTATTTACCATCTGCATCTCTAGTGAAACGTTGTATGATAATCTTGGCACCTGACGGTGGCTTAATAGAAGATGTACCTATTCTAACTTTAGTACCATCTACCTTTGTCCATCCATATTGCTTAACCGTACTTGCAAGAACTGGTCTCCTGGTTGCGCCTGTAGTTTCCTGTACATGGTCGTTACCAATTGCAGCACCAGCTGTTGCACCTTTTTCTTGAAATACTGGTACCCCAGCACCATAACCTGACGTGGCAGAGTCTATAACCCAGACTTCTAGATCATCGTCATGTAAAGTTGTTAGATTGTGTGTGTATTCATTTGAGTCGGTTCCTGTCCCAGCGGAACCTGCTAATTCAGTTTTTGTTTGGTTTGTTGCCATTGAGTTTCAATGCAAAGGGTTGGTGCTTATTTTGGAAACTCGTTCAATAGATAGGGTATAGCATCATATGAACCAGATTTACTCACCATACCTCGGCGTGATCTTAGTTCAATCTTATCAGCTAGAGTAGGGTTATCATACTTAAGTTTTGCAAACGCATCTTTCTTAGCTCTTAGAAAAGCTTTCTGTACCGTTTGGTAAAACCTTTGTTGATAAAGCTTATAACCATCTGCTTGCCGTAAACCTAAACGCTTATATTCATCTAAGTCCTTTCTCCACTGACCATCCTTACGCATGATAAGCTCTAGTTCTCTCCTTAGAGATCCCATAGACATGTATCTTTGCAGTTCAGAACGCTCATAAGAGGTAAGTTTCTGCCCTTTATAGGTGGACATAACCTCAGGAAGGTTATAACTCATCTCTTTTAGCCCCATTTTAATTGGGTCACCGTCAGCAAAACTCACGGCTACAGGTGAAAATGCATTAAAAATGCGTAATAAGGGGTTCCCCGGGGGTGCTACGTAAGGTACACCACTCCGATCCTTACTCAGAATGTCATATTTAGGATGCAAGAAAGCTTTCGCAGCAACATCTCGTTTCCATATGGTTTCCCACATGTTGTTAGCTTCGACTTCATTAGCATTCATGATGTTACCTAGCTGTGCTAGAAGCCCAGCATAAGGTAAATGTGCTCGTGCAAGCTTAGCTCCTGCTCTCTGTAGCTTAGTACCGCCTGTTGTAGGACTCAAGACTTGCGCTAGATCTTCCACACCAGCTAGCATGGACTTATCAACAACTACAGCCGTAGCCATAAAGACAAGTTTCTCAAGCATGTCGTCTCTAATATCGTCTCCTAAAACATGAGTATGGTTTACTACATTAGCTGTTGCTGTAAATAAAGTATTAAATGGTTCTATATCATTATATGAAACGTATACATCACCAATCTTAAAGGAGTTAGGTTGTATTCCTTGTAGTCTCCATAGATCTCTTGTCTCTTTATCTCGTGGGTAGCTACCTGTCATTAGACCTGTAGCTGCTGCAATGGTACCCATACCAATAATAGTATTACCCATTGCCATACGACCACGCATTAAAGCTTGTGCTTGTGGTAGATCTTGAGGACGAATACCATATTTCTCTAAGTTGGTACCACTCATTATATCCTGGAATTTACCAGTAAAACGGGCTAACTCAGTATGCTGGAATGACAGACTTAAAGCATTGAAACCTGTTCTTACAAATGGGAAGAACGCTCTCATACCAGTGATACGAGATATATTCTCTAGACCTGCAAGATTACCTTCAAGGGCTTTGGTCATAGCAGCTTCATCACCAGCTAGGGATGTAGCTTTATCTGATATAACCCACTTACCATACTGATCCTTTTTAAAGATCTCTTTACGGAAGCTCTCTTCATACTTATCTGCCCAGGCTCTAACGTTATCTAAATCTACACCACTCTCCATAGCAGCTCTAGCAGCTCTCATCCGCATTTCAAAACGACCAATAATCGTTCTAGCTAATGCGTCTCCAGCTCCCATACCATTTTGAGAGTAACGAACCCAAGGATTATTATTAAAATCAACAACAGCATCTAAAGCTTTGTATGCCCTTTTCTGATTAACACCACCATATCTATCATAGAAATCTCCTAAGTCTTTCCATTTAGATATATCTCTTTCAAAATCAAACTTACCTACATAGGTTTGAGCTTTACGGTTGATACCTAAATCCCAGTTATGTTTAAACATATGGAATCCTTCAGCCCATGCTTGACCAATAGCATCTATTTGTGCAGCTGCTAATAGTAACTCTTTCTTATCACCTCTCAGACCAGCGCCTAGATAGGCCTGGAAGGGACGTAATATAGCAATGAGGTTAGTACCTGCAATAGCCTTTATAGGGGTCTTCAGGGAGCTTAGAATGGAGTTATAGAAGGTTGATCGTAACTCAGTCCTAACACGTCCAGTAATATTCTCACCATACATCCGTCCTCCTTTCAGAGCAGCTTGTAGGTAAGTGTGTATATCATCAAGAGTTCTTACTTTACCACCAGAGAGTTCATAGAGTTCCATGAGATCTCTTCTCTGTTGCCAGTTACCAGAATTAGCTAGCTTCTTAAGCTCAGTAAAGAGTTGACCTTGTTCATCATCTATCTGTCTTAAACCTTCAGCAATCCGTCTCTGCATATCAGCTGGTAATACATCACCCTTTTGATAACGTAGTTCTAAACCAGTCATGAATCCAATCTTCTTATGCTCAGTCATAGCGACTTTCATAGCATCATAGATCTGATCAGTCTGACGTATTAGAGATGAACTTCTAGGTATATCTTGAGCACCTTGAGCGATAGCTTCTACTTGTTTAGCAAGTGTATTAATAACAAGCTGTAGTGCCATCTTCTGTGATGCTGTACCTGTTACGACTTCTGTACCATCGTGCATCCAGATGATACCGTCTTTCTTATTATTCTTAAAGTAGTCTTTCAGTTCTTTGACTGCAGCTTCTCCACCTTCAGCTATACGTCCGTGTATTTCATCAGCTTGCTTAATGACAAGTGCTTGTACATCCTTAAAGTTCAGAGTATTATCTAGACTTTTGAAAGCTTCATTAGCTATCTCTTCAGCTGCATCTATGATATAAGCACGTAAACCAGCATTGTTACCACTCATCCGCTTTAAAGCAGACTCAGTAAATAAAGGTGAGTAACTCCTACCTTCTCCACCTGCTTTCATATCAGCAACTGATTCTTTAAGATTAGTTCTTATAGGATCTTCAGAATCAGGTCTATAGGTTGAGCGTTCAGAATCACTGAATTTATTAGGGTTAACAAAGGGGTCTGCTTCTCTACCTTGATTCTCTAGTATTTGTCTGGAGCTTTGTCCTACCTCAGGATCCCAAGGGTTGAGATCATCAAAACCTCTTTCATCAGCTAGTTCATCCAGCTTCGCAACGTCATCCAGGTTTGTATCTGGATCAACGTATCTAGCATACTCCGCTTCATCGAGGTACTGACGTAAGTATTCGTCTCTAGGTAGAGCATGGCTAAGGCCGCGCCCTTCAGCAAAATTGGTAGCAGCCATTTCAGTAGCCGCGTTTTCATCAAGCTGACCTGCTCTTGCAAGGTCATCTTCCATGACTTTGTTGCCGATTGAGTTCGCTTCATCTACGGTTGAACCAGCTTTCTTTGCTTTGTGAGCAGCCCATGTTCCTTTAATGTATCCTGTTAATGCATGTCCTACTAAGTTTACCCCGCCACCAGCTGCTACTGTTTTAATTCTAGCTAGCCAAGGATTATCTTTATCTGGATCTATTGCGAGAGCTTCTGAGAATGGTATCCAAGGTGCGTGTTCATTGACAAGATTAGCTATATTAGCAGACTCTGAACTACTAGAGATTAGATCTGCAATACCACCTTCTGCAGCAATAGCGCCACCTTTAGGTATGAATCTTATTAGACGTACACCTTTACGACCAATACCAGCAGCTCTACCAGCAGCAGCCAAACGTATACCAAGCTTAGCAGCTCCTGTTTGAGCGCCTCCTACACCACCTGTTGCAGCAGTTAAGAGACCGAACTCAACCAAACCTCTAGTTAGTTTACCTAAACCAGATTTGTTTTCAGGTACCCAGTCATCAGGTAGATCTAACCAGTTAGCATCACCATGTTCATAGTCTTCATGGAATGGGTTTTGATCGTTATCTGTTGAGTGACCGAATGCTCCTCTAAGTCCAGTTTTAATGGTATCTCCACTTAATTCTAAGAAACCACCAACGCTTTCTATAGCATCAGCAGCTCCTCCTACAGCAGCAGTACCGAGTTCTTGAGCTAATTGAATAGGATTATCAGGTAGTAAACCTTGGTCCTCTTCTTCTGCTTGTCGTTGTTGCTCTGCTTGTTGCATGCTTTCAAGCTGTTCACCTGCTTGATTCAGCATGTCACTATAATCAGCTTCATATCCGATAGGAGTATTAGACTGATCAACATAATTTAGTTCTTCAGTCATTGTTGTAAACCTCCTAATCGTTTATCGTATAGACCTATCAAAACATCCATGTATTCAGCGTATGATAAACCTTTCTCTTTTCTGATTTTCCTTGCTTCTGCTTTGAGTCTAACTATCTCATTACTTAAAGTTCTATATTTATAATCTTCACCTTCTTCTTCTTGCATCTTAGCTTTTAATTTAACTTGACGACTCTCGAATCGTTCTTGTTGACTCATGTTAGATTCGTCTTCTTCAATACCTGTTTCTGAAGCTTGGGTTGTAGTTTTGTATTCTTTAGGTAAGTGATTAGATCCACTGTAATAATTCTGTAGAACAGCAAGACTTCTCTTACCATTTGCATCAGGATTATTCCAGGCGTTAAGCATAGAATGCTCATCACCAGTTATACCTACAGCTACCATCCGTATCATGATATCTTTGTTATCAGTTTTAGTGGCAGCGACTTTCATTAAGTAGTTAACTCTATGTTGAGTAAGTTTGATCTTACCTTCAGGTGTATTATACTCCTCTCTAGTCATACCTGCAGCTTCAAGGTGTTCATCCAATTCAGCTGGATTAACTTCTATATTACTACTGATTAAAGCGTTATGTAATGTTTTACCATCGACAAGACCTAAACGATCCACTGCTCTAGACTGTCTAGTGCTATCACCAGATGCTAAGTCAGCTTGTATTTGAGGGTTAGCTTTGTTATGAATATCTATAATATCCTGAACAGTCATCTTCTGACCATCCTTTTGAATCTCTACTTTAGACCAATCGATAGGTTCTAGGTCATTCGCCTTTCTTTGGAGATTTAAGAGTTGATAGGTTGTTCTATTCTTAGGGTCTCTCAGAGCAAGTTGTTTGAAGTACCTATGAGGTTTACCATTGACTATCTCTAAATCTCTTGGATTCGTGACAAGATTCGTAGTAGTAAATATATCCTCATTGGAAGCCATGGTAAGCTGATCAAGAGTATTTAAAGCTTGGCTTTTCAAACCGTTATCTAGATTACGACTCTTTTGAGTTTCTGGTCTATTCAGAAAGGTTTCAAAACCTTCACCAGGTATTACTCTAAACGTACCTGTGGCATCTTTACTATTTGTCTGGTCGTTAGCAATTTCTCTGAGAAACCATTTTTTAGTTTCTTCGATTGCTTGTTCGTCAGATAGCCTGTCATCATCAAGCTTGATTTCTTTAAACTTCTGTACAAAATTGTCTCTAACGTGCTGCTTAGCAAGAACTAAATCGTTTTTATCTTTAAGTCTTCTTTCATCTATCTTATTTGAAACATTTTCTAATTCTGTATCAATAGTTGCTAAAGCGCCTGTATATAAACTTTGTTGTAATGGACTCTGGAATATACGTGGACCAATTTCATTTTTATATTGTTCCCGTTTTTCTGGTGAATATTTCATAGCTTTCTCAGGAGGTATCGGTATACCTTTACCGCGATAAAATGCCGCTTCTTTGTCAGCAGCATCATCTGATATTACAAAACCTCCGTCATACTTAGCGAGTGTACCTAAAGCTGCGTCTAGACCAGTCCATCCATCATATGATTGACCTAACTTTGCAATGAACTCATCTCTTGCTTCAGCTAAGTCATCCTCTTTCAAATGACTATTAGCTTCTTTCCATGCTTGCACTTCACTTTCAAAAGATTTTTTAAGACCCTCCTGTTCTTTAGCAAACCTAAGACCATTTAAGTGAATAGCGTCAGCTCTTAGATCTTCAATCTTAAGACCCCAATGTTCAGATAGTTTTTTCTTACCCAGTCCTGGTATACTAAATTCAGTAGATTCAATGGCTTCTAAAGCATCTTCCATATCATCTATATTAGCATGACTACCTTTCTTTAAAGTTGAGAAGTGCTCTTTTAAAACGTTCTGGGCATACTCTCTAGCATCTTTACCTGGATTACTAGAACCATTCTGTCGTGCCCATCGATACCCATTATCAAGTAATACCTGGTATTCGTTTACAAAATTCTGTTTACCTTCAGCTGTATCTATACCTTCAAGTGACCCAAGAATCTTAAGCTTCTGATCTTCACGTGCTTGGAATGCCTGTTGCCGTTTGGCATACTGATAATCCTGGTTCTGCTGTTTAGCTAAAGTTTCAGTTACACCTTTAGTAAGGTACTTTCTAACTACATTCTGGTTTAAACCACCACCATGTTGTGCGATGTACTCAGATTTTAAGAAAGCATCTCGTGCTAAAGTATCCTCAGCGTTTAAATCAGTAGAGTTAATGACAAATTTTCTTCCTCTATATTCTACTTCTCTATTATCACTATTCTTTTTATCATCATACCAGGGTAAAAAACCTTTCTCTGCTCTTTGTAGATAACCTCTGGTCCATCCCCAGGCTTTGTTACCACCTTGTTTCTGAGCATTAAGTACTCTATACTTCTGTTCTAGACTTAGTTTGAATTTAGATTCATCAAACTTTATACCTAACTCTTCTGTTTTCTTACGCTGTGCTTCAACACGAGCTTCTATATCTGCAACTTGATCATCTTTTAAAGAGACTTTCTTTATTGCTTCAGGGTCACCATTGTAAGCAGCTTCCTCTTCTTCAATATATTGTTGCCGCTTTTGTGCAATGTACTCTTTACCTACAGTCTCGGCTGTAGTTTTCAAAGCTTCATTGAGACTAGAACTAAACTGTCTTAGTTTCTGTAGATCGTATTCATCTTTCTGTGAGAGTACGGAATCAATTCTCCGCATCTCTTGCATCTGTCCAGAGGCTTGCCTCTGCATACTATTGACTTGATCAACTGTTTGCTTTTCTAAATCCTGAGCTACACGGCGCATACGCTTAGAGCTATCAGGAGCAACCCGTTGTTTGAAGCCAATAGATTGTGCGCTACCTTGATATGGCATAATTGTTGGTTAACCTATTACAATTTCGTTTGGTGAATAGACATAATCAGGTGAGTATAAACCAGAAGTTGGTGTATAACCACCCCCGCCTGTGCCTCCTCCACCTGTCTTACCACCAAAGTTAAACTCTCCACCTGTTGCACTATAAGCACTTAATCCAGTACTTATACCACTCAGTATAGGTCCGAGTATAGATGGTTTGGATGGTCTGGAGATCTTTATTGGCTTTATGGGTGCAAAGGATGCAGAAGGAGCGAAGGATGGACCACGATCTAAATTGTTATAAGCTTGTGTATCAGCTGAATATTGATCCAAGTCAATACCAAAGGCTGCCACACCATAAGCTCTGGTTGCATCAAAGATACTAGCGTCAATCTGAGCTTGCTCAAATCCTAGTTCCCTTTCAGCTTGTTGTAATTCTAATAGCATAGACTGACCAGCTTGCATGCCACTAGCAAGGACGGTACCTTGTGCTCTAATAGACTTAGCTAAGTTAGCTTGGCTTTCAAACAGTGCTTTCTTCATCTTCTCTTGGAGCTTCATCTGCTCAGAAGTTTTAGCAATATCTGCTGACTGTTGGTTAATAGCTAGCTGTTTGTTGTAAGCTGTCTTAGCTAGAGCAGCTTCCTTTAACTCAGCCTCATACTGACGACCCTTTAATTGATCTTTGTGCGAGGCTATATTTAATTCGTTGATGTAGTTTTGCCGCGCCATTGCATTCTGGCGATCGACGGCTGCTACTTGAGCTGAGTATTGACGATTCTGTTCTTGGATTCCAGTAATCGCTTGGCCAGCTCCTAAGGCAAGACCGATTAAGGTTGGTTCGCACATAATTTTATGAACTCAATTAGAGGAACACCATTGTATACATGGTAGTTAATAAATGTAAACTTCAATAACTTTAGTAGTTTAATATGACTTTCATTCCGCATATCTGCATGGTTAAATACATAAGGATTAGGTAGACCATCTACCCAGCGTCGTGCTTCCCTTACAAAGGTATGTGGGTACTCTGTGCTGGCCTCAGTACAAAGCATCCATATAACATTCTCAGGGGTTACACCTGCCACTCCGGCAGCCTTGCCGTTGGGAACCTCGAAATAAACTGAGCTTCCATACGCGGAATTATAAAATGAGTTGACACATACTGCTTCAGCGCAGTACCCTGTCGTCTCTTCTGCCTCACGTCGGTCTTCCCAACGTAAGTTTTGCCCCACACTCAGAGCTAACTCCGCAGTGAGGGGCTTGATAAACTTACTTTCGTACATGTCGTCTGGTGTTGTATCTTCCATCCCAGCTAGCTGAAATCAAAGAAGTGGTGAAGGGGTCAGGGATTTTAACTTTTAAAGTATACTTATCATTCTTTCTCTGGATAGGAACTCTAACTGATTTATTAAGTACAGCAGGTGGTTCACTGAATTGTCCAGTACCAATCATCATACCAGATTCATACTGTGTATAGGTATCTACATCACCATACTTAGATGATAGCTCAAATTCCATGGGTCCAGAAACACCCATTTCAAAATTTATTCCAGAAATTCTTAGGTCACCATCTAGGTCATTCTTACCTGGTTCAAAAGATGAGTAGTATGTAGGTAGTTCTATGATTGTATCGTACTGATAACCTATAGCTATCTTAGGACTACTACTACTTGTGAAATCTATGTTTTTAAATTTAGCTGTAGTACCGCTAGATAAAATAGTTTCTGAGGAGCTTGCTGCGGGTTGTGCTTTTATAACAGTACCAGCATCATCACCAGATAAAACTACTGCAACTATTTTACTATTGTTATAATCATCATTTGATGGAGTATAACTCAAAGTTATATGTGAGTATTTATCAGCTGATACATAAGTAAAATCAGAATTAGACTTAACCTGCATGTTATCCAGACAAGCTTCAAACCACCTAGCAGTGGATAGTGAAGAACCAACAGTACCAGTACCTAAAGTATAGGAACGATTAGCATCAGATGCTGTAACAAACTCATGACGTGAAAGAATAAAGTCACTACCTTGTTTTGTCACTAGATATAAATCACCAGCTGTATAGACACCATGTTGTAATGCTCCAGTTAAAGTCCAGCTAAACCATGCTGACTGATCTCTACGGTCTCCTGATTCAAAGTATTTATAATGATATAAGTTGCTATCACCTTTCTTACCATAAGTCACTAAACCTAAAGCAGAGGAGTTTATCGATAAAGTCACATCTTTAGGTATATACTCAGGTACTACTCTAGTCTGTTCTATAACTCTAGGGGGTGCATTCGCATCTACTATCGATGCCTCAAATGTTTTTGTATATGCTCCTACAGTTGAAGCCCACATTGTTGAGGTACCCATATCAATTGGAGCTATACTTGGGTCACACTCATAACCAGAAACTTTTTTAAGTCTGGCTGTCTTAGGACTAAGTATATCGTTTTCAGTGTAAAACAGGAATTGCCCGTTATCACTGAACATCATTACCCCTGCTTGAGATGGTAAGACGTGATTGATATATGCAGGTTTGATATCCGAAACTGTTATATCAATAGGGTTATCATCACTAGTCGTTAGAGCTGAGACGTTAAAGAAATTAAAATAATCCCCGGGTCTACTTAAGACAACCTGTTCATTTGCTACAAAACCTAAACGATTTCGATGGAAAAAGATCTGTGCAATTTTTTTATCAACAAATGTAGGTAGAGGGTTACTAATAATATCACCTACATCACGGTCTTTCCAGTAATAACTTTCTTTACCCATGATATCAGTATTACTTTGGAGATCCAGTTTACCAAAAGTAAAGGTACCATTACGATTATTCTTTAAACCGTGTGGCATGGTAGCTGGGTCTAACCCTAAGGTTTGCTCATCATCGTTTGATATCAGATCATGGGGACACGCACACTCTACCCATCTACCAGGACCAGCCCCAGTGGATGCGTCATCACATTCAAACTTAAGAAAGTAATTATCTGAATCTGTGTTTTCAGTATTAGATACCTCAACAGTGAAACCATGTTTACAAGATGGTGGTAGTTGGCCTACATCGGTAACCGTCCTACCAATAACTGTCATGCCTTCATTAACGACACCACCCAAGAAGTTGATTGTATGAGCACCCGGACCTTTAATAAAAAGTCCATTACCAACAACATTGACTTCAAAGTTATTATTGTTATTATCTTGTAATGCTGATGCTGTGTTATTAGCACCATCTTCAGGTCTTAGCTTATCTTTCAGTTTTTCTAAAACCAAACCCATATTAAGACTACCATCGTCAGGGTTTTCTGGAGTTCTATAAGCTACACAATTACTAGCTTCTTCATAGGTATGGAATATTCTAGTACCTTTTGCTTTGATTTTCCAGTTCTTACCAGAAACAGTTACCTCAGCTATAACACCAGTACCTTGACTTATATTATTAGTAGTTACAGGATTAGCTGCATAATTACCACCATGTTGGAGAGTGGTGGTTGCGAAGTATCGTGTTCTATAAGTAGATTTAAATCCAACAAAATCTTCTGGCTGTCCAGTAGTACTTTCATTACCAGAATCATCAACAAAATGCTGATCTTGTTTAGCAAGGTATGTACTAGCGTTAACTATAACACGTCCTGTTGCTAACCGATTACCCATAGGGTGTGCAGTAGCGTCACCATAAGCACCTTGTCCACTATACTGACCCTGTTGAACATTATTACCAGTTGACTGGGTAGTATTTCCATCATCAAAACTACTAGCACCAGAAGAACTTTGGTAGCATGGTTCTGTTTCAGTTACCTTATAACGTTCGTTTTGTTGTGGTGTATTATCACCCTTATATAAAACATACTCTGTATTATATGCTAGAGTATCTAGTTTTACAAAACAGTAATCACCAGTCAAACCATTATTTGGTACGGTACCTGTTTTTGCTGTAGTTTTATCAGGGTTAGCTATAACTGTTAGGTCTTGTATACTGTGCAGTGAGTAAGGTTTCGTAGCACCAGTAAGGTAACTATAGTCAGATGTACCTGTCCTTAAGCTCACAGTTTTTTCAGAACCATCTGCTAGATCCCATATTAGAATAGGCTTAGTAGCACCTGGAGTTATTTGGACTAAATATTTTTCATCACCATCTCTGAGGATCTCATACCAGTATCCATTATCAGTAGGAGGTGTTGCAGTCCCACTGTTGTTCCAAGTTAGTTTACCAACAAGCTCACCTGGAGGTCTCTTGGTTAACCCAAAGGTTACATCAGGTACTGCGTTATCACAGACTCTGAGTTGTCCTGGGAATTTAATTGAATCTGGTTGTTGAGATACACCTCCTAAAAAGTTTGTAATTCGTTGGTTGATTGCTGCCATCGCTACCTATTAATAACTTGATAAGGTCTGTAGACACTAGCGGGATTAGTTCGGTACTCTTGATTACTAAAGATATTATGGTCAGCTACACGGGTGTCGTACTCCACGGCTAATGCCCTTGCAAGGTTCTCATCGGTGCCAATGAGTTCAGATGCATTAGGGTCGCTTACCATGCGGTTAGAGGCGATCCTGGAGGCTCTGACGGTTATGTAGTCTTTAAATACCTGGGGTATATCCTCAAAGTCTATCATCCATATAATATCACAATATAGTTTACTTTCATTTACGCTTTCAAAATTGAATCGATGTTCAATCTTATCATATAGTTTAGTGATACCATTATCTTTCTTTCGTATCACATTGAAATGATCACCATGCCTAGCATGACTGAGATCTATTTCCAGTACGTTCTGTGGTACTACACAATGGTTATTAGAGTCAAGTGTGATTGGATACTCATGCTCTGTATTAAACACCCACCCTTCGGCTTGAACCTCACGGCAAACTTGCCTTAGAGTTGACTGAGCGATAGCCACTTCGGGGCTTTGAACAGTTAGTGTATTAACAGGTGACTCTCCAACACTCATCAGTATTGAGTTTACAGCATCCAGTTCGGTGGACGCGCCATAAGAGATTGTTGCCATAAGAAAAAAGGGGTACCGAAGTACCCCCATATGAGTGAAAAATATAAAGCTTAGAAAGCAGCAGGCTTAGTTGCTGTACCAGCGAATAGCTCAACACAAGCAGCAGGGTTGAGGTAGTCAGCACCCATAGCCATGCGTCCGAGGATCACATCGCCTTGGTAGATTACTGATACGTCACCACTTGTTACTTGAACTTGAGGTCCGATAGCTTCAACAACACCAGCACCTTCACGCTGGAAGATCAATCCGCAGGAGTTTGCGAATTCAGTTTCTTCACCGTACTCGTTATTGATACCAGCTACATCAGCTGCAGCGTCTTCAATAGCAGCACTTACGAAGGAACCTGTGTTACCAGGATCAGTTACGTTAGTATCAACTGCGTCGTTGTTACCGGAAGAAGGTTGGTACTTAGTACCGTACTTACTGAAGAACGGAATGTTCATCGACTTGTACAGTTTAATACCAGCAATCTCAATAACGCCTGTACCGGACTGCAATGCAGATCCTTGTACGTCACGGTTTACAAGCCCGTTAGCAATAGCACCGGAACTTACGTCGTTGATCAATGCGTAGTACTGTCTTGGTGAAAGAACACCAACACGACCTTCAGCAGATACACCCTTCTCATCGAGTGCAGCTGCGGCATCATAGAATGCAGACACGATATTAGAACCAACTAATGCATCATTAGCATCAGCATTAGAACCTACACGAATCTGAGTTCCACCTGGTTCTACTTTATTTGTAGCAGATACAGGGCTAGCAGCACGAGCACCACGGGATAGAGCACGGAAGATTAGACGGTCATACTTCTCAGCGAGAGCGAAACCGATCTTCTTAGAGATCTCTCCACGAAGCTCATAGTGAGCCAGAGTTTCATCAAGGTCATACACGAATGCAGAGCTGATCAAGAGGTCATCCATTTGGATGGTCTTCTCAGCTACTGGCAGCGCGTTCTCATTACCTAGGATTGGAGTTCCCGGGGTATGATAAGCCGCCGACATGCGACCTGTGTAGATGAACTGTAAAGATTTTCCATTCTTAAGTGTACGCTTGGTGACTAGATCACGAGCGATTGTATTAGTTTGGAATCCTTTGAACAGCTCTCCACTAAACAGCTTTAGGTAGGTTCCATACTTGGTATCATAAGCAGTACTCAGAGCCAACGGAGTTGACGCGGTACTGTTAATCCTACCTAACGCGGTAGTTAAAGCGTTAGTCATTTGTAATTAAAAGTTTTAAAAAAGTATTTCTTACTCTGTACAGAATTGTTTGATCATTTGTTGTGGTCTATCCCACCGTCTAGACGGCAAGAGGTATCCGCGTACGGGCTCTTACCAAAGAAAAAGGGGTCCGACTCTGAGGTGCCCCAGTTCCAATCACTCTCCTAAGAGAGCTTCTTCAAGAGATCTTGGTTCCCACTCTTCGGGTGGTACTACTTCTTCAGTCTCGTTGTTCATGTAGTCATCAACCGCTTTAGCAAACTTCTGCTGTGGGGTTGGGTCTTTGATGTTGATCTCTTGTTCCATTTACTTAGATGCCGTTACTTTTTTGGTTGTTTTAGTAGGTGTTAACTGCTTCACTTGTGATTGAAGATGGGCCAAGTTATCCGATAGGCTTGATTTTCTGCGATTGTAGGCAGCTTCAAGCTCTTTTTGTTGGTTTTGGATGGTTTGGATTTCTTCATTATACTGCCTAATGCGTAGGTCATTTAGCTGGTCTTCCGAGACGACAACAACTGTCCGTACCGGAGGTGTCAACATATAGTCAAATAGTGAATACATTAATAATCAATCTCACAAGGTGGACAAGATCTACAGTGCTGATGTTCTTTCATATGTAGACCTTCAATTAAAATAAAAAACCCCAAGAGCATGATAACACATGCCCAAGGGGAATTCAAATACTTCATCAGAAGCTGTACTTAACGCCGAGCTTAGTGGCCCAAGCGTTGTCATCATCTGTATCAGAATCTGCTGTAAGTAGAGCTAGTTCTCCATAAACATCTACCTTTTCAGTAGCAGCTATAGAGCCACCGACTTTACCAGAGAATCTGGTGTCACCTTCATCAGCTCCATCTACTGCAACGACAGCAGGACCGCCTTGTACATAGAATGATGCTGAATCGTTACCACCTTCATAACCTACATGGATGTCGGTAGTGGTACTGGTGTAATCGTTTCCGGTGAGCGAGGAGTTTGCCTCCACGTTCAGGTATACACCAGCTGTTGCAGGTGTAGCCAGGGCTGCTGAAGCAGTCAGTGCTGCAAGTGCAATGATTTTCATAATTGTTTAAATAGTTTTGGTATAAGGTATACCGCGATACTTTAGTTGGATCTTTTTCATGGATCTTCTCCTTAGTACCTAACCCCCGTTCCATGGCTAGGTTGCATGCGTCGCTAATTAGCGATGAACGGACGCGGTATTAGTAGTAGTGATACCTAGAATATTCCAGGTATAATCTGACCTGTAAAGATGTAAGCGCCAACAGCAGCAACGAACCCAAGCATAGCTAGTTGTCCGTTGACACGCTCTGCATTCTCAGAGTACTTAACATCAAGTACTTGAACCTGAGGTTCATTAGCGTATCTGTTGAAGCGTCCACCTTGTTCTGTTGTAGTAGTCATTAAGATAATAAATTAGGTTAATGGCCGAGGATGATAAGTCAGGTCGGCGCTACTAATTTACCCTACCGTTAGTTTTTCAGCCGCTAAGTCTAGCGGGAAGTTATGTGCATTTCTTTCATGCATTACCTCCATGCCTAGGTCGGCACGGTTGAGCACGTCAGCCCATGTTGGAACAACGCGACCACTGGCATCAACAATTGATTGATTGAAGTTGAAGCCATTAAGATTAAACGCCATGGTAGCGACTCCCATAGAGGTAAGCCATATGCAAGTGACTGGCCAAACAGCAAGGAAGAAATGTAAAGCACGAGAATTATTAAAGCTCGCATATTGGAATATGAGCCTACCGAAGTAGCCGTGAGCAGCTACAATGTTATAGGTCTCTTCTTCTTGACCAAACTTGTAGCCATAATTTTGTGATTCATTTTCTGTTGTCTCTCTAATCAACGAACTGGTGACCAACGATCCATGCATAGCACTGAACAGAGACCCACCAAATACCCCCGCAACACCCAACATATGGAAAGGATGCATGAGGATATTATGCTCAGCTTGAAAGACAAACATAAAGTTGAACGTTCCTGATATCCCCAACGGCATACCGTCAGAGAAACTTCCTTGCCCGAAAGGATATACCAGGAAGACAGCAAAGGCTGCCGCAACGGGCGCTGAATAAGCAACACAAATCCAGGGACGCATCCCTAATCGATAACTAAGTTCCCATTGGCGTCCCATGTATGCTGCGATACCGATGAGAAAGTGGAACACAACGAGTTGATATGTTCCTCCGTTATACAACCACTCGTCGAGGGTTGCAGCTTCCCAGATTGGGTAGAAGTGAAGACCGATTGCGTTAGACGACGGGACGATTGCTCCCGAGATGATGTTGTTTCCATAAAGTAATGATCCTGATACGGGTTCGCGGATGCCGTCTATGTCTACAGGAGGTGCAGCGATGAAGGCAATGATAAAAGCTGTGGCAGCTGTAAGTAGACAGGGGATCATTAGGGTACCGAACCAACCGACATAGAGACGGTTCTCAGTACTTGTAACCCAGTCACAAAAGCTTTGCCAATTGTTATTTGGTTTAGTTAATGTGGCTGTTGACATTATTTCTTTTTAGGTTTAGGTCGGTAAGGATACTTCTTACCATTAACGTAAGGCATTGTTATACTTGTAGGTTAGATCGTTCTAGTTTCCTTTGTACGTCTAAACGTACTGCAGGATCTCTATCATACTCAGGGTTATTCATATCACGCACAACTTCTGCCATGCTACGATACACATCACCTGAGTTATCAGATGCTTTACCTTGTACTAAGTTGGAGTCACGTCCAACGGCGTCTTCATATTGTCCCATTAATGCTTTGACTGCAAAGGTTACAGCAGCTTTATTGCCAGTTTCAATAACTTCATCAAAGCTCTTAGCATCAGCATCGGACATGTTATCAGCAGCCCAATTCATAAGCTGTTCATAACCATCCTTACCACCTGCTATTCCATGTACCTCTGCTACCTCAGCATCAGATAAGATAGGAGCTTGTTGTTGCATACCTGTCTGTTGACGTACACCTTCAAGGTATGAATCAACTAGGTTCTTACTTAAACCAGCTTGCTCTAGCTTACCATACATATCATCACTAAGAGTACCGTTGTTCTCTTGGAAATATGTATTCATTTCAAAGGGATCTATCTCAGCTTTCTGGAATGTATCTGATAGCTGTTCACCATAGACTTCCTTAGCTGTATCATAGTTGACAGAACCATCATCAGTATAGAACTGTAGTTCAGGTTCTTCAGTTGTTTCAGCTTGAGGTTCTTCTGTACTAGATTCACCTTGTTTCTTTTGTAGTTCAAGGTAAGCTTTCTCTAGCTCCTCAGCATTCTTATACTTACCAGCTAGTAGATTCTGCTGTTCAGTTATCAGCTTCTCACCTTGCTCTAGAGTTTCATTGTCTCTAGCCTCGGCTTCTGCTATAGCAACAGGATCATTAGCTGGATCATAAGTAATTGTTTCTGCCATTGGTTACTGTTGTGGTGGTGGTTGAGCGGCTCCGGCCAACGCAGGCGCAGCTTGTGCCATAGCATCCATGAGTTCAGGATTCTTAGAAGGATCCATCAATGGAGTACCAGCTAGCTGTCCAGCTTGGTCAGTTAATGATTGCATTTGTTGTGCTTGCATCTGTTCTTGTTGTTCTTGGTTACGTTCTTCCACACTCTTAACGAGATTAAGAACGTCAATACCTTGAGCAGCAGCAAGACGCTTAACAGCTTCATCAGGATTTAGTAGACTTCCTAGTGCTTCTGGTCCCATTGTTTGTGCAATGGTTGTGATGAATTGAACTAGCGATTCTCTATCCTGTCCTCTACCTAGAGCATTAATACCTGCCACGATGGTAGGCTTGACTAAGTTCTTAGGTACAGTTGGTATCTGCTTACTCTGTTGTAGAGTATGCATCTTTCTATTTAAATATGGTATCAGGAACTCAACTGTAAGCAAACTGAAGAGACCTCCAAGCTGCTGTTCTAGTTCCATCTGTGTCATCTGTACTTCTTGTGCAGTAGTACGTTCTGACTGACGCACATTGAGTACGAGGAATGCTTCTGATAATCTCTTCTCTAGTACATTGACTAGCTCAAAGGCGGTACGGAAGTCAGCAGTTTTACCTACTTGAACCACACCTACATCATCAGGTCTTCCTTGTATGATAGCACCGTTACCAGCTTGGGCTAATGATGCTGGCTTAGTGACTGAGCTAGGAGACACAGTGAAAATAACTTTCGCTGCGGCTGCACTACCTTCAACCAATGCTTGCATCAAACCTTCTAGTGACTTGAGATCACCAAGGAATTCTTCTACTCTACCACGTCCATAGTCCTCACCATCTACCGTTACGAATCTTAACGGTAACCAAGGACTCTTATCTTTAGGAGCTTTACCATAACTATCAGGTATCATTTGATCATGTGCTTCCTGATACCAAGTCCAACCTTTTTTAGTCAGCTTGATACAGGTGTACACCTCAACATCTTTAGCATCAGTACTCTTGCTGTCATCAACAACAGTCTGAGGCACCTTGATATCTGTAGGTAGTAAATCTCTATTCACTTTCTCTTTAGTAACTATCTCAATAACGTTACCGTTACCATCTCTCTCTACCACATACCTATTGAGAGGGTACGTCTTCATACCCTCCTTGCCCATGTAAACTAGTGCGTTACCTGTGACAACTAGATGCTTAAGTGCTGAGAATATTTGAACTCTATCACTGGAGGCAGCAATGCTCTCCATAATCATCCGTTCTATCTTAGCAAAGCTTAGGTCTAGTTCACTCTTAGCTTCTGCAGGTATCTCTACTCCTAATTTAGACTGATCTAATTGGAGTTTAAAGAAACTTGTAGAAGGAGGTAGCAACCCTAACATAAGTTTACTTGCTAGGGTGACTACACCTTTGGCACCTACTGACTGCCATGGAGTTTTGAAGGGAGCGTAAGGGCTCACCTCATCCTTCATAAGTACAGTAGGTATGGTTAGTTTAGCACAATCGTATGCAACATTCAGAAATTGTTCACGGCTATTCGATAGTTTATCATATCGTTGTCGTGCTTTCTGCATTAGTAATTACCACCAGTCTTTTTACCACCACCAGTCTTCTTACCACCTTTGGTATTAGTAGTTGTAGTTGTAGTACCCTTACCAGCTTTAGCATCAGCAATAGTACCTACGTTCACACCTTGCGGTGTCTCAACGCCTTGTACTCCAGTACCTTCTGCTTTCTCTACTTGCAAACCAGATGTACCTTGAGTAGTAGCTTTCTTATCAGTTTTGCCACCTTGTACTTGAGTTTTACCTTTACCTTTATCAACTTCTGTAGCACCAGGTGTTGGTGTTTCAGGCATTGGAGTAGGAGCTGATATAACTTCCTGTGGTGGTGGTGGGGGAGTTGGAGCCATTGGGGCTGGTGGAGGTGAAGGCGGCTTGGGTGGTTTGAGTAGATTTCCTATACACATAATGTTAATCTTCCGGGTTGAGTCTGTGTTTTAATAGTCTTATTATATCTAACTGACCTGCCCGAAAGGCAATCTCTATCTGAGATAGATTGTGGTCAGGAAATTTATCTGGAAACGTCTCATCAAGTTCATCAAGGAGACGTTCCAGTGGTGCAAAGTCAAGCGTACTTGGGTAGGTTTGTGTTCGCATGTTCAAAAAAAGCAGGCATCCTAGCATTCCGTGTGTCAGAAAGCTCGGGAGCTTTACCTTCATACATTAGGCGGTCACTAGAATCGGTCCAAAATTTTCTATCTAAATATTTGTCCTGAGTATTTCTACCTAGAGGTTCCATAACCCAGTTAATGGTGGCCTTCCTAAGTTTATCCAGAGAACGACTCCAAGATAAGCCCAGCTCACGACATACAATGCTATTAGTGGCCACGTGTATTTGTTCGTCTCTACTGATGTCGGCGCTGACAGTCCTAAGACCAGCATCGCCGTTAAAACGATTGAAGGGAAGAAGTACGAAAAAGATTGCTCGTTCAGCGACAAGGGCTTTCACTATAGTGTGGTCAGGGTGGGACATCCAGGCATCCCGAAGACGAAGTGCTTCTTTTTCTGCTTTTTCATTTACACCCAGGGCATTTGCTATGTACCCGAGAGCAAGATCATGGTTTTCTTCGTCTTTTACATTGGATTCTAGTAGCTTTCGAGCACTTTCGGGAACAGTCTTTTCAAGTCCTTCCGAAATAAAGGTACCCACAGGTAGCTCCATATGACGTACTGCGAGAGCACGGTAGATGGCCTCCTCGCTTCCAGGTCTAAGCTTACCAGCTGTGGTCTGAACGGGTGACCACTTTCTTTTACGTTCAAATAGTTTATCATACGGTGTTTTCATTCTTGGCAATCACAGGTAAGGGGTTCTGATAAGATCCCTTCCAAGTAATCATTAACGTCAGTCTCATCTAATGCAGCGTATTCACTGCTCTTGTCCTGCACGTCTCCCATTACTTGCAAAGAGTAATATAAGGAGGTCTGCGGTGAACGCAACCACTCTTCCACGAACGCATTGTCGTAGGCTACAACATCACTCCAAGAGTTAAAGCTGTATCCGTGAAGAAGTCCTGTGTTGCTGAGCATTATCATCAGTCCATCTGCTACATGCTTATAAGCATCCCAGCCAACTTCCGAGGCGATCTCAACTTCGCCATAGTCATAACTTTGTACGCCAAAGGTACCGCTGTCACGGTCTACGCCTCTGGCTATCGGTGGTGCGATTTCAGGAGTAGCGGTATAGCCGTCTAGATCTTGTGACCTATAAGAACAGCTAGCTGTAGGAGCAATAGCGAAGGCTCGAACCATATCATGAGCCCTGGCCACCGCAGCAGCTTTTTCAATACCATCTTTTAAACTTAATGCAATTTCTCCGGCTTTACCTAACGGTGATAAGCCACTGTTTACTTCCTCTAAGGCTCTTCCGAACTCGGCGTATTTAACACCGTATCGTCGCAAGAGATTCGCGAGTCCAAGGCATCCAAGTCCGACTTGGCGATCCGTTTCACTTGGAAGGTACTCTCCAGTCCCTCCAACGCCTGTTCGGCTATGAAGATCGCACAGCTCGGACATACCCTCACTGAAAGCCGTTGGTAAGTCGGCGATTGTAGCGGCACCGAGATTGATGTGCTGGAGCAAGCACGTTCCTCGTGAGCGCAAATATACCTCAAGACAGACGTTCCCATAGATACGTTCCCCATTGTTGTCATAGCGAATTTTGTTTAGCCAGATATCTCCTGACTTGATACCATATAGTATGGCTTCTTTTACCGGATCAGGTGTACCTTCCCATTTTCTCTGATCAAGGTTGACGCACCTCTTGATCCAAGGGAGTTCGTGACGAGGTGTCTGAACAAACTCAAGGATATCATCATGGTCAATATCCATATGACAAACCACAGCGCCGTTCTTATATACTCCGCCTCTTCGTAACGTTTCATTAAGAACTGAGTAGATTTTTGCAAAGGATACAGGTCCACTTGCGGTAAGACCTTTACCATTTTCATGACCTTTCGGTCGTAGTTTAGATAGATGAACTGCTACTCCAGCCCCGAAACGTAGGGCATGAGAGACGAATCTCCAGCTGGCCTCAATACCGTTCTCTCCTTCCATGGAGTCTTCAACGACAAAGACGGTGCAGCTAACAGGCAAGCGTCCCTCAGGATTATCTATCCAATTTTGTACTCGGCCTGTCCGAGCGATCATCTGTGCAGACATTAAACTAAATCTTCTAGGTTTGGTGGTGCATAATCTGGTCCTTTAAGAACCTTACCGTCAGCTCGGTATATTGGTTTCCCATCTCCTCCGAGCTTAGACATATTACTTTCATGTACACGGTGCATAGCTTCATCTAGATCCCATCCCATATTAGCAGCGTACTGATAACAGACATAGACTAGATCAGCCAATTCTTTCAGGCAGTTTGTTTTATTCTCTGCGCTAGAAAGATATAACATCCCTTCCGCTTCCAGAAATTCCTTGAATTCCTCCACTATAAGGTTGTGCTGCCTGGCTCTCGCCGGACGGGAAGTCGAGGATACTATCTGATAAGCCTCCCGGAACTCCTGAGCCTGTGAACTTAATCGAGTCTTCCGAGTGGTATCTGGGTAGATCTTCACTGTTTCTTGTGCTGCGGATGAATTCACGTTCGTTTTCTAAATAGTGGATAGCTTTGTTAATGTCGGATAACTGGTCATTGTAGTCACCCTTGTGTCCGTAACGGCAGATATATTTAACTGCGTTACCTAGATGGTAGTTAAGTCTTTGATCTCTTATGAAATCCCAGACTTCAATGGCACCACGTTTATAATACCGGGGTCCATAGGATTGGTTCATTGCGGTCATGGTCATAGTCTTCGTGTTGTAAAATCTTAGCTAAACGTGCATTCATTAAGGCAATGTCTTCGGATAATCCTTTATCCTTGAAAGCTTTACATACCGCGTCCCAGGGGTCGTCGCTTTTGTCTAGTAAATCAGCTGCACGTTTTAATCCTATTCCAGGACACCCAGGGTATCCATCTGTTGGGTCACCAGCTAGCGTCTGCATTAGATGCCATCGGTCACCGTCTTCTTTTGTAACTTCTACTACATCATCACTCATGTTCCATAGAACACCAGGTATCTGACGCATGTCTTTATCTGGACTTACTATGATAGCATCTTCACTAGGAAATTGAGTGTGATCAATACCTAAAGAATCATCTGCTTCTAAGTTGTCCCGTAGGACAGTCCGGTAGTTATCGATACAATGGTTCACGAGACGTTTGTAGCCTAGGGGCTTACGTCGGTTTCGATGACCCTTGTAATCGGCTGAAATTTCTTTCCGAAAATTTTTAGGACTAGAGAAGTATAAAATCACTTCATCATCCATCATAGCGGTCTTGACCTTCTTTAGCTCTCGCTCGAAGATTTTAAGGACTTCACTGAATCGGGATTGTGCCACGATGACATCATTACCAAAGTCAATACCTTCCTCACAAGCTTGAGCTGATTTATAAGCTAGAAAGTCTGTGTCAATTAATAACATTAGTGTACCTCTGCCCAATTAGTACCGATATTCGCATCAGCTTCTATAGGCAGTCTCAATTTATAATACTCACCAGCTTCAATAGCAGACAGCTTACAGTACGTGGCAACGTCCCGAGCTGATGATGGTGGCGCACCTATGACTTGTTCATCATGCACAAAGGCGTACCTCTCATGCTCAATGTCAAATGCTTCTAGGTTGTGTTGTGTTAATACCAACCATCTTTTGGCGATGACCGCCGCTGATGACTGTAATAAAAAGTTAAGGGACTTATGCCCTTTGTCAACATTGATGTAACGACCGTCGATGGCACGGATCCTACCAGATTCCGCCACATTCTTAGCGGCTTCAACAAGATCCTTAAGACCAGGGATGGCTGCCATATACGCCTTACGAATTTCTTTACCTTTTCTTGCCGCTGCATCGTCTTTAAGCGAAGCATCGTAGGAGACTCCGATCTTTCGGTCACCTGCACCGTATAGAAACGCATAAGTTACAGTCTTTACAAGTTTACGTGAAATACCGATCTTATCGGCGTTGACTTGGTGTATGTCACCATTGAGTAGAATCTTAGCATACCTTCCTCCGTCATAGCGGGCTAGATAGTGTGCAAACATTCTAAGTTCTATCCCTGCAAGGTCACTATCTACTAGCTTCCATCCAGGTTTAGTAATGAATAACTCTCGACAATCCTGATCACTACTGACTTGTGCCAGGTTAGGACGTGCGTGAGCCATTCGATGTGTGGCAGCTCCTATAAAACAGGAGTGGTGAAGTCTGCCATCCTTGACCAACTTCAACCATGCGTTCTGTCCTTGTGACAGCATTCCGAGTTTCTTTTGTATAGCAAGAATCTCTGCGAATAGTAACGCTTCTTTTGTACCAATCTCCTTCAGGACAACTTCATCAATGACTGGTTTGCCTGTAGGTGTTTTCTTTTTTGGTTCCCAATTCTGGAACGTCTTGAACCACCAAGATATGTGGTCCCTGCTACTAGGATTGAACTCCTTAAGCCGCTGCATTTCAGCGCCTTTAACGTAGCCTTGCTTTGCATTATCACGCTTAGGCGTGAATGTGTTACCAGGTACACACCAGCATATCTTCTGAGAGGCATCTCTAAGCGCCTCTAAGCGTATCAAAAGTGTGTTCTCTAGTTCCTGAGCCTTTCGCACATCAAACGGCCATCCAACGGTCTGCTGGGCTGCCATCATCTCTGCGATCTCGTGCTCTAAGAGGACGGGTTCAGGTATTTCTGGAAGTGGTGCCATAGTTTAACTAGGATCGCAACGTCTTGTTTGCAGTAAGCTTGCATCTCTGGTGACCATTCTTTCCAGTCAGTCACCTTAGCAAACTCACCCTTATAACATTTAAGCCTGTATCCCCATGCCTCAAGGCTATGAGACCCATATAAACGGGCGTGCATCATAGACCATTTACGCTTTAAGTCTACCTCCAAGAGGTTCGGATGGTAGAAGCGACTGAGTATAAGAGTATCGTAATGCTTAGCAGTACAATCTCTGAAGAAAGGATAGTGCTTTTCAATCTGTGGTACATCATAAGTAATACCATTGTGTGAAATAATTGTATCCGCTGACATTAAAAAACCCAATGCTGTAGTAATAGAGTGATTACCCATAGGTAATTCCTTAGCTTGAGTAGAGTACTTTTCATCATTGTACTCTTCTACAAGCCCAGTGTCTACATCTTGTGTAACTATACAGTGGATACGTTTTGATTCAAGCCCATCCGTTTCAATGTCATAGGCTAGTGTGGTCATTTAGGTTTCCAAACGTAGGTCTTGTCTACAAACTTAGCTTTCTCTACTGCCTCCGGGGTTGGTGGGTTCGGTTTCTTTAAGTGTTGATACCAAGGATGCTCGTACCCTCCATCAAAAATCGGTGGTTGGGTCGAAGGTTTGTTCGGTTCCTGTCTCAGTTTCATTGAATTTACATGTATCAGGGTTGTACTTTAATTTACACGCTATTCCCAGTTCACCCGAGTATCTGTTCTTAAGTACCCGGACAGTAGTTGCAGCTTTAGAAGAATCTGACTGCTGGTCTCGTTCAAGCGCGATAATTCCATCGCTAAGTTGTCCAATTGAATGGCTACCTCTGAGCTGTCCAATATTGACCCTAGCTCCTTCTTCATGTGCTTTGTCTGATTGTGTTCTGCGTACATGTGATACTAAATAAAGTGCAATACCAGTACGTTCCACTAAGGATCGTAGCCTGGTCATGGTCTGGTCTATCATTCGACGTTCGTCGCCTTCGAGGCCAGACATAAGGATTGAAATATGATCAAGAAAAATAATACGTACATCTAATGCAGTGGCAAGATATTCAAGGCGGTTGTAGATGATATCAGGATCAAAACTTCCAAACCCATCAAACATATAAAGATTCCAATTGGCAATAGTTCGCTGATAGGCGGATTCCAAAGTTTCTTTGTCATGTTCTCCGATGTGGTAAGCCTTACCATCTGCCACGGACATTAATCCGAGTGCTGTTCGTCGATTATTTGCTTCAAGTTCCACGACGCCAACCCGTTCCCCTTGCTCAAGAAGGTGAGTTGCAAGTTGGCGACAGAATGACGTTTTTCCGGTACCAGTGCCCGCAGTAACTGTTGTAAGTTCTCCATACCTAATCCCGAGTAATTTCTGTTGTAGTCCTTCGAACGGATAGTCATAAGCACACGGTGGGTTAGGGGTTGTAATTAAATCAAGTAGTGACTTGGCGTCAACAATACCATCAGGACGGTAAGTTTTTGCGTCCCAGATAGCTTTTCGTATTGCTTCCATGTCCCCTTGTTGAAGGGCATCGGAGGCATCTTTATATTTCTCCATCCGAGCAATCTTTGCTTTACCCGGTGGAAGAAGCTGTGCGCACT